>FXBF010000598.1_pt1 | contig 12512 bp, 14 predicted proteins | sample 5335321 | NCBI WGS metagenome assembly FXBF01 (sample SAMEA103928391, study PRJEB20085) | sediment metagenome | isolation source: sediment | reverse complement strand
CCAGACGAGAGACGATGGCCGTAGACCGTCCAGAGGACGTGCCACGTGTGGAAGAATTATTGAGACATGATGCCTTGGTAACAAGCTATTGAGCAGGCTGCTGTTCGAACCGGTTGTTCGTGCCGGTGCAGAAAGGGGTTAGGATGCGGGTCGAAGACCAAAGTAAATCGACGTCGCTAAAACAGCGGCTGGCAAAACATGAACTAACAATCGGGTCCTGGATTACGTTGGGGCACCCCTCCATCGCGGAGATCATGGCGAATGCCGGTTTTGACTGGCTGGTGCTGGATGCAGAGCACAGTGCTATTGAGCTGTCCGAAATTCAGTCGTTGATACAAGCCATGGATGCGCACAATTGCCCCGCCATTGTCCGCTTAACTTCGAACGATGCGAATCAGATCAAGCGTGTCATGGACGCCGGTGCCACCGGCATCATGGTGCCTCTGGTGAACAGCGCCGCTGATGCTGAAGCCGCAGTACGCCACACATATTATCCGCCCAGGGGCACGCGGGGTGTCGGCCTGGCCCGGGCTCAGGGATATGGCGCAGGTTTCAATGCGTATCTTGACTGGTTGTCGAATCACGCGGTCGTCGTGGTGATGATTGAGCACCGCGATGCAGTAGAAAATATCGACGAGATTCTCGCAGTTGATGGCGTCGATGCGTTCATTATCGGCCCTTATGATCTGTCTGCATCCATGGCTATGCCTGGAGAGATCGATCATCCGGATGTAGAGGCAGCGATAGCGCATACCCGCCAGGCGGGACTGGCTCACGGCAAGCCTGGTGGCGTTCACGTCGTCGAACCTGACCGCGAAGAACTTTACCGTCAGATTGATTCCGGCCATCGTTTCCTGGGCTACGGACTGGATATCCGAATGCTGGATTCACTTTGTCGCCGGGATCTTGGAGAAATTCGCAGTCGCTATGCCTGAAATTGTAATTTCCACCTCGTCGTTTGATCTTGACAACAATCCGGGCATTGATCTGTTACGCGAAGCAGGGCTCTCGATCGCTACCAACCCATTCCAGCGCAAGCTGACAGAAGCCGAAATAAGCAAGCTGCTTACCGATTCTGTTGTCGGACTCCTGGCCGGTGTCGAGCCACTGACAGCCCAGGTGATTTCCGGTGCACGAGGCTTGCGTGTAATTTCACGATGTGGTGTCGGCCTGGACAATGTCGATCAGGCTGCAGCCCGGGATCGGGGAGTCAGCGTAATGTCGACGCCGGATGCGCCCGTGGATGCTGTTGTGGAAATGACCATGGGGCTGATATTGGCCACATTGCGCCAGATTCCCGAGGCCGATCGCCAGGTGCGTAACGGTCGCTGGCCGCGCCTGAAAGGGCGATTGCTCAAGGCACAAACGATTGGCATCCTGGGACTGGGCCGAATCGGCAACAGGGTCGCCAGCATTTGTTCCTCTTTTGGGGCGCGTGTCATCGCTCACGATCCGATGGTTCGACAACCTTCATCTGATGTGGAATGGATAGACCTGCTACCGCTGGTAACACAGTCTGATATCCTGAGTTTGCACATTCCTCATAATGACGAAACTCATCATCTCATCAACTCCGAGATTCTGGCCGCAATGAAGCCAGGAGCGATTCTGGTCAATACTGCACGAGGCGGCCTGGTAGACGAAATAGCACTTGTAAAAGCGCTGCAGAATGGCCAGCTGTCCGGAGCCGGTTTGGACGTTTTTGAATCGGAACCGTACTCGGGAGCATTGCAAGACCTGCGGCAGGTCGTGCTGACTCCTCACCTGGCGTCCAGTGCTGTAGAATCGCGCCGCGAGATGGAAGTGGAGGCAGCCCAAAATCTGTATCTGGGGCTCTCCAATGCCGGTGTAATAAGGAACGGAGAGCAGTCGTGACCGCTGAAAAAATTGTTGTCTATGGTGGCAGTGGCTTCCTCGGCAGTCATGTAGCGGATACGCTGTCCGGTGCCGGGTATCAGGTGGTCGTATTCGATACCCAGGAATCGCCCTACCTGCGAGAAGATCAACAGATGATGATAGGCGACATCACAGACCTGAACCAGGCACTGGATGCCGCACAGGGGGCAACGGCACTATACAACTTCGCTGCAGTAGCGGATATCGATGAGGCACACCATCGCCCGGTAAAAACCGCCGAGATCAACGTGCTGGGTGCGGTAACATTGCTGGAGGCTGCCAGGCTCGCCAAGGTCAAGCGTTATGTTTTCGCCAGCAGTGTGTACGTTTTTTCCGAGTCTGGCTCGTTTTACCGCGCCAGCAAACAGGCGGCCGAGCGTTTCGTGGAAACCTATCATTCAAACTACGACCTGGATTACACCATCTTGAGATACGGCTCCCTGTATGGTCCCAGAGCCGATAGTCATAACGGTGTTTTTCGGATGCTGCAGCAGGCCATCACGGATAGCTGCATCAGCTACGGAGGTAACGAAGATGCAGTACGTGAGTATATCCATGTCACCGATGCAGCCCGTTTGAGCGTACAGATTCTGGATCAGAAATACGCGAATAGACACTTGGTCCTGACCGGAACCGAGCGAATGCGAGTCCGCGATGTGATGCAAATGATCGCCGAAATTTTGCCCGCGAAAGTAAAACTTGAATTTTCGAGAGGCAATCCAATCAGCCATTACACCATGACTCCTTATGCCTACCAGCCGAATATTGGCCATAAGCTGGTCGGTACGGATTTCGTGGATCTGGGACAGGGTCTTCTTGAATGCATTGCTGAGCTACAAACACGTCAGGAGCTTGATTCCGATGATCATTCCCGCACGAATTTACCGGAACTTGGTTAACTCAGGGTGCTCGGGTAAGCAACCACAGTAGTCTCATGAATTTGCACGGCCTTGATGCGATTATTTTTGATTTTGACGGCGTTTTGGTCGAATCAGTCGACGTCAAGACGCGCGCATTCGTGACACTTTATGCGGAACATGGCGAAGATGTCATGACACAGGTTAAGGACTATCACCTGCGTCATGGTGGAAAGTCCCGTTTTGACAAATTTCGCCACTTCCAGACTGAAATACTAGGCAAGCCGCCGCTCGATGACCGCGAAGTATCCGAACTTGCTGCTTCATTTTCCGAGCTGGTTGTTGACCAGATTGTCGCGGCGCCCATGGTTAATGGAGCACAAGAATTTCTGGATAGCTGCCGAAAGGACATGTCACTTTTTGTCGTGTCGGGAACACCAACTTCCGAGCTGGATGAGATTCTCAAGCAGCGTCATCTAAGAGAGTATTTCATAGCAATTTGGGGCTCGCCGGGAACAAAGTCGCAGCATATATCCGAGCTGCTCCGGGAGCATGAAATATGCGCCAACCGCTGTGTCATGATTGGCGATTCGATGACGGACTATAGCAGTGCGTTGTTCAATAGCGTCAAATTTTTAGGCCGCGTTGCTGGAGACATTAACAGCCCATTTTCAGATGACGTAGAGACATTCGTGGACTTTACCCGTCTGCCGGCGGCATGGCTTCAGGCGTGACCTGTCAATTGCGTCTACCCGGAGAGAAATGCAGACTCCTGAGTACCAATATTGCCAAAATTATTCAGACGTGCGCATAATCATGTCGAATGCCCGAATTATTCAGTAGGCACACGGATATTTATGCTTTTGAACGCTAGTTACGTCAATGTGCTCACCACGGTTCTTTCGATAGTGGCCCGGTCACTCAAGGAAGATCCCACACTGGGCGAGGATACCGTGTTGCAAGTGGACATTGGCATGACGTCTCTGCAAGTGATGGAGCTTATTCTCGAAATCGAAGAGGAATTTGATATTTCGTTTCCACTCAATCGTCTGCCGGACATCCGAACACCAAAAGATCTGGCTCGGGAAATCGTGACATTGCTCGATCAATAGGTCTTCACGAGTTCACATGGGCTTGTTCGATAAATTTAGCCAATACCAGGATTTACGTAGCCGTTTCGACCAACGGGGCACAATGCCTTTTGGCGCCGTAACGGAGAAAATTCTGTCTCCAACCGAGGCCGTTGTGAATGGGCACAGAGTCGTTCTCGCCGGTACCAACAATTACCTGGGTCTTACTTTTGATCCGGATGCTATAGCTGCAGCACAACGTGCCGTCAAAGAAAATGGCACAGGGACAACTGGCTCGCGCATGGCCAACGGAACTTTCGCCGACCACGTGAAGCTCGAACATGAGTTGGCTGCATTTTTTGGCAGGAACGCAGCGATTCTTTTTTCAACTGGATACTCTGCGACCATGGGTATGAGCGCGACCCTGGCCGGAGCGGATGATGTGATTTTGCTTGATGCCGACTCTCATGCAAGCATTTATGACGGCGTTCGACTCAGTGGTGCAGAGATCATTCGTTTCCGTCATAACGATCCCGCCGATCTGGAAAAGCGACTACGGCGGCTTCGGCAACGCACCGGGAATACACTCATTATCGTTGAGGGCATCTATAGCATGCTCGGCGATGTTGCGCCGTTAGCAGAAATAGCCGCACTAAAATGCAGGTATGACGCATACCTGATGGTTGATGAAGCGCATTCCATGGGCGTCATGGGTGCTAATGGGCGGGGGGCTGCTGCGGCAGCAGGAGTCGAAGACGATGTGGATTTCATCGTCGGCACCTTCAGCAAGAGCCTCGCTAGCATTGGCGGTTATTGTGTAAGTGATCATCCCGAACTCGACGCTGTTCGTTTTGCAACTCGTTCCTATATATTCACCGCTTCAGCTTCACCCTCTGTAATCGCGTCGACACGGGTAACGTTAAAGCTCATGCAACAACACCCGGAGTTGCGCGAGCAGCTCTGGGAAAATGCCCGCCGGCTATTCAACGGGCTGAAAGACCTGGGGTTTCACATTGATTCTCAAGTCAGTCCGGTAATCGCCGTCAAGTCAGAAAGCACAGAGACCGCAATTCGCTGGTGGGAGCAATTGTTCGACAAGGGCGTCTTTGTGAATTTGGTGATACCTCCCGCATCACCAGCTGCATACAGTCTATTGCGTTGTAGCGTAAGCGCCGCCCACAGCGTTGCACAAATACAGCAAATCGTTGACGCATATTCCACCCTCACACAATAGCGTATCGGGCGATTACCAACACGGCAGAGTATCAAGACACTATCGAGAAACGTTTGCGTCTTCCCTTCGCTGCACGAACCTGCTCTGCACAACGCGATAGTCCGACACTGAATCGACATCAACAGCGGCGTCAGCATAAGGTAGTATAACCGCACGAACCCGTAACCCAAGTTTACGCGAAAAAGTGTCAAGCGCATATTCGAGCGTCAAGGTTCCGAGAAAATATTTCACCACGACAAACCATCCCAATGAACGAATCACGCGAAACGGATTCTTGCGCTGAGATTCCAGGCGCCGCCAGAAAGTCGCTGCTTCTCGACTACCCGGTGTCATGAATGCGAACAAATTACAGCCACAATATTCGCCGTCGCTAAAGCGCCACACTGACTTCTTCAACTCCGGGAATGCATCATGTACGAGTGAATAATTCGCCAGCCCAATGACAAGATCCGCATCCTGTTCTGCGCACCGCGCACAAAAGTCATTGACGATATTCACCGATAGGAATGGGTGATCGGCCGTTGTCAACAGCACTTTTTCGTCCGGTGACAGTATGCGCAACGCATCGTATGCGCTGGCGCTTGGGCCCGCCTGCGGCGGCAACCAGGATATATCGCCGGATTGAATCAGATTATTGATTTCGTTCTGATCTATGAGTTTCTCTTCGCTCGGGCCTGACAGAATAATTGCCGCCACGCTTGATGACGATATTAGCGTTGAAAGAACACGCAACAGCATGGGTTTGCCATCAACCTCAACAACCGCCTTGCAAGTGGCCCCGGCATATTGAGCCAACACATCCTCGCCATCGCGCTGTCCGGCTAACACGATTGCCTTCATAACGGGTTGCGGCGCATTCATTACAAATTCGTATCTACAAAGATTTCTCGTAGATGCGATAACGCTTGTATGGAATACCACCTATCGCTTCGATAATCCCCTTCATTCCCTCGTTATCTTCCAATATCCAGGACATTTCGACATTTTTGATCTGCCGCCGAATGAGCGCCTGACGCACCGTGTCAATGACCAGAAATGCGAGTGCTGGACCGAGACGGGAATGTTGATATTCCGACCTGACACCCATCAACATGACTCGGGCCGTATCCGGGTATTTGATCTTCAGACGCCACAAAAGCTTAAGCCAACCCAAAGGTAACAGCCTCCCATTCAAGTCACTTATCGCCTGGTTTATGTCGGGAAGCGCAACGATCATCGCAACACCCCGCCCGTCGATTTCGGCAATCTGAATGAAATCATCGTCGATCAACAGAGTAAGCAACTCACCAATATCGGTAAACTCCGCTTCTGTAAATGGCGTAAACCCCCAATTGCGCGACCAGGAATCGTTAAAAATGTCGCGAAGAATTTCCAGTTCCTCTTTTGCGTGTTTGCGCCGGAACTTGCGAACGTTGATGCCTTCGCCGACTCCATGCAGCAACTTTTGCATAACACGAGGAGCTTCGAAATCCGGATCGACTTCGTAGGCTAGCAGATCTTTTGCTTTCGAATAGCCTGCGGCCTCGATGTGCCCCGAATAATATTTTCGGGCATGGCCCATCATGACAAAGGGCGGCCTCTGAAATCCATCAATCAGTAATCCACATTCCTCATTTACGGAAAGATTGAACGGACCACGAATCTGCTTCGTGCCCCGTTCACGCAACCAGTTTTCCGCGGTGCTGAGTAACAGTGAAAAGATCTCCGGGTCGTCCTCTGCTTCGATCAAACCAAAATATCCGATCTCTTCATCGTGAGTATCTCTATACAAATCATCGATTTGCGCACTTATCCGTCCAACAACCCGGGGGCCGCGACGCACAATCCAGGCTTGCCACTCCGCGTGCTGAAAGAAAGGGTTTTTTTGCGTAAAGCGATGTAATTGCTCAAACCAGAGCGGCGTTATCCAGTTTGGGTCATCAGCATAAACCCTCTGCGGCAGTGATATGAATTCTTTGAGTTGCTTTCGTCCGGACACGTCCTGAACGACCAAACCAGTGTCTGAAATTTTTGCCATCGGTGAGTTTTCCTGCTGCCAGAAAGCATGAGCATTTTAGTACAACTGCCTGCCGCACTGCACAGGTTGTCGGCCAATAAACCGGCACAGATATTGCGGATACCTGCCTGGCACGAAGTTACGCGGGTGTTTCCAGACTAGCTCCTCTACGCTGAATTCTTGAACTTACACGCGCGAATACTCGGAAAAAACTCAAAGTGTGCTATTTGCATGACCCAACAGGGTCCGATAGAGTTCAGGTATTCATTGTTCAACGTCAAACAAAGTAAGGAACGTCAGGTAGATGGTCAGAATTAGCAAGATCCTAGCTCTCGTTTTGACGCTCATCTATATACCCACTGCGTATGCTTCGGACCTGCGGCCTTACGAGGCAGTCTACAAAACCAAACTCAAGGGCTTCAATGTAAATGTGAAACGGCGCCTTCAAGTGCAGGACTCAACGATAACCGTTAGCTATGACGCAAAGCAACTCATGCTCAGTGTGCATGAAAGCAGTATTCTCTCTGACCAAGGTGATTGTGTGCTTAGACCGACCAAATACGTGCACAAAAGACGCGGCTTGTCTCATGAGCACGATAAGGATTTGATTTTCAATTGGACGGACAATACGGTACTTGACTTGCTCAAACCGGAAAGAACGCCTTTGCCCTTAGAGAATCCAAGCTACGACAAACTAAGTTACCAAACACAAATGCGTCTGGATTTGATCTGCAATCCCGATTTGCACCATGTCGAGTACGCTGTAACCAATGGCATAAGAAACAGAAAATATGCTTTTCACCGTCTCGGCGAGGAAATACTGGATACACCCCTGGGTAATCTCCGCACCATAAAATTCGAACGGGAGGGCGGTGACGACGAGCGACAGGTCTTTGTATGGCTTGCGCCTGATTGGGAGTATCTGTTGGTCCGACTAGACCAGATCAAAGAGCCAGGCGCAAAGGTCGAACGACTTATACTTAAAAAAGCGAAAATTGCTGACGAAAAAGTCGTGGGCCTGTAGAAGCCGATATTATGTGCATCGTGGGTAATCCGGCTCATGTCAACTCTGACAGATTTCATGTAACGGCTGGCACTCGCTTGCTATCGAATAATTCCGCGCCGGTAGAGCTTCCATAACAATCCCCAGACGAAAATCACAGGATAGCGCCTTACACGGTCAGGAATTTCGATTGGCTGTCCCGAATGGCGTCCAAGTTTCCACGCGACGTAGTCGAGGCCGCCCTCAAAAGTAATAAGTGCCTTCAGCAAACGACCCACTGATAGGACTTTGCCCTGTGCTCGAAGGATCGTCCACGCCAGGCGGCCAGCAAGGCGGCTCGAGGCGGGAACTGTGGCCACGTACCGGGCTGTTTTTCCTGCACCGGTAATCTCCAGCGGGTAGCGTAATGATGAGGCCGCTGCCGTACTCGCTGCAACATAGTGGTCCAGTGCATGATCTACGAGCTCTTGAGCACGGCCGGGTCTCTCGCTGCGAAGCTCGGCTGCGTAACTTAGCTGCAAACCTTGCACCCACAAATCACTAACTGCACCGGATTTTGCCACTTTGGGTAGAACATGCTCCAGGAATGTCTTTGCGGCGAGCTTGAAATACGCTTCCAAAGCGTTCCTGACATTCTCGTCACGGTACCAAAGTACCTCTATAGGTTGCGAAAATCGGCCCCACAAATAGGAGTGTATCCATTGGCCGGAAAGTCCACGACGCAGGGCAGCGGTCGACAGCACGTTATACTTGACACGCAACGTTCTGTCTCCCACAGGCATTTCTTTGTAATACACATTTGGCGGCAACAGCCAGTTTACAAACGCGTGAAATTTACTCGCGTAAACAGCTGAATAGGAATCGGTAATAAGGTACAGATCGACAATGCCGGCATATGGATCATTGCTGCGCATGCAAGATCCATAGTACAGAATTGCGTTGACGGCAGTGCCGTGGCGGCGAAGCAATCGGGCAACCAGAGTATCCAGTTCGTGCGAACTTGTTGATGCAGCATGCGCATCCATTAATGCTTTACCATGTACTCTGTTCATCCGTCTTGAATTCTGAGAAAGACCAGTTCGCCACCATTGCTGACTTCGACAGGCCCGGATGCAATGGACGCATGCAATGTCTCTCCGTCCAATGTAAACGGTCCCTCAAAATTCAGGCTGATTCTTTCGACATTGTAACTGAGGTACCCTGTATCCGGAGACATACGCCTATTCGGCTTTCCGCGTAGCAGAGACGGCAGGTTTCTTAGCAGCCGGATCGCGGGATTGCGAATCATGGTCGTATGCAATGGTTTGCCATCGTCCTCTCCCCAATAGGGGTGCATGCCCAGGAACAAACGCTCCAGGCCGCTGACCAGCAGCAAAATCATACTCTCCGGTGGTGCGGGCGGTTTGCCATCAATGCCGATGGAGATATTAACGGGCTGTCTGAATCTGGGGTCCCGGCGTGCGATTCCCCACATTGACCTCGCCAATCCGAATCCCAGACTTAATTCATCCTTCAAGCCTCGCGAATGGATATTCTGGTGTGCGTATTCTATTCCCTGCATTATCGCTCCAGCCCCGAAAAACATGCCATAACTCGCCGGCCGACCGCCCGTTTGGACGCGAAGTACCGGCCGGTGAAGTAATTGCGTTCGTCCCGAGCTATCTTCTATCCAATGACACAAACGTCGCAAAGCTGCATGTGCGCCACCATGCAAGCCAACATCTCCGGCTATCATGTTTGCTGTGCCGCCAGGCAGGATAGCTATGAGAGGCATTGTCTCAAAGGGCTTTTCCTTAAATAGATGCGTCAGGACCCGAGAAACCGTGCCGTCTCCGCCGCTGATCGCCAAAACGTTGACCGACTTATTCGCGAAGTCCGACAAGGCTTTTGAAATCTCACCGGGATGAATAGTCATGCGATAGTAAATATTGGCGCAGTTGCTGACAGTTTGAGTGATCTGACGCAGGTGTTTTTTGTTACGGCGACTATTCGGATTAATAATTAGCCCGAGAACATGATCACCACGCAACGAAAATTGGCTGCCGGAACCGGGTAATTGCCCCGTCGGTCGGTCAGGTTCACCAATTTTTTCGTTTCGATGCATTCTTTGTAACCTTTTGGCAAGGTCGAAAAGTCAAATCAGAGAGGTACAGGCTGTGGGGTGCGAATTCCAGCTTGGATGGAATTCCTTTGATTTCCAGGTCTTGCCAAAGGAGATGGATTGGTTACGATAATTCAGTGATGCGTGATGTCGCCATATTTTTCATCCACCTGCTCGTAACGATTGCCCGCTTGTTCGGACCTGGCGGTCCTCGTTCCATGCTCGCCGAATCGCTACTCGTCAAGTATCAGCTACTGATCCTCAATCTTTCCTGTGGACGCGCACGCAACTTCTGGCCCATGGATCGAGTCATTACAGGGGTTTGGGCTGGAGTCATGCGTTCCGCCCGGTTGATCCGATCAGTCAGCGAGTCCTCCCCAAAAAATTCGACACACCTATTTTATACGATCTCTTGCGCGCCAACATCCTGTTTTGCCTGCCAGGTTCGCCGAACAAATTGCCCTCAGCTTTGCACATAGTCCGCGCTCTGCTTTGTTAGACGAGCTACCCATTTCTGGTCTGCGCGGATTGTTTCGCCTAACACGGCATAATTCCGCTTCACGTGTCCAGACTCAAAGTACTTTAGAGGCTGCGCTATACCCTGTTCGAATAGTGGCCCGCAGATTTCGCTCGGCAACTTCAGCGCTACGCCAAATTTCCCCCAAGATGCGAAAATTTGGCCGTTCGCGTACGCAGCGACCGCACCGAAAACGGACTTGAAGGAAATTTCGTATCGGGGCTCAAGGTCGGCCCATTGAACGAGTTTTTCCAGGCAGATGCGGTATTCGTTTTTCATTGAAACGCAAGAATCAGATTACAAGAGGGCACAACAGGCACTGGATATCCGGCTTCTGGCATAGGCGCCTGACGCACATTGCCATATTTCAAAACGAGTGACGCTTAGTCACGATCAAGCGCTCCCGAGCGCAGGTCTGAGACCAGCCCTTCCCGATCTTTTTCAATCCTGTCCAGCACCGTTTTTTTTGCCATCGTGTTCGGGTCGTATTTGCCGCTCCAGCGGATCATTTCCAGCATCACGGGGGCCAGATCGGCTCCCTTCTCTGTGAGTCGATAGATGATTCTGCGGTGATTTTCGGGATCACGTGATTTGCTGACGATCCCCGTTGCCTCGAACTCCTTCAGGCGATCCGCGAGAACGTTCGTGGCAATCCCCTCGTCAGATTCCAGAAACTGCCCAAAAGTCTCAAAACCTTTCATCAACAGGTCGCGAATTATCACAAGGCTCCATCGATCGCCGAAAGTATCGAGCGCAAAAGCGATGGGACAGCCGGTATCACGTTGTTTATCAGCGCTTGGCATTCGATTACATTAGAATATTAACTTGCAAAACGCAATTTGAGGTATTAGAATGTCAACTTGCGAAATGCAAGTAATATAAGGTCGCTAACGCAAGGAGAACCAGGTATGGCCCCGGAGATTTACTGGCTCACCCTGACCGTCATTTTCACGGCATTATTGTGGATACCCTACGCAACGGTGAGAATTGCAAAAATCGGATTCGTCAGGCTCGTTATGGATCCACTGCCCGGAGACGATCCTTTCGACAAGCCGTGGGCGCACCGAGCCTACCGCGCGCATATGAACGCGATCGAGGCGCTCAGCATTTTTGCCCCGATTGCGATTGCCGTGTACATTACGGGATCGAGCAACGAAGTCACTGCCGTTGCTGCAGCCAGTTTCTTCTGGGCGCGGCTCGTCCATGCGCCGATCTACATTTTCAAAGTTCCGGTGCTGCGCCTGCTGAGTTTCATGGCCGGGCTTGCCGCCACACTGGTGCTGGCCTATCAACTCATAGGGTGATTGTTTGTGAATTCGAATGAAAATGCCGTCGTCGAACACTACTCGGACGGTCAGTTGCTGGACCGTATTCTGGCGGGGCTGGAAGCTTCGGGCGCGGACCTGAGGCAACTGCAGGCGGTCGACCTGATGCCAGTGGATGAATTTCACATTGGAGGACGGGCAGCCACGGAATACGCCGTCGCGAAGATGCAGCTTGGTCCGGACGATCATGTACTTGACATCGGCTGCGGTATTGGTGGTGCAGCCCGCTATATTGCTTCAAGCGTTGGCTGCCAGGTCGCGGGTATTGATCTAACGCCGGAGTATATTGAGGTCGCGAAAGACCTGACCCGTCGAGTTAGCCTCGACGACCGGCTGTCATTCGAAATAGCCAGTGCGATCGCCATGCCCTTCGCCAATGCAACTTTCGACGCGGCGATCACGCTGCACGTTGCTATGAACATCCCCGACAGAGTCTCGCTTTACGTGGAAATTGCGCGCGTAATCAAGCCCGGTGGAATACTGTGTGTGTACGACGTAATGAAAAAAACGAGG
>FXBF010000597.1_pt1 | contig 12523 bp, 15 predicted proteins | sample 5335321 | NCBI WGS metagenome assembly FXBF01 (sample SAMEA103928391, study PRJEB20085) | sediment metagenome | isolation source: sediment | reverse complement strand
TACCTATCGTCATCGGCGCTGTCGTCGCTTGGCTCGCGACCAAAGGCGTCGACCTCGACCCCGAAACCCAGACGGGTCTTATCATCGGGTTTACCGGCGTTGTCATCGCGGTCTATTACGCCATAGTGCGTGTCCTCGAGGACCGGGTCCCGTGGTTCGGGTTCCTGCTCGGGTCGAAACAGACTCCTGCCTACTCAGCGAAGTAAGCTACAAAGTTTGCCCCCCGACTGGCATCCTTCTTGTAAGGTCGCCCCTGCCAGTTCGGGGGGCAATTCTTCGGCCTACTCAAAGAAGGCTGTTATCTTCCGACAGCCTGGCTCTTCCCTAGGAGCATGGTAGTCCGCATCCTTATCATGATCAGGATTCATAGCTCCAGTATCCAGACCGACATGGAGCTCCTTTAACAGGAGTGGTCTCTCCTCCATGTATATTGAATGTCGATGATGCTCTACAAAACTACTTCCATGACCCTGGAAGTAGTTAGTAACTACCGGCCAGTGATGATTTCCTACTTGATCAGCACTCGGTGGTATATCACTCGTTAAGGGCGAAGGTTCTCCAACCATGTTCTATCTCCTTTTGTTACAACCAAATGATACAGCAGATGACGAACAGCATCCATACCATGAACTAGTCCAGTGTGATACAGACCAATCTTTCTTAACTTTTCGTCCGTCCAAAGGTTCTTCGCTTGTGAGGGTGTCTGAGCAAACAATGGAACCTCAAACTGTTCCGCGTATAGACGGATGACTCCAATAACTTCTACTGGCCACAGCTCCACCTTATCTCGACGCTGATAGACAAACCTTTCGAAGACGATCGTGTCAGGATTATAGCCGACCAGAAAGTCATAGAAGGCCCTGTGGTCACATCTCACCTGGTCGGCTTTGACTGCATCATTTAAGCCAAGCGCGGCAAACCCAGTAGTGACGCCAGGATCTAGCGCCAGTATCTTAATCCTCATTGATGTCCTCGCGATCCTTTGTCATCATTCATCGTAGCATCAAACCAATTACCACTCCGATTCCAGCTCCAATCAGAGCAGCCAGTATAACCTTCACGGTGTCTCTCATGGTGTCTCCCTTAAGTTTAATGCGAGTCTCTTATAGCTATACCCTCGCAGCAAGCGATCTAGAATCATTTAGTCTCATGTGAGTCTCGCTATGCTTCTGCGCAAGGATCAAGCGCTTGCGCTCTCAGCTTTCTTCATTTAACTCCTCTAGTTCTGCATCTATTTCATCACGCTTGGCTTCCAGTTCAGCTCTGCGTCTGTTGTTTGTCTTCTTACTAATGGTGTATACTGCTATATTCTTGGGGTCAAGATTAGTACGATCTCCGTCGAGGAATCCAGTCCGCTCATTAGGACGGATTGCACGACCCAGTTTCTGTCTGGCAATAATACGATGCGATAGCTCCCATCCTGTAGCAGTTCTGGTGTACTGATATCCATTACGGCTTGTCCTTGTATCGCCAACGCTAGCTGCTCTGCCTCTAGTAATCTGAAACCTCCCATATCATCGAGGGGTGGCTCCTCACCATGTACATCTGTCATTGCTGCCACCTTGTCTAGCTTCGGAATTAATTCTTGAGCCATGCTGTCTAGTTCGTCTTCGGTTGGATTCATGCAATATCACCCCAGGTTTGTCCAAAGTCAAGATCCACAGGGAACTTGACGTAGTCTGTAAAGTACTCGACTGCTGTTTCCTCCATTATCCTTGAGACATGTTCGGCCACGTCATCTTTGATATCCTTCTCGCATTCGAACAGCCACGAGTCATGTACGGGAACACGAAGCATGTCTTGCATGCCCTCGTTAGCTAGTCTGATTCCGGCTCGTAGTAGAAGGTTTGATACGATGTTCTGTGGGTAGAAGGCAAGAGCCTCTTTCTCAATACTGTTTCTACTTTCCTTTGTAATGAGCCAGAAGCGTCTGTGGTTGCCAAACGGTGAGATTAGATCCTGACCACTATGCACTTGCTGCTTGACATCCTCACGCCAGGCTGTCACTCCAGGAATTAGATCGAAGAAGGTCTGAATGTACATCTCTGCCTCGAGTTGTGACATCCCAAACTCTGCAGCTATAGAATAGGCCTCGCGTCCATAATTCAGTCCGTGGACAATCGCTTTGGTTCTGATGTAGTTTTCTTTGTCTGCCTTGGTGAAAGCAGACCCGTAGAATTCTCTTCCAATCTCTTCGAAGATATTTCGGGAACTGTCATCGAGGATAGACTTGAGGTAAGTGTCCCTAGCCAAAGAGCAAACGACTCGAAGCTCAGCTTGCCGGTAATCTCCTTGCCCAAGTATTGTCGTATCAGATCGAGTTGTGAAAAGTCGGCGGAGGCGAGAGCCTCGTGTGACGTTCTGAAGGTTAGGGTTGCGACTAGCGAGCCGTCCATTGACGGTTCCATGTAACATGTAAGTTGAGTGGACTCTTCCTTTGTATAGTCTTTTTCGTGTGCCTTTGACATAGGTCCCATACGACTTTGCCTCCTTCTTGTATTCTAAATGTAATGATAAGAAGTCATACAGATCTTGGTCGCCTCGTCTTGCTGCAAGTTCTTGTACCTTAACTAGTGTATCTTTCTGAGTGTCTCTTACTGATCTGCCATAGACACCCTTCAAAGCCCTCTTGACTTGCTGCCATGAGTTAGGATTGTACTCATCATCAAGAACTCTTTGTTGTAGTTCATGACGCAAGTGGTTCAGAAGTACAATATACTCCTCTTCAAGTTCGGTAAGGTACTCAACGTCCACAGCTACACCATTACGCTCAACGTGTACCAACATGTTGCCAGCTTCAACCAGATGATCATGAAGCATACGAAGTTCCTCGTCAAGCTCCTTCTCAAAGAGCTCCCAAAGCAGATAGGTATTATGTACATCAAACCCATTGTAGCGATAAAGAACAGGACGAGGTATGACTGTGTAGTTCTTACCATCACCGAGGTAGTGTCCAAGTTCATGCTTCCAGGCAGGACTGCCCAAGCGCTCCAGAGCATTGTACTCCAACGAGTGTATTCCACGGCGCTCGTCCAGGCAGTACGATGCAAGCATTGTGTCGAACCAAACGCGGGCCTGTGGAGCTATTTCCCACAGGCCTCCGAGGTCAAACTTGCCATTGTGTGCTATGATGAGGTTCTCGGTAAGGAGCCGGGACAGTGCATCGCGAATCTCTTGTAGTCGGAGGCCATTCTCACCAACGACAAATACCTTCCCTCGCGCATAGCCAACTCCGACGCAGAGCAAATCGTATTGCTCAGGGTGGACGGTATCGATGTCTTTGTCAATGCCAACTTCAATGTCAACAGAAATAGGTTGATTGCTTCTTCGGAACAGATCTTTGAGTCGTCTAAAATCATCTCCACTATCAATAACCTGGATGTCTGGTGGACTCCAATCTGATCTAACATTAGGTCGACTTATCTTTTGGAAATCTGTGATGATGTCAGGAAAGACACCTGGATTGTACAAAGAGGCAGCAGGGTGGAACGTTGGTATAATTCTGATCCCAGGGTAATCAGACGATACTTTGGGAGGTCCAGCTCGTAAGGCTGTGATACCTTGCTTAGTCTTAAGTATAGACCTCGTGGCAAAGTTACCCAAAGACATGATCGTCTTTGGTTGTCGTCCTTGTATCTCACTATGAAGGCGTTCTGAACAAGCTTTGACCTCAACCGCCGAAGGGTTCGCGTTGCCTTCTGGCTGGCAGAGTACCGTGTTGGTGATGAAGACGTTGTTTCGGTCATAATTGTAATTCTCCAGAATCATATTCAGGAGCTGTCCACTCGCCCCAATGAATGGTGTCTGCTGCCTGACCTCGTTACGTCCAGGAGCTTCTCCTACTAAGACGAGGTTAGCTTGTTCTGGTCCATCAGAAGGACAGAAAGCATTCCTCTCAAACAGAGGACAATTAAAGCAGTCAGCCTCTGGGTGGTGTTTCGTTTGCATATAGCGCCCAATCTAGGTAGGTCTCTATGTTTTCTTCAATTAGTTTTTTGTTGTCATCACTTCTGGTGAAGTAGTTTGATGGCCTGGATCTCCAAGGGAACTGATCTGCTATCTTGAACCCTTCAAGTCCCATATAGATTGGCATGCTAGTATCAATGCCACGAAAGTTAGGCAGTCCTTGTACGGTCTCTGCAAGCAGGACTGCTTCTCTCATCCAGGAACTAGCTCCTAGGAAGTGAATGTAGAACTTATCGTTGTAGTGCTCCTCAATCATGTACTCAGTAAGCTGGACTCTGAAGTTCTTACCTATGTCGTGAAAGTGTCTAGGTATCCCAATAGTTGTAATGTAGGAGAACATGTTACCATGTTCTAAAGCTTTCAGACAGAACATGACTTCTTCAACAGTGTTGCCTTGGAGCACGAACATATACTGATGTTCAGATTTAGCATACCTTGCAAAGTACTGTGCCTTAGCTAGAGTGTCGTTACCATCCTTGAGTGTATCCGGAACAACTACTTCGGCTGCACCTATTTGATCGGCTAACGTTAGTAAATGTTTGGCTCCGTATTCTAGTCCTTCTGCAGCTCCGTTGTCAAGAATGATAAACTCGTCGTCACTCTTTGTCTGGTAGAAATCCAGATATTTCTGACTTCGGAACAAATGTGGTAGTACCAAATGATACTTCGTTTTCGTCCCGTACCTCTTCAGTAAGTGTGGCGGACAAATCAAGGCCACGTTCACTTGCTACCTCCTCTAATAGACGAATTCGAATGTACAGGAAACGCATATAGTTTGCTGCATCTGCCAGTTCCTCATAGATGAACACAGGCAAGTTTACGTTCACAAAGTTGAACGGACCATACTCCTCTGCACCTGTATTGTGTCTTTGCTCACACAGGTCGAAGAATTCTAGGTTCACCTTTTCCACCAGTGCCTTCATCTCCGAATCGTTCACTATTCAACTCCCTCTTGATTTGATATAGCTTCTCCATGTCAATATCCATTACGGCTGCTATGTTCATCAGGTAGATGAACACGTCGGTAAGTTCCATTGCAAGAGCATATATGTACTCTGAATCATCAAAGTCGTAGGTGCCTCTCATACCTTTTTTGATCAGGTTAGCAAACTCACCTACCTCTCCGGCTAGACAGATAGTAAGGAAGCCCATATCATGAGAGTGATCAGGAAACCACTCCTTGCTGTCCTCAATACATTGGATGGCAATGTCAGCCAATGTCATATCCTTGAATTCAGATGTTTCTGACATTGTTGTAGAACTCCATTCTGGCTTGCTTAGTTGGATTTAGGAAGCACCCTCTCATTTCGGATGTCGTTGTAATGGTACCAGGAGACTGTACACCTCTAATAGTCATGCACAGATGTTCGCCTGTCATCACAACTGCTACACCTATTGGTTGTAAATTCTCTTCCAAGAAGACAGCAATCTCACTAGTCAGATCCTCCTGTGTCCACAAGCCTCTGCTCATCCATTTGACAGTGCGTGCCAGTTTACTTAGTCCAGCAAGCCTTTGATCAGGAACATAGCCAACCCAGGCTCGGCCAAAGAAGGGCAACACGTGATGCGAACACACGCTGTGATACTGAATCGGTCCTGTCGTTACCATCTCTGACTTGTTTGCTGTGTTGGGAAAGGTAGTGAATTTGAAACCGTTGTCCTTAACCAGGATTTCTCTTAGTGCGTTGACATACCTCCGGGGGGTATCTACTAGTTCGGGCTTATCCTCTGTGTTCCAATTATCTCCTAGGACCTCTCGAAGAAGGTCTGCTGCCAGAGACTGTGCTTTTTCCTCGTTCACTACCGCCGCCTTTCTAATGCGGGCCACACTACGTTATGTGTTTGAATATTAAGTCTACCGTACGGAGCATGCTCCATGATCATGTCAGATAGCTCCTGTAAAGTGAACTGTCCGTTCCAGACTACTCCAAAGTAGATCTGTGCTCTAGTCTCCATACCATACATGTTAATGTCTTCAACTGCAGTCTCAAAGTCTCTTTCATCTTTACAGACAAACTTTATGGCATCTTTGTTCAGAGTCAAAGTTAACAGGTTATCAAAGTTGAAAGCTCCGTACTCCTCGCTACCAGGAAGCTTGTAGTCAACGATCAGTGTTACGCCTCCTCCTCTTACCCAACTCGGAAATAGTTGTGAGCCATTAGTGAAAACATCGATGCTGTGTCCTTCCTCTATCAGCATTAGACGTAGTGCTGATAGATTTGACCTTTGGATGAAAGGCTCACCGCCGGTTAGGGTAACGTTCTCAGTATGAATGTTGGCTATAATCTCTGCAGCTGACATGTCGTTCCAGGTATGTCGGAATTCTGGATAGACAGCGAAAATAGTATCACAACCGTTAACTATAGTTCCGTCAGGGAGTTCTCCTTCACCCCAGCCTGGACATCTTAGGTTGCAACCACCAAAGCGTACAAAGGTAGTAAGCGATCCTACGTGGGGACCCTCGCCTTGAATACTCTCATAGATTTCGACAACTTTCATTTTATCTGCTCCACACTGCCGATGTCTTTGGTGTCTCAGACAAAGCTACCATTACAAGGTAGAAGTTTCGCTCGTCACTATATTGTTCGTACAGAGCTGCATCGATCCAATCAGAAAGAATATCAACCATATTCTCTGCTGTGGTTAGACGACCCATAAACACTTCGTTGAGATTTTGATGATCAAGCTGTCCATCTACAATGGGCTTGACAATCTTATCCAAGTCAAAGTAGTTCAGTATCATTCCAGTCTCTGGGTCTACAGGGCCCTCAATCGTGACATCTAGCGTATAGGTATGACCATGCAGACGAGAGCACTTACCAAAAACTTCACGGTTTTCGTCTGCTGTCCACTCGTCGTTCCACAGCATGTGTGCAGCGTCGAACGAGTACATTTTACTGATACTAATTGTCATGCTTCTTCTTTCTGTATGATATGTCTGTACCACGAAGTCTCTCTAATCTAGGATGTAGAGATCTTTCGGTTCGTCCTGTTGGTTCAAATCCTGAGTCAACTAGCTTAAGCTCTGACTTCTCTCCCTTTAACATCCTGACATATTCCTCAGCCCACATTTGTGTTTGCATCTGATGCTCTGCTGTTACTAAGTTTGCATCTACCGTTACTGATAGTGTCTGTGGGATTGCCCCAGCAAGGACGAGGCGTTCCTTTGATCTGATCAAAGGATAGTAGCTAACCTTTTTACCTTTTGTAGCCTCACGTATAGTTGGTACAGAACAACAGATGGCACCTATAGGTTTGTTTTGTGTGTCTATCTCTCTTACGTATTGAAGTACTCTTGGATGATCCCAGTACGCCTCCGTATCAGACATGTTGCCCGAGATCACTAGGAGTCCATCGAACTTATCCATCTCTTCTGGGTCTACTTCATTGATAGTTCGTTCAATTATGTTTTGCTGAAAGGTCACTTCATCCTTAATGAGAGTGTCGGTTGAGATGACCTCAAACTCAATACCTGCTTCATTAAGGATTCCTAGAGTTGTCCAGAGTTCATGTCCATTATATCTTCTGGCAACTACAATTAGAACTTTCACTTCGTTGTTTGTCCCTTCTCCTCCTTGAATCTTTTGGTAACCTCTTCTGTAGTAATAGGAACAGGTATACCTGATGCGTCTTCATCTTTTCTTTCCAACCAGTTCTCAATTGGATTACCATTTTCATCTATGTCAAGTCGCATCAAAAAAACATCTCCACTACGTTGGAAGAGTTTAATTGGAAGCTCATGACTACGAATATAGGCACCTAGGGACGATGTCAGACTCTGCAAGCTTTGCTGCATACCAGTACGATCAAGCTTTGCCAAGAAGTAGTTTGTTTCTAAGAAACCCTTCAGGATGGGATAGCTGACTCGCCCTCGTCGTCCTTTCCTCATATTGTCGATCTCACTCGGATCAACTTCTTCAAACTTGACCATCGTCTCCTTCTCCTATGTTGCTACTGCAGACCAGTCGATTACGATTTCGTAGGCTACTGGATCTTTCTCACCAACTTTGGCGAATGCCTGAATACGTCCCCTACACGTAGGACAGGTTCCACAAGCTTGATTGCGCCCCTCGTAGCATGACCATGTCAACTCGAGGGGTGCCTTTAGATCAAGACCTCGTTGGACTACGTCTGCCTTGGTGCGCCACATGTGAGGTGTGATCAGCCGAACTTGATGGTACGAGCCGACGTATATGGCGTTTGCTATTGCACCGAGAAACTCAGGAGTGCAATCTGGGTATGCCCAGTTATGGGCGTCCTCCGCATGCATGCCAGCCCAAACTTCACCAGCATTTTGAACAAGCGCCACCGCCGTTGCCATACTGAGGAGGTTTCCGTTGCGGTAGGGAACGTATGTAGGACTAACTCCGTATTCATCACCAAGCTCCTCGTATGATACCTGAGGCATTTCTTCTTCATTCTCGTCTATTAGAACTGAACCAGTACCTGCAAAGACTGCAGGCAGTTCTATGATCTGATGTTCAATACCATAGTAATCAGACACTGCCTGTGCTGCGTTGATCTCTGTAGGATGCTTCTGTCCATAAAGGAAACTTACTGCACCTACAGAGCCCTTATGCATACTGAAGGCTTCTGCCAGAGCTACTGTACTATCTAGTCCTCCGCTTAGGAGTACTAATGCATTCATATTAAATCTTGATCCTTGCATCTGTGGCGGTATAGAACTTACCCTTACCGCGTCTATCTTCCTTGATCAATCCTCTCTGCTCAAGTGTTTCAAACAACAGACTGGCATCTCTAGAACTCAGATGATGATTCTGCATAAGAACAGAACGACTCACTCCAGGCTTGCGTAGTATGGAACTGTAGACTCTTTCGAGTTGCCTTTCCGTTGCTGTCTTTCCAATATTGACGATCAGTTCTAATGTGTAAATACCCCATTGCTCGATGTAATAGAACGCCCTAATTATGTCCAATTCCTCAACTAGAACGTCACCCTTTGTTGTCCTAGCAGCAGCCAACAGCGTTGCCATCTTGAGACCAGATTTAGCCAACCGATCAAATGTGGGAGTCAAGATGTCTCTCTGATCGGTCTCAAGTCCTTTCGCTACCATGTCTGCTTCGAACCGGTTATACCTTAGCCAGGCCTCGTCCGTGAGTTTGGCATCCCATCTCATCTGTTGTTGTATCATACGACCTTCGATGGTCATCTCCTGCATTCGATTGTATCGTTCGTATAAAATCCTAAATCGTTTGACTAGCTTTTCTCTTTGTCCGAGACTTTGATCAGTTGGAGGGCCCAACGGTTTGAGTTTAGTGATATCGGATTCAGCTGAAACGAAAACAAATCTCGGGATGAAGCCTGAGGCCACGTGTTCATAACGTAAAAGCTCCATGATTCTCGTTTTGATTCCCCCTGCAAAAATGATGAGTATCGGATCCCTAACCTCAATAATCTCCCGCCGAAGGACACGCTTCTGATACTTCCCGTCGTAGAGCTTAGTGAGTGTTTCTGACATCCCAGCATAGTAATCCTTCTTTGTCATCATCTCTAGCAGCCCAGAGAACTCGTCGCGCAGGAAGATTGAAGGTCTTCCTGGCCTTGTTGATAGAGACTGAAACAACCCTTCGATTGATCCGTCGGTTGCTAATATTGCATCAAGGTCTATCTCGAGGACAATATCTATTGCAATATCCATCGCAGTAGTCTTCCTCGTCAAGGTGGTATCTGCAAGAATGAGAAACCATAGATTTGGAATCACCAGCCCGTAGGAGGTTGGCAAACGGATCGTTCCTGATAGCAAGGAAGATAGAATGCAGAAGGCGCCTACTTGGTGATAGGAATGGGCCGCGTCGCCCAGAGTGCCAGCCCAAGACATATAGTCCTCGATGATGCTTGGATTGTCTACTACCCATTGTCGTTCCTTATCAGTAAGCAGCTGAGCCATTTCGACTTCGTTTTCCTTGAGACCTAACATCTCAGCTGTTAAGTTCTGTGTATGTGCCTCAGCCTTACAAATCTCTTTCCACAGTAGTGCCTCAGGTCGTCCATCACGCTTGTACTTATTACAAGCAGACTCTCTTGCAATGACAAATACCTCTTCACGACCCAACCCAGATTCAAACAGGAGTAGTTCTAGTTGCCATAGAGCCTTAGACCAGCCACCCTCATCCTTAGTATATGTTTCGTCACCCTCATAGAACAGAGTGAAGAAACGTGGATTGATTTCTTTAAGGTGCTCCTTAAGAACAACTTCATAATTCAGATCTGTAACATCGGGAAATGGAATCTCTAGATGTTCATAGCCTGTTGCCTGAGGATAGTCCGTAAAGTCTGTTAGTAGGTACGTATTTTTGTTTGCTTCTGTGATGGCAACGGTCGGTGCTGGAGAGTACTTGTGGTTCTGTGTGTATGGTATTCTAAGTAGCTGGGTAAGATCCCAACCCGACTTGTCCACTCCCTCGTTTGAATGCCTATAAGCAATTCTCCTTGAGAAGTCTTCAGCCAATACTGGATCAACTGGTCGTTCAAAAACCCAGAGAGCCTGATAGCGGTCAGGTGACGACTCGATGATAATGGAAGGTTTAACCAAGAGACCAGCAGGTGCGAAGGTATCCAAGTCAGCCCAGAGGTTGGGACATTCGACGACATTTTCCTTTTTCCTTCGCTTCCTATTGAACAAGTGTGGACAGAAGTAAACGTCATACTCCATAAAATAGTTGTTGATGTGGTTCAAAGCTTCAGGTAGTTCCGCTGGGTACTCAAAGAAGTTTTCAAACAGTTGATTCGACGACCTATGGGAAATAGCCAGATAGCCAGATGAGTTACCAAAAACTAGTTTGAAGAAGGTTTCTCTTCTTTTGTCTATTTCAGATGAGATCATACCAAAATTATCGGATAGGGGTTCCCAGACGGTGGGTGTGTGGACGTAGCGGAAACGTCCACAAAGGGAATCTAGGAACCCCTAGCCGAATTTAGGCTGCTAGGACAGCAGCGAACTTACCTCTTCTCCTGAGAAGGCTGCCTTGACCCTCTTGACATTGTTGACCTCTTCGCCTTGGTAGTCGCTGACGACTACAATGATGGTAACGTCAGCGCCAAGAACGTCGTCGATCTCAAAGTCGAAGGTATCCGAAGCCATTTCCTCTGCAGACCATACCTCAGTGGCTGCCAAAAGGTTCCTCAGTCCAATCAGAGCATTGGCTGTCCACTCGCTACAGTCATGTGAACCATGACTGAAGGGAGTATTCGTCCATTGCTTCCGTCCTTCTTGATCGCCCTCCTGAATGGTGAATTCCCAGTTGATGTACTCGGCACCCGGATGCTTGGCGTTTGGACCAGACTCCCGAATCTCACCATCAGTTACCTTGGCCTGATATCGTCCCGATGGGATGACATCAAAACTGTCAGTTTCAGAAAGGTCTACTCTCATTTTTATTCTCCTGTCTTGAATACATGATCATACAAAGTTTGCATGTCAGGGTTTTCTATTACCGATGGTAGGTTATCCGAACGATCTTTTGCAATCACACTGTCCGTACCTACACTCTGAACAAGTCGAAGAATTTCTGCGTCAATCACCTTGGTGTTCATATACAACATGATGTCGACGAAGCCTCCGACTTCCATAGCTAGCTTCCCACTAAGAGACGGACGTGTAACGATCTGTCCAGTTTTACCATCCTTATCAGTAGTGGCTAATGCCGTGAAGATAGTGTTCATCGGTAGATCACGGAAGGCTCTAACGAGTTTCCGAATCTGTTCGATGTTCTTTCCCCATTCTCTGATGGATGGTATCTCCGGATCGCGATCAGGATGCTCCTTAACTACCTCCCTCATGATATTGTACATCGAGAACTTCTGCATCTCAGTTAGCGAGTCCAAGACTACCGTTTGGTATTCATGTTCTCCCTTATAGAGTGCGTCGTATACTCGTTGCATGTCTGGCCAAGTTTGTACTCGGACAACTTCAACATCAGGGAATCGTTCGCGTATTGAAAACGTTCCACCCTCAACATCTAGGAAGAGAACGGGACGAAGTTCAGATACTACGTCTGCAGAGCCTGCCAGAACTGTTTTACCAGCTCCGGGGTTACCATACACCAACATGTTGATGTACTCTGGTGACTCTGCAACAGTTTGTACTTCCAAACCACCGAGTGTCTTGTCTGTTAGTACGTTTGTCATAAGTCTTTCTATATTGGTTGTGTTATGGTATCACCTACAGGCTTTTGTGCCTCCTTTCGATCGACGTACAATTCATCCAGAATGAACTGGTGATCATATCCATTCTGTTGAGCTATGCATGGCTCCCGGAATCTACATCCGTTACAACTAAAGTAGGATGGACTCGGGTAGATGTGAGGATCGTTCAACATCTCTGATGCCTCCATGTAGATGTTGCGACCGACAAATTTCAAAGAATGTTGGTTGCGATGTATCTGAATACGTCTGAAGAATGGATTACCCTTCTCTTTCAGATACTGTAGGAACTCTCCATAACGTTCAACAGGCTCACCATGCTTCTCGAGCTCCATGAGGTATGTGTCATACGTTGTGCGCTGCTGTTTGTTAACAGAAAAGTTACGACCCTGT
>FXBF010000596.1_pt1 | contig 12577 bp, 12 predicted proteins | sample 5335321 | NCBI WGS metagenome assembly FXBF01 (sample SAMEA103928391, study PRJEB20085) | sediment metagenome | isolation source: sediment | reverse complement strand
GCGTTACGAATCCCGTTAAATTAGCCGCTTATCTGCTTTTTTTGATGATTTATTTAGGTATCCTCTATAACGGCTATATAATTTGACCCTAACCATGGCCACCACTGATCCACTTTCCGCTGTTGGGGCACAACCCCTCGAGGCCCTAATAAAGCGTCTGGAGCGTCTTGCGGGTCATCGCTGGCTTCCCAGAATTGCAACATTCATGGCCTTGCTGTTACTGACCGCAAGCATGGCCCAGTGGACCTGGTTAATCGTCAAACCCCCGCTGCCTCGGATAGTTTCGAAAACGGCGCCAGCCATCGGAACCAGGGCGTTTAAGGTACAAGAGTTACTGGCGGCACACCTGTTCGGTCAAGCCGCGCCTGAGTCCGTGCTTGCGAACGCGTCGCTGGAGGACATCCCCACCAGTAGCCTTAATCTGGTTCTCACCGGGATTGTGGCGGCGGGCCCCGACAGTTTTGCCTTGCTCCGGGTAAACGGTCAAACCGAGACCCCGTTCGCCATCGGCGAAGAGATCATCCGCGCCGCCATCCTGCAAGCGGTTTACCCCGATCGCGCTATCATTTTGCGACGCGGAGCCGCCGAGAGCCTGCTCCTGGAAGATCCCGCGGCGTCGCTCCCCGTCGGCGCGGTGGTGACTGCGCCCAAGGGCCGCATCACACAACAGGGAACAAACCGGTTCACCGTGGATCGTGGCCTGATCAGCAGTCAACTCCGCAAACCTGATTTTCTGCGCGATGCATTAATAGTGCCGAACCCCGGTGGCGGTTTCTTGGTACGTCAAATAAAACCGGGCAGTCTTTATGGTAAATTCGGCCTGCGGGTGGGTGATGTCATTCGCAAGGTGAACGGCCGCACCGTGAATTCAGTGGACGACGTGATGCAGGTCTACAAGGAATTGAGCGGACTCGAGCAGCTCACTGATATGCAGATTGAGATCATGCGGGCCGGGGCCGTCCAACAACTCCAGTACACTGTTCGGTAAAATGATAACAAACAACACCATTCGCTTTTCGTGCCGCTTACTTTGGGTTCCAGTCTTTGCGCTGGTCTTGAATGACTCAATCGCGTACGGGGAACAATTGCAGCAGGTGAGTCCGGCACGTTCGGGCAATGCCGTACCTGCCCGCCCCGCCCCTACAACTAAAAAAACGGCGCCGTTAGAGCGCCAAGTCAAATCAAAACAGCCGCCGGCGCCTACCCCGCCTGCATCCAAGGCTCCGCCATCGCGCCCCATGGTTCGCAGCGGTGAGGTGTTATTCAACTTCCAGGCCGCAGATATCCAGGCCGTGGTCAAGACCGTGTCCCAAATGACGGGACGTAACTTCTTGCTGGATCCGCGGGTCAAGGGGAAGGTGACGATCATATCGGCCAAACCCGTCTCTAAGGCGGCGGCCTACCAGATCTTCGTATCCGCCCTCAAGGCCCAAGGGTTCGCCGCGGTGACGGGGCCAGGCGGCATCGTCAAGGTTATCCCCGTGGGCGAGGGCAAACAGAACGCCCGGATCAGCACCGGCGCCAAACCCTGGGGCGGCGATCAGATGACAACGCAGGTTATAGTTGTGCAACACGGCGTGGCCACCCAAATGGTGCCGCTGCTGCGGCCGTTGATGGCGCCCACCAGCCAATTATCGGCCTATGCGCCGGCCAATGCGCTGATCATTACCGACTACGCCAGAAACATCCGCCGTTTGTTAAAGATCATTGGTGAAGTGGACCAGCCCCTCAGCACAGAGGTTACTGTCATTCCATTACAGTACAGCTCGGCCCTGGATCTGGCAGAATTGATTACCCGCCTTTCCCAGGCCCGCCCCGGGTCGGGCCGTGTTGCAGCAGCTAAAGGCGCTCAGGTCGGTATTGGGGCGGAGCGCTTTACCATCATACCGGACCTGCGGACCAACAGCCTGCTTGTGCGCACCGATAACCCGGGACGCCTCAGTCAGTTGCGTGCGCTCATAAGCAAGCTCGACGTGCCTGCCAAACCAGGCGGCCGCACACGGGTGGTTTATCTGCGCAACGCCGACGCGGAGAAATTGGTGGAGATCTTACGTGGACTGCTTAAAGCGGAAGCTCGCCGAGCAGGTGCAGCCGCTAAGGGGAAGGCCACTGATACCTCACTTATCCAGGCGGATGAGGCCACCAACTCATTGATTATTAACGCCACGGATGCGGTATATAATAACCTGCGCCACGTTATCGAGAAGCTGGATGTGCGCCGGGCCCAGGTGTTTGTCGAAGCGCTGATTGCCGAAATCTCCGTGGACAAGCTTTCGGAGTTGGGCTTTCAGTGGGTCGGCGCCAGCAGCGGTTTCCGAAAAGGCGACAAAAGCGGCGCCGTCGGGGTGACCAACTTTCCGCTTACAGGCGCAGGCATCATCAACACTGCCATAGACCCAATCGGTACCCTGGGTTCCGCCGCCGGTCTGTCCCTGGCCTTTCTCGGCTCTTCGATCACGCTGGCGGACGGTACTAAAGTAGCTGGTCTAGGCGCGCTGGCCCGGGCCCTGGTGCAAAAGAATTACGGCAATATTCTTTCCACGCCTAACCTCCTGACGCTGGACAACGCCGAAGCCAAGATTATCGTAGGACAGAACGTGCCTTTCGTGACCGGCAGTTTCGCTCAGGCAGCGGGCACCGGAACTACGGTGAACCCGTTTCAGACCATCCAGCGCCAGGACGTGGGCATCACTCTTAAGATTAAGCCGCAGATCTCCGAAGGAGGCACCATCAAGTTGGAGATCTTTCAGGAGGTGTCGGACGTGGAGAAAGCCGTCACGGCCGCCGCGGACCTGATCACTAATAAGCGTTCCCTGGAGACTACTGTGGTGGTGGAGGACGGTCATACCGTGGTGTTGGGCGGGCTCATTGAGGATAAGATCAAAGAAAACATCCAAAGCGTGCCGTTCCTGGGCCGCATTCCGCTGCTCGGCGCTTTGTTTCGCTATCGCGAAAAGAAGAAGGAAAAAACCAATCTGATGGTGTTCCTGCGGCCCACCATTGTGCGTAAGCCCGAGGACGCCATCGGTTTCACCGCCAGCCGCTACGACTATCTCCGCCTTCAAGATCCCAAAAAAGTGGCGGTTGATCGGGCGCGGATCCTGGAGCGATTTGATCCCAGCAAGAACAAGCCGGCCCCCAGCGAAGACGAAGAGGATACGACTGCATTGAGGTTGGATGACGCCGATGAACTCCTCGGGCCTCCTCATATCGAAGGCGATGAAGGGACCGACCTGGAAGAGGTCGAGGAATCGGAAGAGAGTTAAACTGCCGTTTGTCCAGCCATGTCCGCCGCCCCTGACCTGCAGAACCTCGATCCCGAATGGACCCAGCGTCTGCCTTATCACTTCTCCAAGCGCCACGGGGTCATCAGCGCGCGCCAAGTGGATGCGGGCCTGGAGGTGTGGGCCCGTCCCGGCGTCACCAGCACCGTGCTCGCGGAACTGCAGCGGGCCCTGGGATTGCCCATCTATTTGCGGGAGCTTGATTCGGAGGCGTTTGAAAACGCGTTGAATCGAGCCTACGAACGGGGCGTGAGCCAAGCCATGCAGATCGTCGACGATCTGGACGAGAGCCAGGACCTGGCCGACCTGGCTCAAAAGCTGCCCCAGATCGCGGACCTGCTGGAAAGCGAGGACGACGCCCCCATTGTGCGCCTGATAAACGCTCTGCTGTCGCAGGCGGTTCGCGAAGGCGCTTCGGACATCCACATCGAGCCGTTTGAGACCCGTTCCGTGGTGCGCCTGCGCATCGACGGAGTATTGCGGGACGTCTTGGAACCACAGCAGGCGCTGCACGGGGTCATCGTCTCCCGGGTCAAGATCATGGCGCGGCTCGACATCGCCGAGAAACGCCTGCCCCAGGACGGTCGCATCACCTTGCGCCTCGCCGGTCGCCCGGTGGATGTGCGTGTCTCCACCCTGCCCACCGCCCACGGCGAGCGCGTCGTTCTGCGGCTTCTGGACAAGCAGGCCGGCCGTCTCAACTTGACGGGCCTGGGCATGGCGAAGCAAACCCTCACGTCGCTGGATCGCATGATCCATCTGCCCCACGGTATCATACTGGTTACGGGCCCCACGGGTTCAGGCAAGACCACGACCCTATATGCCGCCCTGTCGCAGCTCGACACCGATCACAGCAATATTATGACGGTGGAAGACCCTATTGAATACGACCTCGATGGTATCGGTCAGACCCAAATCAACGCCAAGATCGACTTGAGCTTCGCTCACGCCCTCAGGTCCATCCTGCGCCAGGACCCCGACATCATCATGATCGGCGAGATCCGTGATCTGGAAACCGCGCAAATCGCAGTCCAGGCTAGTCTCACGGGCCACCTGGTGCTTGCCACCTTGCATACCAATGATTCCGTCGGCGCCGTCACCCGTTTGGTGGATATGGGGATCGAACCCTTTCTGGTGGCCTCCAGTCTCGTTGGAGTATTGGCGCAGCGCTTGATGCGCAAACTCTGTAGCGCCTGCCGCAGGCCCCATGAACCCGACGCCAAGGAAACCGAATTGCTGGGTCTAGGCCAAGCCAAGATGAAGAAGACCCGGATTTATTCGCCATCGGCTTGTGCTGAATGCATTCACACCGGTTATCATGACCGCACGGGTGTCTTCGAGCTGCTTACCGTAGACGACACCCTCCGTAGTTTGATCCACGACGGCGCTGGTGAAGGAAAATTGCGTAATCACGCCCGGGCCCAGGGCATGCAGACCCTGCGCGAAGACGGGCTGCGTTGGGTGACAGACGGCACCACCAGTCTGGAAGAGGTGCTTCGTGTCACACGCGACTAGCCTGGAGATTCAGCAAAGGCGCAAAGTATGCATAAAAGAATAGACAGGATTAACAGGATTTTCAGGATTAAGAATATTAATTACACGCGTCTTCGGCAGAGATGGTTTTTCGATTTATATACATAACAACATATGAATATTGTTTAAACTATCATGTTAATCCTGTAAATCTTGTCTATTTATTCTTATTTTCTCTTGGTGTCTTTGCGGTGGATTTACTGAGATAGACCATGTCGGCATTTGAATATCAGGCACTGGATGCTCGCGGCCGCGTTGTAAAGGGCGTCATTGAGGGAGATGCCGATCGCCAGGTGCGCTCGGCATTGCGGGAAAAAGGTCTCACACCGCTGCGCGTCGTACCCATCAGCGCAGAGCCGACGACCAAAAAACAGGGCTACCTGCGCCCTCGACGGGGGATCTCCAGCAGCGACCTGGCGTTGCTTACTCGCCAGTTCGCCACCCTGGTGCATGCCGGCCTTACCATCGAAGAATGTTTGAACGCGCTCATTGAGCAAACCGAATCCAACCGCGTCCGTACCGTGCTCGCGGGCGTGCGCGGGCGGGTACTGGAAGGTCAGTCGCTGGCCCGCGGTCTGGGCGCGTTCCCCCACGCCTTTCCCGATATTTACCGTAACCTGGTGGACGCCGGTGAACAGTCGGGTCGCCTGGACGAGGTGCTGGAGCGCCTGGCGGATTACACCGAGAACCGACAGGCGCTGCGCCAGAAGATCGGGCTCGAGTTTATTTATCCGGCATTGATCGTCGTCGTCGCGGTGGCCGTGGTGGGATTCCTTCTGGTTACCGTGGTACCGCAAGTGACGCGGGTTTTTATAAACACGGGACAGACCCTGCCGTTTGTTACCCGCGCCCTCATCGGTATCAGTGACTTCGTGCGTGCAGGCGGCATCTGGTGGTTCGTCGCCCTGGCGGGATCATTGGTCGGTTGGCATCTGGCGTTACTCAATCCGGAGATTCGATTGCGCTGGCATCATACCTTATTAAAGCTGCCGATTGTGGGACGACTGTTGCGCGGGATCAACGCGGCGCGCTTCGCCAGCACCCTGGGAATTCTCACTGCAAGCGGCATCCCTCTGTTAAACGCCTTACAGTCTGCGGTCCTAGTGGTCACGAATCTACCTATGCGGGCGGCGGTGGAAGACGCGTTACGCCAGGTGCGTGAAGGCATCAGCCTGTCGCGCGCCCTGGGGAAAACGAAATTGTTTCCGCCGCTGGTGGTACACCTTATCGCCAGCGGCGAGTCCAGCGGAAAATTGGACACCATGTTGAGCCGCGCCGCGGAGGCGCAGTCCCGGGATCTGGAAAACTGGACAAAGGCCTTCACAGCGGCGCTCGGACCGGTCATGATTATCATCATGGGCGGCATCGTGTTGTTCATCGTGTTGGCGATCCTGCTGCCGATTTTTGAAATGAATCAACTAATAAAGTGAGGAAAGCATGGGGCCTGCAAAAAAGTTTCAATACCTGTACCGGCAGACCGGGGAATCAGGATTTACATTAATCGAAATCCTGGTGGTCATAGTCATCCTCGGCATCCTCGCCGCGCTGGTGGTACCTCGCGTCATGGATCGCCCGGACGAGGCCCGTATCATCGCAGCCAAAAACGATATCCGCGCCATCATCAGCGCTCTCAAGCTCTACCGCTTAGATAATGGCAGCTATCCAAGCACCGATCAGGGTCTGCTGGCCCTAGTGCAAATGCCGGAGACCGGCAATATCCCCCGCAGATGGAAAAGCGGCGGCTATCTCGACAATTTGCCCAAAGACCCGTGGCAAAGCGACTATCAATACTTGAACCCGGGAATTCAAGGTGACATCGACGTCTTCAGTCTGGGCGCCGACAATCAACCTGGCGGTGAAGCAATCAATGCCGACATCGGTTCCTGGAATATCCAGTACTAGTGTGTGAGGAGACAAAAACCTTAAGGCAAAGACTGAGATCTCTGCGTCTTCCATCGGCTCACACACCTCACACCTCACACCTCACATCTCACTCCTCACCCGCGAGCGGCTTTACCCTGATCGAAATTGTAGTGGTTATGCTGCTGCTGGGAATCATCCTGGCCATGGCTAGCCTGAATGTGGGCGGCGATAAAGCGGCCGAGCTGCGGCGGGAAGCAGAGCGCCTGGCGCTGCTGCTACGGACGGTGCAACAAGAGGCTATTTTGCAAGGTCAGGTATTCGCCATTGGGTTAAAGGAAGAGACATATAGCTTTTTAAAAGTAAACGACAGAGGCAAGCTGGCGCCGTTGGAAAACGATGACCTCTTTCGTCAACGGACGTTACCGGCGGGAATAACCATTACCGCTATCGAAATCGATGGGGCGATCCAAGAGAAACAAGAGGAGGATGAACTAATCGGTATCGTATTCGTTCCCAGCGGTGAACTTCCGGTCTTTGACATCACCCTGTCCAAAGACGCTTTGGGATGGCACGTTGAGGGTTCACCCAATGGCGAGATCAAAGCGACCGCTCCGCAAACTCGTGATGACGCCGCGTAAACACTGCGCCGGTTTTACCCTGATAGAAGTGCTCGTCGCCCTGGTGGTATTGGCCATTGCCATGGCCGCTGTGATGCATGCCCTCAGTCAGGCCATCGATATCAGTACATCGTTGCGTGACCGCAGTATTGCCCTATGGGTGGCGCAAGATCGCATTGCCCTCCATCGCATGCGCCGCGATTGGCCGGCAATCTCCAATATCGAAGGTACCACGGAGATGGCGGGAGAGACTTGGCGTTGGCGGGAAAAGGTCGTAACCACGCCGGTCGCCGATCTGCGCCGCATCGAGGTTGAAGTCCGCGATGCCGACAGTGAGGACGTACTGGTGCGGTTGGTGGGTTTTGTCCGAAATCCGCAGGCAAAATCTTAGATAGCACGCCTCGATGAAACCGGCACGCGGGTTTACATTATTAGAGATACTGGTGGCCGTCACCATCTTTGCCGTGTTCTCAACCATGGCCTATGGGGCGCTCAACCAAGTCCTGGCCAACCGCGACCACCTGGAGCAAGAACGGGCATTCTGGCGCGCCCTGAACCTGACCTTTATGAGACTGGAGAATGACCTGACGTCGGCCCGGGAACGCAGCATACGCGATATCGACGGCCGCGCGTTGCCACCCTTCCGCGGTCAGCCCACCGATACCCGCGCCCTCGCCGATCCTACCCTGGAACTGACCCGGGGCGGAGTACTCGTGTTCGGCGGTGGCCGCCGCAGCAATCTCCAGCGGGTGGCCTACCAGCTTGAGGACGCTACCCTGTCTCGTGTGACCTGGCCGGTCCTGGACCGGGCGCCCCAGAGTAAGCCGCTGGAATCACCGTTGCTCGAGGATGTGGAGGAATTTCGTGTCAGATTCTATGCATCGGGCGGGGCCTGGCTGGACCGATGGCCTGCTGAAGACATCGCCGATAAATTACCACGCGGTGTCGAGGTGACGCTCATCTTCGCTGGCCGTGGAGAGTTTAAACGCCTTTTTGTCGTTAATGATTAATGTAGTCTCTGGTTTCTAGTCTCTAGTTTCTGGTCTATGGTCTCTGGTTAAAAGAATATATGGCAACGATTGAGAGGTTCCAGGACATCGAGGCGTGGCAGAAGGCACGGGAACTCTCCCGTGCTATATATAGCTGCTCTAGCCAAGGTTCCTTTGCCAGAGATTTCGGCTTGCGAGACCAAATCCGTAAGGCTACGGTTTCCATCATATCCAACATTGCCGAGGGATTTGAGCGGAGCGGATCAGCTGAGTTCCTGCAGTTTCTTTCCATCGCCAAGGGTTCTGCAGGTGAAGTCGAGGCGCAGCTCTATGTGGCCTTGGACCAGGGTTATATTGCTGAGAAAGATTTTAGAGATCTGCAACAGCTTACCATTTCAATAAAAAAACTCCTGGCAGGATTTATGGGTTATCTAAAGGAGTCAACAATAAGAGGATCAAAGTTCAAAACCAAAAACCAGAGACCAAAAACCAGAGACCAAAAACCAGAGACTATAAACCAGAAACAAGAGACCAAAGACCACAAACCAACAACCACAAACCATAGACTAAAAACCAGAAACCAAAACGGCCTAGCCTTAATTACCGCCATGCTGATCGTGGCGATCGTGGCCACGGTGGCGGCCTATCTGAGTCTCGGTCAACAAGTGTGGCTGCGCCAGTCACAAAATTTCGCCGACCTGGCTCAGGCGGAAGCAATTCGCAGTGGGGCTTTACATTGGGCGGTGCTGATCTTAATAGATGACGCCAAGAACAGCGCCACGGATGATCTTACCGAGGACTGGGCCCAGCAACTGCCGCCCCTGCCCGCCGAAGGGGGCGTCGTCGTTGGTGCAATCGAAGATGCCCAGGGCCGCTTTAATCTCAACAATGTTCTGCGCAATAACAAGCCCAGCGCCGAAGACATCGGCGTGTTTCAGCGTCTATTAAGGGCCCAAAGTCTAGAATCTGGACTGGTGGATGCCCTGGTGGACTGGCTGGACTCGGACAGCAAGGCCCGACCCAATGGTGGGGAAGATATCGACTACCTCAATACCGAGCCCGCCTATCGGACGGCAAACCAACGCCTGCACAGCGTCGATGAACTCCGGCTGATCAAAGGCTTTGACGCCGAAGCCGTCAGCAAATTGAGGCCCTATGTAACGGTATTGCCACAAGTTACTGAGATCAATATCAACACCGCCCCGGCGGCGGTTTTGAGTGCGCTGTTCGTCGAACTGCCGATGACCGCCGCCGACGAACTGGCCGCCGATCTGAAAAAAAATCCGCTCAAAAGCGCTAACGATTTAAAAAAACGGCTCCCGGCAAAACAGGCATTGCCTAAAGTTTCCTATGGGGTTAAAAGTGCCTATTTCGAGATCTCGGTGGCGACCCAGTTTGGTCGCTTGCAACGCCAATACACGGCGCTGGTGCACCGGCCGGCCGGCGCCTCGGTTGAGATTCTGTGGCAGGAGCAACGACTGCCCGTTATAGATAAAAGTGAAGATACTGAGCAACAAGCTGATCAGTCTGGTGCGTAGACCGCGAACGGAGGACGTATCGCCGGGGGTTACCAAAGCCGCACGCGCCATGCTGGAATTGGTTTTGCCGCTGGGCTGGCCGGAGAGCGATGCCCAAATCCACTGGCTCATCCGCAACGCCACGGGCGTCTCCGAAGGCAGGGTTACAGGCCTGGGCGAGCTGCCGGCGGAGGCAAAATCGGCCCGTGTTCATGTTTGGCTCCCCGCCGCCGAGACCCTGCTAACGTCGACTGACTTACCGACACGCAATCGGGCCAAGATCGCCCAGGCCCTGCCCTATGCCCTTGAGGATCATTTGTTGGGCGATCCTGAAACGCTGCACTTTGCTTATTGCCAACAGGATGACGGCGGCCTTGCGGTCGCCGTCATTGAACGCAAGCGCCTCAAGACCTGCCTGGATGCCCTTGTTGCGGCGGGCCTGCGCCCGGCAAGTGTAGCCCCCGTCACGCTTGCCGTCCCACTGATCGAAGAGGTGTGGTCCGTGGCCTTTGCCGATAACGCAATCTGGGTACGCACCGGAACCTACACCGGCTTCAGCTGCCTCGCTACGGCTGACGCCCCGCCGACCATGTTGCTCGCCGCCTTACAAGAAGCACGCCGCCAACAAAAGGCCCCGGTAAAACTCGCCGTCTTCGATTCACCGACGGACTTTAATGGCAAAGCCTGGATCAATGCCCTGGAACTCCCAGTGTTTTTCTCGGAAGAAAATTTCTGGACAGAGCGGAACGCGGCGATCACGACACTGAATTTATTACAGGGGGAATTCGCACCCACAGGTCAATTTCGGGCCGGCATAAAACCACTGCGTCCCGCGGCGGTAATTCTGGCGGTCTGGCTCATTGTCGGCGCGGGTTTCAATCTGTGGGAATGGTGGCAACTCAATCGAACGCACCGAACCTATCAACAAGAAATGACCAAGCTGTTTCGCCAAACCTTTCCCAACACCAAGGTTGTGCTGGATGCGGCATTGCAAATGCAGCGTAACCTGGAGGCATTGCAAGCGCGAACGGGAAATTCCGGAGCCAGCGATCTCCTACCTATGCTTGTGCTATCCGCGCCCTCCTTACGCGCCAACAATAAAGTAAAATTACGCACGCTCAAATACGCCGGCGGTAATCTGACACTGGACCTAAGCCTGCCCGACTTTCAGACCCTGGAAATCATAAAAAACAGACTGCAGACCACCACCGATCTGACCGTGGAGGTCATCGGCGCCAACAGGCGGGCGTCGGGCGTTGAAGGCCGGCTGCGGATCTTGCCGAAAACCCGCGCCGCAGCAAAAAAACGATCATGAAACGCGAATATCTTGAAGTGATACTCACAAGGTGGCGTGGACTGCAACCCCACGAACGCCTGGTATTAGCCACTGGCAGCGTCGTGCTTGCGCTGATACTCGTCTTCGTCCTCGTGTGGCTGCCGCTGCAGCGCGATATTTCACGACTTCGCCTCAGTATTCCGAAGGAACAGTCCCAACTGACCCTGATGCGGGTCCAGGCGACGCTAGTCAAACGCCTTCGGACCGCGGCCTCGACACGAAAAACCACGGGCGACCTCTTGGCGACCCTGGAACAATCGGCGACGTCCCACGGCCTCAGGCCACATATCAGCCGCATGGAGCCCGAAGGTGCCAACGGTGTACGGATCTCACTGGACGGCGTCAATTTCAATACTCTTCTCGAGTGGCTTGACAAATTGCAGCGTCAGGGCGGAATGCGCGTCGAGAACGCCACTGTAGAGGCGCAGCCTGATGCCGGTATTGTCAACGCGCGTCTGGTGCTGCGCAGGCCAGGGACATGACATTTCTATCAGGCATAAAATTCGGCCGCAAGCCGAAGGGGGCGAACTTGAGTTCGCCCCTTGAGGGTAAGCTACAGGGACATAACGAAACGAAGTCGACCGTCGCGGAAGCGGTAGCCGAGGGACGTGGACCCCGGGCAGTCCGTGGCAAGCGGCGCTGGATCGGCTACCTTACCCTCGGTTGTGCGCTCTATCTCAGCTTTCTGGTCGCCTTGATCCCGGCCGGTTGGCTGGCATGGGGGGTTATTAAATTCAGCAAAGGTGCGGTCGGCATCGAGCAACCTCAAGGGACCCTATGGCGGGGACGGGGGAAACTGATTGTTTTCTACCCCCGCGCCACACCGCGACAACTGGGTCAGACCAAGTGGCGCATTAAACCATTATGGCTCCTTGCCGCGCGTCTGCAACTCCGGCTGAAAATAACGGGAACGGATATCAAATTGCGGGGAACGTTTCGCATAGGACCAAAGACGATTACGGCCAAGAACACAACGATCTCAGTGCCGGCTCAACTCATCGGGGCATTTTATTCTCCCGTTATCCTTTTTGGCCCCAAAGGCCAGATACGCTTAAGTACTGATTCACTGGTACTGGATGACAGCGGCCTCCACGGCGATGCGGAGATTAACTGGCAAGGCGCGGGCAGCAAGCTGTCACCCGTTCAACCCCTCGGCGACTATCGCCTGAATATAAAAGGCACAGGCAAGACAGCGTCGCTTAAGCTCGCCACCACGCGAGGTGTACTTGAACTTAGGGGGCAAGGCAATTGGAACGTCCTCGGCGATGGTCGAATACAATTCAGTGGTTCGATCAAATCGCGCGGACGTAAACGGGAACTGGATTCAATTTTGCAATTCTTTGGTAAAGACCGTGGCGGCTACCGTCAGCTAAAGCTCAATACGCGGCTTTCGCTGGAAAGCATACTTGGCAAAAAATAGAAAAGTGAGGTGTAAGGG
>FXBF010000595.1_pt1 | contig 12583 bp, 12 predicted proteins | sample 5335321 | NCBI WGS metagenome assembly FXBF01 (sample SAMEA103928391, study PRJEB20085) | sediment metagenome | isolation source: sediment | reverse complement strand
CTATACTATCTATATGCCAAGCCCCATCCGAATTGGATGCCCGGGCGCATTTCATCATGTGATGAATCGTGGGCGTTCTCATCAAAACATCTTTCACGATGAAACCGGTCGAAGAAATAGTATAATAGACATGATCCCTTTTCTTTTTTTTCCAACGCCAGTTTAAACACTATTCTTACTCAAATTATCAGCCAGCAGGTGACCCTGAGTATCATATATGTTCTGAAACATGTTACCCAAATCAGCTTTGTCAGCCAGTGCAAATTTTGGGTCTAATGCTAAACATTCTTCAGCGATAGCTTGTGCTCGTGCAGTTTTTCCTTTTCGTGCGTAAAGATGAATCAGTAGTCGTCCAATGCAGAGCAGTGCGCGGCTTTTACCCCAGGGCTGCATGCGGCGGTAGATCTCTTCATATACTTCAAGGTTTTCCACCCATAGATCATAATCCAGGAGCAGTATCATTATGGCCGTGCTGTCGTTTTCTGATCTGACTGAGGAGTAGACATCTTCCATGCGGGATTCATAACCTTCCTCGGCTTCACGCATTTGTCTTTGTTCGGTCATGCGCCGGCAATCTCCACGATTGGAGCTACCATTCATCCCCAGTAGATCAGCTCGATTTTCACGCTGTTGTTCAACTTCGTCATCAATCATTTCACGGTAATCCTCACGTTGCTCTTTCAGTAGTATTCTTCCTGCCAGATATCCCGCGATTGCACCGCTTACATGCGCAACCAGATTAGTGCCTCCATAATCATCTTTGGTCAGCAGGATCCAGAAGTCCATGCCGACATACGATGCGGCAAAAATCCAGACCGGTATTGAATGATTACGAACATAGATAAAAAACCAGACCAGTGTACGGATACGCATTCGCGGGACCATATAAGCGCCGAGTCCAATCATGCCATAGACTACGCCGGAAAGGCCCAGCGTAGGGAAAGGCGTGCCACCCAGGCTGACAGCAACAGTGTAAGCGAGACTGTCAGCGAATGTGATTAACAATAGAATAGCAACGAAGCGAATCCGCCCTGCAATCAGTTCTAGTATTGGTGCAAAGGCGATAAAGAAAATAAGATTACCAATGACATGCCACCAGCTAGCATGTGCCAGGGCCGAAGTGATCATGCGCCACGGGTTCGGCACCGTAGGATCGTACATAAGCCTGGCGTCCAGACTCAGCGGTGCAATCAGTGCGAAGGAAGGGTAATGTGTATTGAGTGTTTCGTAATATTTGTCGATTTCCTCAGACTCCTGGCTGGGAAAAAGTTTCGATGCATTATCAGGGCGTTTAATAAATAATTCGGGGTCGGGCAATGAACGCAGTTCGGCTAACTCCCACACACACTCGTTTGCATTGTTCCAGGCTATTTCATAAGCAGTTGCAGGATCTGAAAAAATTTTCTCGCAATAAGTGTCTGCAGCAGACAGCACTGTATTTCGATTGTTTTCCTGGGCAATATAGATCAGCAGGCTCAGCGCCACCACAGACAAGGTAACCCAGGGCTTGCGGGCAAGATTTACATCAGCAGTGTGGGGGATGATCAACATGGTTTTAATAAGACTAGCCGGAGGTAAGGAAAAAGCCAGCTGAGATAGAAAAGGGGACAGACCACGGTTACCACATATTTTATCGTGGTCTGTTCCCGTTTATCGTCCCCGATTATCAGTAGCCCTTTTCTACTGGATTTTTGTTTCGGGAACACGTTTAAATTTGATGCGCGTCACCAGCCTGCCTTCAAACCAGGCATCCAGATGCAGTCCCTGTTTCTCCTTGATGACGCTGAAACCCTTTTGCTCGACAGGTTCAACGGCAATGAAACTGAGATTGGCAGGCAATCTGATATCGATTGATACCCGCATCGGGAAATAGCCATCAAGAAACTTCCTCATGAACGGGCCATTCTGCAGAACATAGGTGCCATCTTTCTGTGCTATCAATGCCCGGCTCTCGCCCTGGACACATAAATGGGCATTGCTGTTAACATCCGTTAATTGCACAGTATTGTCCTCTACCCAGGCATGGCCGATATTCTTTTGCCGGGTAATACGCAGATCACGGATTCTGTCCTTGTTATAGACAATCTGGACACGGGGAAATATGTCCAGGTTCTCATAGCATTGCGCCAGCTTGATCCAACCCGTTTCGATACTGCTTTTCAGGATGGTAAACGTGTTTTGGTGGTGAGGAGCCGGTGTATCGGGTGGCTTGTCCAGGAAATTCAGTTCGCCTTCATTAATTGCATCGATTATTTTGTCTATGTCGTCATCAGGCCAGTATGTCTCCCAATCTATATCAGCCTGTGGCCTGGCCACACTGGTAGCAAATATCGAGAGCATCAGCAGTAATATCATACTGACTAACAAGTGCCTCGGGAGCCTTTCTTTTAAACACATAATGACAGTTTTAATCCTTTTGATGCAGATAGCAAGGTGGAATTAAAGAGGTCGGAGTGATTTAATTCTAAGCAGCTATGATCATGGGGACAGAGAGAAATATTCTCTAATATTAGAAATGTGCACTTAGCCCCAGGTTTTGATGAGAGGCAATTGAAAAGGCGGGGACTTTCATGAAAAAAAGATTTCAAGTACTCTGGCCTCCTGGTGTAACTATACTCCAGGGAGATATTAACATGAGAAAAGCGTTAAAAAACCTGTCTATTTTATTACCGATAGCAATATTGTCGGCATGTGATTCGGGTGAATTACCTGAATCGAGCACGCCTCAGAATACACAGGAAAAGGCCACGGCGCAGACGATAAATCAAGAGCAAGACCCTGCCTCTTTAGAATCAAAGGCTGCTGCACCAGCTTCAGCTCCGGCCCTTACCGGTGAAGCCTTATATACCAGTGACAAGGCACCGGACTCGATGCTTTACGACAAACCGCAAAAGGTAATTGATGGCGTCTGGTCTGCTATCGGTGCGCTTGCGCCTTCCAGGTATGAAAATTCGGGACATAACAATAACCTGTCTTTCGTTATCACCTCTGATGGTGTCCTGGTCGTCAATGCTGGTGCCAGTTACCTGCTGGCAAAGGCTTTGCATACAGAAATTAAAAAGATCACCGACCAGCCTGTCAAATATGTAGTGCTGGAAAATGGCCAGGGCCATGCGATGCTCGGCTCGAATTACTGGCAAGAGCAGGGGGTGACAGTGATTGCACATACAGATGCTGCCCGTGAGATTGAAGAAAAGGGAGCCTCTGTCCTTGATCGGGAAAAAAAATCTATCAAGGAAAAGGCTGAAGGCACAGTTGTAGTCATGCCCGACGAGACCTTTGAGCATAAAAAGATAATTGAAATGGGTGGCCTGCGTATTGAACTGCTTCACCTGGGTCCAACACACAGTCCGGGAGATATCGTTGTCTGGCTGCCGGAAAAACAGCTGGTTATTTCCGGTGATATGGCTTTTCACCAGCGCATGCTGCCGCTATTTGAATATACAGATACCGCCGCCTGGCTAAAGACCTGGGACAAGTTTGCAGCGCTTGACGCGAAATATGTTATTCCAGGACATGGTGGTCCGACCAATATGGCAGAGGTTACAATCTACACAAAAGACTACCTGATATATCTGCGCAAAAAGGTTGCTGAGCTACTTGAAAATGGCGACTCACTTCTTGAGGCCTATGAAATTGATCAGTCTGCTTATACGCATTTGCCAACGGCTGAATTTCTATCCAAACGAAATGCCGGACAAGTCTTTCAGTCGATGGAGTTTGAATAAACGCTGAGAGCAAGGTTTAAAATCTATTGATCAAGGGGTCAGATACCAGTTTTCTCTAATATAAGCATAAACCAGGGTCTGACCAGGGTTTTCTTGTTGCATTAAATTGTTTAATGTTGCATATGTAGTAAAAAAGACTACAATTGTAGCAAATATAGCAACAGTGGAGTTTGATAGTGTCTTCCCATCTAGCCGAATTACTTTTTAAGGGTTATCGCAGACGTGTGTTGGGTCTATTGCTGCAGTATCCTGATAAGCAGTATCACGTGCGGGAAATAGCCCGATTAACCGGGACGGTGGCTGGTACGCTACATAAAGAATTGACCCGTTTGGCTGAGGCGGGTGTTCTGGTGAAGGAGGTTGTAGGTAATCAGGTGCAGTACCGCGCAAATATAGAGTGTCCGGTCTATGAAGAATTGCGTGGGATTCTAGAGAAACTCACCGGCTCAGTCAGGGAGGAGGGTAAAGCAAGCCAAACGAAGATGAGCGAGATTATTGAAAAATATCGAAGCCAGATATTATTGCTCGCCAAAGAAAATGGTGTGCGGAATGTGCGGGTGTTTGGTTCAATGGCGCGTAACGAAGCCGGGCCGGATAGCGACCTGGATTTGTTGGTTGATATCGAGAAGGGTAGGTCGGGTTTAGCTTTGGGTGGTTTTTTATTCGATGTGTCTGAACTTGTTGGTCACAAAGTAGACGTGGTGACGGAAAATTCTTTACACCCCAGGATTCGAGAAAAGGTGCTGCATGAGGCGAGGGCTTTGTGAGTAGCAAAGATAACTCCGTTTATATCGAGCACATGCTGGACTGTATTTTGCGTATTGATGAATACGTCGAGAGTAAGGAGCAATTTTATTCGTCGCGGCTAGTACAGGATGCAGTGGTAAGAAATCTACAGGTAATGTCTGAATCCAGTCAATGTTTAGCGGGAGAGATAAAGCAAGATTATCCTGATATACCCTGGAAGCAAATTTCCGGCTTTCGAAATATACTTGTCCACGATTATCTGGGTGTTGATCTAGATGTGATATGGAGTGTTGTTGCGCAAGAGTTACCGAAATTGCAGCAGGCTTTAACAGAGCAACAGGAAAGTTAAAAGAATAAAAGGGGTCATGTCAATTTAACTATATTTAAGGATCAACGTGGTCATATTCGATTGATTTTATAGCGATTTACGAACCGTCGAAGTATTTCCTGGGCGTAAGGCGTTTCTTCCTCGCAGACCGCATCTATCAGGCAATCTGCTTCATGTGGTTCAAAGTAGCCATGATGTTTATAGGCATGAATGCGCAAGCTAAAACCGTCACTGTCGCCTTCTGGGTGAAACTGGGTGGCATAGACATTGTTGCGTATACGAAACATCTGTACCGGGCAGACATTACCGGTCATTAATAAAGTTGCACCATCCGGTACCGTGTCGCATGCCTCCTTGTGCCCAAGCAGTACAGTAATCTGCTCCGGGAAACCGGATAATAACGGGTCCGCTTTACCTGCTTCCGTGATATCAAGCTGTACGCAACCTACCGCTTCAGCATACCGGGTGGATATTGATGTGCCCAGGTATGAACCGAGTAAACCATTACCCGAGCATGCGCCAAGAAAAGGAATATCATTGGGCATAATGACGTTAAACAGTCTTTTGAAATCGCGTTCGATTTTTCTCTGTATTGCAGATTTATCCTGCTCCGGGGTGCTGATATCGAATGGGCTGCCGCCGACAATGATGCCGCTGTACTGATCCAGTGTAATGTCATCCGGAATACCGTTTTTTTCTATCCTCAAACGTCTGGCATCTTTTGTATCCAGGCCACCGTATTTGAGGATCGATGCATATTCACTGTCGGAGGTATCATCTTCTGGACGAAGTTGCATTATCAGGAATGGCTTGATCATTGGCAAAACTGGAGTACGACCCCGGTTTCACAACTGACTGCAAGGAGGCAGGCTAGAGGATTATCAGGGTAGATTGACACTATGTTAAGGGCGTTTAGTACGGCCTATCAATAGCTTAAACCCAATTGCCATGATGATTTTCAAATTGAATCGCCCTCGGTTTGGCCTGCTACCTGGTTGCTTTGGGGTTAGCGACTGCCCTGGACGGCGCCTGTACTCCGGGCCTGACCTGTGGCCGTTTTACTTTTTGCCTGCTGGTTCCAGGAGGAGTGAATTTTGACCCTGGTTTGCCTTTTCCAGCCTGTTTTGTCATCAGGTAACACTTGGCGTCGGGATGGTCAGGATCATCGTAACCCGGATCACAACAATACTGCACATACTTACCTTTCTCTACGTCAGGAACCACTATGCCCCCGAGCAACTTGCATTCCAGATCAGTTATGCCCGACCCCTTGGGCACAGCAATACTGGTTTTGGGAGTGCTCAACAGCAAGAACACCCCAAGAGTTGTCAGGAAAACCGCTTTGTGCTTCATAATACACCTCCTAATGCACCTCCGTTCTTATGCATAATCCACCTCGCTGGCGGCCATGTAAAGGTTAAAATTGTAAATTAAGCAAAAATTAGGGGGGGTAAGGCCTGTTTGTCTCGCGTCAATTACTTTGTCCGGTTTTTCCACGATGTTGCTATACTTCAGTTAAAGAAAGTTAATTTCTTCGCGTGATTTCGGATGAGGTCGTCTGGAGGCCTGCTCATGGATAAACGACATAAGATCATTCTTCTTCTTGCCATTCTGGTCGCTATTCTGCTGGTGATTTTCACGAACAATCAGCGCTTCGAAGAAGCGGTACTAGCCCCTGTGCCTGCCGACTCGCAAAGCGGGCCCGCTGACTCTAATCAATCTACCAGCTATGGCACTGATCCCAGCCGCTATTTCGCACCGAAAACCGCCATCGACACAACGGACCTGCCCAACCTGGTGTTTAAGGCCAGCGACAGTCCGGATTCCCCGTTGCCGGTTTATCAGATTGCACCGAATACCTATATGTTTTTTGGCAATATCGCCCAGGTGGATGAATATAACCGTGGCTCTAATGGCAACGCAGGTTTTGTCATCACCTCGGAAGGTGTCGTGGTGATAGATTCGCTGGGTACGCCCAGACTTGGGCAGCGACTGATAAATACCATTACCTCGATCACCGATAAACCGATTACAAAGCTCATCATTACCCATAATCATCCCGATCATGCCTATGGTGCCATTGCCTTTCGCCGCCTGGGCGGGGTGACTATTATTAGTCACGAAGGTGTTCTGGATTACATTGACTCGGAGACCAGCGAGGCCTCCGTGCAATACCGACGTGAGCTGATGCCGGATGACATGGTGGGTTTCGAGATGGTCAGGCCCGACGTCTTAATTGGCGGCAAGCGCTTTTCCAGTCAGACCATTAGCTCCGGCGACCAGACCTTTGTTATCTACAACACAGGCAAGCACCATTCCTATGGCGACCTGGTAGTCCACCAGGTGAAAGACAATATCGTATGGATCTCGGATCTGGCCTTCAACCAACGCACCACTTTTATGGGTGACGGTAACAGCAAGCAGATCATAGAGGGGCAGCAGTGGTTGACAGAAAAGTTTGCCAATGCCGCCCTGATGGTGCCCGGCCATGGAAGTGCTCAGACCCAACCTTTCCCGATGGTTGACAGGACCCGCTCCTATGTATCGCGTCTGCGCGAGGTCATGGCCCGGGCTATTGAAGATGGCCTCGGCATGCTGGAGGCAATCGACCAGGCCGATTTTCCCGACTGGCATGAGACGCGCCTGTATAACGAAAACCATCGTCGCAACGCGCACTTCGTGTATCAGGAAATGGAACAGGAGTTATTCTGAGCTGCTTGTAAAAAGCTACAGGGTCAGGTCTATATTTTATACCTGATCCCGAGCCCCGTTTGTTTGAGATCACAGCGAGCGATCAGGAAATAGTGTGATTAAAATTAAATTGCTCCGATCATTTTAGTTCTACTGAACGATAGCTCGATCTTTCTGTCCTAGATAAGACCGATTTCTAACGCACAATCATAACAATATGTCTTACATGCCAAAACATGTATTCAATCGCTTCATACTGAGCTTATTTTTACTGCAGCCATTTTCGTTGTCGGCATCGAGCCAGTATGACCATATAGCAAATCGAGACCAACTGGTCTCGATCCATTACCAGACATCTCTGAATAAAGCTGAGCGCAGGATGATACACCAGTGGCTGAAGGAGGTGACAGGCGCCTTGCTGACCGTATACGGTGAGCTACCCAGGGATAACTTCCACATTACCATCAAGCGTAGCTCGAGTCGTGCCAGCCCAGTACCCTGGGGTCATGTTGAACGTGGCAGGCCGACAAATATTGTTCTTGTCGTTAACCCCGATCTCGGCTACGACAAGCTCATCAGCGACTGGACAGCATTTCATGAATTGAGTCATCTACTATTGCCTTACCGGGGCTATGGTAATGTCTGGCTGTCTGAAGGCCTGGCGACGTACTACCAGAATGTCATTCAGGCACGCAGCGGTCAGCTCAATGAGGTTGAAATGTGGTACAAAATAGTGGTTGGATTCGAACGCGGCAGCAACGAACAACGTTGGCGCCATATCAACCTGTCAGAGGTCAGCGACAATCTCGGCGAAACCCGGCAGTTCATGCGTGTCCACTGGAGTGGTGTACTCTTCTGGCTCACTGCTGATGTCGAATTAAGAAAACAGGGTAAAAGCACATTAAACAATGCACTGAAAAAACTTCGAGACTGTTGTGAAAAGAACTTGATGTCTGCTGAAGAAATTGTCCATAAGCTTGATGAACTAACCGACGAGAACATATTTGTTCCACTATTCAACAAATTCAGAGAAAGTTATACGGTCCCGGAGTACGAATCGATACTCTCTGATCTGGGTGTAAAACAAAAAAAATTGGCAGGTGGTGTTTTATTTAATGACAATGCTCCCTTAGCTGTAATCAGGCAGCAGATATATCTAAATATGTGACCTATTCACGTTTGCTGGAATCAAGAAAAAACTATATGATTGGTAATGAGAATAATAATGACATTGATAGTCTGCTAAACACGAAATAACTTTAAAGAAATACATTTATTTTCTTCATTAAATGGGATACAGACATGGATGATATAACAAAAATAGTGACCCTTTCACTTGGTGCACTAATCATAGGAACTTTATGTTTTGTTTTTTTTCGGGATAAAAAACTCCACTTGAGTGGGATAGCATTTTCTGTGATTGGATTTATATTGGTTGGCCTGCCTTATTGGAAAACAATAGAATTTTCTATCAATTCAGATGGAATAAATACTAAAGTTGAGCAGGCCTTGAAGATAGCAAGTGAGGCTGAAGCTAAAGCAATTAAAACTGAAGCAAAAGTGAAAGTGGCTGAATCTGAATTATTGAAGACTCAAACACTTGTTAAACAAACAGTAAATGCAAGTTTGGCCATTAAAAACACAGTGGAGACGATACGAGCACAAGAAAAATTAAGATCAAAAAGATTATATGCGGGGGAAATAGATGGTCGTTTTTCTAATAAAACGCGCAGCTCACTAATAAAATTCCAGGCTAGTGCCGGTTTGCCTAAAACTGGTGAACTAGATACAAAAACTTTAGATGCTTTAAAAATCAAACCTATCCAGAACTTCCCAGAATTTGAGGGACTGATTTAAAGGATCAATGGGCCGGATCAGGCCAACTCATTGATGAGATAGAAGAATGTATCCAAAATTGTCCATCTTCAGGGCTTTAAGGACCCATTTCCCCAGCTAATTAACACATATGGATCAAGGGCACATCTATTAATTCATGAATATTCATCTCACATCCAAAATCGTCCATTTCTGCGTTATGAATCTTCGCAATAGCTAGTTATTACGAAGTACATGGATGGTCAAGTGCCGCGATGACAGGATGTCATTGAGCGGTCGTGCGATCCTTGCCTTGGTATGAACAATTCTGAATGCTATCTGATCTATCCAGAATTAATTGAGGCGCCCTATAAATGTAGGCAACGGCGAGAGGTGTAATGATGGCTTTAACTAAAGATTTTAAAGAAACTATACAGGCACGCGTTCATGATGATCCAGCTTTTCGTAAGGCGATATGTGTTTGAAAGAGATCACGCAAGAAAATAGTGACTGGGTGTAGAAAAAGGAAGTAAAACACTGGAAAAGTACCTTTACGTTGTGCCATAGGCTTGACACCATTTTCATTTTATAATCAGCACATGCCAGATTTTTTACAGGAGGTATATCAATGAAAATAGCAGCAGAAATCGATGTTAACTGCCCGGAGCCCGAGATATACAACCGCCTGTTGTCACTCGATAACAAACATATTCTGGAATTGGGGTGTGGCAGTGCAGATATCACCCGTAACATTGCGACATCCGGTGAAGATCGTCGAATCACTGCACTGGAAGTTGATGAAATAGCCCATGAAAAAAACCTGCAGATAACAGATTTACCCAATGTGACATTTGGTCTTTCCGGAGCGCAGGAAATACCGCTCGACGATGAATCGGTCGATGTAGTGTTTATGTTTAAATCTTTGCATCATGTACCACTGGAGCTAATGGAAGGTTCAATGCATGAAATCAGACGCGTGTTGAAGCCGGGTGGACTGCTCTATATATCCGAGCCGGTGTTTGCCGGTGATTTTAATGAGATTCTGCGTTTATTCCATGACGAGCAAGAAGTTCGTGAAGCTGCGTTCAACACGGTAAAAAATGCGGTGGACGAGGGTTTGTTTAACCTGGTCGAAGAAACGTTCTTTAATTCGCCGATGAGATTTGAAAGTTTTTCTGAATTTGAAAATATCGCAATCAAAGCCACACATAGCAATCACCAGCTCGATGAGAAATTATATGCGCTGGTTAAACAACGCTTTGAACAACATATTGGTGATGATGGTGCACACTTTTTAATGCCGGTTCGTGTAGATTTATTGCAGAAAGAAGAATAGGGGGCAGACTACAGTATTCGGAATATTCAGTCTCAGGATACCCATGAAAATTTTATTCACAGGCGCAACGGGTTTTATTGGTAAAGTATTTACGCGTGTACTTTCAGATAACGGGCATGAAGTTTTTGCCTGGGTAAGGGACATGGACAAAGCCCGGACATTGCTAGATAGTCGCGTCCAGGCATTTATGCGATTTAAGGATTTGCAGGAAGACTATTTTGATGCTGTGATTAACCTGGCGGGCGCCCCTATAGCCGATAAACGCTGGACAGATTCACGCAAATTACTATTACGAAAAAGTCGCATCGATTTAACAAATTTACTTGTTGATTACATGAATACCCTTGAGCAGAAACCGCGTGTAGTTCTGAGCGGTTCGGCAATTGGCTATTACGGCAGCCAGCCCGCTAACTCTTCACTGGATGAATCTGCTAATGCTGTTGCTGGTTTTCAGCATTCTCTTTGTGCAGACTGGGAAGCCGCTGCACTTTCGCTTGCGAGTGATCAAACCCGTGTGTGCCTGTTACGAACAGGTATTGTGCTGGGGTCAGGTGGCGGTGTGCTGGGTAAAATGCTTATGCCTTTCAAACTTGGACTCGGCGGCCCGATCGGTAATGGTCAGCAAATGATGTCATGGATCCATATTCAGGACTGGATGAATGCCTGTTTGTTTTTACTCACGAATGAATCACTGTCCGGGCCATATAACCTGGTCAGCCCCAATCCTGTGAAAAACGAAAAATTCAGCAAAGCCCTTGCTCAGGCTGTGCATCGTCCCGCTGTTTTTCGAGTGCCCTGCTTTGTTCTAAAACTGGCTATGGGCGAAGCTTCTGAGTTGTTGTGCAAAGGCCAGCGTGTATTACCGGAGAGACTGTCCAGTGCAGGGTTCCAGTTTGAATTTAACGATATCGACTCTGCTTTTGCTGATATTATTTAAGGAGCCTGAGAAAAAGACAACGTGGGCTCGTGCCAGGTCAACTCATTGATAAGATAGAATAATGGAGGTGGAATTGGCCATCTTCCTGCCTTAAAAGCCCATTCCCCAGCTAGATAGCACATGAGGATGTAGTGTTATGAATAATAGGTTAGGGATCTACGGGATCATTGGTCACTAAATATAAACACTCGTCCCAATTAATTTCCAGCTTATACCTTCAAAAACGTATTTCAGTTTAAACTTTAGTTGTGATGGCTTTGTAGGATAATGCCCCTCTAATATTAAAACACCGTCTGTATTTATAGATGGCTTAATATCAAAGACTGGATTGCTGGTTTTTAAAGCAGGGATTAAATTAATTTTTGCATCTATAAAAGACTTAAAGACAGTGTTGAATTTTTCAACAGGGAACTGTTTTTGCCATAGATTTGATATATGTGAATGAAATATCTTGAAGTCGCCAGCATTGACTGATTCTGCGAACTTGAGCAGGCTTTCATCTGTAAGAGTAATTAATTCATTTGTGGATGGCATTTTCCCTGTTTTATCATCTTGCGATATGCCAGCCCTGGGTTTATAGATAGAATAAATTTTCCATGATTCCTTTTCTTTTATAAATCCAAGTTTGATGGGAACTACGCCACCTGATTCAGTTGTGACCGATCCATCAAGCTCACCTTTCCCACCGGAAATTGATCGTGAACTCCATGATGTTTCTTTAAAGTTGAGTAAAGCACTTTTTTCCAGAAATTTTATAAGCTCATTCTGTGATGTATTTGATTTAAAGTCTTCAGATAGATAGCCGTATGCTTTTGAATAATTCTTAGCTTTAACGTCAGTAAAAAATGCTGTTGCAGTATCGGTCATGCCTGATGTCATCATAAATACGGCACTAATTCCAATCGCAATTAATGCGACGATACCTACTAATATAATTGCTACTTTTTTCATCTTCTTCTCCCCGAAAACATTTTTATATCGCGTGGTAGTTTGTATATAGC
>FXBF010000594.1_pt1 | contig 12593 bp, 9 predicted proteins | sample 5335321 | NCBI WGS metagenome assembly FXBF01 (sample SAMEA103928391, study PRJEB20085) | sediment metagenome | isolation source: sediment | reverse complement strand
TTCACGTAGCACCGTGCTATCGGTCTCGGTTACTGTGCCGAAACCAATGGAGGCAAACAAGACCAGCGCAAGCAAGAATGATGGAAACGTGGTCCACGCCATATGCCGGATGTGTGTGAAAAGATCGGTTCCGACGACGGCCGGCGCGAGATTTGTCGTGTCAGAAAGCGGTGACATCTTGTCGCCGAAGTAGGCACCCGAGATGATTGCCCCGGCCGCAATCTCAGGCGATAGACCCAGACCCATAGACACGCCTATGAGGGCGACACCCAAGGTGCCCGCAACGGTCCACGAACTTCCCGTTGTCAACGATGCAATCGCACAAATAAGACAAGCCGCAGCGTAAAAAACCTGCGGGTTCAGAAGCTCGAGGCCGTAATAGATAAGGGATGGCACTGTCCCCGCCATCAGCCAGGTACCGATCAACGCACCAACCGAAAGCAGGATCATGATTGCGCCCATGGCCGTGCCAATACCAGCAACAATCGCTTTTTGAATTTCTACCCACCGGTGCCCGTTCCTGATCGCAACGATTGCTGCAATCGCCGCACCGATGGTCAGCACTATCTGATTCGGCCCGGAGGATGAATCTGCACCGAATAATTTCACAGAGAGAGCCAGCATGAGGACGAGCGATGCGACGGGAATCAGCGCATCGATCAGAGTCGGTGTTTTTGCCGTTGTCATTGCCACCTGGCTAGTCGGTCAGGATGTGGTTTTGCTTGATTTGCTCAGGTAATCGCAAGCTGCAGCCTCAGACCATACTTCGGCGTATTTAGCCTGCATATCAAATAGATTTGCCTCGTGAGGCGAATCGTGCCGGTCACCGCATGCGTCTGCAACTACAATTGGTATGAAGCCGTTCGACATCGCATCGACACAACTGGCTCTGATACAACCGCTGGTCGTCAAACCCGTGATGATTAATGTATCGATTCCATTTGCCGTAAGCGTCGACGCGAGGGAAGTGCCAAAGAATGCGCTCGGATATTGCTTTGAGACAATAAGCTCATTTTCTCGCGGCTGTATCCCCGCCGCGAAGTCCCCCATTGGATTACCTTTGCAGAAATGCTTCAGCGGCAATGCTTTTTCAAAAAATCGGCCGCCGTCCATGCCGGCTGCCTGATATACGACATTCGTGAAAATGACCGGGATTTCCCGCACCCTCGCAAGCTGCAGAATTCGGAGCGCACTTTGCAGCACATCATCGACATTCGCGAACAACTCACAGTCGGGTTCAAAGTACGCCTGGACAAGATCGACCAGGATCAGGGCTGGATTTGCTCCAGGGGTCAGCGAATGGCCATATGCCTTCGCATAATTTTTATCAAGGCTGGACGTCATTCGAACTCTGATGGGTTTAGGACTTTTTCAGCTCGGCTTCCATCTTGTAGCTGAAGAGGTCTGTATTGTATACGCCCGTTAAGAAATCCACGAGCTCTCCATCGTCATCGTATGAATACCGCACTCTCTTCAGCAGCGGCTTTCCGGTTCTGATCGCTAGTGCCTTTGCCACCTCCGGTGTAGCCCTTTCGGCACTCAGATATTGCTCGAATCGTGCGATTTCGATTCCATATTCAACAAATAGCTCGAATCGTGCATTTGTCTCGAGTTTCTTCTTCGTCAGCGTACGATCGAAGCCACGCGTCCATGTGTCGTAGTAAACGTACGGGGCTTTATGAATATTACGTAGTCGGTGAAGGTTGCACAGCTTTTCATTGTCAGCACCAAATTTTTCCGCGATCTCCGCGGGTGGCACGATGAAGTCTATTTTCAACGCGGTAACTTTCGTATTTATCTCGTCAAGACCCTGCATCAAGTCAGTTAACGGCGCGTGGATCGGGTCATGTGGTTTATTGTAGTCAACGACTGTTCCACGGCCGCGACGGCGGATGACCATATTTTCATTCGCAAGCTCAGCCAATGCACGACGGGCTGTATTTCTCGACACATCGAATGTCGCCGCCAGTTCTTTTTCAGACGGCATCCTGGACCCCGATCGCAAAGCGCCGCTTGCGATCGCATCACGAAGCATTGTGTAAAGTTGATAGTACAGAGGCGCGGGCGACGATGGGTCGACGGTGCGACGATTCAGTTTTCCCATCAGTTCGTCGCGATCAAAAATTGCGTTCGAATCCAACATTTGCTCTCGCTTGCTGTTCCTTCGGTTCTTCGCTAGAGTACTAATGTTCCAACATTAGAACAATCGAACGTAGTGATCAAGGTCGTTCCCGGCCATCGTGAAAGGTGTCTTCTGTGGCCACAGCAAGCGTTGAAATCGTTGAGGTAAGTCCGCGCGATGGCTTGCAAAATGAAGTGCAAGCCGTTTCGACAGAAGACAAGCTGCTTCTTATCGAGCGAGCCGTCAGCGCCGGTATCAGGCGTCTTGAAATCGCCAGTTTTGTAAATCCGAAACGCGTTCCGCAGATGGCCGACGCCGAGGAAATCATTGCAAGGGCTCCCAGATCCGAGAACGTCACTTATATTGGCCTCGTAATGAATCGACGCGGTGCAGAACGAGCGCTCGAAACGGAGATAGAACAGCTCGGCGCTATTACGCTTTGCTCTGACACTTTTGCACAGAAGAATCAGGGGCAATCCGCTCGAGAAACATTGGACCTCGCATCCGAAATCATTCGCCTTGCACGTACCGAGGGCCGCACTGCAACTGTCATGATTTCATCGGCATTTGGCTGCCCGTTCGAAGGTGAAATCGCAGATGCTGATGTAATCGAATATGCAAAGCGACTGGCTGAAGCGGAGCCATGCGAAATAGCCCTGGCCGATACGATCGGTGTTGGTGATCCCTGGCGCGTCGGCTCGCTGTTCGACAAGCTGCGTGATGCCGTGCCCGGCATGCCGTTGCGTGGCCACTTTCACAATACGAGAAACACCGGCATTGCGAATGCGTATGCGGCAATTCAGGCCGGAGTCAAAAGCATCGATGCCAGCATCGGTGGTTTGGGCGGGTGCCCATTCGCGCCCGCTGCGACAGGCAATATTGCAACGGAGGACCTTGTTTATATGCTTAATCGCGGCGGCATAGATTCCGGGGTTGATCTGTCTGCACTTATGGATACGTGCAGCTGGATGAACGATGTTGTCGGTCGGCAGCTACCAGCAATGGTCAGCAGGGCCGGCAGTTTTCCCTGAACTTGAATACGCGACATTTGATTACCGACCAGAGGAAAAACGAAAATGACCTATCGATTGGGCGTAGATGTCGGCGGTACTTTTACCGATCTCTTGCTTTTTGATGATGTGACCGGCGCGACCAACCGCGCAAAGGTCCACAGCACGCCGGCGGATCCGTCCCAGGCAGTGTTATCGGGGACAAATACCATATGCTCGCAGGCAGGCATCGAACCGTCGGAAATTGAAAGTTTTCTGCACGGCACGACGGTTGCAACAAATGCCATTCTGCAGGGCAAAGGTGCACGGGTCGGCCTTATTGTCACTGAAGGCTACCGGCAGGTGTTACAGGTTGCCCGCTCTTTCGTTCCAGGTGGCCTTGCAGGTTGGATCATCTGGCCCAAGCCGACACCGCTGGCGAGCCTCGAAGATACGGTCGAGGTATCCGGCCGCATGACGGCACGCGGAGATGAGTACCGCGCCCTCGATAAGGATCAGGCGCGGAAAGCAATAACGAGTCTCAAGGACTCCGGTATCGAGGCCATCACGATCTGCCTGATGAATTCCTATGCGAATGGGGAGCACGAGAACCAGGTGGCTGAGATTGCACGGGAAGTATTTCCTGATCTGACTATTTCACTAAGTCACGAGATCCTGCCGGAGATGTATGAATACGAGCGAACGCTGACAACCGTTGCAAACTCCTCGGTTCGCCCGGTGGTTGGTCGCTACATAGGCAATCTCGAAAAGGAATTACGCGGCATGAAGATGAACGGGCACATCCATATGTTGCGTTCAGACGGTGGCCTGATGACCGCAGCAAAAGCGCAGGATGCGCCGGTTAATCTTCTGCTTTCAGGGCCCGCGGGCGGCGTTACCGGTGCACTCTGGGTCGCCAACAATGCAGGTTTTAATAACATACTGACACTGGACGTCGGCGGTACATCAACCGATGTCGCACTTATCGAGAACAGCGAACCACGACTTGTGCGCAACACGAATGTTGGCCATCTGAAGGTCCGTGCTTCTTCGCTCGACGTCAACACGGTCGGCGCGGGCGGAGGCTCGATCGCCCACGTTCCTGAGCTCACGAAGGCATTGCGCGTCGGTCCGGAAAGCGCGGGCGCCGATCCGGGCCCCGCCAGTTACGGCATGGGCGGTACGAGCGCCACCGTGACCGATGCAAATGTCGTGCTTGGCTATCTTCCTGAGTCTTTGCTGGGTGGTGAATTCAAGCTCGACAAGGAAGCCGCAAAGACGGCTGTTCAGGGAATCGCCGATGCAATGGGCATCGGCCTGCACGAAGCTGCGGCCGGCATCATCGATATTGTCAACGAGAACATGTTCGGCGCGCTGCGCATGATTTCCGTGCAGCAAGGGTACGACCCGCGTGACTTCGCGCTGATGGGCTTTGGCGGCGCCGGCTCACTGCACTCGAACGCGGTAGCCAAACTAATGGGTTCCTGGCCGGTTATCGTTCCAAATTCTCCTGGCGTTCTTTGCGCATTGGGTGATGCGACCACCAGAGTGCGTGCAGAGGCTGCGCGCAGCCACTCCAAGCGAGTATCCGAGACCGGCGCCGCGGCCGTTCACACCATTTTTGCCGAGATGGAGGCAAAGGTTCTTCAAGAGCTTATGGAAGAAGGCGTCGACAAAGGCGAAGCCGAAATTCGTTACGAGATAGATGTTCGATATCACGGGCAAGGGTATGAGATCCCAATGCCGTACCCGACCGATGGCGGCGACAATGCTGTAGAACAGTTATGCGCGGCCTTCGACGAAGAGCACCGGCGCATGTTTACGTTCAACATGGAGGCCGAACACGAACTCGTCAATCTGAGAGTGATCGCACTGGGTCGCGAGTTATCCCTGCCAGCACTCGACATTCCGAAAGGCGACGGCGATCCGTCGGGAGCGAAAGTACACGATCACGAGGTGTGGATCGACGGAAAAATTCAGCAGGCCGTGATTTATGAACGCAGCAAACTGCGAGCCGGCGATCGTATCGAGGGCCCGGCAATCGTTGTAGAGATGGACAGTACCGCCCTGATCCACCCCAAGCATATTGCCGAAGTGGACAACTTCGGCAATATTCTCATCAACCCGGCTTAAGTGAGACCAGGTCATGCCAGCAAAACTAATCGAAACCAACGTGCAGGAGTTTGCGACCACAGAGGTTGATCCTGTCACCCTCGACATCATCGAGAACGCACTTCGCAATGCTCGCGTAGAGATGGATGCGACACTGTTTAGAACGGCACTCTCGCCCAGCATCCGTGAACAGGGCGATGCATTTCCCCTGATTGCCGATCGCAGCGGCAAAATGGTCGTGGGCCAGTTCGGATCATTTATTGATGGCTTCCTTCGTGTTTACGACGGCGAGATCGAGGAAGGTGACGTCATCCTGCTTTGCGACCCCTATAGCTGTGAAGGTGCTGTAAGCCATAACAATGATCAGCTCATTATCATGCCCATCTACAGGCACGGCAGAATCATCACCTGGGCAGCCATGTTCGGCCACATGACGGACATAGGCGGCAAGGTACCGGGCTCGCTGCCGACGGATGCCGCCTCAGTATTCGAAGAGGGGCTGCGCCTGCCTCCCGTCAAACTCTATCGAAAAGGCGAATTCCAGGAAGACATCCTCAAGATCGCAATGTTTCAAAGTCGCATGCCGGAATGGTATAAGGCCGATCTGCACGCAATTGTTGCGTCGTGTCGTGTTGCGGAGCTGCGTATTGCCGAGATCTGCGATCGTTTTGGTGAGGACGTCTTTGTATCCGCGATGGACGAACTCTTGTTGCGGAATCACCGGGCAATGAAACATCTGATCAGCCAGGCAATCGGAGAAGAACCCGTATCGTTCGAAGATTACGTTTGTGACGATGGCCTCGGTAACGGCCCATTCAAGATCAAGTGCACGATGTGGCGCGAGGGCGACAAGGTCATACTCGATTTTGACGGAACGGATCCGCAATCAAAATCGTCAATCAATTTTTATCTCAACGAAAACATGTTCAAGATGTTTTTCGGCATCTACATGATCATGGTGTTCGATCCGCAGATACTTTTTAATGACGGTTTCTACGACCTTGTCGATGTACGCATCCCGAAACGTTCACTGTTGAAACCTGAGTTCCCAGCTGCACTGTCTTGCCGGACACACGCGCTCGGTCGAATATTCGATGTGCTCGGCGCCCTGCTTGGACAAAAGACACCTGAATTTCTCAACGCCGCAGGATTCTCATCGAGCCCTCACCTGATGTATTCGGGTTTCGACGATAACGGAGAGTGGTATCAGCTATTCCAGATTGGATTCGGCGGTATTCCCGGCCGACCACTCGGCGACGGCATGGACGGCCATTCTCTGTGGCCGGGATTCACTAACGTGCCAAACGAGTTCCTCGAGAACTATTTCCCGTTAATCATCGAGAAATACGAGTCCGCAATAGACTCAGGCGGTCCCGGATTGCATCGCGGTGGCAACGGTATCCACATGACTTACCGCTTCCTGCAAAAAGGAAAGGTTTCGATCCACGATGACCGGTGGTTTGTGCCGCCCTGGGGCGTCAATGGAGGATTGCCGGCGAAGCGCTCCTGGAAGCTGTTGGAAAAAGCAGACGGCACAAAAGAGGCGCTGGGTTCCAAAATGGATCATGTCGAGGTGAATAAGGACGACCTGCTGCACTACGTCACCTGGGGCGGAGGCGGATGGGGCGATCGTCTGCAACGCGATCCCGAAATTGTGGCCGCCGAGGTCCGGCAGGGGCTTGTGTCGGTAGAAGGCGCCAGGGACTATGGCGTTGTTCTCAGGAAGGATAATTCAGTCGATTCAGCAGGTACTGAAAAACTTCGAAAGAAGATGGCAGCCGAAAGGGGTGAACCATCGCTCTTCGATTTTGGCCCGGATCTGGAGTCTCTTCGGAAAACCTGTCTGGAGGACACGGGACTGCCAGGGCCCAAACAGCCAGTCTGGTAATGTCCATGGTGACCGATAAAGATGACGCAGCAAAGCGCTGTGGCCCGTTAACTGATATCCGCGTCATAGAGCTTGGACACATGATTGCCGGCCCGTTCTGTGGGCAACTCCTGGCTGACATGGGTGCCGACGTTATTAAAGTCGAGCCACCTGGTAAAGGTGACCCGATGCGCCTCTGGGGTCGCGGCGAATATCCCTTGTGGTGGACGGTGTGCGCGAGAAACAAGCGCTGTGTCACCGCAAATCTAAGGGTCGAGGAAGGGCAGGAAATCGTCCGAAAACTGGTCGCTCAAGCGGATATTCTCCTCGAGAATTTCAGGCCCGGCACCATGGAAAAATGGGGCCTCGATTATGAAGTCCTTTCGAAAATCAATCCCGGTCTGATCATGGTCCGGGTATCGGGTTACGGCCAGACCGGGCCTTACGCCAGCCGCGCAGGCTATGCTGCGATCGGAGAAGCGATGGGCGGCATGCGATATCTCGCCGGCTGGCCCGATAAACCACCTAGCCGGGCCGGCATATCCATCGGCGACAGTCTCGCCGCAACCTTTGCCTGTACGGGTGCGCTTGCCGCCTTGCATCACCGCGAAAAGTCCGGCGTCGGCCAGATAGTCGATTCCGCTATATACGAAGCCGTTCTCAATGTCATGGAGTCAACGATTCCCGAGTACGTCGTCAGCGGCTACACGCGTGAGCGCACGGGGGCTTCATTGCCAAATGTAGCCCCGTCGAATCTTTATGACTGTGCAGACGGCTCGTTTCTGATTGCCGCAAATCAGGACACGGTGTTTCGGCGACTGTGTGCGGCCATAGAACAACCGGAACTCGCCGACGATCCTGCTTACAGCACACACACGGCGCGCGGCGCGAACCAGCAGGAACTCGACGCAATTATCCAGCGATGGACAAAATCGAAAACCATGAGCGAGCTCGATGAGCTGATGCAGAAACACGCCGTACCGGCAGGAAGAATTTATCGTGCCCGTGACATGCTCGATGATCCTCAGTTCATCGAACGCGAGGCGATCGTCGATGTCCCGCACGAGCGCTGGGACAACCTCAAGATGCAGAACATATTTCCGAAGTTATCGGCAACTCCGTGCAAAATTAACTGGGCCGGACCTGAACAACTCGGACAACACAATTCAGAAGTGTATGGAGAACTTTTGAATATGAGTGAGGTAGAGATTAACGCTCTTGCAGATAAGGGCGTGCTATGAACAGAGGGGACGGCCCTTGGAATATATGGTCGCTCTCTACCGGCCTGGTCGTTACCAATTGCGCATGATCCTGACGATGCTCCAGTTCTCCAGTCAGATAAAAATACCGGCTCTAAACCTGGACCAGCTTTTTCAGGCCAGATCATAGTGCATAGTAACTAACCAAAAATGTATCCGACGCCACTTAAGTACTAATTACCCTCAGATGGTCACTACTAGCTTGCCGAAGTTTCCACCGCGCGCAATATCCTGTATCGCCTGGCCTGTATTGTCGAAGGAATACGTCCGGCCGATTACCGGTCTGATGCCATGCTCACTGACAAAGTCCATCATTCCCTCGAATTGTTCACGGTTACCGACGCTTAGCCCGTGAATGTTGGCATTGCGTTCAATTAGGTCGAACACCGAAAGTCCCAACCCCATCCCCGCCAGGTACCCGATGACGTTGATGTGGCCGCCACGCCGGAGGGCTGTTATAGATTGCGGCAAGGTGCCTTCTCCGCCGATCTCGATCACGGCGTCCACGCCCCGCCCGTCCGTCAGTTTGCGGGCGGCCTCACCCCAGTTGGGTGTTTCCCTGTAGTTAATACCATGGTCGGCCCCCAGCATCAGTGCACGTTGCAGACGGTCATCGCTGCTCGAGGTGACAATAACCTGTGCTCCCATGGCCTTTGCCATCTGCAGGGCCATGATGGCGACACCGCCTGTACCCTGCACCAGGACGGTATTCCCCGCTGTTATGCCAGAGAACGTGACGAGTGAGTTCCAGGCAGTCAGTCCTGCGCAGGGATAGCACGATGCCTCAGCATCAGTCAGGTGTGGAGCGATCCTGCAAACCTGGTGTTGCTCGTAGATGCCGTACTCTCGCAACACCCCGAGTGTCTCAAGACCTGACGAAATGGACCGTTCGTTAGCGAGGGCTTCGCCGGACATCCATTCAGGAAAAAACAGGGGTGAAACCCGGTCGCCGGGAGAAAGTTCGTCAACATTGTCGCCGGTGGCAACGATCTGGCCGGCGCCATCGGAGCCCGGAATGATTGGCAGAGGCTGGGCCGGCGCAAACTCGCCCGCCACTATTTGGTAGTCACGATAGTTGACCGAGGCAGCACCGAATTTCAACAGTACCTGGTCGGGACCAGGCTGTGGAGTGCCGACATCCCTGTAGTGCAGGTTTTCGAACCCCCAGGCGGACAGCTCACAGATTTTCATCGTTATTATTCCTCGTAATGATGACCGTGAACGCTTTTCAGTCCTCCGGCGCCGGAAGAGGCATGGAGGCATGGTCCGCCACGTAGAGCCAGGTGCCATCCATGTTCCTGGCGACATCCATGTAGCGACCTTTCATCTCAACGGCATCGCCACCTTCTGCCGGCTCAGCCATGATTGTAAACAGGCCCCAGGCCACAGCCGTATCACCGTGGATCTCCATGTGGGTATCGGAAAGACTGGCGTCGACGACCATGTAGGCCGCGAAAAAACTGCTCCACGACTCGATCACAGACTCCGGGCCTCTCCCAACCAGCGTGCCGACCGGGAAATTAACAGCGTTACTCGTATAGCAATCTGCCAGCCCTTGCACATTATTGGCTTTAAGGGCTGCCATGAAAGCGTCTTGCAAGGCCTGCGGGCTCTCATTCGCGAACGATGATGATGAAAAGAAAGCGAGGCAGGTTAAGAGGCGCAACACCTTTTTCATGGCAACTTCTCCGTGGATATTGCCCCGAGTATACAGCGCATGAGATATAAGGAGTCAGCGACCCCCTTATTTGGAGGGACGCTAAAGTCCATTGACTGCCGTTAGCGGTCGTTCGCTGAGAAATAAAAACCGCGCATCCCTCGCGGCGTTCTTCTTGCTTACATTGCCCTGAGCCGGTAAACGCATCGCTCCACGGGTCCATCAGGTGGATGCTGATGGTTGTCCCACGCTGTGGCATTCTGATGGTCTTGATTGAAAAACAAGCTTTCGTCGACTGGCCGGGTGTCAAATTTTCGCTATAGAAAACCGGCGATTTCGGCGCATAATCGGTGTTCCGGCTGAACAAAAACTCAAACGCGCCGGGCGCAGTCCAGACACCGGACGGAGGGAGCATGAAAGACAAACTCAAGGCATGGTGGCAATTTGACGCCGACGCCGAGCAATCCAGTGCCGACAATCCATTGACGCCGCTGACATCGCAACAGCGTCGCGACACCTTCCCGCTGCTGACCCTGGCGTTTGGCTGGGGCTTTCTGGTCACCGGCCTGTACGTAGGCGGGGCGCTCGGAGCCGGGGTGACGTTCTGGCCCGACCTCGTGTATGCGTCCTTCCTGGGCAACACCGTGAATTTCGTGATTGGTGCGTTGGTTGGCTACATCGGCTATCAAACCGCGTGCAACAGCGGCTTACTGTATCGCTTTGTCTACGGTCAGGTCGGCGCCTACGTGCCGGTGCTCTTCCTCGCCTTACTCACGATAGGCTGGCAGGGGATCGTGGTCGGTGCATTCGGCTTTGCATGGGCCCAGGATTTCGACAGCACGACTTTTTACGCGGTCGCACTGTTCGCCGGAATTCTGTTTACCGCGACGACTTACTTCGGTGTGCGCGGATTGGAACTCGTCAGCATACCGGCAGTTGCCATTCTGGTTTTGGTGGGCATTTACGCTGCTTATACCAATATCGATCAGGCCGGCGGTTGGAACGCATTCCTGGGTCTTTCTGCAGCAACCGCGTCCAAGGCACCGATCTCGAATATCCAGGCCGTCAATATCGTGATCGGCTCGTGGATCGTCGGCGCCATCGTAATGGCCGAATACACCCGCTTTGCCAAAAAGGCCTGGGTGGCATTGGCGATTCCCTTCATCGTGTTGATCATCGCACAGTGGTTCCTGCAGATCATCGGCTCCCTGGGAGGGATCGTCTCGGGAACCCACGACTTTACGACCTATATGCGACTGCAGGGTTTTGTCGTCGCGGCCGTCGGTCTCATCGGAATGAGCATGGCACTGTGGACGACGGGTGACGCCAATCTCTACCTTCCGGTCATACAAACCTCCAGTGTCTTTCGTCGCCCACAACGTGTGATGACGCTCATCTGCGGACTTCTGGGCACCATCCTGGGGCTCGGCATTTATCAGTATTTTCTCGATTGGATCAATCTTCTGGCCAATCTGGTGCCACCTTTGATCGGGCCGGTGATCGCCGACTATTACATTGTCAACAAGCTGCGATTCGATGCGAGCCGGATGGATCAACTGCCGCGGTGGAATCCGGCAGCCTTTGTCGCTTATATCCTGGGCGCGGCAAGCACCTTCATCGAGCAGGATTGGATGGCGCCGTCGTTGATCGGGCTGTTCGTGTCGATCATCGCCTATCTTGTCGTGTACTACGCGGCAGCGATGTTTGGCATCAAACTGGGGCATGCCAGGCTCGCTCAACGCTAGCAGGCTATGCAGCGATAACTATCGGCAATGCCTTGCGAAAAACGCACAAAAAAAGCAGGGCTTTGCCCTGCTTTTTTTTCAAACGGCTCTGAGAATCAGAACCGGATCGTAGCTTCCACGCCCCAGCGTTGCAGGGTACCAGGGTGGATGAAGCTGCCACCGAACTCCGGTGCCGGGATTACTTCTTCCAGGTATTTCTCGTCAGTGACGTTGTTGCCGAACACGGCCACAGTCCAGCGGTCGGTTTCCAGACCAAGGCGGATGTTGCCGGTGTTGTAGCTGCCCCGCTTGGCACGGTCCCAGGAGGCGACGGAAAGAGCCGTGGCCACATCACCCGGCAGACCCAGGGCAAACGCCGCCACGGGACCAAACACCGTCGGCCGCTGGTTTGCCTGGACCACATGGAACCAGGTGTCCCCCACAAAGTTCCAGTCCACGTTGGCGAAGAAATCGATGCCCCTGCCAACGGCGAGTGGGAATACCACGCGGCCACCCGCATTGGCCGTGTACTCGGCCGTGTAAGGTGCTTCATTACCGACGGTCTCCGGCCGGGCACTGTTTTTGTCGATCTGGCTGTCGATCCAGTTGCCGCCCGCATAAAGGCTCAACCAGTCACTGGCCTGCCAGTTGGCGGATGCTTCGAAACCATCGATGGTGACTTCGTCGATATTGGCGACCACCCGCAGCAGCCCGAAGGAACCCACGAAGAACTCGAAGAACTGCATATCGTCCACTTCCGTGCGGTAATAGGCCGCTTCCAGACGCAGCCTGCCGTCGAACACCCTGGAGCGTATGCCCAATTCGTAGGCAGATGACGTTTCTTTATTGAATTTGTCTGTAAT
>FXBF010000593.1_pt1 | contig 12605 bp, 11 predicted proteins | sample 5335321 | NCBI WGS metagenome assembly FXBF01 (sample SAMEA103928391, study PRJEB20085) | sediment metagenome | isolation source: sediment | reverse complement strand
GATGACGGTTTCAAAGGGTTCCAGGAAATCAAAGAAATCTCCCGACAACAGCGCCGCGAAAGCGAAAGAGCTCAAGTCTAGCATTATCAACTTATTTAATACGGATTGGGGCGCCAGTTATTCTTTCTTTGCTGTCCCAGCGCCGCTACGCCGTGCTGAGCCTTGCTTGATTTACCCCTTGGCCCTGCTAGGTTTGTTTTACCTCCCTTCGGGTACGACCCATGCGCTCGCACGGCCTCTCCAAGTCCCGAATACTGGCGGGCATTCAGTGCCCGAAGCAGCTATATCTTAAGACCTACCATCCTGAGCTCGCCGAGAAATCGGCTAACCTTCAGGCGATCTTTGATGCGGGCAACGAGGTCGGCGAGCTGGCGCGCACGTTCTATCCGCAGGGCACGCTGATCGGTCACGACAAGGATCTCAACGCCGCGCTAGAGGAGACAGCCGCGCTGTTAGCGGCGCCCGGTAATGGCGTCCTGTTCGAGGCTACGGTCCAACACGACGGGGTGCTGGTCCGTACCGACGTGCTGGAGAAAGGGTCGAAAGGCGTGCGTGTGGTCGAGGTGAAGTCCTCGGCGAGCGTTAAGGACCAGCACGTCTACGATTGCGCGATCCAGACCTGGGTGCTGGAGCAGGCAGGCGTTCCCGTCGAGTGCATCGCACTCGCTCATATCGACAATACCTTTGTCTATGAGGGCGATGGAAACTATCAGGGATTACTCAAGCATGTCGATATGACCGGCGAGGTGCGGCCGCTGCAGGAGCAGGTGGAAACCTGGGTCAAAGACTTCAAAGAGATATTGGCTGGCCCGCCGCCAGAGGTAAAGGTCGGGCCTCACTGTAGGAAGCCTTACGACTGTGTGTTTTTGACTCATTGCAGAGGCGGGCAGTCGGAGCACCACGTAAGCACACTCCCCAACGGCGGCAAGATTGTCCAGGAATTGTTGAATGAAGGCATCGAGGACATTCGCGACATCCCAGAGGGCCGACTGACAAACCACACGCAAGAGCGTGTTCGTCGCATCACGGTGGCGGGGGAGGCCGAGCTCGGCGATGGAGCGGCCGAATGCCTGCGTGATTTACCGTACCCGCGCTACTACCTCGACTTTGAAACCCTCGGCCCGGCGATCCCAATCTGGGCCGGCACCCGGCCTTATCAGAGCCTACCGTTTCAATGGTCCTGCCACATCGAGCAGGCGGATGGCGAGCTTGACCATGCCGAATTTCTCGACCGAAGCGGCGAGCCGCCGATGCGGCTGTTGGCAGAGGCTTTGTTGGCAACACTTGGTAATCGTGGACCGATATTTGCATACACAGGTTTCGAGAAAGCTGTGGTCTCAGGCTTGGCTGACATGTATCCAGATCTGTCTGCTTCTCTTGGGGCGGTCGTCGAGCGGCTGGTCGATCTCCATAAGATCACCAAAGCGCATTACTATCACCCAGAGATGAGAGGTTCGTGGTCGCTGAAGGCGGTCCTGCCCACCGTCGCCCCGGATTTGCGATACGACGCGCTCGATGAGGTCCAAGAAGGCTCTGGCGCGGGACTTGCCTATCTTGAGGTCATCGATCCCGCGACCAATAAGACGCGACGCGATCGGCTCATCGACGCGCTTCTCGAGTACTGCAAGCTCGACACCCTCGCCCTTGTGCGCCTTGCCAGATTTTTACAGCAGAAGTAAGTGTCAGAAAAAGGTCGAAGCTTGATGCTTGATATTCTCCACTATGGGCTTTCTGAGGATAGGTTAATGATCAAATATCAAGCTTCGACGCTTTCGGTTATCTTATACCGATTAAGCAGATCAACACTCTGCGCTACGCTAAGTGCTGAAACGTTTTCTCAAGACACTGCTGTATGCAGTCGGCGTTGCAGGCGTGCTATACGCTGCCATGGCGGGCTGGATGTGGTGGCAAATACAGCCCGTAGATCGTCCTTCCGCCTATGAGCGTGTACTGACCAAGCGCTGGCATGGTCCAACGTTGGTAGCCCATTTTCCGCCTCAAACCCTGCACAGGCGCGGGCGGTTAAATTCCACTATCAGCAAGGCTTTCTTCAGGGGGGCTCCTCCATCGAGTTACGTTACCAGGCGCCCTTTGACCACATCAAACAGGTGATTGAAAAGTATAAGCCGGCAGCCAGACTGTTCGTGCGCAACGATGACGTGCGGAATCCAAAAATTGACTTGTTGCACAAGCGCTATTTTCGCACTGTCAAAAAAAGCGAAATAGCGGCAGCACCGCTCATTGTGTGGCTGCCCGCTGGTGTCGAGATCATAGCACTTATTTCACGTCCGTACGTCACCGACCCCATAAGCTGGAATCACCGACAGTCAGCCGGTATCAGCGTGAGCGTGGCGAGAAACGAGCTCATATTCTGGGCGGAGGATTGGTAGCAAGACACGCTGCAACACAAAAAAATCTCCGCACAAGGCGGGGACCAAGCAACACACCACGACCACGCAACCACGGGGTCAGCAACTACAGGGCCATCTCTCGGACCATGAATTCCATGGGGATACCCTGCCGCAATGGCAATACGTCTTTGCATCGAACCCGGGCGCGCACTACCGCGTCACGGCCCGGGGCAACGCTCGCCAGGTTATTTATAAAGACAATGCCGATCGCACCGCCTGCCTGATGACGTTGGAGGCGGTGGTTGAGCGCTTTGACTGGTTCTGCCATGCCTACTGTTTCATGGGCAATCACTATCATCTCTTGATCGAGACCCCGGAGGGCAATCTCTCCAAAGGGATGCGGCGAGCTCAATGGGCGCACCACGCAGGCCTTCAACCGCCGCCACCGCCGAGTGGGGCATCTTTTTCAGGGACGCTTCAAGGCGATCTTAGTGGAACACGAGAGCTATCTCTTAGAGCTTTGCCGCTATGTGGTGCTCAACGCCGTGCGGGCGAAGATCGCCCGCGCCCCCGGGCAATATAAATGGAGCAGCTACCGGGCGACAGCGGGGCAGGGGCCGGTCTCCCCGTTTTTGACCACCGACTGGGTGCTCGCCCAGTTTGGCCGCCGCCGCGGGGACGCGCGAAAGCGCCATCGGAGCTTCGTGCGCCAAGGGCTGGGCGAACGCTCCCCCAGGGGCGAGTTCAGGGGCCAGGTGCTTCTCGGCTCAGATGAGTTCGTTCGCAGCCTCGACCGCCCCCTCAAGGGCGCCAAGGAGATCAAAGAAATCCGCCGACAACAGCGCCTCGTGAACCACCCGAGCCTGGCTATCCTGCCGGCGGCAGCGGGCGCGAAACCTCGCTCCCTGCGCAATCGTTCGATTCGCAAAGCGTACCCAGAATATGGCTATACGCTTAGTGACATCGGTAAACAGCTGGGATTGCATTACTCGACGAGTAGTAAAGTGGTCAATGCGAAGTAGCCAGACTGACAATCTAGGATTCACGATTCGAGACCTGACGCTCAATACACCTTTGAGTCGGACCAATAAGCGGCTAAAAAGAAAACAGTGGCTCGAGTCTGTGCTGTGTGGAACAATAGCGAGCCTTTCACATTGAGATCGCTGTTACCGCCGATTGGCCGTTGCTGTTCGTTGCGAATCGATCTTATCTGAAGATTCCTGAACGCAAGGACAGATTAAGGCACGAAGAGCATTATCGGAATACGGGGAGGCGGTAAAGATGGTGGCTTGAAAGAGAAGTAAGAAGAGATAAGTTATGTCTGATGCGGGTTTTTTGTTATTTCCTAATTCATGAAAAGCTATTTTAGTCATCTTGAATGTGCTGAAGGCGGTGAGCGGTTTGCGGGAGATGAGCCGCAAATCAATATTTGTACACCTGGCGATATTCTCGAGGCTCGCTATGACTTGGAGCAGCTAAAACGGGAAGTCAGCAGAGACGATATTGCATGTGGGCCAGCATCGCTTTGGCGCTACGCGCCCATGCTCCCCGTTTCCGATCCGAACAATGCGGTTACCCTGTCCGAAGGCTGGACGCCATTGTTGCCTCTCAAAAAACTAGGCAGTGTATTAGGCTGTTCAAACCTTTATCTTAAAGACGAGAGCCGCAATCCATCCGGTACGTTCAAAGACCGTGGAGCCAGCGTGGCTGTATCGCGATTGCGAGAGTTGGGTGTTAATACAGTAGCCCTGAACAGCTCCGGAAACGCCGGCGCGGCTTGGGCGTTGTATACAGCCAGCGCTGGGATGCGTTGCGTTAACCTTTTTCCAAAAGATGTGTTGCCTGCGAGTTTGCAGCAGAGTGCGATGGCTGGCGCCGATATTTTCGTTCTCGACGGTCCCTGGAAAGAGGCCGGGCCCATGATCAAGCAAGCGGCAAGACGACACGGTTGGTTTAACTGCAACACACTGCACGAGCCTTACCGGCTAGAAGGCAAGAAAACCATGGGTTACGAACTTTCCGAACAGTTCGACTGGGAGTTGCCCGACGTCGTGATTTATCCCACGGGCGGTGCGCTCGGTGCGATCGCGATATTCAAGGCGTTCGATGAGTTGCGGGGACTGGGCTGGGTGGACCGCGCAAGGTCTCCACGGTTGGTCGTCACTCAGTATGAGGGCTGTGCGCCCATTGTTAAGGCATTCAAAGGGGGCCGGGAGGACGTCGAGTCCTGGGGCGATCCCGAGGTGCTGCCGGGTGGCCTGAAGTCCCCGAGGCCGGCGGGTGGCAGGGCAGTGTTGCGTATTCTCCGTGCCACGGAAGGCACGGCCATCGCTGTGAGTACTGCTGACGCGCTTGAAAACATGGGCCAGATGGCACGCACGCAAGGCATTTTGCCCTGCCCGGAATCAGCGACGGCCCTGGCAGGATTGATCAGTGCACTGGAGCAGGGAGCGCTTGATCGTGATGAACGAATTGTTCTGGTGAACACAGGGTCTGGCCTCAAATCAATCCCCAACATGCCGGTTGCTGATCCGGTGCCAGTCGGCCCCGGAGACGATCTCATTCAACTCGAAAAATAACCAACCGTGCCGGATTAAGCCGGCTGGGTCCTAAGTGATATTCGTTGATCGAATGCCAGGTGGGCCCGAGCGGTTGACACGTCACTGGTATTCTGGTGGTATGCCAGTATGCCTGCGGCCATCACGCTCGATCGCGATCGCGCCTATTTACAGCTGCGCGAGCTCATTCTTGCCGGTGGGGTCAGCGTCGAACAACCTCTGTCCGAGCGCTCGCTAGCCGACATTCTGGGTATCGGTCGCACTCCCGTGCGCGAGGCGATTCGAGAACTTGCCCGCGACGGACTGCTGGACGTCATTCCGGCACGCGGTACCTTTCTCAAGCGGTTGTCGCTCGAAGAGTTACGCGAGCTGTATGAGCTGCGCTTTGCGCTCGAAGGTATGGCGGCATTCCTCGCGGCCCAACGCGGGGGCGGCCAGTCGCTGAGTGCCTTCCGGCGCCGCTTCGATAACCTGCTGCAACAGGGTGCTCGGGCCGGTCTCAAACGCACTCAGGATGTCGGTTGGGAGTTTCATCTGGAGATCTTCCGCGCCGCGCATAACCGGCGTCTGTGCCGTCTGTACGATACATTGCAATCACAGGTGATCATGGTGATGCGCATTGCGCTGGACCATGATCATGAGCGGGTTCGGGCCACTATCGGAGAGCATCTGGCAATCCTGGACGCAATCGAGGCGCGCGATCCGCTGGCCGCTCAGCAGGCCATGTGTAATCATCTGCGTCACGCGCTCGAGTCGCGGGCTCGCATTTACCAGCGACTGCAGGATTACGGGTCAGCCGGTATTCCTCAATCTTATGCGGGCGGCGAAGGGTGAGCTCGCTGATTAAGTGTACCTAGAATCGACAGGGGCAGCGCTTGCTGATCAGCGCTGAAGGCTAGCAGTCTGTTTGCGGAATGCCCGGAGGGCGCTGCAGGTTTTGCGTCCGGGCATTGACGGCACACAACTACACGGCGCGCCGCCGTCCGCGCCCACAAGCCACACAATTACAGGAGGAAGCGCCATGAAACACCTCGTTGCAACCGTTATTGCAGTCGTCGTCGGCCTCGCGTTGATTGTAACTTCTGCACCCACTTTCGCCGGGCCGACCGTCGATGCAATTAAAGCGCGCGGAAAGGTCATCTGCGGTGTAAACGGTAACCGTGCCGGATTCTCAGCTCTGGACAGCAAAGGACAATGGGCCGGTTTGGATGTCGATACTTGCAAGGCCATCGCAGCAGCCGTGCTGGGAGACAAGAATAAAGTCCAATTTCTTAAGACGACGACTCAGACTCGCTTCACGGCGCTGCAGACAGGTGAAATTGATGTTCTCACACGCAATGTGACCTGGACCCTGAGCCGGGACGCGAAGCTGGGTGTCGATTTTGTAGCACCGACTTTCTACGATGGCCAGGGCTTCATGGTATCGAAGAAGCTGGGCGTGAAGAGCGTGAAGGAGCTGGGTGGCGCCACGGTTTGTGTTCTGCCGGGATCCACATCGGAAAAAGTTGCTGCCGATGTCTTCCGAGCCAACGGCTTGAAGTACAAGGCAGTTGTCATCGAGAGCAAGAAAGAACTAAACACCGCCTTCTTTGGTGGGCGCTGTGACGTACATGTACAATCTACCTCGGGCCTCAGTTCTGCCCGGGCCACCGTTGCCCCCAACCCGGACGATTACATCATCCTACCGGGTATTTATGGCAAAGACCCGATGGGGCCGGTTGTGCGTCAAGGTGATCCGCAGTGGAAGGACATTGTTGCCTGGACTGTCTATGCAATGATGGAAGCCGAGGAAAGCGGCGTCACCTCCAAGAACGTTGACAGTTTCCTGAAAAGCAAAAACGCCAATATTGCCCGTCTGCTCGGCAATAAGGGGAAGCTCGGCGAAAACCTCGGCCTCGACAATCAGTGGGCCTATTGGGTCATTAAACAGATCGGTAATTACGGTGAGGTATTCGACCGTAATGTCGGCAAGGAATCGCCTTTGAAGCTTAGCCGGGGTATAAACGACCTTTGGACGCGCGGTGGATTGCTGTACGCACCGCCGTTTAAGTAAGCCAAACTTTTGCCGCCCGTTCGCGCCTTCGGTGCCAACGGGCGGCGGCCTCTTTTTGCCGTCAGAAGTGCGCTGTAGCAAGCGATGAGCCATGAGTTCAGCCCTCGCCAAGCCTTCTCGAAGACGACCGCCTAAACGCCAACCGTTCAATCTCAGCGCTCTCTGGCACGATGTAGGGTTTCGCGGCCTCGTTTACCAGGCGGTCGTGATCGCTCTGGTGGTCGGCGCCGCCGTGTTCATGATCAGCAATGCACAGGAGGCGATGCAAAAGCTTGGTATTACCACGGGTTTCGGTTTTCTCAGCGAGGAAGCGGGTTTCCCTATCGGCGAGAGCGTGATCGACTACTCGCCAGCCGATACTTATCTTCGCGCTTACGTGGTGGCTGTCTTAAACACGCTCAAGGTATCGTTTTTCAGCGTTGTCGCCGCGACGATCATTGGTACGCTGCTCGGGCTCGCTCGCCTGTCATCGAATCGGATAATTTCCAAGTTATCGATAAGTTACATCGAGTTGTTTCGGAATACGCCACAGCTAGTACAGATTATTTTCTGGTATATACTCGTCATTCGATTGCCTGATCCGCGCCAGGCTTGGAACCCGTTTGCCGGCGTGTTTCTGAGTAACCGCGGCCTGACGCTACCGTGGCCGGCGCCGGACCCGGTTTATGGTTGGATCGCGGTAACCTTTGTGACTGCGTGTATCGGTGCGTATGTGTTCGCAAAGTGGGCAGATCGGCAACGACGTCGCACAGGCCGGGCGCTCCCGGTGTTATGGGCGTCCCTGGGACTAATTGTCGCACTGCCCGTTGCCACTTGGTTAGTGGGCGGCGCGCCCACGGCGGTGGACGTGCCGGCATTGTCCCGTTTTAATTTTGTTGGCGGCGCTAACCTTTCCCCGGAGTTTCTTGCGCTTTTTCTCGGGCTATCACTCTACATCGCCGCTTTCATTGCCGAAATTGTGCGCTCAGGAGTCCAGTCAGTGCAACGCGGCCAGGTGGAAGCAGCGCACTCTATTGGACTCAAGCCTGGCGAGACCTACCGTAAGATTATCCTCCCACAGGCGCTGCGCGTGATCGTGCCGGCAGCGACTGCCCAGTATGTGAGCCTTACGAAGAACAGCTCGCTTGGGGTCGCAATCGGTTATCCAGAGCTTTTTAATGTAGACAATACCATCGTGACGCTGAGCGGTAGCACTATCGAGGCGATCGCAATGATGATGGCAATCTATTTGTCTATCGCCTTTACCATCGCCATCATCATGAACTGGTATAACAAATTGATACAGATAAAAGAGCATTAAACGGATGGCGCAAACGGACACGACGCCCGCTCGTACTGCCCGCAGACCGCCACCCAAGCGGGAGGTGGGGTTAGCCGCCTGGGTTCGCAGGAATCTATTTAACAGTTGGTACAACAGCGTGCTGACGCTGCTCGCGGCGTGGGCGCTTTTCGTCACCATTCCCGCACTTGTGCAGTGGGCGTTCATTGACAGTGTCTGGTATACCGATGATTCCAAGGTATGCCGGGAAGCAGCTGGTGCATGCTGGGCTGTGATCGCAGAAAAATACCGAGTCATGTTGTTCGGTACCTTTCCATACGATGAGCAGTGGCGCGCCCTGATTGCCATGCTGGTTATTATCGGTCTCGCGATTGTCTCGGCATTCGAGCGGTTCTGGTCCTATTTTCTGTTAGGTGCCTGGGTAATTGCGTTGATCGTGGTTCTGGTCTTGATGCTAGGCGGTGTGTTCGGGCTTGAGCCCACGGGTACGCACGAATGGGGCGGGTTGCCATTGACGCTCATCCTCTTTGTGGGAACCGTCGTCGGCGGATTGCCTACGGCGGTGTTCCTGGCGCTCGGGCGCCGCTCAGACCTGCCTGCAATCAAAGCAATCTGTGTCGGCACGATCGAGATCACTCGTGGTGTGCCGCTGGTGACGATCCTGTTTATGGCGTCGCTCATGTTTCCACTGTTTATGCCGGAGGGCATTACTATAGATAAGCTGCTCCGCGCCCAGGTCGCAATGATCATATTTTTTGGGGCCTATGCGGCCGAGGTCGTGCGGGGTGGGCTACAGGCTATCCCTCGCGGCCAGTACGAGGCAGCCGATGCGATCGGTCTGACGTACTGGCGAACCATGCGTAGGATCGTACTGCCGCAGGCACTGCGCATTGTCATACCAGCACTAATGAATGACATCATCCGCGCTTTCAAGAACACGACGTTCGTCAGCATTATCGGTCTGTTCGATGTGCTGGGCGCAACAGCCACCGCGCTCGAGGATCCGCTGTGGATCCGGTACGCCCCAGAGGCCTATATTTTTGTATTCATCTTGTATTTCGTTTTCTGCTTCTCCATGTCGAAGTACAGCGAGTCGGTGGAGTTTCGCCTGAAAGAGGGTCGCAATTTCTGATGGGTCAGGGTATGCAGGACGATTACCAGTCTGATTCCGGTGCTATCGTCGAGCTGCGCAACGTCAACAAATGGTTCGGTGAGTTTCACGTTTTGCGAGACATTAATCTCAGCATCAGGCGCGGTGAGCGTGTGGTTGTGTGCGGTCCCTCGGGCTCCGGGAAATCGACTATGATCCGCTGTATCAACCGGATTGAAGTGCACCAGGAGGGTGACGTCATCGTCGATGGCACCGAGCTTACCGACGACATGCGGAATATCGAGGCGGTACGGCGTGACGTCGGCATGGTATTCCAGAACTTCAACCTGTTCCCGCACATGACAGTGATGGATAACTTGACCATCGGGCCAGTGTTGGCGCGCAAAATTCCCGAGCACGAGGCGGAGCAAATGGCCTTATCCCTGCTTGAAAGGGTGAAGATCCCGGAGCAGGCAAAGAAATACCCCGGCCAACTCTCGGGTGGTCAGCAACAGCGTGTTGCCATCGCGCGCGCACTTATCATGAAACCAAAAATCATACTGTTCGATGAACCAACTTCGGCGCTCGATCCCGAGATGATCAACGAAGTGCTCGAGGTCATGACAGAGCTGGCGCAGGACGGCATGACCATGATGGTAGTGACGCATGAGATGGGTTTTGCTAGAAAGGTGGCCGACAAAATGGTGTTCATGGATGAGGGTGAGATCGTTGAGGCGAGCGTGCCTGAGGAGTTTTTCGCGAACCCCAAGAGCGACAGAACCAAACTGTTTCTGAGTCAGATATTGACTCACTGAACACAAGGGAGGACGCGATGGCGCCCATATTATCCTCGAAAAAACCCGGACCACGCGCCGTACCGATAACACCTCCGGACTGGCAGGCGCTGCGGCGGGAGTTTCCGACAACAGAGAAGTTCATATACCTCGACATCGCGCGAAAGGCGATTCTGCCGCGCCGGGTCGAGGAGGCCATGCGGGAGTGGTTGGCTGACATTTACCACTACGCTGGGGCCGATGCTTTCAGTATGGACTGCATCGAGCAGACTCGTACAAAAGTCGCTGAAGTATTCGGTGCACCACCAGAGAACATCGCGCTTATCAAGAACACCTCCGAAGGAATCAACATCGTCGCCCAAGGCTACCCGCTTGAGGCCGGTGACAACGTGCTGATCAGCAAGTTCGAGCATGAAAACAACACGTTCCCGTGGCGGCACCTCGATGCAAAAGGTATCGAGATACGGTGGGCCAAACCGGATACCCAGGGCCGGGTTACAGTTGATTGCTACCGCGAGCTGATAGATAAACGAACGCGCATCCTCGGAGCTGCGTGGGTCGCGTACGGCAATGGTTACCGTGCTGACGTGCCGGCGCTCGCCGAGCTCTGTCACGCCCACGGCATCAAGCTCGTCATCGACGCGATCCAGGCTGTTGGCGTGTTGGCAACGCCTCTCGCCGATCTAGGTGCTGACGTAATCGTTGCCGGTGGCCACAAAGCACAGTTCAGCCTTGCCGGCGCCGGTTTTATGTACATCACCGAGGAGATGGCACAGTGCATCACACCGCCCTATGCTGCGAAATTCAGCTTTACTTCTAATGATCGCATGCAAGAAAGGCCCGAGCTGGCGCCGGATGCGCGCCGATTTGAATACGGCAATCCGAATTTCCTAGGAATCTGGGTGCAACGGCGTTCGGCGGAATACTTGCAAGAGATTGGCCTTGGCAATATCGAGGCTCGAGTTCGCGATCTGTCGACCTATCTGATGGAGCGTGCGGCGGAGCTGGGGATCGAGATCAAAACACCGCGCCCCTGGCATGAGCGCGCTGGAATCGTCAGCTTTAACCTGCCCGGAGATGCAGGGGAAAACGTAGTCCGTCTACGCGAGAAGGATATCGTCTGCAGCGTCAAGGACGATCTTGTCCGTGCCGCTGTGCATTTTTACAACACCGAGGAGGAGCTCGACCGCTTTATTGCCGAGATCACGCTCGCGTGAGGCGCATCGTCATATGACGGAAAAGGAAATTCGTGTTGATCTGATAAGTGATACTCAGACCCGCCCGACGCCCGAGATGCGTCGCGCCATGGCGTACGCACCTGTGGGCGACGAGCAACGTGGTGATGATCCGAGCACGAACCGCCTGTGCGCGATGGTAGCAGCGCTTCTGGGAAAAGACGCAGCAGTATTTCTTCCGTCTGGCACGATGTGCAATCACATCTCCATTCTTGTGCATTGCCGGCCGGGGGACGAAATCCTCGCTGATCAGTCTTCACACATCATCACATCTGAAAGTGCAGGCGCAGCGGTACTGGCGGGAACCATGATTCGCCCCTTAAACGGGCGTCGGGGCATCTTCTCCGGTGAGCAGGTCGCTGCTGCCGTGCGCCCGAGTAAACGCAATGCGCCACGGACTCGGCTGGTCGAGATCGAGCAACCGGTCAACAGAGGTGGTGGTGTGGTGTGGCCGTTGACGGCGATAGAGGAGGTGGCGAAGGTGGCGCGCCGGCTTGGGCTTGTCATGCACATGGATGGCGCACGATTGATGAATGCGGTGATAGCGTCCGGCGTGTCAGCAGAGCAGTTCGCTATACGGTTCGATAGCGTCTGGCTCGATCTGTCGAAAAGTTTAGGCTGCCCGGTAGGTGGCGTGCTTGCCGGAACAGCGGACTTCATTGAGCGAGCGTGGCGTTGGAAGCAGCGTTTGGGAGGTGCTATGCGCCAATCCGGCATCCTCGCGGCGGCGGGAATCTATGCGCTGGAGCACCATATCGAGCGCCTCGCCGACGATCACACCCATGCGCAGCTCTTTGCCGCGCGCGTCGCCGAGATCACCGGTATCGAGCTCGATCCACCGAAAATAGAAACTAACATGGTTTTCTTCAATGTTAGCGGCACTGGTCTTACCGCGGCGGAGGTGTCGGCACGGTTAAGCGCGAGCGGCGTACGGGTTGGCGTAGAAAGTGACACGCTTATGCGTGCCGTTACGCACCTGGACGTCGACCGCGCCGGCGTGGAGCAGGCGGCTGCAGCGCTTGCCTTAGCAGTGAGCGGGAGATGACAGTGAATCACGTACCGAGCGAAAACGGAAAACGAAAGCGAACGAAGAGGGTGCAAATGGGGGGTACAAATGGGGCCAGGTCTTCAAACGTGAATACGGTGGTTTAGCCTACCGCAATGGCAAGACCCCTTCGCATCGAATACCCGGGTGCGATCTAGCACGTCAGCGGCCACGGCAACGCCCGCCAGGCCATTTTTTAA
>FXBF010000592.1_pt1 | contig 12607 bp, 15 predicted proteins | sample 5335321 | NCBI WGS metagenome assembly FXBF01 (sample SAMEA103928391, study PRJEB20085) | sediment metagenome | isolation source: sediment | reverse complement strand
ACGGTCGCGTGACTATCGTCACCAACGACAACATCGTGCTGCTCGACGACTTCACGTACTCCGTGCCGGCTAACGCGGCGAAGTGCAATGACATCTCCGGGTTCCTGACTGCGAACAACTTCTACATCTCCGACAACAACCTGAATACGCCTCAGCGATTCCCGGGAGTGGGTGGTAGTCGACGCACCTACGACGACACGGCCTCCGAGTTCATCGATGGTGTGATCCTCGCGCTGGATAGGAGCTTCACCGTAGAGAATTACTGGACTGGCCCGCGCAGCTCGGAAGCCTGCGAGGGCAATGCCAATGGCCGCGGCTGCCTGTACTTGACCGGCGGCCTGATCCAGCAGACGAGGGGTGCGGTGGGCCTCACTAGCGGCGAAGGGTACATAAAGCGCTACGCCTACGATTCGAACGCCAGGTTCTGTCCCCCGCCTCACTTCCCGACAACCGGCCGGTACGCCAAGAACCGGTACTACGAGGTGAATCCCCGGGTGTTCAAGGACGTGGCTTCGTTCTTCGCAGAGCTTCGATAGAATAGAGGTCGCGGTGGCGGGTGGGTCGGGCACGGCATGAGCCTCTCGCTTCATGTCGCGCGGCGCGGGCCGGGATAGGTGACGGGCCGCGGCGCTCCAAATGTCCGCTCCGAGGCTCACGCCATGCCCTCTCTTCACGGTGGGGAGTCCGCGCTGGGGATCCCGGCCGCGCCCCTTCCATTCAACCTCTCCAAATGCACCCCGTCAAGTCATGATGGGCGAGCTCGCCAAGATGAATAAACAGTGTTGAACTGTGTATCTTACTAGGGACAAGGGATAGCAGTCGGCTAGAGACCCCCTAGGAGATCGGTTTGGCTGAGGAGCAAGAGGCGGGGGAGCGCGCCCTGGTCCTGAGGGCCCGGGCGGGCGACCGGCGTGCGTTCGGCGAGCTGGTGACAAGGTATATGCGGCGGGCCTACTACGCCGCGCTCGGGCTGACGAGCTCGCACGAGGACGCTCTAGACCTCTCACAGGAAGCGTTCGTTCGAGCCTTTCGAGCCCGGGCTTCGCTCGATCCCGACCTGCCGTTTTATCCCTGGCTGTACCAGATCGTGCGCCGGCTCTGCTTCAACTTCCTGCGCGATCGAGGGCTCCGGCGCAAACGGCTCGAGGAAACGGCCCCCTGGCTGGCTGACCAGGCGGCGGCCCGCGCCGCTGAGCGCGATCCGGCACGGGATGCGGAGCGATCGGAGCTTCGTTCGCGCCTGGCGGCGGCGATCGAAGCTCTCCCGGATCGGGAGCGCGAGGTGCTGGTGCTGAGGGAATTCGAGGGGCTACGCTACCGGGAGATCGCGGAACTGTTGGGCATACCGATCGGGACCGTGATGTCGCGGCTATACGCCGCCCGCAGAGACCTCGCCAGCAGCATGGAGGACACGTTGTGAGCGATTGGGAAGCCGGGGCCGCCGATGATCGAGCCCGCCGGCTGCTGATGGCGGGCCTGGACGGAGAGCTGGCGGCCGCTGAGGCAAAGGAGCTCGAGAGCCTGCTGGCTGCCGATCCGACTCTCAGGGATGAATGGAATCGACTCGTGCGACTGAAGGAGGTGACTGGCACCATGAAGTTGCAGGAACCGCCGGACCAGGTCTGGCAAGATTACTGGGCGTCGATCTACGCTCGCCTCGAGCGCGGCATCGGCTGGATACTTTTCTCGGTCGGGGCGATCGTGTTGATCTCCTACGGCGCCTGGAAGGGTGCTCAACAGCTGTTCGCGGACACTGCCATGCCGTTGTTCCTGAAGGGGGCGATCGCGGCGACCATCGTTGGGGTTGTCGTATTGCTCGTCTCGGTGGTGCGCGAGAAGTTGTTCATGAGGAGCGCTGAAAGATACAGGGATGTACAAAGATGATTATCACACCTGCAGGGGATATTGTCGGCCAACGCATCGTCAGCACGCTTGGTCTCGTACGCGGGAACACCATCCGCGCTCGGAATGTGGGCAAAGACATTCTGGCCGTCTTGAAGAACATAGTCGGTGGTGAGATCGAGGAATACACCAAGATGATGGCGGAGGCCCGGGAACAGGCGACCGACCGAATGGTAACGGAGGCCGAGGGACTGGGCGCCAACGCGATCACCAACGTTCGCTTCGCGACTTCCTACATGATGGGAGCCGCATCGGAGATTCTGGTTTACGGGAACGCGGTGATCGTCGAGCCAGATTGACTACAGAGCAGAATTGTAAGACAATGGCATATCGGTATCTGGCGGGAGCGTTCCTCGCCGTGCTTTGGGCGTCTCACGTGCAAGCTCAGGTGCCCGATAGCATGAGCGGGCGTTTTCTCTTTAAGCTCGCCTACACGCCCGCGGGCTCCGAGACTTTTAACATCGAGCGGCTACCGGCCGGCGGCTACCGTCTCACCGGGGACGTCGAATTGCTGATCCCCAATCTCCGCATCGTGCAGCATCTGGATGTCGAGGCCGGCGATCGCCTGGCATTCCGCAGCGCCCGTGTAGAGGCGCGCGTCAACGCGGATACCACCGTATATGTGCTGCGGCGCGAAGGCGGGAACGGAATCCAGACCGCGACGCATGGCGACTCGACGACGACCACGACGAATGAGACGCCCGAGAACTCCGTGCTGCTGTCCAACAACGTCATCCTCCATATCGTACAGTTCGCATGGCTATACGACGCGGACGTGGGCGGGAAGCAGGAGTTCGTCGCCTTCCCGCGCGTACCGATCACCGTCGTGCTGGAGCAGGCCGGGGTGGCGACGAAAGATGGCGAGACTCTCTCGTATCGCCGCTACTTCCTCAACATCGCCAACCGAATGGGAGTCTACGTGTGGCTGGCCGATGTTGGGACGCCGCTCAAAGTCTTCGTCCCACTGCAGGCGTTCGAGGCGGTGAGTGAGACACATGAGGCGTGGTCAGAGTTGCTGAGCGTCGGCGCGGACGAATCCGGGCCGGACACGTCCGGAAGCCCCTACGATGCTGAGGAAGTTCGCTTCGAGTCGGATACCATCACACTTGCCGGAACGCTGACGATGTCGAAGGGTGAGGGACCCTGGCCGGCGGTGGTGCTTATCTCCGGTTCCGGAGGGCAGGATCGAGATGAGAACACTCCAGGGCCGGGCGGCTTGAAGCTCGGAATCTTCCGCAGCATCGCCGATACACTGACCCGGCGCGGTATCGCGGTGCTGCGTTACGATGACCGCAGTGTGGGCGAAAGCGGCGGCAGCCTTGCGACGGCGGGGCTGAGCGACCTGGTGGCTGATGTTGAGGCCGCGGTTCGCTACCTGCGTGAGCGGCCGGGAATCGATGGAGCGCGGATCGGGCTGGTCGGTCACAGCGAAGGCGGGATCATCGCGCCGATGGTAGCGGCCGAGGATCGCGGCATAGCGGCGATCGTCCTCATGGCGGGTACTGCGGCCCCGCTGGATTCGGTGCTGGTGGAACAGTTCGTGAGTGCTGCGCGTGAGGCCGGCGGTGATTCTACTGACATGGCGGAGGCACGCGGAGTTGTGGAGGAGCTGTCGCGCGCAATACGGGAAGGGCGCGATCTCGAGGAATTGGACCTGCCCCCGGGACTCAAGGAAATGGGCCGGAGCAAGTGGTTGCGGGAGCACATTGAGCACGACCCGCTGGCGACCTTGCAGAAAGTAGAGGCCCCGGTCCTGATCCTGAACGGCGGCCAGGACGTGCAGGTAGCGCCGGAGCACGCCCGTAGACTCGGTGTTGCGTTGGAGGAGGCGGGCCATCCGGACTACGAGGTGAAGATCTTCCCGGGACTGAATCACCTGTTCGTCGTATCGAGGGGTGAGGGTACGGCGGAGTACGCGGATCCGAACGCTGAGGTCGACGCGCTATTCCTGAGCTACATGGCCGACTGGCTGGCGGCGCGCCTCGTGCCACGCTGACCCGCGATGCCGGGCGTGGACTAATCCCCGAAGCTGATCCCCAACGCACGCGCGGTGGCGACCACATCGCCGTCCACGGGCACTTGCTTCTGTCGGTTCACCACCACCTCCAGCGGAATGCTCCGGACATGCGGTGGGTCGAGCGCCACCATGCAACCGAATTCTCCGCGCTCGACGCACTGGGTTGCGGCCGCGCCGAAGCGCAGGGCGATGAGTCGGTCGTAAGAGTTGGGGGAGCCGCCCCGCTGCAGGTGGCGCAGCGCGATGGCGCGGGCCTCCTTTCCGGTCATCTCGGAGATCTGCTGCGCCAGCACCTCGGAGACGCCGCCGAAGCGCCGTTTTCCCGGGTCTTTGAATGAAGGCGCGCCACCGGCGGGGAGTGCGCCCTCTGCGGCCGCGATGATGCTGAAGCGCCGGCCCGATCGCTCTCGCGCCATGACCTTCTCGCAGACCTTCTCGATCCGGTACGGGAGCTCGGGAATCAGGATGACGTCCGCGGTTCCGGCCACGCCGGAGAAGAGCGCGATCCAACCGGTATCACGGCCCATCACCTCGACGATCATGACCCGCTCGTGGGCCTGGGCCGTGGAGTGGAGCCTGTCTATGGCGTCGGTGGCGACGTCGACGGCGGTGAGGAATCCGAAGGTCAGCGCGGTTCCCTCGATATCGTTGTCGATCGTCTTGGGCACACCTACAACGGGCAGCCCCATCCTGGAGAGATCGTGAGCGATCTTCAGACTGCCGTCACCTCCGATCGCGATCAGGGCATCGAAGCCGTGCTGGTGAAACGCTGCTATGACGTCGTCCGATCGGTCGACGGTCGTGATCGTGCCGTCGGGCTGCTCGAGTGGCCTGGCGAACGGGTTGAAGCGGTTTGTCGTGCCGAGGATGGTGCCGCCGAGATGCGTGATGCCACGCACCGAGTCGCGTGTGAGCGGAACGATCTCGTCATCCCCCAGAAGCCCACAGTAGGCTCTGCGAATCCCGTAGACTTCCCAGCCGCGGTTGAGAGCCGAGAGGGTGACGGCACGAATGACGGCGTTGAGGCCGGGCGCGTCGCCGCCGCCCGTATTGATTGCGATCTTCTTGGTGGTACCCATGCGGTGCCCCTGACAACTAGCGATTACTATTAAGCGGATGGCGGGCTCTCACTGTCGACGGAAGAATGACGAAGTGGCTGGCTGTCTTCAAGGGAAGTCATCGACGTCGGGCTGCGAGCGTCATACACGGGTGTTCCGGGCCGGGGTGGACAGCGGGCGAGCCGTGCGGCATTGTGTACGGAACCCGAATGCGCCAGTTCTCGGGATCTTCCTGACCTATATAATCGTGTCGAGGCGATGAGCCGCTAACGCCGGAGGTTTCCGTGGGAAAGATCAACGTGACACGTGTGATTCTCGGCGGGTTGCTGGCCGGCCTGGTCATCAACATCAGCGAATCGATCCTGAATCTCGCCATAGCCGGCGAGAGAATGGAGCTCGCATATAGAGAACTGAATTTGCAGCCACCCGGCGGCTCCACTATTGGCCTTTTCATCGTTCTGGGGTTCCTGTTCGGCATACTGATCGTCTGGCTCTATGCGGCCATCCGACCGCGTTTCGGTGCCAGCGCCAAGACCGCGATCATGGCAGGGTTCTTCGTCTGGCTTTTCGCTTACCTCTGGCCATTACTCGGCGACGGCCTGACAGGGCTGTTCGATGCGGATCTTCTCGTGTTCATCGCCGTGTGGGGGCTGTTCGAAGTCCTCGCAGCCACGCTTGCCGGTGCATGGCTGTACCGGGAAGATTGACAGGAAGGCGGAAGGCGGCGGACGCGGACGAAAGAAGCGTCTATGTGGAGATGGACCCTCATCTATGACGGCCAGTGCCAGTTCTGCCAGCGGCAGGTACAGCTCGCCTTGCGATGGGATGCGCATCGGCGCATCGACGCGATTCCGTTGCAGATGGCGGACCTGGAGCGTTACGGCGTGAGCCGCGACGCGGCCGAGCAGGCGATGCACCTGGTGGGGCCATCGGGCACCGTCTGGCGTGGGGCCGCGGCGGCGCGCGAGCTACTTCGACTCCTTCCGCGCGCTCGGCCACTGGCGTGGCTCTTCGGGTTGCCGGGCGCGATGCCCGTCGCCGAGCAGGCCTATCGGTCGATCGCGAAGCGGCGGCACCGCTTCGGGTGCAACAGTGGGGTGTGCCGGCGCGGGGGGGCGGACTAGTGTTCCCCGGCTGTGGAGTCTCTCGATGTTCCGACGGCTGATCCTTCTCTTCATCACTATTCCGATCGCGGAGCTCGCGCTGCTGATTCAGCTGGGCCGCTGGATCGGTCTTTGGCCGACGCTGGCGCTGATCGTCGTCACGGGAACTCTGGGGGCGGCTCTGGCCAGCCGGGAGGGACTGCGCGCTTGGCAGGCGCTTCAGCTCGATCTGGCAGAGGGCCGAATTCCCGGCCGTCCGATCCTCGACGGGCTGTCGATCTTCGTGGGCGGTGCCTTGTTGCTCACGCCCGGCCTGATGACCGATCTGCTCGGGTTCGCGCTACTGACCCGCCCTAGCCGGCGATGGCTGCAAGACCGCGTGGTGAGCCGTTTCGGGGGCGCGATGCTCAAACGTGGGCAGATCTTCGTGCAGACTTCCGCGGGTTGGGGAGGTCTTAGAGACGAGTCGGAGGGCGCTCAGGCGGCGCGTCCATCCGGACGGGAGATCGAGCAGGGTGACGGGTCCTAGAGGTCGACCCAGCGTGGGAACAGGAAGAGACCGTGCAGTGGCTTCTTAATAAGTATTTCCCGGAGTGGGGAACGATTCCTCTGCGGCTAGCCCTCGGCGCCGTATTCGTGGCGCATGGGTGGGCCAAGCTCAACGGGCCGCTGGGCACGCCCGAGGGGTTCAACATCGAATCTTGGGGCTGGCCGTACCCGGTATTTTGGGCCTGGGTCGTGGCCATTGTGGAGACGCTTGGGGGACTGCTCATCGTGGTAGGCCTGTTCACGCGGATCGCCGCCTTCCTCATCGTTTGCGAGATGGTCGTTGCCATTCTCGAGGTGAAGCTGGCCCGCGGCTTCATCGGCGGCTTCGAGTACGAGCTCACGCTCCTGATGATCGCCGCCTCTCTGGTGGTGACGGGTGCCGGGCGGCTCTCGGTGGATCGCGATGTGCTCGGATGGGGAGCACCGCCCAAGCGAAGTCACGTGGGAGAGACGCCCTATGATTGATATCAGCCGGCCGCTGGGCGTTGCTACGGCGGCATGGCCGGGTGACACTCCGCTGCAGATCGACTGGGTACTGCACATCTCTCGGGGTGACAACGTCTCGCTCTCGCGTGTTACGCTCAGTCCGCACGTGGGCACGCACGCCGACGCGCCGGCTCACTATGAGCAGGACGGTCCCACTACAGGCGAGCTCGACCTCGCAGCCTTTCTTGGGGCTGTGCGCGTGATCGACGTCTCCGGTTCCGAGGCCGTAACCGCTGAAGTGCTGGCAGAGCGGAACGCGCTGGGTCGTCCTCGGGTTCTGGTGCGATCCTTGGAACAGGTACGGCCGGAGGAGTTCGTAAGTGACTTTCCTCCACTTTCGACCGAAGCTGCCAAGGCGCTGGTCAGCTCTGGCCTGAGGCTCTACGGCACCGACGCTCCGTCGGTTGACCCGGTGGACAGCTCCAGCATGAGTGCACACCGCGTGCTGGGTGCCGCGGGCGTTCCAATCCTCGAGAACCTCGATCTTTCCGCAGCCGATCCGGGTGATTACGACCTGGTGGCCCTGCCGGTGAAGTTGACTGAGGTCGAGGCGACTCCGGTACGGGCTGTGCTCTTGCCGCCGGGATCACTGGTGCTGGGCCGCTGATCGCCGGACTAACCGCCGAACGTATAGACGACCCCGACCTGCAGGATGGTCATATTGCCGTTCGTATCGTCGGACTCGAGAGAAATGCCTATGGAGTCGTCCAGGACCAGACCGCCGAAGTAACCGTACCCCTCGATCGCCACGCCAGGGACGACCTCGAAGAGAAATCCCGCCAGGCCGCCAATTGAAAAGCCGTTGGCGCTCCCATCAGCGCCCCCATCATTGGAGCCCAGGCGTACGTACGCGACACGGCCCCCGACATACGGAGAGAATCGCTCCGAGTTCATCATGGCCAGCACGTAGCGAGGATCGACGAAGACAGAAAAAACCCGCAGGTCGGTCGCGGCGCCCTCGACGTTGTGGCTGCTGTAGTGCACACCCAGAACGAGCTGGAAGTTGCCCGGCCATGTATGCCTGCCGGTCGCTTCCAGTCCGAACGCAGAGCCGATCCTCGCGAAGGCGTCGCCGCCGAAGCCGACATAGCCCCCGCTCGCGGCCGCGCCGAAGCCGGTACGGGCCGGTGTATCCTGGGCGAAGGCCGCCGTCGACAGCAGCGTCGCAGCTGCGGCACACACACAGATACGGCCCGGCCTGCTGAACATGTGGGTATTCCCTATCATGCTGTCCAGCTCGGATCCTGCTGTCCCGGCCCGGAGCGGGGCGAATGTCCCGCGCTGCACGGTCTAACAGCCCGCCACTCATACATCACCTGGGGCACGATTGCAAGTTGGCAGTCAGCCCCCTCGTATTAAAGGAGACGGGGATATCACACTTCGGAGACGACCTCAACCTCCGCCTGGGACGACGGAGGCCAGAGCCAAGCTCGCGCAGCTAGAACCTGCTTTCAGTAGCGGAGAGTAATGTTGGATGGCGCCAGGATCTCGGACGAGCTGCGGGAGATGACCGCTGAGAAGTCTGACGTCGCTTCATCGTGCCGTTCAGCGTATACACGAGGCCGACAGACCTTACGATTGGGTAGGCATCCACTTGCTGAGCGGCGACCAAGAGGGCCGCTCTGTCAATCTGGAGTGAGTGGCGAACTCATTGGTAGGGTCTGTCGTTATGAGATTGTGCTCCCGTCGGGGCAAGACGATGTTAGGTAGCTGAGCCTGATCCGCGCGTGAGCCGGATGCCCGCAGCGCGCTGGCCAGGTTCGCCTCTCTGACGCATCCTTGAGCGCCTATGCAGAGGAAAGTCACACCCGAACTAGTCGATCAGGCTTCGCCGGAGCCGGTGCTGCTCGCCGAGAGCCTGACGGATCTTGCCGGGCTGAATCGCTACCTCGGGGGTACGGCGACCATCCTTCATCAACTCGGCCGCCTCCTGGACGGCAGTGCGCCCGCCAGGATTCGGGTGCTTGACGTGGGTGCGGGTGGAGCGGACATCCTGGTGGCGCTGGCGCGCTGGTGCGATCGTCACGGCATCGGGTTCGAGGCGGGGGCCCTCGATTCCGGCCGGGAGACGGCGCGCATCGCGTCGGCGTACGTCGAGGAGTCGGGGCACGACGAGAGGATCGAGGTTGTGTGCGGCGATGCCCGGGCCCTGCCGTTCGCTGATGGCGCGTTCGACGTCACGATCTGCAGCACCTTTCTCCATCACCTCGAGGCAGACGATGCGGTGGCGGCTCTGACCGAGATGGCGCGGGTGAGTGAGCTCGGGGTCATCGTCAGCGACCTGCGACGTGGCTGGCCGGGTTACCTGGCGTCATGGATACTTGCGAACACGGTCTGGCGGCACCATCGGTACACGCACCACGACGCCACGGTATCCATGCGCGCGGCCTACACGATAGCGGAGGCGCACGGTCTGGCGGAGCGGGCGGGGCTCGCGCCCGATGTGGAGCCGCAGTTGTGGTTTCGCTGGGCGTTGCGTTGGAAGCGCCCGTGATGAGCAGGATGGAGGCCGAGGTTCTCATCGTCGGAGCAGGGCCCGCCGGGGCGGCGCTGGGCATCGAGCTGGCGCGCGAGGGGTGCGACGTGCTGATTCTGGAACGATCCTGCTTTCCGCGCGACAAACCGTGCGGCGATTGCGTGAACCCGGGGGCGGTGAGGGAACTGCATCGCCTCGGGGTGGCGGACAGGCTGGCCGGTCTTCTCCTGCCGGGGCCGCTCCGTGGCTGGCGTGTGGAAGCGCCCGACGGGACGGTTTTCCAGGCTGAGTTCGGCGCCGCGGAGGACGGTCGTCCATTGCAGGGCTGGGCGGTGCGCCGGAGCGACTTCGACGCCGCGTTGCTGGAGGAAGCGGAACGCGCGGGGGTTCATGTGCGCTTCGGCGTCCGCGTCTTCGACGTGATGCGAGAGGGTGGCCGTGCCGCGGGGGTCGTGAGCCGCGAAGGAGCGGCGGTTCGTGAGACGCGCGCCGCCATAGTTGTGGGAGCGGACGGGATACGCTCGGTGGTACAGAGGCGGCTGGGGCTCGGGGCCCGGCCACCGCGGCTGCGGAAGATTGCTCTGGTCGGACACCTGGCCGAGGGGAACGGTTCGGGCGCCTTCGGCGAGCTGCGGGTGCGTGGCGGCCACATCTGCGGCTACGCAGGCCTGGGAAGAGGCGCCAACGTGACGGTCGTGATTCCCGAGCGGGAGGCGGCGCGAGTCGCGGGTCGGCCTCGCGAGTTCCTGGCCGGCGCTCTCTCCGAATTCCCGCAGGTGTACGAGCGGGTTCTACGTTGCGGTCTGGAGAGTTCCGTCATGGTGACGGGCCCGTTCGACCTGCCGGTCCACCGCCCATGGGCTGCAGGGGCTGTGCTGGTGGGTGATGCGGCGGGCTATTACGATCCGTTCACGGGCCAGGGGATCCATCAGGCGCTGCGCAGCGCCCGTCTGGCCGCCGATGCGATCCGGACGGCCCTGAGGGATCCCGCCGGCGAGCTAAAGGCGTTTAACAGGTACGGACGCCGCCTGCGGCGTGAGCTGGCGCCGAAACGCGCCTTGCAGCGAGTGATCGAGGTGGTCATAAGCCGGCCGTTCGTCATGTCGCGCTTGCTCGGCGGGTTGGGGAGGCAAGAAGCGGCGGCGACCCGGTTGCTTCGAGCTGCTGGAGACATGAAGCATCCGGGCACCCTGGTGGATCCGGTGCTTTGGGCTCGCCTGCTATTCGGTTCGATCCACGGTACGAGATGATCACGCACAACGAGATCCGGATGGCCGCGTCGCCGGTGCAGTGCTTCCAGGTGGCTGCGGACGTGGAGCGATGGCCCGAGATCCTGTCGCACTATCGCCGGGTGCGCTTTCGCCGGCGCGACGGGTTCGGCCGCGGCCTGGTTGAGATGGCGGCGCTCCGCATGTTCGGACCGGCGGGCTACCCGGTCTGGTGGGTAAGCGAGATGTGGACGGACGAATCCGTCCCGGTTGTCCGCTATCGGCACGTGGAGGGCGTCACGAAAGGGATGGATGTAGAGTGGCGCTTTCGCAGCGACGGTAACGGCACGCATGTGGAGATCGTGCACGATTGGCCGCGCGGTCTGAAGTGGCCGATCATCGGCAAGTTCGCTGGAGATAGAGTCATCGGTCCGATCTTTATCCATCACGTTGCGGGAATGACACTGGAAGGAGTCAAGAAGGCTGTGGAGACTTTGTGATCATATCTAAAGAGGATCTTGGAAACGGCCGTCGCCGTGTAGCGGTGACAGGTATCGGCTGCATCACGCCCACCGGCATCGGAGTGGATGGCCTGTGGGCCGGCCTGCAGCGACGGGAATCGGCGGTCAGCCGCATCACGCGGTTCGACCCGGAGCAGTTCCGCTGTCGCATGGCGGCGGAGGTCCACGGATTCGATCCCATCGATCATATGGATGCGAAGCGAGCCCGCCGGCTGGATCTATTCGGCCAGTTCAGCGTGGCGGCGGCGCGCATGGCGCTGCAGGATGCCGAGCTCGATCCCGCCGGACTCGAGCCCGACCGGGTCGGCGTGCAGATGGGGTCGGCACTTGGCGGCGTCGCCTTCGCCGAGGACCAGCACCACGTCTACATGGACCGGGGTCCCCGGGGTGTCAACCCGCTGCTCGCCCTTGCCGTGTTCACCGGTGCGGCGAGCTGCAACATCGCCATCGAGTTCGGTTTTACCGGCCCTAACTCCACCAACGGGATGAGCTGCGCCTCCGGCGCCATCGGGATCGGGTACGGGTTCCGGCTGATCCGGGACGGCGAGGTGGACGTGGCGTTGGCGGGCGGAGTCGAGTGTCCCCTGGCACCTCTTTCTTTCGGGGCGTTCGCGCTGATCCGCGCAATGTCGAAGCGGAATGACGATCCAGGGACCGCCAGCCGGCCGTTCGATCGGGACCGTGACGGTTTCGTGATGGGTGAGGGTGCGGCGGTGCTTGTTCTCGAGGAATGGGGGCACGCGGTCCGACGCGATGCGCGCATTTATGCCGAGCTTCGCGGGTTCGGCACCACCAACGATGGCTACCACATGACCGCACCGCGCCCCGATGGAGCGCAGTCCGCCCGGGCCATCGAGCTTGCCCTCGCAGATGCGCACGCGGTACCCGATGAGGTAGAGTACGTGAACGCCCACGCCTCCTCCACAAGGATGAACGATCCGGTGGAGACGAAGGCGATCAAATCGGCACTGGGCGATCGTGCTTACCGCGTGCCGGTGAGCGGTACGAAGGGCTACTACGGTCACCCGCTGGGCGCTTCCGGCGCCATCGAGGCGGCGATCTCGAGTCTGGCGGTCGAGCGCGGCTGGGTGCCACCCACGCTGAACCTGAACGAAGCCGATCCGGAGTGCGACCTCGACTGTGTGGCGGGCGAGGGCCGGAACTCGGGGGTCGGCTTCGTGATCTCGAACTCGTTCGGGTTCGGCGGAATTAATGCGACGCTAGTATTCAGCTCACCCGACTAGCGTTCGATTAGTGCCAGCCGACAAGGTTGCGTGGTAGGGAGGG
>FXBF010000591.1_pt1 | contig 12618 bp, 15 predicted proteins | sample 5335321 | NCBI WGS metagenome assembly FXBF01 (sample SAMEA103928391, study PRJEB20085) | sediment metagenome | isolation source: sediment | reverse complement strand
ATCTGTATCCTTGGTGGCACCGGCTTTGTCGGTCACAGTATCGCTGCCCACTTGTCCAAGGCGGGTCACCAGGTTCGCATCATCAGCCGGCGGCGTGAGCGCCATCGCGACCTCCTGGTATTGCCCACTGTCCATGTCGTCCAGGGCGATGTCCATAATCCGGCGGTGCTGCGGAACGAATTCAAGGGTATGGATACCGTGATCAACCTGGTCGGTATCCTCAATGAGCGCGGTTTCCGTGGCAAGGGTTTCGAACATGTCCACACCGATCTGCCGGCTAAAGTCGTTCAGGCCTGCCAGGCCAACGGTATCCGCCGCTTGCTGCATATGAGTGCCTTGCATGCCACTGCCGGGGCGCCGAGTTATTATTTGCGCAGCAAGGCCTACGGTGAAGCCCATGTCCTGCAGGCCGGTAAGAAGGAGATGGATGTGACGGTTTTTCGGCCGTCAGTCATTTTCGGGCCGAGGGATGGCTTTATCAATCTCTTTGCCGGGCTCCTGCGGATGGCGCCATTGTTTCTCCCCTTGGCCTGCCCCAATACCCGTTTTCAACCGGTCTATGTCGATGATGTCGCCCAGGCCTTTGTCCATGCCCTGGGCGATCATCAGACATTCGGTAAGGCATACGACCTTTGTGGTCCCCATACCTACACCCTGATCGAGATTGTGCACTACATCGCCACCCAGCTCGGGGTGAAAAAGCGGATTATCGGCCTTGGCCCGAGACTGTCCCGCTTACAGGCGACGGCGCTACAGTTCGCCCCGGGCAAGCCCTTCTCGGTCGATAACTTTCATTCGCTACAGGTCGACAGTGTCTGTGCCGGGACCGCCTTCCCGGCAGTCTTCGGTATCACCCCGACACCGTTGGAGGAAGTCGTGCCGCAATATCTGGGCGGTAGCCGACATTATTTTAATGAACATCGGCGCAGCACCCACCACTCGGGCTGATACTTTCCGGGCTAGTCTTATTTACTCTGCAGCGCCCCGAGTCGTTGTTGCCGTTCGGCCAACGGCAGTTTGGCCAATGCCCGCACCCGGCGATAAAAAACACGCAGGTCGCCATTAGCGTTTTTCAGCATGACCTGAAAGGCTGGGACGTAGTTGTGATAGGTGCCGATTGAGGCGAGGTGGGCGTTATTTAGATCCTGGGCCATCCACCTATCGTAGCCACGGTAACCACCCCAGTTTTGCTTAAGCTTTTTGTATTCCTGCTTTAAGGCAGAAAAGATTTTCTGCTTGGCCGACCGTTTGGCCGGCACTGGCAACTTGCGGGTATAGAGCCGCCTTAATTGATCGCGGTATTTCAGAATCAGCCTGACAAACTCCCGCTGGCGTTGACGGTGTTGTAGCAGGCGCTGGTAATCTTGAGGTGAGCCGTAGGTTTGTACCCACCGGCGGGCACCCTCGAGTTCGATCACGGTGGCGAAAGATTCATTAAAGGCGCTGTCGTTTTTGACGTAAACCAGTTGGTGGGCCAGCTCATGAAACATAAGCGCCGCCAGCTCGATCTCCGGCCGGTTGAGAAAGGTATTCAAAACCGGGTCGGCAAACCAACCAAGGGTAGAATAGGCTGTCACACCGCCGACATAGATGTCATGACCTTTGCTGCGCAATTTTGCGGCAAACTTCCCGGCATGCGCCCGGTCGAAATAACCACGGTAACTGACACAGCCGGTTATAAGGAAACACCACTTGACCGGCACCACCGAGAATTCCGGGGTGGCGAACACATTCCAGACGACATAGGGCCGTTTCAGATCGACGTAATATTTGTAGCTTTTGTTATCCGGTAGCCCCAGTTCCTCGCTTGCATAACGGCGGATCGCCTGTGCGCGCTGGAGTTTCTGTTTGAGCTCGGGGGCGGTATCCGGCCTCGATAGCAACTGCTCAATCGACTGGCGCCCGCCCATAATTGTCAGGTGGCCGTTAATCGAATGCAGGTAATACCCCATTTTTCCGCAGGCCGTTAGACCGAGGGCAATCAGCAAAAGCAGGGCGGGAATCGTGATTCTTCGCATGAAAACAATTCAGGTCTTGGCGAAATCACTATGCCACATTAGGATGAGCGTATGGAAATCTATTTGGTCGGTGGCGCCGTGCGCGACAAATTGCTTGGTCTCGAGGTCAAGGACCGGGACTATACCGTGGTCGGTTCCACCCCGGAGGAGATGGAGGCCCAGGGTTACAAGCCGGTCGGCAGTGACTTCCCGGTATTCCTGCACCCTAAGTCGAAAGAGGAATATGCCCTGGCCCGCACCGAGCGCAAGAGCGGCAAGGGCTACAAGGGTTTTACTGTCTATGCCACCCCGGACGTGACGCTGGAGGACGATCTCCGGCGCCGCGACCTCACCATCAATGCCATGGCCGAGGATCAGGATGGCCGGTTGATCGACCCATTCAGCGGTAAGGCGGACCTGGATGACGGTGTTTTACGCCATGTCTCCCCGGCCTTCGGCGAAGATCCGGTGCGGGTGTTGCGGGTCGCCCGCTTTGCCGCCCGCTTTGCCCGCCGAGGGTTTCATGTGGCCCATGAGACCTATGCCTTGATGAAGCAAATGGTGAAAAACGGCGAGGTCGATCACCTGGTTGCCGAACGGGTGTGGTCGGAGACCGAGCGCGCCCTGGGTGAGGAACGGCCGACGGAATTCTTCCGGGTGTTGCAGCGTTGCGGTGCACTTTCCAAACTCTTTCCCGAGATCGAGGCGCTGTATGGCGTACCCCAGCCCGCCCACCACCACCCGGAGGTCGATACCGGGGTTCATGTCATGATGGTGCTGGATCAGGCGGCAAGGCTTACTACAGATACCCGCGTCCGTTTCGCGACGCTGATGCATGACCTCGGTAAGGGAAATACCCCAGCGGCCGAGTGGCCACAGCACATCGGTCACGAGGAACGCAGCGTTGAATTGGTGCAGGCACTCTGCCAGCGTCTACGGGTGCCCAACGACTACCGTGATCTGGCAGTCATGACCGCCCGCTATCACACCCATTGCCACCGGGCCGATGAACTGAAATTATCCACTTTGCTGGATACGCTCGAAGTTGTCGACGCCTTCCGTAAACCGGAACGTTTCGAATTATTTCTGATCGCCTGTGAGGCCGATGCCCGCGGCCGCACCGGCTATGAAGACCGGCCCTATCCCCAGGCCGATCGTTTTCGTCGGGCGCTGGCGGCGGCCCAGTCGGTCGATACCACCCGGATCGCACACACCGCCCAGGCCGATGGTTTGAGCGGGGAGGCAGTCGGTGAACGGATTCACGCCCAGCGCTTGACAGCAATCAAGGATACTATAGGTGAAAGTAATTAGGCTTTGACTGAATACAATCCGGAGGATGAGATGATGAAAGGCAGAGGGTGTTTAACCACGAGAAAACGGTTATCGATTTTTTTGTTAGCCGGCATGTTGGTGTTTGCGGTTGTCATGCCGGCGATGCCGCTAAAAACAGCGGCGGCCGAAGAAGTAAAAAAAGTCATGTGGCATGTCGACTTCGCCGATCCTAACCGCTTCAGTGCCATGCTGACGAGCCTCTATAATATGGCGTCCACCTTTGAGAGTAACCTGGTCGATTACGATATCCGCGTCATCTTTGTTGGCGCCGGTATCCGTTTTCTCACCGATGACAAACTGGAGGGCACGCCATTTGCCGAGGAGCGTAAACTCCGCAAACGGCGCAAGGAACTGAAGCAACGCTTGCAGAGCCTGCAGAGTAGTTTCGGGATCAAACTTGAGCTCTGTGATATCACCCGGGAGAGCATCGGCCTGGACAAGAAGGTATTTTATCCGGGGGTGAAGTTTGTCACTTCCGGGGTCGTCCGTATCGTTGAGCTGCATGACAAGGGTTTTGCCTATATTAAAGTCCAGTAGCGGCCGATGACAGGGTCCCCTGCATCCAAACCGGTACCGAAGGTCGGGTTTATCAGTCTCGGCTGCCCCAAGGCCCTGGTCGATTCCGAACACATCCTCACCCGCTTGCGGGCCGAGGGATACGAGATCGTACCGGATTACCAAGGCGCCGACCTGGTAGTGGTTAATACCTGTGGTTTTATCGATGATGCCATCGAGGAATCGCTCGATACTATCGGTGAGGCGCTGGATGAAAATGGCAAGGTTATCGTGACCGGTTGTCTCGGTGCCAAGGGCGACATTGTCAAAGCGACCCACCCCGATGTACTGGCCGTGAGCGGACCGCAATCACTGGAGGAGGTGATGACGTCGGTGCATACACAGCTGCCACGCCCACACGATCCCTATCAGGACCTCATTCCACCCCAGGGGATTAAACTTACCCCGAGACATTACGCCTATCTGAAAATCTCCGAGGGCTGTAATCACCAATGCACCTTCTGTATTATCCCAAGCCTGCGCGGCAAGCTCGTCAGCCGTCCGGTCGGCGAGGTGCTAGTCGAGGCCGAAGGCCTGGTCAACGCCGGCGTAAAGGAACTGCTGATCATCTCCCAGGACACCAGTGCCTATGGGGTGGATGTCAATTACCGCACCGGCTTCTGGCAGGGCCGGCCGCTAAAGACGCGCATGACCGAACTCGCCGCAGCCTTAGGTGAGCTGGGGGTGTGGGTACGGCTGCATTATGTCTATCCCTATCCCCATGTCGATGAGCTCATTCCCCTGATGGCGGTGGGGAAGATACTGCCCTATCTGGATGTGCCGTTTCAGCACGCTAGCCCCAGGATCCTGAAGGCGATGAAGCGGCCGGGCAGCCATCAGGCGATCCTGAAGCAGCTGGAGACCTGGCGCGCAATCTGTCCCGAGCTGACTCTGCGCAGTACCTTTATTGTCGGTTTCCCCGGCGAGACCGAGGCCGAGTTTGAGGAATTATTGGATTTTATCGAAGCGGCCCAGCTCGACCGTGTCGGCTGCTTTACCTATTCTCCGGTTGCCGGTGCCACCGCCAACGACCTGGCAGATGCGGTCCCGGAAGAGACCAAGCAGGCACGTCAGGAACAACTGATGTCCCTCCAGGCCGATATCTCTGCCGTCAGGTTGGCCCGTAAACTGGGCCAGACGATGACGGTATTGGTTGATGAAATCAATGCCGACGGCGCTGTGGCCCGCACCCAGGGGGACGCCCCGGATATCGACGGGCAGGTCTATATCGAAGACGGCCAGGGCCTGACCGTCGGTGATTTTTATCAAGTCAACATCACCGGTGCCCGGGAGCATGATTTGTGGGCTGAGCGTGTCGCCTAAATGCGTTACTGGGATTGAGTCTCCATTGGCCTTAATCTGACAGACGGGGTTTGGGCATCGCAGTCTCTTTTCAATGTTTTGGATCCTTATATCCCAATGCTAAATGAACTACATAAGATGAACATGCTCGATTAAATGTAATATTTTGTCTAAAATAGATTAAGTAAGCTGTTATCAGGTTATATGTAAACACTGGAAGCCAACCTCGAGTAAGAAAAATCCCCAAAAATAAAACATGTTAAATTAACAAAGCTGATGACCGAAGAAAGCAAACCCATGAAAATTGATGATACGAATATCTCAAGAGATGAAGAAGGTTATTTAATCAATCCAGATGATTGGACTGAAGAAGTCGCAACGCAATTGGCGTTGGAAGAGAAAATTGAACTGAATAATGAATACTGGACAGTCATTAATTTTATGCGACATTATTATGCTAATCATAAAATTGCAGCCGATATTCGTCATGTTGTCAGACATCTGGCGAAAGAACTGGGGTATGACAGAAAAGAAGCCAAGAATCGTATTTTCAAATTATTCCCTTATGGTTACGTAAAACAGGCGTGTAAAATTGCGGGAATGAAACGCCCCCGTGCATGGAGCACAGGCTGAAGATATCGCCTGTGTTTCAGGTTTTGTGATCGGGCAGGTTCTGTTCTTTCCTATTTTAATAGTTGGTCTCTTTCAAATAGGTAAGCGGTTTAGTGTGCCAGTTCACACACGAAGATATTTTTTTGGACATCTATTGTAGTTTTACTTTTCCATTTCGGTAATTTATCATCGATCGTTCTAAGAGGGTAAAACATTAACAAGGCACCCAAAGTCTCTAAAATCGTCAGCATGCCGAGATAAGCAAAATATTGTCTAGCATTAAGTACTTCGCATACGGTTCCAATCTCCATCCACTCCGGCTCCGGGGACGCGCCCCTTCCGCAATGCATATCGGGGTAGTATCGATCACCGGTTACAGCCTTAAGTTCCATAAAACCGGTCTCGATGGTTCGGCAAAGTGTAATATTGTCGAGACCGGTCTTGCCGGAGACCGGGTTTATGGCGTGGTCTATGAGATACTCGACCATGAAAAAGAACGCTTGGACCGGTCGGAGGGTCTAGGGCTGGGGTATCTAGAACGTCAGCTGGATATATTACTGGTTGGCCAACAGCATCGGGTATTCACCTACCAGGCCGATGCGGCATTCATTAATGATGACCTGCTGCCTTATGACTGGTATCGTGATTTGGTATGGCAGGGCGCCAGCTACCATGGCTTACCGGCTGCTTATACGGCCAATATCAAGTCCATCGACTCCATGAGAGACCCCGACCCGGGGCGACAGGCCAGACACGAGACACTGCTGGCAGACATTGGACATTACAAAGTAGATGATTGATGGAACGCCGGGTCGTTGATTTTCGCCAGGATGACGAGAACCATTGGGTCGCGGACCTGGACTGCGGTCGGGTAGGCGGCTCATGAGGCGCGGGATCAGGCTTGCCGGTATCTGCCTGCATATCAATACCGTTCTCAACACCCTTATCGCCTTCACGGCCTTGGCAATCATTTTTTATATCCCCGATATCGCCGAGAATGATCCTGTCGGTTTGACCGTGATGCTCGTAGCGATGCCGAGTGCATTGCTGATCGCCGGTGGGAACGAACTGGTCGCTTGGGGACTACGGCGGGGCCAGATCTGGTCCTGGTATGCCAGTCTAATCATATTTGTCGTACTCCTCGTCCCGCCCTTTTTGCCGTTAGGTATCGTCGGTCTCTGGGGTCTGTTGCATAAGGATACCCGCCAGGCATTTATAGCCGGTCGTTAATGCCCCAGCAAAATTAAATCTGCTTTAGAGTTCCCGACGTCGGTCCCGGAGAGAAAACCCCTGCAAGGGCAGGTCGAGGCCTTTAGCAAGTGCCATGACCTTGAACAACTCCCCCATTTCAGAGGGCAGTGTTAACAATTTGGCCTGTTGTGCGAGTTGGAGATAACTGCGTTGGTCGACCGGACCGGCCGCGGTCAGTACTTGATCGAGACCGTTGGCGAGCAGAAAACTGGCTTGGCTGGTGTAGCCCATCACCGACAAACCGGTCTCCACCCCCGCCTCGGCGACGGCGGTGAAATCGACATGGGCAGTAATGTCCTGCAAACCGACGAGGATCAGGGGATTGCCGTGGGCCCGATGGCGATAGTGGCACATCAATGTGCCCTGGTAGCGGTCCGGGTGGTAATACTCGTGCCGGGGGAAACCGTAATCGATAACCAATAACACGCCCTGGGCCATACCATCGGCGATGCGGCGGATCCAGCCCTCGGCATTGATATTGATCTCCGAGCTGTAGCCTACGGCCAGGCCAAGCGGGTCAATACGTCGGCGCACGCACGCTTCGGCTGGGCGCTGGCACCAAATGAAATGGTCCTGTTGCCAACCGACATGGGCCTGCATCAGGCCATCGTCATCTTGAATGAAATGCTTGACCGGCATGGCATCGAGCAACTCGTTGGCAAGCACAATGCCACGAAAGTCCAATGACGGCGGTGACTCAATCCACGTGATCCGGTCGAAGAAGTCCGGGAGGCGTTGTTTGAGAAGTGACTGTTGACGTTCCCGGAGGTCGCCGCTTAGCTCCAGGATCAGATAACGATCGGGCAGTTGCTGCGCCGCCTCAAGTGTTGTCAGGAGTTCGGCAGCCAATGCACCACTGCCGGCACCGGCCTCAAGGATCGCCGCCGCCGGCATCGCCGCCAGTATCTGCTGGCACTGGCGGGCGAGACAACGGGCAAACAGCGGGGAAAGCTCCGGCGCAGTGACAAAGTCGCCGGCACTGCCGAATTTATGGCGGGTGCCGCTGTAATAACCGAGGGCGGGCGTATAGAGGGCCAGCGTCATAAAGCGTTCGAAATCGATCAGGCCACCAGCGTTTTCAATCTCGTCGCGGATGATGTCGGTTAATTGTAGGCTGAGCGCCTGTTCCGTCGCCGTCGGTGCCGGTAGGCCAGCATTTTGCCCCAGTACTGTATCCGTTGGTTTATTGGCATCCGGGGTTGTTTCAGGCATGAGCGGGTGGTGTTTGACTATTGATCGCGGTATTGTGACATATAAATAATTAGAGAACATGGTGATGACGGATCACGAGCTAGACGGCAAGGTAGCGCTTGTAACGGGGGGAGCCCGGCGTATAGGTGCAACCATCTCCCGTCGCCTGCACGCCGAGGGGATGAATCTCGTTATCCATTACCGCAATTCCAAGAAAGATGCCCATGCGTTGCAGGAAGAGCTGCACGCCAAACGGGCGGATTCAGTAATGTTAGTGGGCGGCGATATCCTGAGCATCCCCAAGTTGCAAAATCTGGTCTATGAGACCGTTGAGGAATTCGGTCACCTTGATGTTCTGGTCAACAGTGCCTCATCGTTTTACCCCACGCCGATGGGCAAGGCCGATGATAAACAGTGGGATGACCTGATCGGCACCAATCTGCGGGCCCCGTTTTTTCTGACTCAGGCGGCGATGGCGCAATTGAAAGCCAATCGGGGCTGCGTGGTAAATCTGGCCGACATCCACGGTTTCCGCTCACTGAAAAACTACCCCATCTATACCGCCGCCAAGGCCGGTCTGATCGCGCTGACACGCAGCCTCGCTCGCGAGTTGGCACCCGATGTCCGCGTCAATGCCATCGCCCCGGGTACGATCCTGTGGCCGGAACGGGATATGGACGAGATGACCAAGCAGCGCATTATCTCGCGGGTACCGCTGAAGCGTCCCGGTGCCCCGGAACATATCGCTGACACCGTCTTGTTTCTGATCCGTGATGCCGACTACATCACCGGCCAGGTGATCGCTGTTGATGGCGGCCGATCTGTTGTTTAGTCACGACAGTCCAGTATGACCGGTCGCAGGGCCTGATCAGAGAGATCCAGTTTGGCCATCAAGGTCTTGAAGTTTACTCCGAGCTCGGGGTGTAGTTGGTCCGGGGCGATCTCGGCCAGGGGTTGTAATACATAGGCATACCGCTGGATCTCCCGGCGCGGCAGGTCATAGCTGGCGTCATGGCGGACGAGATCGCCGAAGAGCAACAGGTCCAGGTCCAGGGTACGGGGCATGAAATTCGATTTATGCCGTTGACGACCGGCATTCTCTTCCAGCTCGGTCAGGGTCTCGCTGACAGTATCCAGCTCATCGCTGGTGTCGAAGGCCACCACCAGATTCAGAAAGTCATCGCCGTTAAAACCGACAGGTCCGGTCTTATAAATGGTCGATTGTTCCAGCGGCCCAAAACGCGCCGCCAGGGTCTGGAGGGCACGGCAGACGTTGTTTTCCTTGTTGATATTGCTGCCGATGCTGACATACACACGGGTCATGGTTATGCCGGTTTTGCACCCCGCTCGATAATGACACCGACATCTTTGGCGCCACGCACGGCCCCTTTCTTGTTGATCCGGACACGCACCCACGGGATGTTGAATTCATCGAGGACAATGGCTGCAATATTCTCCGCCAGCGTCTCCACTAACTGGAAACTGGAATCACCGACATAGGCGATCAGGATCTTGGCCACCGCCTTGTAGTCCAGGGTGTCGTCGAGTTGGTCGGTTTGGGCGGCCCGGTGGACATCAGCGGCCATGTCGAGGTCGATGATGACCTTCTGCTTGATCCGCCGCTCCCAATCCCAGACACCGATAATGCAATCGACCTTGAGCCCGTGCAGGTAAACGATATCCACTTATATCCTTAAATTAATGACCATTCGCGACTAAACTATAACTGCATCGTCGGTGTATGTCTTGACGCCCACCGGGGTTTGCCAGTCCAATAGGGCCCTATGATCGAATATGCCTTACCGTTGCTGGCCTATCTGGCCGGCTCCCTGTCCTCCGCCATTATCATTGCCCGTCTGTTGGGATTGAAAGATCCCCGCAGTATTGGTTCCGGTAATCCGGGAGCGACCAATATCCTGCGTTACGGTGGCAAGCGAGCGGCGGCAATGACGCTGGTGGGAGATGTCCTCAAGGGTGTGGTGCCGGTGTTGATCACATACGCCTTGACCGAAGACACATTGATCCTGTCGCTGGTAATGCTCGCGGCCTATCTGGGCCACCTCTACCCCGTGTTCTTCCGGTTTCAGGGCGGCAAGGGGGTGGCGACGGCGCTGGGGGTGTGGCTGGCGGTCAATCCCTGGTTCGGGCTGGCGGTGGCCGCCACCTGGCTGGTCACGGCCCTGATCAGTCGTTACTCGTCGTTGTCGGCGCTGGTGGCGGCGACACTGGCACCGGTCTATGTCTGGGTTTTCGAAGGGGACTGGTTTCTGGTCGGGGCGACGATATTGATCACCGGCCTGCTCACCTGGCGCCATCGCGCCAACATCCACCGCCTGGCGACCGGCCGGGAAAGCAAGATCGGCCAGAAAACAGCTTGATGGATTATTTTATACCGCTGAGGCCACAGGTCGTGGAGAAAAGATTAATTGAAATTTTCTTGAATTTACTCTGCGCCTCAGTCTCTCAGCGGTGAGGGATTGTCGTTCAATGCAGGCAATTCATCCAGGCGCCAACGGGGCTGGGCGGTAAACGTCAGCGGTTCCCGCAGCCCGGCCGCCAGCCGTTGATAGCCGGCAAAAGCGATCATGGCACCGTTGTCGGTGGAAAATGCCAACCGGGGAAAGAACACCGCTCCCGCCTGTCGGCCAACCAATTCACCGAGCCGTGAGCGCAGCTCACGATTGGCACTGACCCCACCGGCCACCACCAGCCGGCGATGACCGGTCAGTTGCAGGGCGCGATCGCACTTGATGATCAGGGTGTCGACCACCGCCTCCTGGAAGGCCAGGGCGATGTCGGCCACGGTCTGGGGGTCCCGGTCGGCATCCTCGACCGCGGTGACGACGGCGGTCTTGAGCCCACTGAAACTGAAATCCAGACCCGGCCGGTCAGTCATCGGCCGGGGGAAACGATAACGGCCGGGCTGACCGGCCTCGGCGGCCTGGGCGATCGCCGGCCCGCCGGGATAACCGAGACCGAGCAGTTTGGCGGTCTTGTCGAAGGCCTCACCGGCGGCGTCGTCGACGGATTCACCCAGTAAGGCATAGCGGCCGATCCCCCGGACATCGGCCAGCAGGGTGTGGCCACCGGAGACCAGCAGGGCCAGGAACGGGAATGCCGGGGCCGGTTCCTCCAGCAGGGGCGACAGCAAGTGGCCCTCCATGTGATGGATCGCGATCGCCGGGACACCCAGGGCCCAGGCGAGACTGCGGCCGATGGCACCACCGACCAGCAGGGCACCGGCAAGTCCGGGACCGGCGGTGTAGGCCACCCCGTCGAGATCTCGGGGCGAGGTTCCGGTGGCCGAGAAGACCTCATGCAGGAGCGGCAGGACCTTGCGGATATGGTCACGGGAGGCCAGTTCCGGCACGACGCCGCCGAACTCGGCGTGCAGTGCCGCCTGGGAATACAGACGGTGCGCCAGCAGCCCGGCCTCGCTGTCATAGATAGCGATACCGGTGTCGTCACACGATGTTTCAAGGCCCAGAATCCGCATAAGGCACTATTTTCGCGGGCGTTTTCGCTTATAGCAAGCCCGTTTGGGTGTACAAACCTACTGGGAGCCGCTAGAATCGCGCGCCTTGTGAGTGAATTAAGCAAAACAGGCATTTAATCTGGAGGTATGAAGCCAATATGCCGTTTGTCCGTGTAAAAGATAACGAGCCCTTTGAGCTCGCACTCCGGCGCTTCCGCCGGTCCTGTGAAAAGTCCGGCCTGTTTACGGAGATGCGCCGCCGTGAGGCCTATGAGAAGCCGACGACGGTCCGTAAGCGCAAAGCGGCCGCAGCCCGCAAACGGGAACTGAAAAAAATGTCCCGCTCACGACTCACCCGGCGCCGCACCTACTAAACCACCCTCACCCAGACCACAATGGGTCTCAAAGACACCATCAGTGAAGATATCAAGACGGCCATGCGCGCCAAGGATGCGCAGCGCCTGGGTACCCTGCGTCTGCTGGCCGCCGCGATTCAACGCCGTGAGATCGATGAGCGCATCACCCTTGATGATGAGCAGGTACTGGCAGTTATCCAGAAACTGATCAAACAGGGCCGCGAGGCCATCAGGCAGTTTGAGGCCGGTGGCCGCCAGGACTTGGCCGATAAAGAAAATAGTGAAATCGCCATCTGGGAGACCTATCTGCCCCAGCAACTCGGTGCCAGTGAGCTCGAGGAGCTGGTAGCGGCGGCCGTCAACGAGACCGGGGCGACATCAATCAAGGACATGGGCAAGATTATGGGGGTCCTGAAACCGAAGATCCAGGGGCGGGCCGACATGGGCCAGGTCAGTGCCCTCGTCAAAACCCGACTCGGCTAGCCGCTGACAGCCAAGCCCCCGAATTCGTTACTATTTCTCGTATTTTCGGCTGACACCAATCGCG
>FXBF010000590.1_pt1 | contig 12650 bp, 9 predicted proteins | sample 5335321 | NCBI WGS metagenome assembly FXBF01 (sample SAMEA103928391, study PRJEB20085) | sediment metagenome | isolation source: sediment | reverse complement strand
AATATAAAGGCCTTGGCATGTAAAAAATTTTTTTTATACCGACGTGTTTCGATCTTTCCGGAATTAAGAAAATCAAGTAGCCGACGGATTGCGCGCTCTACCTTCGAATCGAAAGGGAGGAAATCGCGGTCATTTCTTAGCGCTTCTTCCATCTGAGTGAGTGCTGCTTGAACATGGCGACGACGATATTCTGGCTCTGGAGAATCGTTCGGTTTACGTTGCGGAATAGAAGCTTCCGGCATGGGCTCCGCACCAAGCATCAAACGGATATGCCGGATATGCTGAGTCTCTTCGGCTAGCAACTCCAGTCCCCGGGGGTTGAAATAGGCACTAGCTATCCAAAGTTCTTCCGATGCCGCACCCTTGTCACGTAACGCCTTTAAATAAGAGGTGATTGCCTTGTGTAACGTATTGCCATCACGATTGTCGATGAAAACAGGCCTCATAGGCGCTGCTTCCACTTATGAAAATGTTTAAGCGTGGCATCTAGCCGATCCTGATAATCCCATCCCGTATGAAATGTCTCAAAAATATGTACCAGATGTTTTTCTTTCAGACCATAGAGATGGGCTACCACGGCATCTAGCTCGTGGATCATATCGTTTTTTTGGTCTAGGGGTAGCGGACCGAATTCCACACCAATCTCTTTGGCCCAGTTTGCAAAGCGTTTATCTGGACTCGCGAGACGTCCAGATAAGATAATCAATCTTTTATATAGAGAATGGGAGTCGTCGATACGCGGAACAGGAAATGGGTTTAATACAAAATAAGTTAAACTTGTTTCAACAAACCTACGTGCATACCAGTCGAATGGAATCGATGACATTACACCTAAGAGATAAATGACTTCTTTTATATCCCCTCTGGGGAATATCAAGTAAGGAGCCTTGTGATTCACGAACACATTTGGAGGAACAAGGGTAACACGAACTGTGCGGGAATCTGTTGCGCGTGTTACGTCACGAAATGCAATTCTAGGATGATTGCATGGCATCGTTTTTTCATCGTGCAACCATTCAGGGGCAAGTTCAGAAAAAACTGATTTGCAGTTTCGGCTTGCCCGGAGTCTTTGTTTTCCTAACATAGGTAGCACTATCTTGGGATCGGCCCAGGCATAATAGGTACCTGTATCTGGTTGCCAGAGATCAAAAGACCCACCCTTATAAACCGGCCAAAAACCAGGTGGGCATTTCTCGGATTTCAGATCCATGTACATTTTATCATTTGTTGCATCGAGTTCTCGATACGGTCGCACCCGCCAGGATTTCCCATCATCAAGATCAAGTCGGGGTGCTTTACGAAACTGAGTAAAAATTGCTGCAGATTCTTTGGTAGGCAGCAAAGGTAGTGAGGCAGTATCGTTCCATTGCAAAATTTCTTTCCCTTGGAATACCGCTGGTTGATGCTTTTTGGCATCCTTATACCGTTTGAAACTAGGGTAGGGGCCTTTCAGCGCAATAGATGTGCGCTTAGTATTGCTACGTTCCAGTGCAACAAGCCCAATAGTGTACTGAGGGTGTACATCCTCGAAGAACCATTGCTGATTATTCAGTAAGGTTGTAATACTCACGGTTGATGATTGGGTAAAGATTGTTTGCCTAAATTCAAAAGATCCCTTTGCAGCTAGCACTGACCGTGGCAGAACCACGCCGATACGACCACCCTGGAGCGATACCAAGTACCAAAACCGCCAACAAAAAGCCTTATAAAGATCAGGATCGCCCGTACTCATACCTTGATAAACACCACATGTGAGTGCTTCTCTATATGTACGAGATGTTTTTTGCTCATTTTTCAGAAGTTCACATAAATCATTTCGTTCCCGTCTAAGATGCCTGTATTGTTTTTCTTTCTCCCTCTGGTTTAAACCACGCAGCCCTGGAGTATATCGACACCAGAATTCGTGTTCCTCTATCCTTACTTTTTCCCAAGGAGGGTTGCCGACAATGACATCGAAACCAGGGCGCTTTCTTAAGAATACTTCTGGAAAGGCAATAGGAAAATGTAATGGCATTAAAGGCTCTATAATCTTTTGGGCCTGTCTGTATTCTTTGGACTCAAGAAGCTTGGTATTTACAGGGGTCCATTCGTTAATATTCTGAGGTAGTGGTTTTTTCTCAATACGAAATGCGGTAATAACGTCACACAGAGCCTTCACAGGTGCAACTGCTTTACTGGCATCCTCATGTGCCTTTCGTGCCCGATTAATCTCGGAGATGGTTATGTCATTGATCATGGCCAGGCGTTGAAGCGGTTTGGATGCCTTGCCAAGCAGTTTCTCGGTATCAATAGGAAAAAGTGGCAAACTTTGTCTTTCAAATTCTTTCTCAATCTCTGAGAGTTGGCCAATACCTACTAATGCGTTAGAACAAACCAAGTGGTGATCAAGGTATGGCAAAGCTAGGCCTGGTACGAATGTGTCGATCCACAAAGCGAGTTTTGTGAGCTGAACCGCAGTCTGGTTAATATCCACACCATAGATACAACGGCGTACAATCAGCCTGCGCAGCAATTGCGTCACCTCAATTACAGAAGGATCACCGACGTTACGCAGTATTTTCTGTGTCTCATTTTTCAGCGCTGTCAATTCTTCGGCCACTCTGGGTAGTGGTCTTTTGGCAAGGTACCCGACGAACGCATGTTCGATGCGATCCAGCGACGCGACGAGAAAGTGACCGGAGCCCATGGCGATGTCGGCAACACGAAAATCGAAAAAGCAATCGCCAGCATCGACCTCATCCAGATCATCTAGTCGCGAAAGATGATCAATGAGCGCCGGTTCAAGCGCTTGGTCAAGCAGGTGTTTAACGGCAAATGGCTTGGTAAAGTAAGAGCCACTTGCTTTGCGCGCTCCAGAAGCATTGTGAAGATAAACTTTACCTTGCATAACAGTGGGTATCTCTCCTTTATGGCACGGCCTGTAAAGGTCTTTCTTATCTGCAAGGAGATCAGTTTCTGCGATGGACAACTCACTTTCCAGACAGCCTTGGTATATCGTTCCGAACTCCCATGTGCCTAATCCCCGAAAATCCACTTTCCCCAAACCTTCCTCGGTTTCGACGAGCAAGAGGTGAATGAGTGCTGGGCCTAGTATGGTGTCAGGTAGAGAGAGGGAATCCAGGTGCTTGTTGGCGGTTTGTGCGTACTTGTCGTAGGAAAAAAGACCACCATTGTAGGCTGGTACTCCCCATATGCGCTTTCCATCATTAATGACTTTAAATAATCTGGATATTTCATTCCACAAAGTAGGTTCATTAGTAAATTTGCCCTCTTGATGAAGATGTTCCAGAAGCTTTTGGGCTTTAGTTTTAAGCGAATGTCTTTGATATAACTTATTCCATTGATAAGGGAGTAAATCCGTATCCTCGGCATAGGCAATAAACAATAGCCGAAAAAGCAAAACCATAGTCATTTCGTAGGTTTCGGTTAGGCTGTGCGATTTTGGTTTGCGTAATTTTCGTGCCCGAATAATGCCTTCGGCAAATTTGGGAATGACGTTTCCATAGATTCGTTCGCGCAGTTTATTCGCGATGTCCCCGGTGAAACGTTCAGAGGCTTCAAGAATCTCTTTTAGGCTGCCATCCGGTTTTAATGCGTCAGCAGAAAATAGCAACCAAAACAAAGCGGCATCGGAATCGGACAGTAAGTCAGTATGGCATTCTATAAACGTCTCTGTGCGTCCTCCTCGGCCTATACTGATACCAGGTCGGACAGGATAAAGACGCAGTTTTGCTCCATGCTGGAGCAAGACATAAGGAATATCTTTCCGATCCGCAACCGTTAGAGCGTAAAAAATAGGTGAGGTATCTGCAAAACGCGACTCCTGTAGCTCCGGGGATTCACGCTGTTTCAACAATAATGCGACGCTCGCATGATGATTACCGGCTTGAAGGATGGACGTGACCTGGTCGTTCTTCTTGATAGAAAATCCAAGACCGCGAAAAAGATCTTTCCCGCGTTTACCGAGAACACGACGGGCATTTTCACCTGCCTGTGTCCAGTCGGGGCGCCTTCGAACCCCGGTATTTAGCTCGTGGGTGGCTAGGAATCCTTTATTACGGATACCGACAAGTTCTGACTGAGTTGTTGCATCTAAGCTATCCCTTAGGGCACGTAAGGCTGCATGACGATCAGGCTGGTCCAAAGCCTCACGGCAGATACGTTCGACTTGCCCCCGATCAAGATTGTTAATAGCCGGGTTATCACTTGTTGGCCCTTGTACCGTTGCTTTATCACCGTAGAGTACAACGAGCAGAAGTGGAGCTGCCCGATTGCCATGGCGGGTACTCCATAAAGACTGGAGAGCAGTTGCCGAGGGTACTGAATTATTGGTTACAACTAGCACTTCCAATGCAGATGTACCCTGACCGAGAGCAAGACCAACAAGCTGAAAAGGGCAGTTTCTAGATATGTTGACTTTTCGCAGCCTGGTATCAGCCAGAAATGATTCAGTTTCCATGCTATATCGCCTTATCTATTGTTCAATTTACTTACTGAACTCAAAGCATTTTGCTGTGCGTAAAAAACAGCACACAAATCGCGACAGAATCACGGTATGGACGCAAAAAAATACTAACGCCAATAGCGGGAGCGTTATTTATGTTTATAAATCAGCACACTTCTGAATATAGTTAATATTTTGGCTGAGAAAAATGTAAGTTTGTTTTTATGCCCTCATTTCTCAAAGTGGGGTCAGATCAAGTAGAGTCTTGTTAACCTATTGAAAAAAAACGTTAATACCGATTTTGAGATCAATGGTCACTTTTCGTTTACCTTGCTTGTCCATGCTATTAGTTGACAAAAGTTGACACACACAAGAGAATACAGCCTCGATGGAGCGGACACTCAATCTGGAGAGACTCACCGCGGCCCTGACCCAGGTTGGTATGAATCAATCCCGGCTTGCCAAGGAATTGAATGTATCCCGCGAAACGGTCTCCAAGTGGCTAAAAGGCAAGGCCTTTCCCCGTCCTGATAAGCTGCTTAAGCTGGCCCTGTTGGTCGGGCTGTCCTTTGACCAGCTAGTGATCAGTGCCCCGTCATCCACGGAACCCATCGTTGCTTTCCGCAAGAAAGGCGCACGGAAGACCACCGCGGTGCATATCGCCCGGGCCCAGGACATGGGCCGACTACTGTCGGCTTTGGTGCCTTACCTTTCCTATGACGATCTCGTAAAACCGGCCACGCTGAAAGATCCGGTGATTGAATATGCCTATTTGCAACGGGTTGCCGCCAGAATCCGCGCCGAAATTGGCCTCTCTCCCATGGATGTGCTTGATTTCCGGCATTTAATAAAAAAATTCAACGAACTCCAGGCTGTTCTCATCCCCGTGCTCTGGGGTAGCAAGGACAAACATGAAAACGCCTTGCACATCCATCTGCCGGATTCGATGACCACTTGGGTCTACCTAAACCTGGACAGTGAGGCCCACGATTTCAAGTTCTGGATGGCCCACGAGCTGAGCCATGTGTACGCCCCCTCGCTGATAGCGGACGAGGCGGAGGATTTTGCCGATGCCCTCGCCGGCACATTGTTGTTCCCCATCGAGCCCACAAAACAGACTTACGATGAACTCGCGAGTTTACCCACACCCGGCAGGCAAATGAACGTCATCAAAGCGAAGGCCGAGGAATATGTCATATCACCCGTTACGGTCTACACCCAAGTCAACCAATATGCGAAACAAAACGGCTTACCGGCAATCAATCTGGGTAATTCAATCTTCGGGGCCGCTAAGAATCTGAGTAAACGGTTCCATACAGTGAGTGAAACATTATTTGACAGTGGGCAGCCGACGCCAAAGAAATATATATCTATTGCTAAGGAACTATTCGATAGTCCATTCTTTGACGCGCTGAGAAGCTTTTTGGTCGAATACCCAAAATCAGCCAGTTTTATACAAACCATCCTTGATACTCCGCTCCTCGACGCGAAAGGAATCCATGCGGAGCTGTCTTGAATGCCTCAATCGAAAATCTTATTGGATAGCACTTCCTATTTTCGTCTCGCCAAAAGCATTCATCCATTGCTGGATGTTGAATTCGGAACTGAGAATTATTGCTTATATGTCCTGAATGAGCTTGATCACGAGTTTGATAACAACCCGAGATTGCAAACCAAATTCGCCTGGGTAAATGATCCAGAATACCGGGATAATCGCGCGAAAAAGTTGCACCTCTCAAGGAAAGATAAGAGAGCCATCAAAAACACCTGGGGGTTCATGTGGGATCATACAATCAACAACCAAATTGGCCTTTCCCGGATCGATGTTATGGGTCTATGTCATGGTTATATACTTGGTATTCCGGTAGTGACTGATGATTGGGACATGCGAGAGGTAGCTGCCGTACATGTAATCCAGATAATGAAAACATTGGAATTACTCGCACTTATGCTCAAGTGTGAGCACATCACGATGGATAAAGTACGACAGATTGCTGCCTATTGGGATTATGAAATCGATAAACCGAAGGATTTTCACAAAGACTACAAACGTCTTTTTGGGGAACTGCCGCCTTAGCTCGCTGGAGAAGAGAAAAAGGATAAATATAAGTTTATGGGTGCGGGACTCGGCTTTCACTTTTTACCTAGCTGCGCGTTGGCACAGGATTTTGAAACCGGCCGTGACTGAAGCCACCGAAAGAATTCCAAAAAGTATTTACGGCGCCCCATCCAACAGCCCTTCAGAACCGCCCGCGGGCCCTGATGGCATATTGAAACCAAAACCGGTCAAATAACACCCCAGACGGCTCAGATGTGGAAATATCCCCGATTGACGGCTTCCAAGGGCATGGGTTAGTTTACGCCCAACTTATTCCTGGATAGTCCAAAGTGCCCAAAAAATCATCGATACCCGACTTCGAAGCCGCCCTCCAGGAACTGGAGAAGCTGGTGGAGAAAATGGAGAGCGGCGAACAAAATCTTGAGGAGGCGCTCAAGTCCTTCCAGCGTGGGGTCGAGCTGACCCGTACCTGCCAAAAAGGGTTGAAAGAGGCCGAGCAACGCGTCGAGAAACTGATCCAACAGAATGATGAATTTGTCAGCGACGACAACGATTGATGTGAACGACCTCGACCTCCCTGGCCTGCTGCGGTCCTATCGCGACCGTGCCGAAGCGGCCCTGGACCATTACCTGCCGGCTCCCGGGACAGCCCCTGTCAGGCTGCATGAGTCCATGCGCTATGTCACCCTGAACGGTGGTAAGCGTATCCGCGCCTGCCTGGTCTATGGCGCCGGCGCGGCAGCGACGGCCGGGGACCCGGAGCTCGATGCCCCCGCCTGTGCCGTCGAGCTTATCCATGCCTACTCGCTGGTCCATGATGATATGCCGTCCATGGATGATGATGACCTGCGACGCGGCAAACCTACCTGCCATAAAGCCTATGACGAGGCAACGGCGCTCCTGGTCGGAGATGCCTTACAGGCCCTGGCCTTTGAGATCCTCTCGAATACGACCGGGCTGTCGCCGGCGGCGAGTTTGCAGCGCCTGCAGATGCTCCAGACCCTGTCGCAGGCGGCGGGTTCGCGCAGCATGGCCGGGGGTCAGGCGATCGACCTCGCCGCCGTCGGCAAACCGCTGGCCCTGGACGAGCTGGAGGCGATGCACCAGATGAAGACCGGCGCTTTGATCGGCGCCGCTGTCAGGCTGGGGGCATTGGCCAACCCTGAAGTTGGTGCGGAGACACTCGCGGCCCTGGATGACTATGCCCGTTGTATCGGCCTCGCCTTCCAGGTCGTCGATGACATCCTCGATGTGGAGGGCGATACCGCCACCTTGGGTAAACCACAGGGATCAGACGCGGCCCAGAACAAGCCGACCTATCCATCGTTGATGGGGATGGGTGCAGCCAAGCAACGGGCGAGTGACTTACGGGATCAGGCGCAACAGAGCATCAAGATGCTCGGTGACCGGGGACGGGCACTGGCGGGTATTGCCGATTATATTGTCCAGCGCACACAATAGCGCCCATGAATCAAATTAATCGCGCCCGACTTGGCTCATCACAGCAACCGGCGTAGACTCCGACGCCCTGTATGGCGTTCCTGCTTGCCGCTAGCGGGCGGAACGCATAAACTGAGCAATACTGTCAACCTTTGGGTTGGTGCCCGTGAATAGGATGAACCGATGTCGCCAGAAGCCAAAATCCAATCGCTGAATATCGCTGACGTCCAGAACACCCCGGATACCCGCCAGATTCCGATCGATAAAGTCGGGATCAAGGATATCCGCCATCCGGTACGGGTAAAGGACCGGAGTCAGGGTGATCAACACACCGTCGCCCACTTCAACATGTATGTGGAATTACCGCATGACTTCAAAGGTACCCATATGTCGCGATTCGTCGAGATCCTGAATAATCACGAACCCGAAATTTCAGTCGAGTCATTCCGGGATATGTTGCAGGAGATGGCTGAACGCCTGGAGGCCAATACCGGCCACATCGAGATGTCCTTCCCTTATTTCATCAACAAGTCCGCCCCGGTTTCCGGCGTCAAGAGTCTGATGGATTACGAGGTGACCTTCACCGGTGAGACCAACAACGGCGCTCATAAAATGACCATCCGGGTCGTCGTCCCGGTTACCAGCCTGTGTCCCTGTTCCAGGAAAATCTCGGACTTCGGCGCCCATAACCAGCGTTCGCATGTCACGGTAACGGTGCAGACCAACAGTTTTATCTGGATCGAGGATATTATTGATCTGGTAGAGCAGCAGGCCAGTTGTGAACTCTATGGTCTGCTCAAGCGACCGGACGAGAAATTCGTCACCGAGCAGGCCTACAACAACCCGAAATTCGTCGAAGACATGGTGCGTGATGTCGCCGCCAAGCTGAACGAAGACGACCGAGTCGATACCTATACCGTCGAGTCAGAAAATTTCGAGTCGATCCACAATCACTCGGCCTATGCCATGATCACGCGGGATAAAACCACGGCCCCGGATTCCGAATAGCTATAATCTTTGCTGACCAATCCTTACGGTTTGACCAGTTCGAGCATACTCCCCTGTCGACGCATCTCCAATTTCCCCAGAAACGACATCCCCAATAAAACTACCCGGGGGTAGTTGCCTTCGATAACCGAGGCGTCGATATTGAACAAGGTAATCTCGCCGACGGTGACATTCGAAAGTGTAAAATTGTAGGTCCGGACTATACCGGACGCGGTCTGGGACATCCCCGGCTTGCCGATTCGGCGATAGTCAATCGCCAATCTCTTTGCTACCTGGCTGTTCATGGCGATCTGGGTGGCGCCGGTATCGATCAGAAACCGGACCGGTTTGCCATTGATCTTACCCATTGTACGAAAATGCCCCTGTGAACCTGCAAAGAGAACAGTAGTAAGTTTACCGGCTTTGAGACCACCGCCGCTGACGACCACTCCCAGCGTCAGTACCTGGCGTGTGCCGTCTATTTCAATCACCGCTTCCTCGCGCACCGTATTGGTGCTGATGAGCTTGATGCCCTCAGGTGTGCTTTTCCCGGTAGCGACTACCCGCCGCGCGCCATCTACTTTTATAATGGCTTTATTTTCAAACAAGGCCTGCAGGATAATCTTGTCGGCGGCCTGGCTCGAAAATGACAAACCCAGCAAAAAGCATAACAGCCCGAAGCGATATAAATAATTTCTCAAAATCATCGTTATCCTCTATGCTCCCGACCTGAAAACAGACATAACAAACAAGATTTGCAGCGACCTATGTCTTCCATATTGATCTTCCGCCACGTCAGCCACGAAGGGCCGGGTTACCTGGACACCTTTCTGCGTCGACAAAAACTCAGCCAGTCACTCATCAAGGTCGATCAAGGCGAACCGATTCCCAATTCCCTGGACGGGGTTTCTGGCCTGATCTCCATGGGTGGCCCCATGAGTGTCAATGACAGTCTCCCCTGGATCCCGGCGGAAATCGACCTGATCCGTCAGGCCCTGGATATCGACCTGCCCGTGCTTGGCCATTGCCTCGGGGCCCAGTTGATCGCCAAGGCTCTGGGCGAGGCCATCATCTCCAATCACCCGCCGGAGATCGGTTGGTTACCTGTATCAATTGTAGATCATAGCGCCGATGGTAACTGGCTCAGCGATATCCCCCGTGAATTCGAGGCCTTTCACTGGCATGGGGAAACCTTCTCGCTCCCCGACGGGGCGGAACTTCTGCTGCGCAGCGAACACTGTCCCAATCAGGGGTTCGTCTGGGGAAAGACCATGGCGCTGCAGTGTCATCTGGAAATGACCGCGGAACTGGTCCAATGTTGGATAGACAAAAATCCTGAGTCCTTGAGTCGCCCAACGGCCACAGTCCAGAGCCCATCCCAAATGACGACACGGTTGCATGAACGCATACAGCAGTTGCAGGCCATTGCCGACAAGTTTTATCTCCATTGGATCGAGGGCCTGAACCGCTGACTGCCGGCAGCACCGGGGCGGTGTAGCCTCCACATCTAAGTTATACTCTGCCACCAGGAAATTCAGGAGACCAGCCATGCGTATAATCATTTTTTCAATCATCACCCTGCTCACCTTTTCAGCAGCTTATGCTGCCGATAACAACAAAGACTATATGAAGGTTTACACGGTCAAGGGTAAATTCGCCGATGTCAAGGATGATGTGGTTATGGCCATCCAGGGTGAAGGTCTGGTCATCAACAACACCTCTCACATCGGTAAGATGCTTGACCGCACCGGTAAGGATCTCGGGTTCAAGAAAAAAGTATACCTCTATGCCCAGGCGATCGAGTTCTGCAGCGCAGTCGTGTCACGCAAGACCATGGAAGCCAACCCGCACAATATCGTTTTCTGTCCCTATGTGATTGCCATCTATGAGCTGCCGGCGGAGCCCGGCAAGATCTACATCGCCTTTCGTCGTCCCCTGCTGGTCGGCAGTGCCACCTCGAAAAAGGCCCTCAAAGCAGTAGAGACCTTGCTTGATAGAATCATTAAGGAAGCCATCGGCTAGGCAAGGATAATGCGGACGACAAATTATTTACTCAGCACCACTAAAGAAACCCCGGCAGACGCCGAGATCATCAGTCACCAGTTGATGCTACGCGCCGGCATGATCCGCAAACTGGCAGCGGGGCTGTATAGCTGGTTGCCGCTGGGTATGCGGGTGCTGCGCAAGGTCGAGCGGATCATCCGGGAAGAAATGGATCGGTCCGGCGCGCAGGAGGTCTTCATGCCGGCGGTACAACCGGCAGAGCTCTGGCAAGAATCCGGGCGTTGGGAACAGTACGGACCTGAGTTACTACGGATCCAGGACCGCCACAGCCGTGAATTTTGTTTCGGTCCCACACACGAAGAAGTCATCACTGATATCATTCGTCGTGAAATTCGCAGTTACCGGCAGTTACCGGCAAATTTTTACCAGATCCAGACCAAATTTCGGGATGAGATCCGCCCCCGTTTCGGCATCATGCGGGCGCGCGAGTTCATCATGAAAGATGCCTACTCATTCCATCTCGATGAAGACTCACTGGCCAAGACCTATGAGGTCATGCATGAAACCTACTCCCGGATATTCTCCCGCTTGGGGTTAGCCTTTCGCCCGGTGGCCGCTGACAGCGGTGCTATCGGCGGCGCCACCTCCCATGAGTTTCATGTCCTCGCCGATACCGGGGAGGATGCTATCGCCATCTGTGAGGTCTGCGATTATGCTGCCAATATCGACATGGCAGAGGCCAACCCGCCGATCGGTAAGCGAGCGGCGCCGGGTGCAGCAATGGAAACTGTGAAGACACCGGGGCAACACAGCATCGAGGAAGTCAGTGCTTATCTCAAAGTCGACCCGGCAACCACGGCCAAGACCTTGCTCGTCAAGGGTGCCGGTGGCGCCATCGCCCTGATCCTGCGAGGTGACCATGAACTCAATACCCTCAAGGCGGAAAAGTTGCCACAAGTGGCCAAACCCCTGGAATTTGTGACCCCCGGCGAGGTGGAATTGGCAACTGGTTGTGAGCCCGGATCGGTTGGACCGGTCGGTTTATCGATTCCGATCATCGCCGATGAAAGTGCCGCTCGCCTGGCCGATTTCATCTGCGGTGCCAACAAAAATGGCGAACACCTGCGTCACATCAACTGGGGCCGGGACCTGCCCGAGCCCGAGGTTACCGACATCCGCAATGTGGTCGAGGGTGATCCCTGCCCCTACACACACAAAGGCAAGAGCTGTCCGGGCAATCTCATCATTCGCCGTGGCATCGAAGTCGGTCATATCTTTCAACTGGGTACCAAATATAGCGAGAGTATGAACGCGACGGCGCTGGATGAACACGGCAACAGTATTGTTATGCCTATGGGTTGTTACGGGATTGGCGTTACCCGCGTGATCGCTGCGGCGATTGAACAGAATCATGATGACACAGGCATCATCTGGCCGGAGGCCCTGGCGCCGTTTCAGATCGCCCTGATACCGATCGGGATGCATAAATCCGACAAAGTGCGGGACGCGGCTGAGATACTGTATCAGCAACTGATTGATGCCGGCTATGAGGTACTGTTTGATACCCGTGATGAACGCCCGGGGGTGATGTTTGCCGACATGGACCTGATCGGTATTCCTCATCGATTGGTGGTCAGCGATCGCGGTCTGAAAAAGGGAGTCATTGAATATAAGTCCAGACGGTCCACGGACACTGAAGATATCGCGCTTGATAAA
>FXBF010000589.1_pt1 | contig 12676 bp, 12 predicted proteins | sample 5335321 | NCBI WGS metagenome assembly FXBF01 (sample SAMEA103928391, study PRJEB20085) | sediment metagenome | isolation source: sediment | reverse complement strand
GGAGGAGGGCGTCGGCACTAGTCGCCCACAGCGATAACATGCTGCGCGGCTGCGGGGACCGCGCAGTACTACAGTCCAAGCCAGTAGTTGACCTTCAGTATGAAGACGTTCTCCGGCTCGATGGACCGGAGGGCGTTGAGGTTGCGTCCGATATCGAAGAAGCCGGAATCCAACCGCTCGCTGCGGGTCTGTTGCCAGACCAGGAAGACGGTGGAACCCGGCCGGTACTCCCAGCGCAGAACCGCGTTCAGCCGCAGCGACTGGCTGTTGAAGTTCTTGTCCGGGAAAGAGAAATCGGTTGTGCCGTCTCCCTCCCAGTCGACGTAGCGCTCGTCATCCTCCACGCAAGTTCGACCGCCGACGCACGAGACCTCGTCTCCGTTCTCGACCGCGATACCCTCCTCGAACACGTCGAAGTCGAACGTCTCCGCCGCCAGTAGCTGCTTGGTGGTCAGGTAGTTGCCAGAGGAGATCAGCGGCTGGGCGTAGAACTGGAACGTGAGCTTCGGATTGAACGCGACGTTGAGCCGGGTCTCGATTGAGAACTGGTGTCGCTTCAGATCGGAGAAGAGGTACCGGCTGCCATACGTCGGCTCATAACCCACGTTGTCGGTAGTGGCCACGTACTGGGCCGGTTCCAGCCCGGTGCTGTATCGCGGTTCGAGGATGATCTCCCAGCTCGGCGCCGGGCGGATGGCGACTCTCAACCCGGTCTCCCACCGGTACGCACCACGCAGCAAGTCTTCGTAACCGAATCTTGGCCCGAGGGCGAGAGGAGCACGACGATCGGTTTCCACAGAGGCCTCGATCGACGCCGATGCCGGTCGGATCATCAACGGCCCGCCGCGTGTCCAGGTATCGCTGAGCACCTCCGGCGTGTACCGCGCGTTGAGTTCCAGCTTCCAGTAGTTGATCAACTCGAAGTTGCTGCGTAGGTGGAACATGCCGCCCTTGCGGGCGTGGTCCCACGAGTTCCACGAGAGCGGATCATTCAACGCCTCGCGACGCCAGTTCTGGAAGGTGAAGAAGGTGAACCCGTAGCTCCGGAGAAGCGAGCCCGGGGTGATCTCCCGATACGAGATGCGCGCCCCGGCGTCGAGGCGCTCTCCCGTCGGCACGAAGCCCAGGTCGTTGGCTTCGAATCCGGGCGTGATCTCGCCGAGCCACACCGCGCCGGTCCAGTGCCGTGCGCTGCGCCGCTCGAACTGGAGCCGCCAATTGATGCCGGTCATGGAGGTGGCGGTCGAGTCCACGGAAAAACCGACGGCGTCGGGCCGCTGGAAGTAGTGGTTGCTCGCCTCCTGCACTCTCACAAGCGCGGTGGGCGAGCCCCTGATCTGGGTGCCGGCAATGTACCCCCATAACGCCCAATCCCTGGAGGTCGAGCCACCCCAGTTATGCTCGAAATCGACTCCGAGGCTGAAAGCGTTCGAGGTCAGGAAGTCGAAGAGGCCGTTGCCGGGCAGGCTTCTGTTGACCGCGGTGAAGATCACGCCGGCCTGCGATGCGCCGCCGCGCAAGTCCTGCTGGGCACGAATAACTCCGTACTGGCTTCGCGGCTCGACCATGAGCTTCTCGATGGCGCCGCTGGAATCGAAGTAGGCCAACCCAGTCTCTTGGGCGGTGGAGCCACCCAGCGCCCCCAACGAAAGTCCGCTGGGCGACCGGCCGGTGATCTTCGCGGCACCGAGTATCGTCGTCTCGCCGGGAGTCTTCTGGAACTGCGCTTCGTCCGGCACGGCCCCGTGGGGCGTACGCCCGATCCGCCGGCTGTAGAACAGTCGATTGGAGCGGCCGCCGGACAGCGTGAAGTCGAAGATCTGGGCGTCCTCAACGAAGAAGGGCCGCTTCTCCGGGAAGAACGTCTCGAACGCGGTGAGGTTGATGACGGCAGGATCGACTTCGACCTGGCCGAAGTCCGGGTTGACCGTGGCGCCGAGCGTGTAAGCGGCACCCACTCCGAAGCGGAGATCCATTCCGGCCCGATTGTCAAAGTCGGAGCCGTCGAAGAATGGATTGCCCAACTCGGCGGGCGCTGTGAATACGCTCGTCAGCACGTACGGGCGGATCTCGATGCGGCGAGCGCTTCGCGGGAGCTGCAGGCTGTCGAGTTGGCCGAAAACGCTCACCTTCCCGTGCCGTAGCCGCGACTCCAGCGCGAAGTAGGTGAGCTCGTTGCTCGCCAGGCGCCGGCGCGAGAAGTTCACGCCCCACGACTGGACGCTATCGGAAGCGTTGTATCGCAGCTGGGAGAGAGGGATCCGGAGCTCCACGCTCCAGCCGGTGGAATCGCGACGGACGGCGGACTGCCACACCGCATCCCAGGCGGCATCCTCCCGGACGTCGTTGTAGAGGTAGACGTCGCGCTGAACGCCGGCGGCGCTCACGCGGAAGCGGTAGCCGGTGCGGCGGTCGTTGTTGGGATCGAGCGAGACCTCGAAGTAGTCGTACTGGCCGTTCTCGTCGCGGCGGACGAGCTGGTCGCCGATGCGGTCCGGCTGCCAGTCATGCATGACGGAGCTGACGTACAGGGCGCCGTCGTCGAAGAGAACCCGGACTTCGGTGAGCTGCTCGGCGGGCGCGTCCTCCACCGGTTCGCGCTGGACGAACCGGGTGGCGGGCGTGGCATCGGCCCACGCCGGCTCGTCCGGACGGCCATCTATCCGGATTTCGCCGTTCCGGCGGGCCGCCGACACGTACGGGTACGCCCGCTCGGAAGCGGCCTCGACGGTCGGTTTGTTGCCGTCGGGATGTGTCTGGGCCAGCACCGCCCGGCCGCTCAGGAGAATGGCGGCCGCGCAGGCTGCGAAGACGTAGACTCTAATAGGTGAAGGGGCCGTCGCCACGATTACGTCAGGTTCTTGTTTCTAAGCCGAAAGTCGCACTCGGACACACCTGAACCCCCCGGAGCGGGCTCGGTTCCCGATCTGCGACCGATGGTACCCATCCGTCTCTCCAGCCCCTCTAACACCTGATATGTCGAGAACGTTGGCAAGCCGGGGCGGGCCCGTGAATCCCACCACCACCTCCTGGTATCAAGCAGCCAGCGGTGATTTCAGGTCTCGATGACGATTTGTTGACGCTCGTCTGCTAGACTGGCGCTGCTGGTCGGCGAAACCGAAGGCGGGGGAATGAGTGTGAAGGGTTACAGAGTCTGGCTCAACCGGGTGCTCAACCTGGTCACGGCGGTTGTGGCGGTGATGGCGCTCTACTTCCTGGCCACCGAGCGCGTGATCCCCGCCGTGCGTGGCGAGCCGGTGCGGGTGGCCGAGGGCGCGAAGCTACCGAGCAGTTTCCAGTTCGAGCTGTTGGGGGAAGCCGGGCGGACGGGCGAAGCCACGAGGATTCAGGTGCCAGGCTCGCGGCCGGTCTTGTTGCTGGTGTTCAGCTCGACCTGTCCGGCGTGCTACGCCAACCTTCCCGCCTGGCGCGAGGTGATTGAAAACGCCGACGGTGTGCCGGAGGTCATCGCCGTGGGCCTGGAACCCGATCGGTTGGCGGCCCTCGCCTATGCCCGGCGGCACCTTCCTGAGGCTGTGGCCGTGGCGCCGGAGGACTCACGCCGGTTCGTCGGCACCCTGGGAGTCGACGTTGTGCCATTCACTGCGCTGGTCGATACGGGCGGTGTCGTGCAGTTCCTCCAGCAGGGCAGCCTCGACTCCACAGCAGTGTCTTCTTTGCTACGCGCGCTGGGGGCCCTGACGGGCTCTTGAAACCCATAGAGAGAGGATGGAACGATGAGGAAGAAGCTCCTACTGGTCGCAGCCGCGGCGGTGATCGGGCTGGGACAACCGGCGCCGGCGCTCGCCCGAGACTGCGAGGATATCTGCGCCGAGAAGGCGGCGGCCAAGTGTGAGGACATCGATTCGCCGAAGTGCGGCGCCTACATCGCGGGCTGCCTGGCCGGCTGCTCGGTCGGGAAGATCATCAAGTGGCTGGCGGGGGAGTGATGGCTATGCGACGCTTTCTTGTGGTCCTTTCGGTCGTGGCGATGAGCTATACGGGCTCGCCTTCCCCCGCCGTGGCGCAGGCGGGAAGGGCCGGCTGCGAGGGGTACTGCGCAACGGTTGCGGCGGGTTGCTACATCCTCGTGGGTTGGGCCATCGGTCGTGACAAATGCGACGCCATGTACAGGGGATGCATGGATGGGTGCATTGCGGCGCTGCTGGAAGAATAGGGGTAGCGTTGAGCAGTCTGAATACCAGACTGGCGCAGCTGGGCGTTGCGGCCGGCCTTCTGGCCGCAACGCTCCCGGCGGCGGGCTGTAGAGAACGGGCCGACCGGCCGGGCGGCTCGCCCGTCGCAGAGCGGAGCGCTGTCCTGCAGAGCCGTTGGCTCATCCCGCCCGAGCCCTCGATCGATCCTCCTCTAGCGGCGCCGGTGGCCATAGCGGTCGATGGAGCACGCGGCCGTCTTCTCGTATTGGAGCTTCAACCGCCCGAGCTGAGGGTCTATGGCCTCCCGGGTGGTGATTTCATAGAGGCTTTGGGTCGCGAGGGCGATGGTCCCGGGGAGTACAGGCATCCTAGCGACCTGGCGCTCGGCGTGGGTGGCGTGGTCGCCGTGCTCTCGATGAGCGGGCGGGTCAGCTTCTGGAATCCCGATGCGACACTGGCGGGGATCGTACAGGCTGGGACGGGCATGGCCACCGATATCATGGCGGCCCGTGCCGACACCTTCTACGTGAAGGCCGATCTGTTTCCGCCCGATGACGTCTCGGAGTTTCGGGTACTGACAGCGGATACTGCGTTGACGCAATCGCGTTTCCGGGATTCTGGAATTAGCGGTACAGAGGAGCCGGGCCGGCGCTTCCGGAACCACGCGTATGCTGTAGCCGGGACGGTGTGGGGAGACCTGTTGCTGTCTCCACCAGGCCGCGATTACGTCATCTTGAGGGTCGGGGCGGATGGTAAGCTGCGCCAGAAGATTCGAAGACCGGAGGTCCCACCGTTGCTGCGCAGCGAGGAAGAAATAGAGAGAGTTCGCGATCGAGTCCGAAAGGGGTTTGCGGCGGCGGGCCGTCCTGCTCCGCAGAACATCCCGGTCCCCATGTACCGGTCGCATGTAGCACGCCTCGCCGTCGCCGCGGACGGCTACATCTGGGCTCTCACGCGGCGGGGGGATGACAGCGTGGCGGTCGTCGATTGTTTTGCTCCCGATGGAAGCTTCTTCGCCAGCTACCGCGTGGCGCTTTCCGTGAGCGACCTGGCTGTAGCTGAAGATTCCGCCTACTTCCTGGCTCGCGGGCCACTCGACATGCCGGGAATCGCGGTGGTGCCAAGGCCGGAGGTAACAGATCGGGAGTCGGCGATTCGATGAGCAGCGACGAGGGCCGGCCGCTGGTCCAGGTCGAGGGTGTCCGTTACCGCTACCGGTCGGCGGGCGACTGGGCTCTTGCCGGCATCTCCTTCCAGATTCGAAGGGGTATCGTCCTCGGGTTGGTGGGGCCGAACGGGTCGGGGAAGACGACTCTTTACCGCTTGATCCTCGGTCTGATGCGACCACTCGAAGGCCGCGTCGCAGTGGACGGGACTGCGCCCGCCGCCTACCGGACCGGGCGAGGAATCGGGTATCTGCCGGAACAGGTGCGCCTGCCGGGCGATGTTCGTGTGCGCGAGCTTGCCGAGTTGATGGGCAGACTGGCGGGTCTGCGCGGTGCCGAGATGCGTATCGCCATAGAGCGTCTGCTGCGAACCCTGGCCATTGAGGATCGGGCCGACGCCCTGATAAAGACCCTTTCCCACGGCTATCGACAGCGAGTCGGGCTGCTGGCCGCCCTGCTGGGCGGCCCGGAATTGCTCCTCTTTGATGAGCCGGCGAACGGTCTCGATCCTGAATCGGTGGGGGTGCTGCGCAGCGTGCTGCGAGCGCTGAAGCGGCGGGGCCGCACGGTCCTGGTTTCGTCACACAACCTTCTCGAGCTCGAAAGAGTCTGTGATGAGGTGCTGATCCTCAGGCAGGGCCGGCTGTTGGGCCGAAGCTCCAGAAAGGAGCTGGTGAGCAAGCCGGACATCTGGGTGGCGCAATTGGGTCCGAATTCGCTGGCGGCGGCATCGGAGGTGGGAGCTCTGTGCAAGGAACTGGATGGTGTGCGACTGGCCGCTGACGAGGCTGGCTTCGTGGAGGAGCGAGCCGCCCGGGAGTTCGCGGCGCGGATACGCGTGGCCGGTGTCGCAGTCGAGGCCATCGAGCGCCGACCCTTCGACCTGGAGTACCTGTTTCACTCTCTGGTGCGGCAAGAGTCCGGGCCTGTGGAGATCGAATGATGCGTCGAGCTTTACGTCTGGCCGCGGCACTGTTCCGTTTCACGGGGGAAGAGGTCGTCCGCAGCCGCCGCGGCTTCTACGTCATACTGCTCGGTGTGCTCGCGATCGTCGAGCTGCTGCTGGCCGCTCGCCGGTCCGGCGACGGGGTCGAGGGTCTCGCGTTCCTCTTCATGCCGGGACTCTGGATGGTGGCGGCGCCACTCTGCAGGTCATGGGTGGATGACGATGTTCGATTGGGCTATGCCGCTTTATGGCTGCAGAAGCCGGTGAGGCCTTTCGATTTCTACCTGGCGCGGCTGGTCGCTGTGATGGGTTGGTCGATCCTGGCTGCTATAGCCGTGTCGCTGGCCGCCCTGCCCGGATTCGCTCTGGCAGGCGATCCCTTCGGCGCCATAGAGCTACTCGTGGGCGTCGGTTGGATCGCAACACTCCTCGTGGTGCTGAGCTTCCTGGGTTCGACGCTCGGTGTGCGGAACGGCGCGCTGTTTGCCTACGCCATGCTGTTTGCGGGGTTCGGCCTGCAGGGATTCGCGGATGCCGTGTGGCTGGGCCCGGCTTTCGACATCCTCAAGATCATCCTCCCGCCGGCCACAGCGGGCCTGGGGGCGGTCACGGCGATCGGGAACAGAGGCCTCATGGCGGGAATCGCCCAGCTGGGGCCTGTGCTGGTCTATACGGTCGCTTGCGCACTCATAGGTGTGTTGCTTTCGCTGAACGTCCCGTCGCGGCTCTCGCGGTCGGAGTAGCCCGGGCAGGGTGCGGGGAACGCGGAGCGGAGAGGGCGCGATTTGCGCGATCGGGGCTTTGCGACTATTATCAAGTATGATAATGGCCCCGGCCAGCCGCTCGGCTGGTCTCAAACCCCTTGGTCCTATGTCCGCGTCTAGCCAGGCAGGGCAAGCGAACCCCAAAGTCGTTACGAAGCCACCCATCGGCTGCGCGATGCTGATGATGGACCTTTTCCGCAGCTATCTGCACCAGCGTCGGTTGCCACTCACGCACCAGCGTGAGGCCATCGCCAGGGCACTCTTCGAGAGCGCGTACCACCTGTCGGTCGACGATCTTGCCGACATGCTGAGAAACCGCGCTGAGCATGTAGGGAAGGCCACGATCTACCGGACTCTGAACCTCCTGGTCGAAGCAGAGCTGGCCAGGGAGCTCGACTTCGGGGAGGGGTTCAAGCGATATGAGCATCAGGCCGGTGAGGCCCGGCATGATCACCTGATCTGTACCGGTTGCGGTACGGTGACGCGCTTTTCGCGGACCGCACTGGACGATGTGCAGGAGCAGATCGCGGCGGAGCTGGGATTCGCTGTTCAGAGCCGCCGGTTGAAGATTTACGGCCTCTGTCGCGAATGTCAGGTTGGAATGGAGCAGGCTGCCCGCAGTGGCGACGCGGTGGAGGATCGAACACCGGCGCCGGCGCGTCCCGAAACGGGGTAGGGTGACCGGCCCGGGCGATTCAGGATCACGGTCTTTAGCTTTGCGCCGCTCTCCGGCAGTGAGAAGGAGGCGGCGCTTTTTCTTGCATCGTGTTGCTCCGCATCAAACGCGAGACAGGGGATTGAGATGAAAGAGCGCGAGCGGCTGCTGGATTTGCTGGCGGAAAGATCGTTCCGGGTAGGCGACTTCACCCTGGCGAGCGGAAGGAAGAGTCGATACTACGTGGACGCCAGGACAACGACGCTTTCCGCCGAGGGGCAGGCTTTGATCGGAACGCTGGGGCTCAGCGCTCTGGATGAGGCCGCTCTGCGGCCGGAGGCCGTTGGGGGACTGACGATGGGTGCGGATCCCATCGCCTATGCCATAGCGCACCGGAGCTTTCTGGACGGCCGGCCGATCGAGGCCTTCACCGTCCGCAAAGAGCCGAAGGGCCACGGCGTGGGCAAGCAGATCGAGGGGTGTTTCGAGGCCGGGAAAGAGGTCGTGGTCATCGAGGACACGATTACGACGGGAGGGTCGGCACTAAAGGCCTGCCGGGCTGTGGAGGAAGCCGGCGGCGAGGTCCTGGCGGTCCTGGCGCTGGTGGATCGAGAGGAAGGTGGGCGCGAAGCGATCGAGGATGAGGGGTATCGCGTGATGAGCCTCGTCAGGTTGTCGGAGTTGCGGGAGCGTGTGGGCGATACGCACTGAGCGGGCTCGAGGACGCTGGCCTTCGATGCGTGGGATTCCTATCTTTGCGCGCCCGCGGCGGCGTGGGCGGCCCCACTTGATTGTACCCAGAAATCGGGACCGGGTGTATGCTGCGCAGCGTACTGCTCTACTTGAGCGAACAGAAGGGCCTGCAGAATTTCATCCTTCGGCGCAAGCTGGCCCGAAAGGTCGCGCGCCGTTTCGTGGCTGGCGAAACCTTCACCGAGGCCGTAGCGGTTACGCGTGATCTGAACGCCCGCGGTATGGACGTTACACTTGACCACCTGGGCGAGAGCGTACAGCACGAGGATCAGGCGGTTCAGGCCACCGATGACTACATCGAGATTCTGGAGCGGCTCGACAAAGAGGAGGGGGTCGAGGCAAGCATTTCCATCAAACCGACCCAACTCGGCCTGGCCATCGATCCCGATCTTTGTCGTGCCAACTTGCACCGGCTGGCCCAAGCGGGACGCGACTACGGCAACTTCGTGCGCATCGACATGGAGTCCACGGACTATACCGAGTCCACGCTCAACATCTTCTACGACCTGTTCGACGAGTTCAAGAACCTGGGCACAGTCATCCAATCCTACTTGCGGCGCAGCGAGGATGATGTCCGCAAGTTGGCGTCGATGGCCGCGCCGGTACGGCTATGCAAAGGTGCCTACAAGGAGCCGGAAGACCTGGCGTTCCAGAAGAAGAGTGAGGTGAACGACAGCTTCGTACGCCTGCTCGAGGTAATGATGGACTCGCAGGCGCCGCTGGCCGTGGCGACACACGACCACCTGATGATCGAGGCGGCGAAGCGGTTGATCAAGAATCACACGGACCGCACGGCGCCCGTCGAGTTCCAGATGCTCTATGGCATCCGCCGCGACATACAGGCGCAGTTGGTGAGGCAAGGCTACAAGATGCGGGTGTACGTGCCCTACGGCTCCGACTGGTATCCCTATTTCATGCGGCGGATGGCGGAGCGACCCGCGAACCTGTTCTTCGTGCTGAGGGCATCGGTAGGGAAGTAGGTCAGCGGAGACTCTCTAAGTCTGCCGGCACCATCATGAGCCCAAAAACGTCCCCGAAGCACTCGGCGACCCGATCGCCGACATCGTCGATGGTATGCTCTTGCCCGATCTCCTTCTCGATAGACGTCATTTGCACCGCCTCGATCCCACAGGGAATGATAAGATCGAAGTCGCTGAGATCGGTGTTCACGTTCAGTGCGAAACCATGGAAGGTGACCCAGCGGGTCACGTGTACCCCGATAGAGGCGATCTTGCGGTTCTCCACCCACACACCGGTGTAGCCTGGCACCCTTCTTCCGGCGATCGCGAGCTTCGCCAACGCTCGTATCAGCGTTTCCTCGAGTTGCCGGAGATACCAGTGCAGATCCTGCTTGTGACGACCGAGGTCGATGATAGGATAGCCCACGAGTTGGCCCGGGCCGTGGTAGGTGACGTTGCCACCCCGCTCGATCTCGTGCACTTCCACTCCGCGCTCTGCCAGCAGGTCGCGTGACGCGGTGATATTGGACTCGCTGGCACCGCGGCCCAGGGTGACGACGCGTGAGTGCTCCACGATAAGCAGCAGGTCGTCGGCCAGTTCGCCGCTCACACGGGCCCGCGCGAGATCGCGTTGCAGTTCCAGCGCCTCCGCGTAGTCGGTGAGGCCCGGGAGCCGGATCAGCTTACAGACTCTGTCCGATGTCACGGTACCCGCGCGCGGCCGAGAACGAGGTTGTCCAGGCTGGCCGCTTTGTCTCGCTAGATGTGTATCGGCCGGCCCAAAGTGGCGAGCGCCGCCTCCATGATGGTCTCAGCCAGCGTGGGGTGCGCGTGCACCGTAGTGGCCACTTCGTCCACTGTCGTTTCGAGAGCCCGGCCAAGCGTCGCTTCCGCGACGAGCTCGGTCACATTCAGGCCCACCATGTGCACGCCCAGCACTTCGCCGTACTTCGCGTCGGCGACGATCTTCACCATACCGTCCGGCGAGCCCGCCGTGAGCGCACGGCCGTTGGCGCTGAACGGGAACTTGCCGATCTTCACCTCGTACCCATTCTCGCGCGCCTGTTTTTCGGTGAGGCCGACGCTGGCGACTTCGGGGTGACAATAAGTGCAGGAAGGAATGTTGTCCCGCATCAACGCGTGCGTCTCTACGCCCGCGATCCGCTCGGCTACGGTAATCCCTTCGTGCGAGGCTTTATGGGCGAGCATGGGAGCGCCGGCCACGTCGCCGATGGCATAGATCTCCTCGGCGGCCGTCTGGCAGAACTCGTCGACGTCTATCCAGCCCTTATCGTTCACCGCTACGCCTGCCACCTCGAGTCCGAGGTCTTCGATGTTCGGAGAGCGTCCCACCGCCATAAGCAGAATATCACACTCCATCAACTCGTCGCCGCCGGGGGCCTCTGCCGTGAGCATGAGCTTCGTCTTGGACCGTTCCAGCGACTTGACCCTCGTCTTCGTCTTCACGCCGATCTTCCGCTTCTTGAAGGAGCGGGCAACGACGCCTGCGACCTCTTCGTCCTCCAGAGGTAGCAACTGGGGCAGCGCCTCCACGATCGTCACATCTGCGCCGAAGGCGTTGAAAAAATCCGCGAACTCCATCCCGGTCGAGCCGGCGCCGACGATTACCATACGTTCAGGCACCTTCTTGAGTTGCAGCGCTTCCCGGCTGGAGATGACGCGTTCCCCGTCGAACTCGAACCCCGGGAAAGTCTTCGGGCGGGACCCGGTTGCGATGATGATGTTCTTAGCCGTTATCGTCGCGGCACCCCCGGCGTTCAGGTCGACTTCGACCTTCTTGCCTCCGGCGAGCCGGGCACGACCGATGATCGTGGTGATTCCGTTCTTGTCCAAGAGGAACTTGATCCCTTTGACCAGGCGGTCACTGATCTGCCGGCTCCGGTTGACGGCGGCAGCGATGTCCCAATCATAACCCTTGACCTTGATGCCGAAGTCGGCGGAATCGTACTTGATGTGCCGGGCCAGGTTCGCGCTCTCGAGCAGGGCCTTCGCCGGTATGCACCCCCAGTTCAGGCAGACGCCGCCGAGGCCGCCCTCTCGCAACTCCGCTTCGATGCACGCGACGTCCATGCCGAGCTGGGCTGCGCGGATCGCCGAGACGTATCCACCCGGGCCGGCACCAATGACCACAAGGTCGTAAGAGTCCTTAAAGCCTTCTGTCTTTTTCGCCAAGCTTCTCACCCCGCAGTTCGAATTGGAGAGGAGTCCGCGGCCAAAACTAGACGATGCTGATGGCGATGCAACGGATCGATCACTCTCGGGGGCCGAAGCCCCGCTCGCGATAGCCGGTCTACTATAGAACCAGACGCAGCGGGTTCTCGAGCATGCCCTTGAATGTGGCCAGGAACTCGGCGCCCATGGCCCCGTCTACCGCGCGATGATCGCACGAGAGGGTGACGCGCATCCGTGACCTGATCTCGATCGAGCCGTCCACAGCCACCGGCTTTTGCTGAGTCGCCCCTACCGCCATGATAGTTGCCGCGGGCGGATTGATGATGGCCGTGAACTCATCGACGCCGTACATGCCGAGATTTGATATCGTGAAGGTGGCGCCTTGGTACTCCTCCGGCGCCAGCTTCTTCTCACGCGCCCGGGTGATAAGATCGCGGCTTTCCTCCGATATCCGCAACAGGCCCTTGGCTCCGACGTTGCGCAGAACGGGCGTAATCAGGCCGTCGGGCACCGCAACCGCGAGTCCGATGTCCACGCGCTTGAAGCGGCGGATATGATCTCCGGCGAACGCAACGTTCACGTTCGGGTGTTGAAGAAGCGCCTGCGCCGCCGTTTTCATCAGGATCTCGTTGATGCCGATCTTCGCCCCGCTGTCTTCCAGCGATCTGTTGAGCTCGGAGCGCAACGCCAGGACTCGCCCCATGTCGATCTCGGCCGTCAGGAAGAAATGCGGAACAGGGCCCAGGCTCTGAATGAGGTTGCGGGCGATCGCCTTGCGGATCTGCGAGAGCTCGATACGCTCGGACGGTACTTCCGGACCCATCGCCTCCCCCGCCGCCGGCGCGGCCGCGACGCCGGTACCGATCGCGGTCTCGATGTCCCGCTTGACGATCCGCCCGCCGGGCCCCGTGCCCGTGATCAGGTCCAGTTCTATGCCCTGCTCGCTCGCCATGCGCCGGGCCAGAGGCGATGCTTTGATCCTGCGTCCATCCCCTTCCCCTTCGCCTTCCCCTTCCAGCATCGGTACGGCCGCGGGTGGGCCCTCCTCCGCCGGCGCCGCCGTTGCGACGTCTGTTGCGGCGT
>FXBF010000588.1_pt1 | contig 12678 bp, 8 predicted proteins | sample 5335321 | NCBI WGS metagenome assembly FXBF01 (sample SAMEA103928391, study PRJEB20085) | sediment metagenome | isolation source: sediment | reverse complement strand
CCTACATCAAAGCCAAAGGCGAAGGCTTGTCGTATCCACTCGACCACTTTACGGTATCATTGTTGCCCGGAGCGCCGGCGGCGTTGTTATGGGTCGATGGTGATAAGGACGAAGTATCACGTTGGGCATTATTGGACCTAAACCTCCACCAAGGTTACAAAGCGGCAGTATGTATAAGAAACTCCGATCTGAAAGTGAGTTGCCGTCGCTGGTATCACGCTATATGAGTTTCGGCTTGGCCTGCGCCGCGCTGATGCTTGTCATGCCCCGAATCCGGGCGCACAATAGCCGTCTACCGATCGATGGGGGGAGAAGAATAATGCGGGCGGTTAACAACCTGCTCAAGCTGGTGATCGCTGTCGCCTGAAGATTGTTGCAAAGGAGGAATGAGTGATGATCTATCTCGATGGTTTGCTGGCGTTATCCACGTTTTTCCAAACCACCTGTTCCTGGCGCAACGATAATTCTCCATAGACAGGTGGGAGTCCATACCATTGCACCATGGACAAAATTGTAATAGAAACTTCTACTCCAATAATGAAGTGTATAGTTTCCAAAGCTTTGGAAACGTCTTGTCAATGCTGTAACGCCGTTTAATAAGCGCACGGCCTGCATACCCCAGGTGACGATATTCCTGCGGATTATTCAGCACACGAATTGCTGTAGACACCAACTCATCAACATCAGAAAATTCGGCCAACAAGCCACTCTTATCGTGCTCGATGAATTCCGTCACTGGGGCAGTGGCCGATGCAAGCACGATGCACTCACATGATAAGGCATTCAGCATCGACCATGAGAGCACAAAAGGCACTGTGAGATAGATGTGCAGGTCGCTGATCGAAAAGATATTTGCCAGCTCATCCGGCGGAACGTTACCCAAGAACCGAAACCTATCCAGCTCTGGCCGTTCATTTTTCAGAACATACGCACGAAATGATTCTTCTTGGATATGCCGTTTGTCATTTCCGTAACATATTCGGTCTGAGCCGACAACAACGAATATCACATTGTCCATATTCAATGCGATACGGTTTGCCACTCTAATAAAAATATCAAATCCGCGCATTGCTTCGAGCCCGCGGGATACATAGGTTACGATGCGCACACCATCCGCAATTTTCTCGCCTGCGATTGTACGACTCACATCTCTACGCCGCCAAAACGCGGTGTCGATACCATCATGAATAACCTTGACCTTCGACAACCACACATCCGGCAGCAGGCTCTGTTGCCACTTGGTCGGACTGTAGCCAGCAGTACATGTCTGTAAATCGATTAAAATCATGGCGTTACGCGCCCTCGCGCGTAGATAATCAATCTCAGTCGGCGGGAAATCGGAACGGAAGTCCATATCCGAATTTTTTGTATGATAGTAGTACTCGAAGTAATTGACGATTGGACAGTCGTAGAGTTCGGCAAGAAAAGCGGTGGTGCCAAAACCACTGTGGCCGACGATCAGGTCCGGCTTGAGACGCTGATCTGACTTACAGGCCTCGTACACCGCATGTGCGTGCCACACCGCATTTTCAAAAGTGCGTGTACAATAATGGTTCGCCTTGGTCGCGCCGCCTTTTAATTCAAGCGGGATACAGCGAACGCCGTCGTGATGCCCCTCGCGGCCCTTGGTCGCGAATACGCACTCGACCCCCTTTTTCTGCGACAAATACTTGAGGATGGGCCCGAACTGCGCAGGATAGTTCGGGTGGACGAAGAGTATCTGCATACAACCTCTGACAGTTGCGCCGCACTTAGTCCTTAAGAAATCGGGTCTTGCACTTCAGTCCCGCCGGGATCTCGTGATCGGCATTGGGCAGTTCCAGCCTCACGCCCATGGTGCCACTGGCGGCGTCGACTACCCGGTCCAGCACCGAGACAATGGCTATGTACACCGCGCCCACCGGCACCTCGGGATAGACCTCGGCACGCAAACCCTTACTGATAACGCCGAGCATGGACACCGGCACCACTACTTCCACATTGAGTGGATCAATTTGCGCGATCTTGAGGACCTTGCCGCCCTCGATGAATTCTCCCGGTGACATAAACCGTTCCACCACCACACCCTTGATCGGACTGCGGATGGTGCGGCGGTTGAAGGCTTGCAGCGCCTGCTTCAGTTCGAGCTGTGCTATCTGATTCTCGGTAGCGAGTTCTTCTTTTTCATGTTGCGAGATGAATTTTTCTTTATACAATTCTTCGCTGCGCAAATACTTCTTTCGGCTCAGCGCCGCGCGGGCCCGGGCCAATTCCACTGTGCGCTCTTCTACATCGGACTGCAGTCGCGCCACCACGTCATCCACCTCGACCTCGTCACCACGGTCCACCAGTATCTCTTCGATTACCCCCGACGAGGCACTGCTGACATTCACAAGCATATGCGGTTCCAACAGGCAATCGTACATCTCCTTGGCTCGCGCATCATCGGCGTTCGCCGGCGCCACAGGCGCAGTCTGCCGGGAGGAGGTTTCGGCGATCAGTTCCCCGGGGCTTATCAGCAACACAACCAGCAGGAAGAAACTGCCTGCTATCAGTCGAAACGGTTTATTCATAAGTTATTAACGCGTCCTTTATTCAGATCGGCCCGAAAAGGCGAGCAAATTGTCAGTTTGTCGATCAACCTTCAACAGATTCCTACGCATGCGTGAATGGATCTTTTCGGCACGCTGCTGTGCACGTCGCATCAGCCGCTCGGCGATCATCTGATAGGCGCCCGACGGTGCGTCCAATAGGCGACGCAACCAACGCTTCAGCAACGGTACGCGAATACGCTCGAGCAGCTCGTCGTCCAGCGACAACAATTCCTCAACGCTGCCCTTCTCACCCTGGCGGGCACAACGACCGGCGAGTTGCCGGTCAATACGGCGCGCTTCGTGGCGCTCGGTGAGGATGACATGTAATCCCCCTAAGTCCTCTACCCCTTCGCCCAGACTGATATCGGTACCTCGTCCGGCCATATTGGTGGCGATGGTGACGCGCCCGGCATGCCCGGCAAGGCTGATAATTTCGGCCTCACGTTCATCCTGACGCGCATTGAGAATTTCATGGGTGATGCCGGCCTCGGTTAATAATCGACTCATATGTTCGGAGGCCCCCACCGAGCGCGTACCAATCAACACCGGTCGTTGTTGCTGGTGCAACTGCGCCACTCGCGCCACCACCGCCTGCCACTTTTTCTCGGCGCTACCGAACACGCGCGTCGGCAGATAGGCTCTTTGTGCCGGGCGATGGGTCGGTACCGAGATCACCGGTAACTGATACACTGCCTCCAACTCACCGGCAGTCTCACGCGCGGTACCGGTCATGCCGGCCAGGCGCAGGTAACGGCGGAAAAACCGTTGATAACTGATGCGCGCCAGGGTCTCTTTCTGCGGAGTGATTTCACAACCTTCCTTGGCCTCGACCATCTGGTGTAGGCCTCGCTCCCAGGAACGGTCCGGCATCAATCGGCCGGTGTACTCATCAATGATCTGCACCTTGCCGTCGCGCACAAGATAATGTTTATCGACGATAAAGAAATGTTGGGCGGTCAATGCCTGGGAGACCAATTCCTCACGCAGGCGCTTGCCGGACCACAGCCCGCCCCACTCGGCCACCAGTCGTGCCAGCTTGGCCTTACCGGCGTCCTTGAGCAAGACCAGGCGCACACTCTCGTTGAGTTCATAATCCAACCCGACCTCCAACTGGTCGGCCAACTCTAACGCCTGCTTGACCATATCTCGCTCGGTGTTGTTGTCGGACTCACGCGAGATGATCAAGGGCGTGCGCGCCTCGTCCACCAGCACGCTGTCGGCCTCATCGATAATGGCGAAATACAAACCGCGCAGAAACAACTTAAGGACATGGCTGCGGTGACCGTAGAATCGCTCCAACTGCAAACGGTAGGGACTGGTCTGCCCGCCCAGAGTAATGCGATCGCGCAGATAGTCGAACGCGAGCGTCTTGTTGGTGCAGTAAACAATATCGCACTGATAGGCGGCGCGGCGTTCATCATCGTTACTGCTACCGGTGGCGACACCCACACACAGGCCGAGCGCCTGATAGACCGGCCCCATCTGTTCAGCGTCGCGCTGAGCAAGATAGTCATTGACCGTAATCACAGTTACCGGGATACCGGCCAGGGCGGCGGTACCGGCTGCCAGGGTCGCGGTCAGGGTCTTGCCCTCACCGGTCTCCATCTCGGCAATGCGCCCGCTGAGCAGGATCCAGCCGCCGATCAGCTGCACCCCGTAATGACGCATGCCGATGCTGCGCCCGGCGGTCTCGCGAATGATGGCAAAGCTTTCGGTCACCAGTTGCGTGCTCAGCCCCTGTTGGCGTAAATCCATGCGCAACTGCGTCACCCGTTCACGAATCTCGCCATCGGTTTGTGTGACCAGGCGCGCACTGTTGCGCTCAACACTCTTGACCAGTTGCCACAACGGGTTTCGTCTCAGCTTCCACCTCTGGCGTGCGCGGGCCAGCAGAGACAGGCACACCTCATCAGTGCGACTATAGAACGGCTCGTCCCGTTCAGGGTACAGACCCGCCGCCATACCGGCCTTCAGCGGAAGCTCATACATTGAAGCGACTCAGGAACAACTGGCGTATCTTTCGATAGGCCTGCCAGGCGAGTGGCGACCAGCCATGATCAAACCGAACTTGCACGCGCTGACCGATGTGCCTGACCCGCAGATGTGCCGGTAAGGCGATATCAAACACGAACAAGGTCTGGAGCGATTTTTGCTGACCCGGTTGACGTGGGTCGACGGCAATCTTGCCACCCGCCTGCATGCTCAACGCCAGACTCGGTAATTCGTTGGTCGCCGCCGGCACTTCACGGGTGATTCGCCCCTCGACCACTTCCGCGATGCGCTCGGCCAGGCGCAGTTCCACTTTGGTGGTGCGCCGGCGAATCAAATCTACATCGCCCTGATCGATCACCACCCGAGCGATTACATCGCTGTAGTCGAGCACGTAACCGAGCAAGGAACCGCGGCTGATGTAACGTCCGGGCAAATCAGCGGCTTTGGGCAGCACAAAAACGCCGTCAGCAGGGCTGCGCAATACCAGCCGCGCCAGGCGGCGGCGCGCATCCAGCAGCCGCGTGCGGACCCGATTGATCTCCTGCTTGGCGACCTCGGCCTCGGCACGATCACCGCCGAGGCTGGCGTAGTAGCGGGTCTCGGCCTCGTCCAGCTGTGCCGCCAGAATCTTCACCTGGGCCTCCAGTTCCGGATCCTTGAGTATCAGCAGCGGCGTACCCCGCTCCACCACCTGATTGGGCCGCGCCACAATATGCTCGACAAACCCGCCGGAGCCGGCGCGCACACTGGAATCTTCCGGCACCCGGATCACGCCCTCGGCGCGCGTCCACATCGGCACCGGTAATGCCACCAGAACCAATATCAGGGTCACGATCAGGCCGAACAGAATCGCCACCGAGCGGCTGCGCCGCTCCTGCATCTGTGCCGAAAACAGAACATGGGAAATCGGCTTGACCATGGGCATGAGAAACAACCTGTAGGAGGCCCACACCGCCACGATTACACCGATGACGAAAAATTTACCGGCGACAAACAGCACGATCACTACCATGATCACCATGCGGTAACCGAACGAGGCGATCGAATAAAATACATACCAGCCACGCTCGGCAATACTGTCGGCCTGGGGTTCGGCGCTGCGCAGTTTGAAAATATATTTTTTTGCCAGATAACCGAGATATTGATTGGCGCGGTTGGCCAGGTTCGGAGTCTCGAGATAATCGGCCAGTATGTAGTAACCGTCGAACCGCAACAGTGGATTGGCGTTGAATAGCAGGGTTGAGACACCGGCGATGAGCATAGTGTTAAAGGCGGTGGCCCGGGCGAAACCCGGTTCCAAATTGATCCACAGAATCATGGCGATTGCGGCGATAAAGAACTCTACCATCATGCCGGCGGCGCCGACAATTATGCGCCGGTGCTTATCGGCAAAGGCCGAGGCGGAACTGGCGTCCACATAGGGCACCGGCATAAACACCAGCAGCATGATGCCTATTTCATGGACCTCACCACCCCAACGCTTGACCGCCAGGGCGTGACCAAACTCATGCAACGCCTTGACCAGGGGAAAGGTGATCCACAACAACATCAGGTTTTCTGCCGCCAACACCCGATCGATGACATCGTCGGTCAACTCCGGCCAATGGCTGGCAGCCAACACCAGACCGGTTAGTACCACCACTGCCCACAGTAAAAAACCAAACCTGTTGAACAGTGGATACAAATACTTGATCAGGCGACCCACCAACCGGTCCGGATCGTACAACGGGATCTTGATGGCCAGCGGACCGGAGAACCGCTGTTTGAGTTGTCGCTGGCGAGTCTGCTCAAAACGGTGGAACAGTTCAGCGGTATCGGGGGCGACATCGCATTGCAGAACATCGGCCTGATGCAACTTTGCCAACAACTGAATGACCTCATCCTGGGTCGGCATGTCGTCCCCGAGGCGGGTACTGGCCAGCTCCCAGATCTCCTGAACGCTGCGGCGACCGTCCATCAGGCCGATCAGGGTATGGGCTGCCGGGTTAAACCGATGCAACCGCCCGGAAGTCGGATCCTGTAACACGTACCACAAGCGGCCCCGGTAGAAGTGACGATGAATCCGGGCGTGACGGCGCAGCTGTGGTTTGAGCAACTTCACCCGGTACCAGGACGGACTGAATAAGGACTCAGCCATGGGAATGACCCTGCATCACCATTATGGCGCCCACGACCAGAGCCACAGGCGCAGCCAGTCGATCATGCGATGGGTCCAGATCCAGATCAGCTTTCTCCGCCCCACTATGATCTTACTCACCCCTTTCATGCCCGGCCGTAGCCGCGTCGAACCTTCCTCAAGACGAGACTCAACACGGAAGTAATTCGTGCCCTCATCGGCCTCGGCGACCGGCGTGATCTTGCTCACTACCAGTTCGAAACGACGATTCGGTAACGAGGACAACACCAAGGTGGCCCGCTGGTCCACCATCACCTCAGCGATATCCCGCTCATCGACTTGCAGGATCACGCGATAGTCCTGCAGTGGCGCGATCTCGAACAGCACCTGGCCACGCCCGATCGCCGCGCCCAGCGATTGACTGAGATCACCGGTAACAATGACGCCGTCGATCGGTGCCAACAGCCTAGTGCGTCGCAGTTTTTCGTTGATCAGCGCCAGCTGGGCCTCGATCTGATCGATACGCGCCTTGGAGATACGAATGCGGGCACGTTCGTGGCCGGCGAATGCCTCACGGTATTCACCCAGCAATTGCGCCCGCTGGCTGGTGAGTTTTCTCTGCTCCAGTAACAAGTCCTTGTCATCCAACCCACCCAGTTCCTGGCCGCTGGTAACGGTGTCGCCGGCACGCGCGCCAGAGTCGGCGATATAACCATCGAACGGCGCGACCACCGCGCGCTGCACTTCACCCTCCAGGACCGCCTTGGCGGTAATCCGGTGGTCACCTTCGGCAAGCACCAGAAACAGCAGTGCCAATGTGGCCAGAGTGGCGCCTATCTTGAACTTGAAATGGAGTGGGCCAAACAACCTATCCGTCTGCTTATTAATGGAGTCTTTTATTTTTAATGGCAGCGGCCGATCGATCTGGCGCTTGGATTCGAGCAAGGGCCCGACCAGGGTGGCTGCCGTTTCGCACACGCTCACCGCATCTGCGCTCGGCAATTGCCCTTCCGCATACTCCACGGTCAACGCCGCATAGACCTCGCCACCACGGGAGATCGGAAAGGTATGCACCACCGCATCACCATGATCCGCGGCCAGCTCGGCGTGGTGCCGATCGACCAGGTGGGATGCCTGGCTATCACCCGGGTAGAGAATCATCGCGCGCTGGTCGATAGCCTCGTCCATGGCGCGGCCGATCGCGGTGACCAGGTTCATGCGCTTGTCGAATTGGGCGGTATGCGACAGGGCAATCACTTCGCTGTGACCCTTTTTAGCGAAACCGATGGTGGCGCGTTCACACTGCAGGCGGGTAGCCAATTCGGTGACAAACGCGTTGGCCGCAGAGCGATAACGTTCTTGTTCCAGTGACGCCGCCACCAGACCCAACACCGCGGTCAACTTGTCCGTCCTTACCTCGCCCGGTGCGCCCGCGCGGCGATTCAGTAGCTCCAGCCAGCTGGCGCCCCACTGCAATTGGCGCATCACCTCTTCGAGCCGGGCGTCGTCGGCACAGGCCACTTCGACCACAACCGCGGCGAATGGCTGTTCATCGACGAGAATGGGAAAGGCGACGATGTGTGATGGACTGCTGTCGATGGTGGCCGCTTCAGAGACCTGCACCACAACGCCCTGGCCGACTTTGAGTGCTTGCTGGGCGGCTTCGGCCGGCGCCTGCCAGTCGTCCGCTGCATTGATCGGCCAGCTGGCGGTCAACTCCAGCGACTCACCATCCGCCGCCACGGTCATCACCAGGGCGCGTCGTGCATCCTGGAGCATGCTGCACTGGATGCCCAACCAACTCCCGCAGAAGTCCGCCGGCGTTTGCGCCGCCGCGAACTGTTGCCACAGTTCACGATCGACATAGGCAATGGATTCCGCTGGCGGTGCTTGCACTTCTTCCACGCTATTGCTCATGAGCGCCACCGATTCTTTGCCACGCCATCATTCAGGGCCGCCTGGCGGGTTGATCTTTGACACGTCTGAATTAAGATTAATCATCGGCGTTGCCGGTGACATCGTAGCAGCGCATTGTCGGCTGCAGCAGGTGATTAAAATTACATCTTCGGCAGATCTTTGGCAACGAACGATCAAATCGCTGGCTCCACGCGCAGGTACGTGCCGAAGACATAGCCCTCAGTTTGATCGCTGCAGACGTGGATCCAGACGCCGGCATTTTTCGAGCTCTCCCACAGAATTTGTGGGGATCTTAACTCCCTCTCCCACCGGGAGAGGGCTGGGGTGAGGGGATCAACATGTGGGCACTGCCCACCATCACGGCTTGGATAGGGCGCAATGGGTGGACGGCGCCCATTCTACATGAAAGAGAACCGACTATTTTGTGGTGGCATTTAGCCTCAAGCTGAGTATTGTTTAGAGGCAAGTTTTCTAATTTTAAGTACTTGCGCTGTGACAATACCGATTCAGGTGCCCGCTATAACCGCCGCGCTGCGCTAATCACCGGCATGGGCCGGACCCAACAGCGATGACGAAGAAGGACTTTGCGACCGCGGGCTTGCCTTAGGCTTTGTTGCGGGTGTTAATTCGGGCTCACTCAGAGTGATGGGCGGCAAATCCGAATATGCTGTCGAGGATGAAACCCCGGTGGGGTCGGAAGGGATCGCCGGCTGGGTTGGCAGGCTGACCAGGTTCCCCTGTGTATAGAGCATGGCGTTGATCGCCCCCAGGTCGGCCGGGCGCAGAATACCGGCGGCCTGCTTGAGGCGGATGGTGCTGATCAGATAATCGTAACGCGCCCGGGCGTAATCGCGCCGCGCCAGATGCAGGTCGCGTTCGGCATCCAGTACTGCCAGATTCGAATTGGCGCCGGTCATAAAGCCCTTGCGCTTGGCGCGCAGCGCCAGCTTCTGCGATACCACCGCCTCACTCAGGGCACCGGACTTGCTGATCCCACTGATCACACCCAGATAGGCGCTACGAGTCTGGCGGCGCACCAATCGCTCCTGCACCTCCAGTTCCTCCACCGATTGCTGAAAGCGATGCCGGGCCTCGGTGACGCGGCTGGCGACCTGACCACCGGCATACAGGGGCACGTTTAACCTTAATATTACATCGGTGGTGTCGACCTCGCTGCCACCACCGAACAGGCTACCGCCGGAATCACGCCGACCGGTAGAGCCGACCAGGTCCAGGCTTGGGTAGTGCCCGCCGCGCTGGCGTTTTATCTCGTGACGCGCGACTTCCACCGCCTGGCGTTGCGCCTGCAGGCTCAGGTTACCGGCGGCTGCCTGGCGCATCCAGCGGTCGATGCGCATTGGCTGGGGCGCGCGCAGAGTGATGGCATCTTTGAGCGGCGCCAGCGCCAGGGTCGCATAGCCGGTATTCTCGCGCAGGGCCTCAAAAGCATCGTCCAGACCGTTCTCCGCCTCCAGCACCCGAGCCCGCACCGAGGCAAAACGTGCCTTGGTTTCGTGCAGATCGGTAAGCGTTCCCAGGCCCACCTCGAGGCGTTTTTGCGCCGAATCCAATTGGCGCTTGACCGCCTTGGACTCGGCGCGGGAGAACACGAGGCTATCATTCGCCGCCAGCACTCCCAGGTAGGCACTCACCACCCGCAGCATCAACTCCTGTTCGGCGGCGGTGTATTTGGCCAATGCCTCCTTGACCGACGCCCGTGCCTGCTTGATCTGCATGAAGCTGTCGTAACGGAAAATCGGCTGGGTCACGTTGAGGGCATAGTTATCGGTCGGAAACGAACTCTTGCCCTGACCGAAGACCTCGTTATCGCTTCTGATGATTTCCTGATCGGTCTCGATACGATCGTAGGTGATGCTGATGTTCGGCAAGTAAGCGCCGCGTGCCTGGGGCAGGACCTCGCGTGCCGCCAGGTATTCACTGCGGGCGGCTCGGAATCGGGCGTCATTGATCAACGTCAGGCGATAGACGTCGAGCAGATCTTCGGCACGCACTGACGGATTGACCACAAGCATCAAGACCGAGGCGATACACAACACGCGTATCTTAACACAACTCATTCATACCTCCCGTTTTCTTATGTCTGAAGTCGGGCACACGAGTCGTTGGTCGGCAACCGTACCCCTTATGTTTATTAGCAGCATTACCGACACACCAGCGGTAATCGGAGCGCCGGTGCGCTGAAAGGAAAGCGCTTTAACACCTAGTTTTTGGCGCTGCTGTCCGACGCACCCTCCACATTGAGCTTGCCGAAACGGGCCTCGTACTGATCGACGACGCTACTCAAGAGCATGTTCAAGCGTTTGGCGGCATACGGACTGATAATGATGCGGTTAGACAGCTTGATGGTCACATCCTTGCTGCCGGTGCCACTCTGCCAGGTCTGGTTGGTGCCAAACAGGAGGGTCACCTCCTCGCGGGTGCTGGCGACATTGCACACATTGGCATAGGTGCTGTCCATATTGGAATCGTCCCAGATGATCTCCGGCAGTTTACCCCTGGGTGGGTTGGTCTGATTCTCTGCGGTAGAATTTTTTATTGCCATGCTTGCCTCCACTTACATAGAAGTTATGTTGAATAAATCGCTTAAAATCTATTTGTCACCGAACAAACGCCATCTCTTTTGCGATTGCTCAAGCGGCGTGAACTCGCCGGTTTTCTCGTCAAACACCATGGTGGCTTTGGCCGACCGGCCACCGCGGCGCGTTGTGTTCACTTTACCGGCACCGGGAAAGACCTTCCAACCAAGCATCACCAACGCAACGGCGCCGACGGCGACAGCAGCCTGAGTGGCGGCTGACGGTTCATCGGAATCGGCCGGGGTGCTCGGCACCGTTTCTATAACGAGTTGATCAGATTCTGTGTCAGACGCCTCATCGCTCTGCTCCCCGTCAAGGATACACTCGGGAGCCGCATCGTCGCCGCTGGCGGCCGCCTCGGGCACACACTCCTCGACCGGTGGTACCACTGTCTCCTCGCCCGCCGGCGGTTGGGCCTGGATGATGGCGTTGATATCCACGCCATAACCACTGTGGTCCCCGACCAGCAGACCAGCGCTGGTCAAGCTATCAAGCGCGGTGACAAAATCGATGCTGCCGTCGGCCCAGGGGAAACTCAGTAAATCGTTGAGCGATAACGCATAAAAACGATCAATACCGGCATCGTACAAACCATAGCCCGTCGCCCCGGTCAACATGTCACCGAAATCGATAACCAATAAGACCTGATAGTTCTCGCCGAACAGGATCAGGCCGTAATCGCCGATCAGCACATCCTCGGTGAGACTGCCTACCAAGACGTCGCGACCATAACCACCGATAATAAAGTCATTACCGGGACCACCATCAAGAAAATCCTCTCCACCCACCCCGGCATTCCATACGAGCACCAACCTCGGTTGCCGACCGGCGGCGCTGACAAAACCGTTGTCTCCTAAGAGCACATCAGACCCGCTGCCACCGTAGATGGTGTCCCCGGCCATGCCGCCGATGAGGATATCGTTACCGCTATCGCCGCGGATGATATCCGAGCCACCGATACCGTCGTACAGGGTGGTAATGCTGCTGGTGGTGCCGAGGATCACCCGGCCGTTGTCGCCCAGCAGGATGTCGTCACCACCGTCTCCACTAAGGTTGTCATCGCCAAACCCGCCGAGGCCAACATCATCCCCGCTGCCGCCACTGATGTTGTCATTCCCGCCAATGGCCGGCTCGGTAGTCTCGATCTGGGTACGGCCGCCACCCAACGACTGGATGAAACCATTATCGCCAATCAAATAATCGTCGTCGCCCTCACCGTTTAGATTGTCACTGCCGGCGCCACCAAGTACCGTATCCTGCCCGGATCCGGCATTGACCTGATCGTCTCCACCGGCGCTCGGGTTGGTGGTATTCACCCGGGTACCGGTCACCTGGCCGAAGTCGGCGAGGATGGCATCGGCACCGCCGCCGGCGTCAATATTGTCACCCGCCGCACCGCCGAAGATCCGGTCGGCGCCGCCACCGCTGGTGATCTGGTCGGCGCCGCCGCCGGTGCCGGTGGTCTGCGCGGTATTACCATTGT
>FXBF010000587.1_pt1 | contig 12682 bp, 15 predicted proteins | sample 5335321 | NCBI WGS metagenome assembly FXBF01 (sample SAMEA103928391, study PRJEB20085) | sediment metagenome | isolation source: sediment | reverse complement strand
TTCATCAGCTTCGAGATAAATGATCTTGTAATTAATACCAATAGATTTAATTCTATCTAAACTCTCAGGAACGGCATCTAAAAAAAGTTTATTTCGTGCATCAATACTAATCGCAGCTTGTTTTATTTGCTCTGCACTGGAGTTAGATAATAGATTGGCAAAATGTAATAAGAGACTGGCCGGAAGGTTATCAATGCAATAAAGTCCCAGATCTTCAAGTGCTTGCAGTGCTATTGATTTCCCGGAACCAGATAGACCACTGATTATAAAAAGACTCATTTGTCTTGTTTTGTAATCATTTCTTGCTGCTTTTTGATAAAGTCATCTACAGGGTTAATGCCCCATACACGAAGTATGTATGACCGAGCAGCTGCTTCAACCAATACAGCAAGATTCCGACCGGGGGCGACATAGAGCAGTATTTCCGGAATTGATGTTTCCAGAATTATGCGGCTTTTCATCTCTGCCTGTAAACGGTCAACTTTGCTGTTCTCACGATTCCCAAATTCCTCCATATGGACAATCAAGTGCAGTTTCTTGCGATGTCGAATTGCTGTTTCGCCAAACATAGCCCTGATATCCAATATGCCGAGCCCACGAACTTCCAGGTAACTCGACAATACGTCAGGGCATTGGCCTACCAGTACATCTGGAGCAACTCGAACCAACTCAACAGCATCATCGGCAATCAGTCGATGGTTACGACTAAGCAGTTCAAGGGCAAGTTCACTTTTTCCAACACCACTTTTACCAGTAATAAGAACGCCAACCCCTAATACTTCCATATAGACCCCATGGACAGTATGCCTGGGTGCCAGAGTGCGTGTCAGGTAGTACTGCAGGTTCTCAATAACGATCGGGCTGGGTAATTTTGACGTGAACAGAGGTGTATTCGTATTCTCTGCCACCATCAGTAATTCAGATTGCGCTGCTACTTGGTCAGCAAGGATTACTGCAGCAGTTTGTGCCGGGCTGAAGATATTTTCCGTTGCCTTTTTTCTGTCATTCTCCCCCAGATTCTCAAGATACTCGTGCTCAGTTTTTCCAATAATCTGAATCCGATGGGGGTGAATAAAATTTAGATGGCCTACAAGCGCCATCCCTGGAAAATTTGCATCATTAGTCTCAAGTAATTCGTTACCAGCGGATAGACTGGCGACCCATGATAATTCCAGATCTACTTTTTGTGCCTTAAAAAGATCTTCAACGGTTAGTCTGGGAATTGGCATATGATGGGAAAGACGCCTATTCGATTAGGCACTGATATATTTCCTGTCCATTATGGGCGTTTAGGAGGCACTCACGTAATTGTTTATTTCTGAACTTGCTTGCTAAATCTGCAAGTATATCCAAGTGCTCCTTATGTGCGTGCTCGGGAACAAGTAGAGCAAAAACCATTTTTACTGGTTTGTGATCAATTGAATCATAATCCATTGCTTCATTCAGTATTGCAAAAGCACCAATTGCTTTATTAATCCCCTTTAATCTACCATGGGGTAGAGCAACCCCTTCTCCAATTGCTGTACTGCCAAGTTTCTCACGCTCAAACAATGACTGGAATGCGGCATTTTCGTCTAGCTCTGGTTCATCCTGACGAAGTAAATTGCTTATTTTTTCGAGGAGACGTTTTTTACTAGTAGCAGCCAAGGACCTATCTACACGGTTGGGTGAAATTAGTTCATTCATTTGCATTTTGATCCACTCAATCGTATTCAGATAATTATTTTTATAAAGAAAATATTATATGATCAGAGCATATTTTGCTTCTTTATTCCGCCGTCACCACGATGGTGGTCCGTTGTTTTTTCTTTGTGTTTTAGAATTTGCCTGTCAATTTTATCTGCTAGTGAATCTATGGCTGCATACATATCCTCACCTTCAGCATTAGCATGCAGAGTGACACCCTTTGTATATAGAGTTGCTTCAGCCAAGTGCCTAGTTTTTTCCACATGAAGAACAATATTAGTAGAAGTGACATTATCAAAATGTTTTTCTATTCGTTTTATTTTATCTGTTGCATAAGTACGTATTGGTTCAGTGATTTCAATCTGGTGTCCGGTAAGTGTTAATTGCATTTTATAACTCCAGGGTCAAAAGAGAGATTTTCTCTGGTTAGAAGGCGGGATATTCAATGATTCACGATATTTTGCAATTGTTCTTCTGGCAACATGTATGCCTTGTGTCTCCAGAAATTGAGCAATCTTGTTATCGCTTATTGGTTTATTAGCAGGTTCCTGATCAATAATTTTCTGAATTAACGAGCGTATTGCTGTTGCAGAGCATGTACCTCCGTCAACTGTATTCACATGACTCGAGAAGAAATATTTTAACTCAAAAATACCTCGTGGTGTAAGCATATATTTATTGGTAGTAACCCGTGATATTGTCGACTCATGCATATCGACTGCCTCGGCAATATCGTGCAAAACAAGTGGTTTCATTGCTTCGGGACCATGATTGAAAAATCCGCGTTGTCGGTCAACTATGGTTCTTGCGACCTTCAGCAAGGTGTCGTTCCTGCTACTCAGGCTTTTGATAAACCACCGGGCTTGTTGTAATTGATCTTGTAAGTATTTATTGTCTGCACTGTTATCACCACGATGAATTAACTTCTCATATTCTGGATTAACACGCAGACGTGGCGCAACGTCTCCGTTCAATTCCGCACGCCAAATTCCCTTTATTTTTCTGACTAGAATATCCGGAATAATATAATTAGTTTGACTGGACTGAATGCTTGCCCCGGGTCGAGGATTAAGGGATTGAATTAACTCAACTGCATGTTGCAAAGACTCTGAGGATAATTTTAGTTTTCGACGGAGGGCGCTCTGATCACGTTTAGCAAGCAATGCCAGATTTTCCTTATCAGCGAGCAGTTGTGATTCATGTAAATATGGGGTATCAGACGCTAATTGTTTTAATTGTATGCTTAGGCACTCACCCAGATCTCGCGCACCGACACCAACTGGATCAAAATTCTGAATTTGATGCAGTACCGCCTCGATTTCATCAATTTCTACCTCAAGGTTGGAATCTAATGACTGCTGGATATCATCAAACGCGCTAACCAGGTAGCCATCATCATTTATTGAGTCACTGATTGCTTGGGCTATCATTCGGTCTCTTTCAGAGAAAGGGGTCATCTGAATTTGCCATCCAAGATGATCGCTCAGGGTCTCAGTAGCACTATTTCGGGCATCAATATCGGGGAAGGTATTACCGTCATTATTTCGTACGGGCGCCGCACTGGCAATGTCATAGGAATCTGCCCAATCACTATCGGTACTTAATTCTTCATGGGGACTGCTTTTTTCCATTTCTAGATCGGTTGGAACGGCGTCTTTATCATCCGCTATCCTTTCATTCTGGTTATCCATGAGAGTATTCTCAGAATCCTGCGTAGAATTAACCGGCTCTTCCTCGTTCTCCTCGAGCAGTGGATTCGTTTCCAGGGCTTCCTGTATTTCTTGCTGCAATTCAATAGACGATAATTGCAGCAGTCTGATTGCCTGTTGCAGCTGGGGTGTTATCGTCAGGTGTTGACCGAGTTTAAGCTCGAATGATAGCTTCATTGCGATGAGAGACAAACCTACTTATCTGATTAGGACATCAGTTCTAGACGTACCTGCTTGTATATTAGGCATGTTTAATTATAGTGTAGCTCAAAAACAACCGGTGAAGTTAAAGCATTTGAAGTCGCGGAATCTGACGCCAGTAGTCGGGATTCCATACAAAAGCAGGCACCATCTACATGGTGAAATCTTCGCCGAGATAGACTTTTTTTACCTCCTCGTTGGCCAATATCTGCTCACGGGTACCGGAGGTGAGGACTGAGCCTTCACTGAGAATATAGGAATGCTCGCAAATTTGCAGTGTTTCCCGAACATTATGGTCAGTGATGAGTACACCGATACCAAGTTTTTGTAAGTGCTTGATTAAGTTTTGTATTTCCAATACCGATATCGGGTCAACACCGGCAAAGGGCTCATCCAGCAAGATGAATTGGGGGTCAGTTGCCAGTGCCCGGGCAATTTCGACCCGCCGGCGCTCGCCCCCTGAGAGACTGATACCAAAACTATGACGTCGATCAGAGATGTGGAGATCGAGCAATAATTGTTCTAGCCGATGCTGGCGTTGGTCTTTATCCAGATCCTCCCGGATTTCAAGGATGGCCATAATATTGTCTTCAACTGATAGTTTTCGGAAAACCGAGGGTTCCTGAGGCAGGTAGCCAATACCTAGTTTTGCCCGTTCATGCATTGGCAAGTGGCTGATATCGGTATCGTCAACAAAAATAGAGCCACTGTCCATCGGCACCAGACCGACAATCATGTAGAAACTCGTTGTCTTGCCGGCACCATTTGGGCCAAGTAAGCCAACGACTTCCCCGTTTTTAATCTCCAGGGATACGTCTTTGACAACCTCGCGGCCTCTATATTGCTTATAGAGTTTTGATGCGATAAGCTTACTCATCTTTGTTTATTTTTCTTGCTTTGAATAGATTATTGCCCGTACCTGTTGGCCTGAAGAATAGGCTTCAGCAATAAGATGGTCTTTTTTTATATCATAGAAAATGGTATCACCGGTAATCGTATCTTTTCCCTGTTGGATCTTAACACTGCCGGAAAGCGCTAACTGTTTGTCCTGTACTTGATACTTGAATTTCTTGCCGGTTATTAGAATCGCTTCAGAGTCTATACGTTTTTTTCGTACTATGCGTATCGGTTGTCCCGATGCCATCACTGTTTCAACCTTGCTATTACGAGTATATGCTAATATCTGGTTTGCCTTAATGATTATTTCTCCTTGTGCCAGTTTCACTCGACCTGTGTAAATAACAGTATTGTTTTTCTCATTGATTTTTACTGATTGAGCATCAACACTAAGCGGTTCATCATTCCTTGCAGAAGCCGAATATATAGGAGAAAAAACAAATGTAAAAAAAACAACGAAAGAGATAGTTATTCTAATCTGCATATTACTCAAGCCAAAGATTCATTCTATTGGTAGTTACAACATTGTTATCCTGTCTTTGTTTGACATTCCCGGTCAGACGTAATTGTTTTCCATCTCTTGACAACCATCCAATATCGGCGCTGATATAAATAGGGTCTTGATTATCTCTATACTTAATAACATATGGTTTCACTAGTCTTGCAGTGCCATCATCCGGAAAATGTTCATAAAGAGCTGCTTTGAGAACATATGTCTTCAAACCCTTTTCATTTGTTTGTGTGGCGATCAATTGTTTAATAAAATAATCAGGGTCATGGCGTTTATCACCATCAAAATTAATTTTTTCAGTTGAAAAAATACTGGACAGCCACCAGCTTACTGAAAGCAGTAACAAAAGAATGGTTGAAAAAACTGTTTTTTGTTTATCCCATTGCATCATGAATAATCAATACTGGATTTACTCGAGATAACGTTTCATCTCATCATCATAGCTTCCTTGGGCATACATAATCAGCTCGCAGATTTCACGGACTGCACCCCGACCACCTTGGCTTGGTGTTGCCCAGTGAGCATGTTTTTTAACTAGATTATGGGCATTACTTACAGCAACACTTAATCCGACACGAAGCATTATTGGCAGATCAACAACATCATCGCCGACAAATGCAGATTGATTAGCATCTATCCCCAGTTCGTTGATGAGTTTTTCAAACACCGGTAACTTATCGATACAACCCTGGAAGACATGTTTAATATTCAGATTGGCGACACGATGCTCTACAACTTTGGATGTGCGCCCGGTAATGATACCGATTTCAACATTGTTACTGAGGAGCATTTTAATGCCATGGCCATCAAGGGAATTAAAGATCTTGTATTCCTGGCCATCATCACCCAGGAAAAGACTACCATCTGTGAGGACACCATCGACATCAAATATGACCAGTTTAATTTTCTTGGCTTTTTCTATGACTTCATCAGCGGCATCGAAAGGGAGATTCAATAGCTTAGCCATTAAACAACTCCAGCCTTGAGTAAATCATGCATATTGAGGGCACCCTGAATGCGGTTATCAGCATCGACAACAAACAACCCGTTAATACTTTTAGTTCGCATAAGTTGGATGACCTCGGCGGCAAGCCTGTCTCCTTGAGTAGTAAATGGGTCGCTTGTCATTACATCCGTAATGGAAAGTGAATATATATCGTCACCACGATTTAGCGCACGTCGCAGGTCTCCGTCGGTGAATATGCCGCAGAGACGGTTAGCTTTATCGACCACACCCGTCATCCCGAGCCCTTTGCTCGTCATTTCAAGCAAGGCAGACCGCAACGGCGCATCGTCCGAAACGACAGGCACCTGATCGCCGATATTCATGATATCGCTAACATAGAGCAGAAGCCGGCGACCCAACTGGCCGCCCGGATGGGAGCGGGCAAAATCCTCCTTGGTGAATCCACGCGATTCAAACAAGGCAACTGCAAGCGCATCACCCATCGCTAATGTTGCGGTCGTACTGGATGTCGGTGCCAGATTCAACGGACAGGCCTCTTTTTCTACCTGTATATTGAGTACGGCATCGGCCTGTTTTGCCAGGCTGGATTTGCTATTACCGGTGAGGGCAATCAATTTACTGCCCATGCGCTTGATGATGGGGAGTATGGTCAGGATTTCAGTGGTTTCACCGGAATTCGATATAGCCAGAACGACATCATCTGTTGTAATCATCCCCAGGTCACCATGACTGGCCTCGCCCGGATGGACAAAGAATGCCGGGCAACCGGTACTGGCCAGGGTGGAGGCGATTTTACTACCAATATGGCCTGACTTGCCCATCCCGACGACAACTATCCGTCCTTGGCAGCCTTGCATGATTTCACAGGCGCGGGTGAACTGGCCATCAATCCGATCCTTCAGCGCGGTGACAGCTTCGGCCTCCAGCTCAATAACTTTGCGGCCCAGAACTGCAAAGGATAAGGTATCTGTCATGAGTTTCGTGATTAAGTTACTCTCTGTGAGAGTATATCCAATCAGACATTAATATCCTATGGAACAAGTCGACTTCCACAGTATTTTGATCCTGCTGGCTGTGGCAGTGATTGTGGTGGCGATCTTCCGCTATTTGCATCTGCCCCAGATCATTGCCTACCTTTTTGTCGGTATGCTGGTTGGTCCTTATGGTCTCGCCTGGATCCCGGATTTGGAAAGTACGCGTTATCTGGCCGAATTTGGCCTGGTTTTCCTGATGTTCACGGTCGGTCTTGAGTTCTCTTTTGCAAGACTGAAGGCCATGAAGGCGATCGTATTTGGCCTGGGCGGGGCCCAGGTCATTATCAGTTGTGTGTTTATCGCCATGTTGGTCTGGTTGGTTGGGAATTTGTCCATTGAAAGCTCGATCGTCATCGGCGGTATCTTGGCCCTGTCATCGACTGCCATTGTGATGAAGATGCTGATTGAACAGCTTGAGCAGAGTTCACGGCATGGCCGCCATGCTGTCGGTGTATTACTGTTTCAAGACCTGGTAGTCGTTCCCTTCCTGATCCTGATCCCTGCATTGGGTGGCGCCGAACAGGAACCATTCCTGACGACATTTTCTTGGGTATTGGTAAAAAGTGTTCTTGTTCTGGCAGGTATTCTTATCTTCGGTCGTTGGCTGTTGCGTCCATTGCTCCAAGAGGTAGCAAGAGCCCACTCACGCGAATACTTTATGCTAACAGTCTTATTGGTAACACTGAGCGCGGCCTGGATAACCGACATGGCTGGCTTATCTTTGGTGTTAGGTGCATTTCTAGCAGGAATGATGATTGCTGAATCGGAATACCGTCATCAAGTCGAGGCCGATATCCTGCCGTTCCGCGATGTCCTCTTGGGTTTATTTTTCATCACAATCGGTATGCTGTTGAATTTAGTAGTTGTCTATGAACTTTGGGCCTGGGTGCTGACGAGTGTCTTGATGCTGGTTCTTTTTAAGACATTAGTTGTGTTTATTATTGGCAGACTGTTCAAGATGGAGGCGGGTGTGGCCCTGCGGACTGGTCTGGTGCTGGCTCAAGGTGGTGAATTCGGGTTTGCGCTATTGTTGCAGGCGACACAGGCAGATCTAATATCCGCTAATTGGCACCAGATCATTCTGGCATCGATCGTAATCAGCATGGCTTTAAGTGCATTAATCGTGAAATACAATGGCATAGTTGCTAAGAGATTGGTGCCAAGTTATCGACGACAACGCGAAGAAAGCCTTGGGAATATTCGTGAAGAAATAGGGGGGTCAAGGGGGCATGTGATCGTTTGTGGGTATGGCCGTAGTGGTCAAAATCTGGCCTGGATGTTGGAACAAGAAGGTATTGAGAGTATCGCTCTTGATCTTGATCCTGTTCGAGTCAGGGATGCTCGTGACGCCGGTAAACCTGTTGTCTTTGGCGATGCCAGCAGACGTGATGTGTTGGAGGCAGCCGGTTTGCAATCAGCCTCGGCACTGACGATCAGTTTTAATGACGTAACGGTAACCCTCAAGATTCTAGAGATCGTTCGGACACTCAGGCCTGATATTCCGGTGATTGTGCGCACGATGGACGATTCAGATATTGAGCGACTGGTTGCCGCTGGGGCGACAGAGGTTGTCCCGGAAAGTCTGGAAGGCAGCCTCATGATTGGGTCACATGTGCTGATGTTGTTAGGGGTGCCTGTATCACGAATCGTCCACCAGGTGCGCAATGCCCGAAACGATCGTTATCATATGTTGCGTGGGTTCTTTCACGGCGGAGACCTGGAAGCTAGCGAACAGGCCTATCAGCTACGCCTGCACTCTTTAACCCTGCCGGAGCAGGCTTACGCAATTGGACATCGGTTAGCGGACCTGCCACTGGAGAAAATCGGGATCAAAGTGACGGCGGTACGCCGGGGCGGTATTCGCGGGCCGGAACCCGAACCGAATACAAGGCTGATTGCTGGTGATGTGCTGGTTCTTTATGGTACACCGGATTCCTTGGAAGAAGCCGAAAAACTGTTATTGGAAGGATAGTTGTCATAATGACCTATGAGGTACCTTATGACTTGCTTGTCGGGACAGTCGGCTGGGATGACCAGGGCTGGGCCAGAGAATTTTATACTGAGGATACCCCCGTTGAATGGTACTTTCTGGCTTATAGCAATGACTATCGTAGCGTTATGGCCCCGGCCAGTATTTGGCCGACAACTAGCCATAGCGATGTTGAACGCTGGGTAGAAGAAAGTGATCCAGGTTTTATTTACACACTTGAACTGCCAGGCAATCTATTGTCCGTCTCGAGAGATGAGCAGCGTGCGAAGTTTGCTACTTTTACCGAGCTAGTTGCACCTATTCAAGAACAAACTGCAGGGTTTTTTCTGGACCTGCGTGACAAAATGATTGAACCCGCCGCATTAGAGAGCTTCATTGAGATGCTTGTACAGCAACAGCCCGTTTGTATTGATTTGCCAGAACCGTTAAACAGCGATGAAGAACTCCTGGAGTTGTTGCAGAGATACCGCGTCGGTATTTGCTGGCATTGTGATCAACAGAAACTACCTGAACAGTCTGGTGACTTTCTCATCGCCATAAGTGAAGAGCGAGACCCAAAACGGTTAAGAATGCATATCGAAAGCCTGGGATCGCTACTGGTGCAAGGCAAGCGCGCGGCCTTTTATTTTAACGGGTCCCATGCCCCGAACTCGGCCTGGCAGGCGCGTATAATAGCCGAATTAATGGGTATATAAATCAAAGAAAGATAATATCAAGAATGAGAGTTATCACCAGAGATAGCGAGATATTTTTCATATTTCCCCCCTTGCTTATACACTTGCAAGCACAGGCTTTCACCAGTAGAAGGTTTGTAACGATTGGCTAAGAAAACCGGGGTTAATGTATTTTGCCCAATCAACTAAAATTGATCGACTTCAATCAATTTGGGCGTGTTAGCATAACTTATCTTGTTGTACAGTTTAGACCCAGTCATGCAATGATTCAGTGATTAATGAAGACAAACACGAAAAACAGTGATGATCAATCATCGATCGTTGAGATCAGGGACCTGACTTTTCTGCGCGGGGACCGTATTATTTTTGATAATTTGTCATTAACCATACCGCGCGGCCAGGTAACTGCCATTCTGGGTAGCAGCGGTGTGGGTAAGACGACATTGCTCAATCTGATCGGTGGGCGCATACGACCTGCCTCAGGAGAGGTCATTGTCGACGGTTTGAATGTCCCGTCTATAGGGACAAAGAGCCTGTATGATTTGCGAATGCATATTGGGATGTTGTTTCAGTCTAGTGCCTTATTGACGGGTATGGATGTATTTGACAACGTCGCCTTTCCTATTCGTGAACATACCTCACTCCCAGAACCCATAATCAGAAACATGGTCCTGATAAAACTACAGTTCGTTGGTCTTCGGGGTGCACGTAATCTGATGCCGGCTGAACTTTCCGGCGGGATGGCCAGGCGTGTGGCATTGGCAAGGGCGATCGCCCTCGATCCGATGATGGTTATGTATGATGAGCCTTTTACCGGTCTTGACCCGATTTCAATGGGTGTCATCGTTAAGCTTATCCGCGAGCTTAATGACGCCCTGTCGATGACTTCGATCATTGTGACCCATGATGTTGACGAGGCTTGCTCGATTGCAGACTATGTCTATCTGGTTGGTGACGGCAAGGTGATTGCCGAGGGAGATGCAGCCAGCATGCGTCATACCGATTCTGCGCAGGTAAATCAGTTTATGGGGGGGTTGCCTGATGGACCGGTACCCTTTCACTACCCTGCACCAGAGTTTGTTGATGACCTCATGCAGGGGGCAGAGAAATGAATTTTATTAGAAGTCTCGGTGCCTGGGCATTATCAGCGACAGCGCGCATAGGGCATGCCACGCTTTTTCTTTTTGAAGTACTAAGAAGCCTGTGGTTTGCCATTATACGTTTCCGTTTGCTTGTGCAGCAACTACACGCTGTCGGTGTCTTGACCCTGTTGATCACACTGGTATCAGGGATGTTTATCGGTATGGTGCTCGGGTATCAGATCTACAATGTATTAAGTGATTTTGGCAGTGAATCAAGGCTTGGGCAGGTCGTTGCATTATCGCTGACGCGTGAGTTAGGGCCGGTTGTCGCAGCATTATTATTTGCCGGCCGCGCCGGGTCGGCCCTGACTGCAGAGATCGGTCTCATGAAGGCAACCGATCAGCTGGCGGCGATGGAAATGATGGCGATAAATCCTTACAAATATGTTATTGCCCCTCGTTTTCTCGCAGGTTTCATCTCGATGCCGTTTTTGGCGATGATGTTTACATCAGTTGGTATCTGGGCAGCCTATTTTATCGGTGTCAGTTTTCTGGGAGTAGATCCTGGGATCTTCTGGAATGTTGTTCAAAGTGGCACCGATTTTTATGACGATGTACTGAATGGCATTATAAAGAGCCTTGTTTTTGGTTTTGTCATAACCTGGATTGCAGTTTTTGAGGGTTATGATGCTGTGCCGACATCATTGGGTGTGAGCCAGGCAACGACCCGGACAGTAGTTCACGGCTCGTTAGCAACCCTTGGTTTGGACTTTATATTGACTGCATTAATGTTTGGAGATATCTGATATGGCTTATAGAAAAGCAATTGAACTCTGGGTTGGAGTGTTTGTTGCCGGTGGGCTCATCGCCTTGGTATTTCTGGCATTTAAAGTCGGGAATCTTGCTTCTTCCGACATCGGTGACAGTTATACATTGCGTGCAAATTTTGAAAATATTGGTCAATTGAAACCACGCGCACCGGTAACATTAGCCGGTGTAATCATAGGGCGGGTGTCAAAAATCAGTATTAATTCGGATTATCAGGCAGAAGTGTCAATGCAGATCAGCAATAAATATCGTCAATTACCAGTCGACTCAAAAATGAGCATTCTCACCTCGGGGCTGCTGGGTGAACAATATATTGGTGTGGAACCCGGTGTGACCGATGACTATCTAAAGAGCAATGATATGGTTGAAGATACACAATCGGCGATGATACTCGAGAAGCTGATCAGTCGATTTATGTTCAGCAAGGCCTCGGAAGACGATAGCAAGAAGTAAGCATATATAGAAGATAGAAGGAGCAGATGTAATGAGAAAATTAAGATTGATGATATTGGCCATATTTATCCTGGGGCCAATAACTGCCGGGGCGAGCACACCACCGGATATTGTGGTTAAGGACACGACCCAGAGAATCATCAATCTCCTTAAGCAGAACAAGCAATCTTATGAACGTGACCGTAGTAAACTGTTCATTATGGTTAATGAAATTGCCTTGCCCCATTTTGACTTTGTCGTTATGGCGAAGTGGGTCCTCGGGCGTAAGCACTGGACCCGTGCAAATAAAGCCCAACGGAAGCGGTTTATCAATGCCTTTGAAGAGCTACTGGTTCGCACCTATGCTGTGGTTTTATTAAAGTATACCGATGAGAAAGTTATTTATCTGCCACTCAAAATGAAGCCCGGGGCGCGCAAAACAATTGTAAAAATAGAAATCAAGCGAAGTGGTGGCGCTGAAAATGTTCCGATGGATTACAGCTTTTATAATAAAGGGTCGGAATGGAAGATCTACGATGTAAAAATAGCCGGTGTCAGCCTGACATCAAATTACCGTGCCGAATATGACATCCAGATCCGTAAAATGGGATTGGATGGCCTGATAAAAAGTATCGAAAAAAAGAATAAGCAGATGCGTCAGACAAAGTAGG
>FXBF010000586.1_pt1 | contig 12697 bp, 8 predicted proteins | sample 5335321 | NCBI WGS metagenome assembly FXBF01 (sample SAMEA103928391, study PRJEB20085) | sediment metagenome | isolation source: sediment | reverse complement strand
GGAATGATCTGTAAGGACAAAAATTACTTTCCTGTGACAATCGCACGACATAGCCGTCATCCGCGTCGCCGATCATCGGCACGTTCCCGCCCGCGTCCATGAGGGACGCGATGAATTCGAGCATCGCCTCCATCCGCTGCCAGTAACCGGCGGAAAAATCCTTTCCATTGGCGCGTCCGGCCAAACCGGCTAGCAACAGGAAATCAAGCACGAATTGTTGATATGAGATCGCCTGTTCGCGGTTGACACCGTCTTGCGTGTTCTGTTTCAACGCCTCGCGCTCGAGTCGGCGCTGTGCGCTGTCGCGCCATCTATTGACGTGCGGCCAATATGGCCACGTAATCGCCCCGATGAAGAGACCGGCAAGCTCGCCGATCAAATGGTTGTTCGCCGATGAAAACTGCGAAAGATGACCGCGGATGAAGTGCATGTGCAGGTATATCGAGTCAAGCCAACGACGCCGAAAGTGCTCGCCCGCGCTTTCCGCGAATACCGGTGACTTTAGGCCCCCGATCAGTTGCCAAACGATGCTCCAATTGATGAGGCGTATAGCCATTTCGAGGGAACTGGTCCAGTTTGGACCCTCAAGATAGGGACACTGGTCAAACCAAGACTCGAGCTGTCGCCGCAGGGCGTCGAGATAGCGCCGGTCCTGACTGAGGCGGTACGCCTGCGCCACGGTGACAAACTGAAGATGTCTGTTCGGCTCCCACAAGTATTTAATATCGCCGACCAGCGCCTCATTGCGGTAATCGAGCGTCTTACCGAAGGCGCGCGGTGCGACCGTTCCCGTCTTAGGATTGCGATTCCATTGTGGCTCCGGCCCGAACTCGCATTCTTGAGCGAATACGCGCAGCTTTCCCTGAACGATCTCGTCGGCCGTTTCTACATACAGCATGGGATCAACCTTTGCATCGCCACCGATAAAATCGCGCGCAATTGCGCCGATATCGGGATCCGGTACCGTGCGGACGGTGGCAAAGCCGGCCCGCTGAAGGCGGGCCAGCAGCTTCTGGTAGATACGGTAACCAATTTCCCCCGGCGACATGCACCGAAGGCGGTTCCAATACCAGGCAAGAGCCGACAGGGAACTACGGCCTGCCGCCACTATGCGTAGTGCCTCATCTGAGGCCCGCTACTTATGCACATCACTTCCCACGCTCCACCTGCATCGTAACCACAGTACACATGTCAAAAAACCAGTAATAATCGTTCCCACAATCCACACATCTCGTCACGACAGAGTGTTCCTGCGCCTCCTGACGCGCCTGACACTCTCTACCGTCTGTCGGTGTAAAATCCCCCGCTCGTCCACTATCCGAATTAGGGGCCGGCAAGAAAGTAACCTGTACCTTAGCGCAAACCCGGTGACCTAGCCACTTGTCTGGCTTATTATGATAACGGTCGGTTAGTGATTGAATATCCACACCCAGAAGCCATACTTCTCCTTAGCAAGAAACGAACAGAAGTATTAGTGCGATATATTATAATAGTGATGGCCAACGAATCCTTGCTGGGACAATGCGAACACGACAACTCAGGAGACTCAATTAAGTCATGAGAGAACAGACACTTTATCTCGTACACCCCAAAATAAGCCGTAAACCACACCCAGTATTTTAACCCAGTGCATAGAGTTCAAACGTCGGGATCCGCCGAAGACTTTTCTTCGCACCTAGACCAGCACACAGGGCAAACACGTACACGCTAAACGATGACTGAAGATCAACGATAGCGCCAGAGATATTGACGGAGATGAGAGAATGAAGAGTTTTGGATTCACAGCATTGTTGCTACTGCTGGCATCTTACAACACATCTGCCAACGCATCTGCCGCTGACTTAAACGGCTACACAGCGCAGTACGAGTGCCGAGCAGGCGGACAATATTGTGATGTCGATGTCGAGGGGCTCACGGGTCCTGGTTCAATTTGCGACCAGACGATCACCACCGCCGATGATCTCTCGAAGATCGAATCCAAGCTGAATGGTGGTAGTCAGAATATTTGCATCGAGCCGGGAGATTACACCGCCAAGGGCACGATTACGATCACGGCCAGCGGCAGCAGCAGTGCGTACAAGACGTTCAAGTACAAGCGCGCCTCGGACACGGACGATGATCCCTGGGACCAGTCCGATAGCAACAAGGTCAAGATTACCCAACTTCGTGTCCACGGTAGCTATTGGATCATCCATCGTCTGACGTTTCCTGGTATTGCCGGGGGCCCCTCGCCGCGAACTGAATCAAGATCAGGGGCAGATTACCAGATTTTCGACCGACTATTGGTCGAGGGGACCGGATCGACTAGCAGCTATTATGGCTATTCTCAGAAGTGCAGTGAGTCGGGATACTCCAATCTCACGGTTCAAAACAGCGTCTTCCGAAACGTCGGTCCGCGCCCTTCTACTGAGGCGATTGCCGTCGATCTACAATGCGGGGACAACCTGATAGCAGTCAACAATGAGATTTATGACTGGGTGAGTCACCCTATCCAGTTGGGACGCAATACCGCGCCTTCTGGCCGTATCGTGAATCTCAATACTGTAGTGGAGAACAATGACCTCTACGTTACCCCCGCGCTTTATAGCGACTGCTCCGGTAACTACACACCTACCGGCCCTTGTGCTGCCAGTGAATCAGTGATCTCGGTAAAGGTCGCTGCGACCGCTGGTAATCACACGAAAATCATTCATAACCGAGTTTGGGGGACTCGATGGACCGATACTAACCTTTGCTGCAACGGTGACAGTGGACAAGCTATCGGGCACTACAATAATAATGGTTACGTTCTACTTCAGAATAACATCATCATGGATGCCCAGGTCGGGATTGACAATGTCGCCGGTAACAATTCATTCATAGGGAATATTTTCTACTGGATTCGGAAGTTTCGATCTGATAAAACCAGTCAAGCGATCCGTAACTGGTACTCGCCCGACGGCGCCGAAGCCTACGAGCTATATCTGAATACGGTGATCCTCGCCGAGGAAAACAGCTTTCCAACCCTCGCGGATTCTAACGTCGACACGCGATGCAATGTCACCATCGACTCCGGTCCGAAAAGTCCTAGCACCCCGCCTGCTAGCTCAATCGCTGATTACAACGCTTTCTATAACTCGCCGAGCTTCTCGTTTAACGGTAGTGGTTCAAACACCACAAAGTCGGTTTCTACGCGCACCAACTCTGCCAAATATTCGGCAGGAGCAGTGATGCGTTGGGATGACGGTAAAAACTGCTCTGTCACTACAGACGCAGCATGTTATCTGTACATAGCCAAGAACAGCGGAACAAGTCTGGGATCGGAACCAAAGCCATGCACTACGCTCGGTTGCACCTTCGACGACGGCGGCATCACCTGGCAGGCGGTTCGGGGACCATACGCGTTCTATCGCAAACTGCGGACTAAGCCTGAACCCTACATTATTCCTTACGCCCGCCCCTACGCGGATGCTGCTGATTTGCCATCCAGCGCTCCGGAGGCTTACGCCTGCCCATCGGATTATGCGTCACGACGTGGGATAGGCATCAACGACGCCAATTAACGGCTTTGGGACTTCCCGAAAGTCACTCTGAAAGGCGCGAAGGGCAGGCGCGCGAGCCTGGCGGTTCTCGCGCTTCCCTTAGTTCGGCCCTCCCAACCCGCACGGATTCCAGCGTCGTTAAGGTTGTGTTAATAAACCATCGACAGGAGTGGACATCGGTGTATCGGTACGGGGGCCGCCTCGACAAACGCTTTGAGCTTGCCACGTTGTCCCTTATCTACCCGCATTGAACGGCTCCGTTCGTGCCCAGCGCCAAAAAAAAAGATGCTGGCAGTCCTGTAGTTCTGTGTAACCTGTTTCATATCGCTCCCCGTATCAAACCAGCGGCGCTACGCCAGTAGCACCATTCAATCGACAGCATACACGCGGCTTTGCGTCACACCCGCGCTGGCCGCGATATCAGCCAAAGTGCATTCGGAACCACAGCTCGTTGGTCAATAGCGTCCAGATCACCAAGGCGTTGTCCTCAAGACCCGCCCGGTCGCGTGAAATCATCTCGTGTACATATTTCGGGTCGTACAGATCCCGCGATTTCATACTAGACTCCACGAGCAAGTCGTCAACCATTCCGGCCAATGGACCGCGGATCCAAGATCTCAGCGGCGAGCCGAAGGGCGCCTTCGGCCGGTAGACGATATTCTTGGGTAAATAGCGCTCCGCCGCCTTCTTCAGAAGATATTTCTGCACGTTTCCGCGGATGCGGTGTCTCGGCGCCAGCGAGAACATGAATTCTACGACGCGATGATCGATCAATGGCGGGCGTCCCTCGACTCCCGCCGCCATTGTCGCTTTGTCCGAATACAGCAGATTGTGCTCTGGCAGAAAGACGTTGGTGTCGTTCAGGCACATTCTGGTCAGGTACGACGCATTCACCGAATCGAATCGGCGGCGCTGCGTCGTGTAAAAATGTGACCTCCGGTAATCGGCACCATTGCGGAACAACTGGCTGAACTGGTCCTGGGACAGGGAAAGATCCGAGGCCAGATACCGATCGAACTTCTCAAGCGATGCAAACGATGCAAAGCGCTTGGCCCACCGTAGCGTGCGCAATCCGCGCGCCGACGTCGCAACCGGGATTCGCTGGAACCCGGCCTCTATCACCGCCCGCAGCCCTCTTGGGACAATACGTTGATAAAGATCCGCCCTCAGGCAAGCCAGTTGCTTGCGGTAACCCCCGAATACCTCGTCACCGCCCATACCGTTCAGAAGCACGATGATATTCTGTTCCCGCGCCGCTTTCGAAATAAGGTAAGTATTGATTGTGGCCGGATCCGATAGCGGTTCGTCCAGGTGCCAGATCAGTTTTGGCAGCAACTCCTCAATCTTCGGCTCGATCTCGATCTCGTGGTACTGGAACTTGAAATGCGCGGCGACTTGCCGGGCGTAATAGCTATCGTCCGGCATCTGCTCGAAGCGCTGGTCCTTTTCGGAGAACCGTATCGTGAAAGCGTGGATGTCGTGCGTTGTATTCTGGCGCATGAGCGCGCTGATAATTGACGAATCCAGCCCGCCACTGAGAAACACCCCGACCGGAACGTCGGCGATCATCTGGAGGCGCACCGAATCCTTGAGCAGCGCATCCAGCCGTTCTGTCACTTCATCATCGCGCGCCGCGTCGTTCTCGGAAACTTCGATAGTCCAATATGGACGAATAGTCAGCCTACCACTCTCGTAGGTCAGGCTGTGGCTGGGCGAGAGCTTGTAAATTTCTTCGAACCCAGTGTACGGGGAAACCTGAAACCGCGCAGGCGTCGCCAGTGCAGCCAAATCCGGACGCTTCGGCACCGTTGGGCAAGCGAACAGTGCTTTGATTTCCGAGGCGAACGCAAACAGACCATTGCCGTGATAGTAATAGAAAGGCTTGATGCCGAGGCGATCACGGGCCGCGAACAGGCGCTTCTTCCGTACGTCGTATATCGCGAAAGCGAACATCCCGTTGAGCCGCGTGAGGCACTCGTCGCCCCACGCTTCGTACGACGCCAGCAATACCTCCGTGTCGCTCCGCGACTTGAACCGGTGGCCGAGCGCGACCAATTCACCTCGGATGTCGAGATAGTTATAGATTTCTCCGTTGAACGTAATCCACAAATCTCCCCTACTGTTCGACATCGGTTGATGCCCGGCCGGGCTTAGGTCAATGATGCTGAGCCGCCGGTGTCCGAGGGCGACTCCATCGGCCTCCAGCACTATCACGCCGGCATCATCCGGTCCGCGATGAGCCTGCGCATCGGTCATCGCCGTCACTACGCTGCGATCCGGCAATCCGACGACGCCCGCAATCCCACACATAACTGAAGCTTCCTATTCAGTGATCATTCTTGCAGTTACTGATACCCGCCGCCCGGCATTATGTTGCGAACGGGAATACCGATCCCAGCCGTATTCAGCGACATTCAGAATCTTATTAAGTCAACGGTACCCCACGCACATTGCACCGTCACGTTAGCAGCTTTTCGTATAAGTCCCCGAACCGCGTCGCCAACTTCTCCAGCCCCAACTGCTGCACCGCCCAGGCTCTGCAGCTTCTGGACATTGCTCGAAGATTATCTTCCGACCGCGCGAGCTCGTGCACCGCGCCTACAACTTGTCGTGGATCCTTCGCATCGATCAGTATTCCATGCACCCGATCCACCACTACATCTGGAATACCGGCGACTCTGGAGGCTATGACGGGCGTTCCCGCCGCAAGACTTTCGAGGATCGCATACGGTAATCCCTCCTGGTGGTAAGTGGGAAATACAAACACGTCGGCCTCCCTAAGAAACTCGACCTTGTCTTGTCCATAGATGGAACCAACGAGCCTTACACATCCCTCCATCGCGTGCTCTCGGATCCAATTCTCGATCTCACCCCTGTCCGGACCTGATCCGGCAATCCACAACTCGACATCCCGAAAATCTTTCTCGGCACGCAGGTGCCGAACCGCTTCAATCGCTTCAAACATCCCCTTCGACCGGATCAGACGTCCCATGAAAGCCATTCGCCGGATCTTTCCACTGTGTACCCTATCGTCGGGTCCCCAATACTGCGATACATCCACACCGTTTGGGATAATCAAAAAACGCTCGGTAACGCCCAGCACCTGGAAATCCCGTTTCTCTGAGTTTGCCAGCAGGACCAGTGCGTCAGGAATGGAAAAAACGGTTCGCACCAAGCGGCGCATCCCCGGCTTTGCGCAAAGTTCTTCGAGTGACCCCCCGTGCAGCTGTAGTACAACCTTGCGTCCGAACAGTTTGCTAATGAGCAAGTATGCCAAGTCACGCCAGAACGCCTTATGATCCATCGCACTGTTTAGGTGAACTACAGCAGGCCATGAGCACAGAATTTTCCAAGCGAGCATTATCGGACTTGTAACGATCCTAAATATCTTCCTGTGCAGTTCCTCGTCCTTAGCTGGACTTTCTGTTCCACGACTTCCAGTTTCAACGTGCACGAGCCTGTAACGATCCTTTAACGGTGAGGCCAGCAAGTTTCTGATATGTGTAGGTCCTCCTCCCACCGCAGACAATTGCGGACCACATAAAAGGATCGTTGCTTTGCTCATGAGGCCACTCCCCAGAAACAGAAATTCTCGATTCAGACTGCAACAGCACTCTACCCTAGTGAGACTAGCGGCGGTACAAAAGTCTCCGACTGCTGTTGCGCGTCGTTGAAATACGGTCTTAATTAGCTGCTCTTACAGTAACACGCTCGGTCTGCGCCCGATTAGATGGTATCTCAATGAACGCTAACATTATGTAGTACAGCTGTGACACTTGAATCCTCAACACGTAGCTGTTGCTAACTGCCATCATGACATTCACCGCTGCGAAGAGGGCCAGGAATACATAGCGTTCTCTCTCTCGTATTCTGAGAATCGCTCTGAGAATTAAGATCTGCAACCACGCAAATAATACAAAGCCGATCATGCCTGTGTCCGAGATGATGCGAAGCCAGTCGTTGTGGCCACCCCATGTACCCTCGGGCGTGTCCGTGGTGCCGATTCCGATGCCCGCGAGCTGCTGGTCGATTGGCAACTGCGCGTAGAGCGCAATATCATTCGTCCACCTAACTAGACGACCCGATCCTATATCCATCAATTCAATCGGGCCCGTTCGTCGATCGGGAGCAAACTCGTGCAAGAGGGCAGGAATCCATATCGGAGCGGCTAGCACCGCCACCACTGCCAAGGCGGCCCCGCCTAAGACCAACGCTTTCTTGTTCTGCAAATAGCCATACAGGCCCGCAAAAACCAGCAGACCCAGGACCGCGGAACGGACCTGGCTCATGTAAAGACCATACAGTGCTGTGGCTCCGAGAAACGCCAGAAGCACATTCTCGGCTCGCGGAGACACTCCGTGTCGCTCGCCCTCGTGCACTCCCCGTAGGCTGACGTACACCACCAGCGTCATTAAAAGCAACGTCATGCTGTGACCGAAATTGTGCGAATTGCTATACGTACCCCCCCACCGCAGCAGGCCGGTCTGATACATTTCCTGGGCAATTGCCCCAGGACTACCTGTCGCGATCAGCCCGGCACTAACAAGCGCCGGAACGGAAAATCCCACGATAATCCAGAATATCACGCGTCTGTACTCTCCCCGATCCGGAACCACGTTCTTGACGATAATGTAACTAAACAGTGGAATCAGCAGCTTTGCCAGCGCGCCGATATATGACGCGTCGAAATAAATCACAGCCCTAGCGATGGACCACGCCGCGAATGCGAGTATCAATGCGTCAATCGGACTCATTCTGAGAGACTGCTGCACAGCGGCGCGTATCAGTACCGCTACAACGAGAATTCCGAACAAGCCAATGCCGAACAGGGAAAAGAATTCCTCCCCGAATCGCATCGATAACACCGGCCTAGTAAGCGCCACTAGCTTCAGCAAAAACAGTTCCATATCCTGCTTCTCATCGTGTCGTGAACATTCTTACCCACCACCTGCCGCCCCGGTCGAGCTAAATCGGCCACCTCCGATCGAAGGGTAATTCACCATACAAATTACTCGCATCAGACGCTACCGAGAAATTTCACAGGGAGGCTTCGTCGCCGACGACTCCTCTCTTTCCAATGTGCACCTAGCGGATTGCTGGGCGCCGCGGAGTGATTGGCGATGCTACCGATCATGCGGTCATCAATCGCCCGATTTACGGTATTCGAAAACGATATTCTTTAATAAAGTATCTATTTTCCTAATCCATCTCTCTCGGCTGTATTCCGTCTGAACGACTTGACGCGCTTTCTCTGCAATCGCGGCCCGCAATTGTTCGTCTTCGATGAGGTCAAGAACACTCTGCGCGAACTCGTCCACATCGCCATCTTTAGCAAGAAACCCTGTCTCTCCATCTTGAATCACTTCAGCCGGCCCTCCTGTGTCAAACGCCACTTGAGGAAGTCCATGTCTCATCGCCTCCAGAACGACCTGACCAAATGGTTCATAATATGACGTCAAAATGCAGATATCGACAACGGCATAATAATCGTCCATGTTATCGACATATCCTGGCGCAACTATATGATCTTTCAGTCCTGCATTCTTGACCTTGGTCAGAAAATCACTGCGTACCTCTCCGTCTCCTATGAAGACAAACACTACATCGGTTCGCTTTTCCAATATCCGCTCGCATACCTCAAATGCAAGCATGTGGCGCTTTTCGGTCCGAAAATTCGCAACCATAAGCACAATCTTGGTATCGTCTACAGCCCCAAGTTGCTTACGTAGTTCAGATCTTCCATTCTTGCTCAGCTGTGTTGGAATCTCCGTTCGTGTACCGTGATGAATTGTGTGCACCCGCATACCCGATGGTAAGGTACTTGTGATAAATTTGGATATGGAAATAAACTCATCAATAAAAAGCCGATAAAACAACCGTCTAAAAAACGCATAGCGCCTACCTAGTGAGTGCCAACGTTCATGCCATATTGTCACTTTCCCAAAGAGCTTTCCAAAAAAAGCTACCCAATAACGCTCGAATCCAAAATGTGTGTACACAGCATCGATCCGGTTTTTTCGGAAGATGTCGCGGAAGAGCAGAAAATTTGACAGTAGGTTGTACTTCGACACATTTCCGACAATGTACGGTATACCGCAATGTCGCAGATGTGGAAGCCACACTGGTTCATTCATGCTGTGCTGGTTCCCCGGCCTGGAAAACCGGTTATATTTGTGTCTGATGTCCGGCACGAGCCACAGAAACTCGAGGTCGGGATCTGGCTTTGCAGACAGTTCCACAAGGCTTTGCTCGATCGAGCTATAGGTGTCAACGACAAAACCAGGCACGAGCAGGACTCGCACCTTCGTCCCGGCTGCTGCATTTCGCTCTTTACTCCCCAACGCGGCGAACATAATTAGTCCGTAACGGCGCACGACGCGCCCCTCATGCGGTATAACATCCGCGCTCACTGGCGACGGAGCGCAGCGGAATTACGTTCCGGCGCAATACATCATTGGACATCTTTATAGGCGTCCAGAATTATCGACGTATAGTTCAGAACTCCTCCCTTGTTCCTACCATCGAATTTTCTTGAGCGTCTTATTTTTCCAGCTTCAGGATTCCACTCTGCAAAGTGGAACTCGCCCTCAGAGTCAATGGGTCCGAACTCGGTTCGCTTGTCGCCAGCGCCCGAAACGAATTTTCAAGCGCTGCAGACCGTCCCTTTTCCCAAGTAAGAAGTGCTTGCCAAGCCACCAAAGGACATTGACCGCACCGTAACGTCTCGCCGTATATAGAATATCGGTCATCTTGTCTCTCAGAGTCCTGATCCCCGCGAACAGTTTACGGCACATGTGTCGTCTGAACCACTTGGGACCAAAAAAATGTTCGTGCTTGCGAAGCATACGACATTCGTCCTCGATCTCGCGCGCTCCCATATTCCGAATACTATTACTGATACGCGGATGCCTTCCCTCGATTTGCCGAACGAGCGGTTCATTTAGGTAGCCGACGGCATACTTCTGCGCCAGGCGAATGAACATATCCCAGTCTTGAGATCGCGGAAGGGTTTCATCGAACAAGGTATCCCTAAGAGCGTCAGCGCGGGCCATCAGAATACTGGTCCCACCAGTCGTAAAGCGGTTCCTCCGCAGATCATCAAGGGCAACCCTCTCCTTACGTCGATATCTGCCGCCGACAGCTCCGGGCCGGGTACACAAGACCGCGTCATAGCGGTTAAGAAGCCTCAGCTGGTGTGCAACCTTTTCCGGCTCCCACTCAACATCGTCGTCAAGAAAACCAATGAACTCGGCGGTCGCAATATGGATACCGGTATTCCGCGCAGCCGGCGCGCGCCGATTCATATCGTGCCGCACATAACGAATGCGTTGATCTCCTAGACTTTCGACGACTGCCGGTGTGTCGTCGGTCAAGCCGTCATCAACCACGATAATCTCCAGATGCGAGTATGTTTGACGTTGGACACTCCCGATCGCTCGCGCGAGTAGTGCCGCACGCTTGTATGTTGGAATGATCACGCTGACTAGCGCTTCGCCGGCCATGCGCTACCTCTGCCCACTATCGCGTTGTCGAACGGACATGACGCAATTTCCTGCTCAGTATCGCTCGTAGCCGATTTCCTAGGGCACACGTAACATTGAATACTCCATATTTACGCGCGGTAAACACCAGATGTGTCATCTTGTTCGGGCGGTGCTTGATGCCATAGAGCAGCCCTTTACACATCTGGCGCTTGAACCAGCTCATCCCGAACAGCTCCTTATATTTATCGACAACACTAAACTGCTGCTCCAATTCGTTAACCGGGATGTTTCGAACGCTGTTGGTGATTCCTGGATGCGCTCCGCTGTCATGTCGCAATAATAGCGGCTTGTTCAGGTATCCAATCTTATGCTTCAACGCGATTCGGATGAAGAGATCCCAATCTTGTCCTCGCGGCAAACTCTCATCAAACATCATTTGCTTGACTATCTTTGTCCTTGCCATTAACACGCCTGTTCCACCCCAAGGCCCATCACGCAGGTCTGCGAGTTCTATTGTTTTATTGGATCGGTATCTGGACAGGACAGTACCGACTCCATCCGTACATACGACAACATCGTAGTGCTTCAATGCTTTTAACTGCTCCTCCGTTTTTTTCGGCTCCCATTCATCGTCATCGTCCAGGAACGCAATGAACTCGCCTGTGGCGGCTGCTATCCCAGTATTCCTGGCAGCCGATCCCCCGCGGTTGTTATCGTGGCGAATGTAACGGATACGTGGGTCACCGAAGCTCTCCACAACCTCATCCGTGTTGTCTTGCGATGCATCGTCAACCACGATGATCTCAAGATGTGGATACGTCTGATGTTGGACACTCCGAATAGCTCGCTCAAGCAAGACAGCACGGTTATGCGTCGGAATGATGGCGCTCACTAATGGTTTTTCCGTTGCTGTCTGGCCGGAACAAGCTGGGCGTTGTGAGTCTGACTTAGTCATCTCAAACATTTGTAGCCTGTGCATGGTCTACTTGGTCGTTGCTCTGGGGCGCTGCAATCGCATCGAGAGAATCTTGCGGTGCTAGACCCCGACAATCGCGGCCAGCCATCGTTGAACGACACGGAATCTGCTCCTGAGAACGTAACGGAACCACTTCGGGTAGTAGTAGGCCATACCTGCTAGGCTGAAACGCCACGGTTCGCCGTCCTCATAATAGTCGAGGTCTTTTGAGGCTCGCATTACGCTACGCCAATCTGTTGAGCCTGAGGACTTGACGTGGCGGAAACCCAGCCGAGTTTTTAGTCGAAGCCGAAGCCGCTGTTCGATCTGCTCGGGATCCCGATACTGAAAATGACGGTTAAGAATCCGTCGACGGCACACCCGCCCTTTGATGCGCTCTATGGAAGCACCCCACCAAGCGCTGTTCCCGGTAAGAAGCTTAGACTGCTTGAAAATCACGCGTCCTTTCAGCTGATTTCGAAACAGCCTAGTCTCTTGCCAATCGATCCTGTAGTAACGGCGACGTTCGAAAATCGGCAGATCACGGGTGTCGCGCCCCGCCATCCACATTTCATAATCTTTTTCCGTGTAGTAAAATTGAATTTGCCAAGCCTTGATGATGTCCGCGCCTTCCTTCATGGCCTGAGAAATTACGGGGCGAGGGTCCTCCGCGAGAAATTCGTCACCATCCAGGACAAGCCACCAGTCCTGCTCAGTGAGTTCTTGATGGTGAGCGT
>FXBF010000585.1_pt1 | contig 12702 bp, 11 predicted proteins | sample 5335321 | NCBI WGS metagenome assembly FXBF01 (sample SAMEA103928391, study PRJEB20085) | sediment metagenome | isolation source: sediment | reverse complement strand
GCCACGAAAATCCGTGGCCGACTTAGTCAATTTATTTACGGGACAGGACACTAGTTCAGAACGGGCTGGTCAGGAAAAAACAGGGGTGCGTCGCACTGCCGTCCCATAAACTCAAGACTGGCGTCAAATCGGGTGCCAGGTGATGACAGGGAATTCAGCAATCGCCCGTCAGGACGGGCGATTGCGACGGTATTGGAACCGGTGTTAGGGCCTGGCAGTTAACGATTGTAGGGCAGCAATGGGGTAGGTCCCTGTTTTTTCCTGGCACTTCACAGTTTTCTCAGTTCGTTCAGCAACACCTTCGGATCCGGCCGGTCGATGACCAGGCGCGAGAGTTTCGAGTAACGAATTATTCCTGCCGCATCGATAACCAACGCGGTCGGCCAGACCGTATCCTCACCATATTCTTTTTGACTATCGTCCGGAACGCCGGCGGTCATCACCAGACCCAATTGCCTTGCTGCGTTAAGCTGATCATCCAGCCAGAAGTCGAACTCGACCTCAAAAAATGCCGCGACGCGCCGAGTGGTTTCTAGTGGTTTCGGCGTAACGAAAATGAGTTTGGCGCCAAGATCGACGATGTCCTTGTAATGCCTGGTCAGGCCCTCGACCTGCCTGGTGCAAAACGGGCACCAGTTACCTCTAACAAAGAGCATCACTGTCGGCGACCCGATTACCTGTACCGACCGAATCGGATTGCCCTGTTCATCGGCGGCAGCGAAGTCCGGCAATGAACGGCCCGGCCGAAGCGAGTCGGGGATGCTCGGCCCGCGCCTCTTCTTGAGAAATATCCAGACGACGGCGATAAGCAGAACGACCGCTGCGCCTATAATCCATACGAAACTTGCCGACATCTCGTCCTCCCGGCCACAAAGTATGACACAAGCGCCGGGTGTGGACTCGCCGCTGTATGTTGAGATAATCACTCTTCTATTTCGCAGGAGTCTTTGGTGACCGAGAATCCGATCATCTGGCAGCCCGATCCGGATCGTTTGAAGAAAACGGCGATGTACCGCTTCATGAAAGAACGGTCCTTCGATTCTTACGATGATCTGCATCAATGGTCGATCGAGCACACCGCGGATTTCTGGCAGGCACTTTGTGACTTCTGCGACGTTCGCTTCAGTAAGGCTGCTGACGAGGTGCTGGTGCAGCCCGGCGATATGATGACGGCAAAATGGTTCTCGGGCAGCCAGCTCAGCTTTGCGGAACACGTCCTGCGCTACAGCGGCGACAGGGCGGCGATTATCTTCTGCGGAGAGAATGGCGAGCGGCGCGAGCTCAGTTTTGACGAATTGAGGCAGGCCGTTGCCGGGATCTCACAAGCCCTGCGATCAGCCGGTGTCGTGCAAGGCGATCGTGTTGTCGGCTATCTGCCGAATTGTCCGGAAGCGATAATCGCGATGCTGGCGGCAACCAGTCTTGGTGCTATCTGGTCCTCCTGTTCTCCCGATTTCGGCATCAACGGCGTTGTGGATCGATTTGGGCAAATCAAGCCGAAGATTTTGTTTTGTGCAGACGGTTATTTTTACAACGGCAAGCGGCACGATTCTCTTGAATCGGTCAAGGGCGTGCTCCAAGTTATCGATAGCATTGAGCGCACCGTTGTTACGCCTTTCTCGAGCGACGATTTCGGAATTGAGGACATCCGTGGCGCAGTGCGCTGGCAGGATTTTGCCGTACCAGACGCATCGCTCGAGTTCGCCCAGGTCGATTTCGATCATCCGCTCTACATCATGTACTCGTCCGGTACCACGGGCATTCCCAAATGCATCGTTCACGGCGTCGGCGGAACGCTTTTGCAGCACCTGAAAGAGCACGCGATTCATCTGGACATTGGTCCCGATGACCGGCTGTTCTATTTCACGACTTGCGGCTGGATGATGTGGAACTGGCTCGTCACGGGCCTCGCATCGGGTGCGACACTCATTCTTTACGACGGATCGCCTTTCTTCGAGGATGGCGACGTTCTATGGAAAATGGCCGAGAACGAAAAGATGACTGTCTTCGGCACCGGCGCGAAATACATATCGGCACTGGAGAAAGCCGGCGTACGACCGAAGGACAATTTTGACCTGCCGGACTTGAGGGCCGTTCTGTCCACCGGTTCTCCTCTGGCGCCAGACAGCTTCGACTTCGTCTACGACGCAATTGCCGAAGACATACAGCTATCATCGATCTCCGGAGGGACCGACATCATCAGCTGCTTTGCCGCCGGCAATCCGATATTGCCGGTACGGCGCGGCGAGCTCCAGTGCCTGGCGCTGGGCATGGCAGTCGAGATTTACGACGAGGAGGGTAAATCGGTCATTAACGAAAACGGTGAATTGGTCTGCACCAAAGCATTCCCCTCGATGCCGGTCGGATTCTGGAATGATCCTGACAACGCGAAATACCATGCTGCATACTTCGAGCGGTTTCCCGGCGTGTGGGCGCATGGAGACTATGCCGAAATCACTGACCGGCGTGGCATGCTGATACACGGTCGCTCAGATGCTGTTCTAAATCCCGGCGGTGTGCGTATCGGGACGTCGGAGATTTACCGGCAGGTCGAGCAGCTCGACGAGATTCTTGAGAGCATCGCGATCGGCCAGGACTGGGACGACGATGTACGCGTCGTGCTTTTCGTCGTGCTTCGCGACGGTGTCGAACTCAGCGACGACCTGAAACAGACAATCCGCAAAGCAATTCGTGACAATACGACGCCACGTCACGTTCCAGCCAAGATTATTGCCGTGCCGGAGATTCCGAGGACGATCAGCGGCAAGATCGTGGAACTTGCGGTTCGCTCGACGGTTCACGGCGAGGAAGTGAAGAACACGGACGCATTGGCAAACCCTGGTGCGCTGGAGCATTTTCGTGATCTGGCCGAACTGGCAGCTGAATGACTATGGATCAACCGGCCCAGGCACAACCTGACGGTATCTCGATCGCAACCGGCGATGTCCTGCCGGAATGGATCGACAGTAACGGTCATATGAATGTCGCCTATTATCTTCTTGCGTTCGATCATGGCGTCGATGCCCTCTGGGACCAGCTTGGCATCACGTCCAACTACATCGAAACCACAAAATGCTCGACTTTCGCCGTTGAATGCCATGTCACTTATCAGATGGAGCTAAGGCAAGACGATCCGTTTCTTGTCACGTCGCAGATATTGGCTTACGACAGGAAACGCATCCACCAGTTTCAACGCATGTATCACGCTGAAGAAAAATACCTGGCCGCGACGGCCGAGTGGATGAACCTGCACGTTGACCTGACGAACCGACGTGTAAAGCCATGGCCTGAATCCATATTGACGGCGTTGCAGGAATTCACAGACTGTCAGGGGGTATTGCCGGTGCCCGACGAGGTTGGCAAGAAAATGCGTGTGCGCCACCCAATATTCCTGGGCGTAAAACAATGAGGCAGTACTTGTTGGCGATTGACCAGGGCACCAGCAGCAGTCGCACGGTGATCTTCGACAGCACGGCTGCCGTCATCGCCAGTGCCCAACAGGAGTTTCCACAGGAGTACCCGAAGCCGGGCTGGGTGGAGCATGACCCCGAGGAAATATGGGGTTCGGTACTCAGCGTCACGAAAAAGTCACTGCAAGACAGTGGCGCCAGCCTGGATCAAATCGCCGCCATCGGCATCACCAACCAGCGTGAGACGACGCTGGTCTGGAACCGCGATTCCGGCGAATGTGTACACCGGGCCATCGTCTGGCAGGATCGACGAACGTCGGATTACTGCAGGGAACTGAAAGACAACGGCGCGGAAGAAACGGTTATCGCCAAAACGGGCTTGCGCCTGGATCCCTATTTCTCGGCGACCAAGCTCGCCTGGATTCTTGACAACGTGCCGAATGTTCGTCAAATGGCGATGGACGGAAAACTCGCGTTCGGCACAGTCGATTGTTTTCTTCTCTGGCGCCTGACGGGCGGTATAGTGCACGCGACCGACGCGACAAACGCATCTCGCACGATGCTATTCAATATTCATACGCAGGAATGGGATGATGAATTGCTCGATCTTTTCACAATCCCCGATTCAATGCTGCCGGAAGTCAAGGACAGCGCTTGTGAGTACGGTGCGACAGACCCGTCTGTGTTGGGGGCTTCGATACCGGTATGTGGCGTCGCCGGCGATCAGCAGGCGGCGCTGATCGGGCAAGCCGGATTCGATTCAGGTATTACCAAGAGCACTTACGGAACCGGTTGCTTTGTTATCGCCAACACGGGCGACACGGCGCTTCAGTCCAAAAACAAATTGTTGACGACGGTTGCGTATCGGCTCGATGGCAAAGTTACTTACGGCATCGAGGGCAGCATTTTTGTTGCCGGGTCAGCGATGCAGTGGTTGCGGGACCAGCTAAAGATTATCGACTCGGCTGGGACCTCGGCCGCGATCGCCGAAGCATCCGGCATTGTCGACAACGTACACGTGGTGCCGGCGTTTGTCGGGCTTGGCGCTCCCTACTGGGACCCGGATGCGCGCGGCGCAATCCTCGGTCTCTCCCGTGACAGCGGTATCAGTGAAATCGTGACGGCGACGTTGCAAGCCGTGGCTTACCAGACGAAAGATCTTATCAACGCGATGTCGGACGACGGTATTCAGCCGAATATCATCAGGGTCGACGGCGGCATGGTTGCTAACGACTGGTTTCTGCAATTCCTGTCAGACATCCTGAATCTGACTGTCGAGCGTCCGCAGAATGTCGAATCGACCGTGCTTGGCGCCGCTTGTCTGGCGGGACTTACCACCGGCATGTTTTCATCGACCGAAGCGGTGCAAAAACTCTGGCGGCGCGAGGCCTTGTTCGAGCCTTCGATGGAAAACGAGCGGCGCAGGCGCCTTTACGAAGGCTGGCTCGAGGCGGTATCGCGCGTAAAGTCGTAGCCCGAATATTTCGCCACTACGGAGTGCAGAAAAGTCGCCCGTCAGGACGTGCTCCAACAGCTGGCAATAGAATCGTAGGAGCCCGTCCCGACGGGCGAATCAATAAATGTTAATCGCGTTGCGCCGAAAATCGTTACCGGCGATCTGCGTCCTGACGGGCGTTATCTGCCCAAGGCAGAGACCCGCTAAAGCCGGTACACTTCATTTTCAGGAGATAAGAATAATGCCTACCGTGCCGAAAGAAGGACTGAGTCAGTACATCGACAAACCGCTTGAACCATCCGAATGGGTTTTGATCGACCAGGACAGGATAAACAGCTTTGCCGACGCGACTCTGGATCATCAGTTTATCCATGTCGACGAAGAAAAGGCGGCGCAAACGCCGTTTGGCGGAACCATCGCACATGGTTACCTGACGATGTCCCTGATTTCGCATTTCCTGCCCGAGTGCAGTGTCATGCCAGACGATACCGTCATGGCCATTAACTACGGATCGGACAGGATGCGGTTTCTTCAGCCTGTTCCGGTCGACAGCGAGGTCCGTGGCAAAGCGACCTTAAAAGAAGTGACTGAAAAAGCGCCGGGGCAACTGCTCTTGAAAAATGAGTTCGTAATGCAAATTAAGGGCGAGGATAAACCGGCACTCGTCGCTGAAATTCTAAGTTTGTTTATCGTTCAATAATCAAAAAATACTCTCGAGGAAATAACAAAATGGCCGTTCGTTTCGACGATCAGGTGGTGATGGTCACGGGCTCTGGCAATGGCCTGGGAAAATCACATGCGCTGGAATTTGCACGACGAGGCGCGCGTGTCGTCGTCAATGATTTGGGTGGGGCCCGCGACGGCTCCGGCGCCTCGAACGAAGCGGCACAAGCGGTTGTCGAAGAAATCGAAAACAGCGGCGGTCAGGCAATTGCGAACGGCGCGAATGTCGCAGACTATGAACAAGTCGAGGCAATGGTGAGCGAGGCGATCGATAAGTGGGGCAGGATGGACGTGCTGGTTAACAATGCCGGTATCCTGAGAGACAAGACATTCGCCAAGATGAATCTTGCAGATTTTCAGGTGGTCATGGACGTGCACGTGAAGGGTTCGGTCAACTGCACCAAGGCCGTATGGGAGCACATGCGCGAGCGACAGTACGGACGCATTGTCATGACAACATCATCCACTGGCCTGTACGGAAATTTCGGCCAGTCCAATTACGGTGCCGCGAAGCTGGCGCTGATCGGCTTCATGAACACACTGTGCCTGGAAGGTCATAAATACGGCATCAGGGTTAACGCATTGTCACCCGTGGCGGCGACCAGAATGACGGAGGACCTGATGCCGGAGCAAATACTGCAGTTGTTGCGACCCGAGGCGGTGACGCCGGCGGTAGTTTTCATGTGCAGCAAAGATGCGCCTAACCGGCAGATCATCGCAGCAGGTGCCGGCGGTTTTGCGAAGGTTACGATACAGGAGACACCCGGAATATTTCTGAAACCCGACGAAAGGACTGCCGAAAACGTCGCCGCGGGATGGGACAAGATATCGGAAACTAAAGGGATGCGCGAGTTGCAGTTCGGCGGCGAGCAGACAGAAAAATTTCTCACCGAAGCGGCCAATGCCCTTGGCATCAAGCTTGGCTAGTACTCCGTCGAGGTGATATTGATGGGTTCAGAGCACACCCGGATGATTCAAGACAAGGCGCAGTCCGCAGGGAATGGCATGTCCTTTTCAAGGACTGCAACGCCGTATTGGATCATCCGGGTAACTCCCTTCGGGCGAGCCGTGAAGCGGTCGTCCGCGGTGTTGCGCCTCCTGGCAAGGACGCGCCATTACCGGCGAGGCGCGCCTGGCGGTTTTTTATGCCCTCGGGTGCAACCGCTTCACGACTCGCTGAACCCATCAATATCACCTTGACGGAGTACTACGCCGCAAGGCGCAGAAAAGGAATAAATCGTGAAAGAAGCTGTCATCGTTTCTACAGCACGCACGCCGATCGGAAAGGCCTATCGGGGAGCCTTTAACAATACCGAAGCGCCGACACTGGGCGCGCATGCCATTCGCGAGGCCGTTGCTCGCGCCGGCGTCGAGCCAGACGAGGTCGATGACGTCATCATGGGCTGCGCGATGCAGCAGGGGTCCAGCGGGCAAAACGTTGCTCGTCAGGCTTTGCTGGCAGCCGGTCTGCCCGTAACAGTCGCGGGCATGTCCGTCGACAGACAGTGTTCCTCAGGCATGATGGCGATTGCCATTGCCGCAAAACAGGTCCTCGAAGACAATATGCTGGTCGTGGTCGGCGGCGGCCTCGAATCGATCAGCCTCATACAAAACGAACACTACAACCGCTACCGGGCATCGGATCCGAACGTGCTCGAGGCGGCGCCGGATATTTACATGACGATGTTGGATACAGCCGAAGTCGTCGCGAAGCGCTATGGCATAAGCCGGGAACGGCAGGACGAGTTCGGCTTGCAAAGCCAGCAACGCACGGCCGCGGCGCAGGAAGCGGGCGCGTTCGATGAGGAAATCGTAGCGATGACAGTCTCAAAGGGTGTCATGGACAAAGAGACGAAAGAAATCAGTTTTCACCAAGTCACCCTCGAGAAAGACGAAGGCAACAGGCCCGACACGACGCTACAGGGGCTGAATGGCCTGAAAACGGTGTTCGAAGATGGCAATATCACGGCCGGCAACGCGAGTCAGCTCTCGGACGGCGCATCGGCGGCCATCGTGATGGACAGCAAACTTGCTGAGAAAAGAGGGCTCGAGCCGCTCGGCATCTATCGCGGAATTGCGGTGGCCGGTACGGAACCGGACGAAATGGGAATCGGTCCTGTCTTCGCCGTTCCCAAACTACTGGAGCGAACCGGCGTGACCATGGATGACATTGGCCTTTGGGAACTCAATGAGGCGTTCGCTGTGCAAGTCATTTATTGCCGCGACAGGCTCGGCATTCCAAACGAATTGCTCAACGTGAATGGTGGCGCGATTTCGATTGGGCATCCTTACGGCATGTCCGGTGCAAGGTTAGTGGGCCACGCATTGATAGAAGGAAAACGGCGCAAGGCCAAGTTCGTCGTGTGTACGATGTGTGTCGGCGGCGGCATGGGCGCTGCCGGTCTTTTCGAAATAGTTTGAGGCTTGCCCGAATATTGTCCGAGACCACGCGGGATCGCTGACATCGGTATGATTTTGATAGGAACCAAAAGAATTCCTTATGGCGATACTTCGTAATCTCCTTTGGCTATCCGGTCTGTGGCCAGATCTCATCGCGCCTGACTGGCTCTTCCCTCGAGCCAGAATTTGCTATGGCTCTCAATCCAGAGCTGCGTCAGTCACGAAGATCCCTCGTCCACAGGTCCGAATTCCCGGGCAACGTTCGAGCTGATGCTACGCGCTCGCCAAAAGCTCGGTAAGTATCGAATCATCAGTCGCATCGCGTCCGGTCCATTGGCCGACGTGTATAAAGCGTTTGATTCAATTCATAAGACGAGGGTCGCGCTCAAAATCCCGAAGACGAGCGGTGGCCTGACTGACGAAGAGTTTCTGCACGAAGTTACGGTCGCGGTAAAGCTCAAGCACCCCAATATTTTGTCGGTGCAGAACGCGAGTTATATCGATGACAAGTTCGTTATCGCCATGGATCTCGGCGATGAATCGCTCGCCGATCGCATTGTAAGACGCATATCCACCGCGCGCGCACTCGATCTTGCTGGCCAAGCGTTGTCCTCGCTCGCGTTCGCGCACGAGCACAAGATAATTCATTGCGACATCAAGCCGGAAAATTTCATTTTGTTCCCCGGCAATAAGCTGAAACTCGCAGATTTTGGTTTCGCCAAGCTCAGTTTACGAACACTCAAGGCCTCGGGCTCGGGGACGATCGATTACATCGCGCCTGAGCAGGCGATGGGCCGTCCGAAGTTTCAGTCGGACGTGTTCTCGCTCGGGCTGGTGTTCTACCGCCTTTTCTCTGGCAAGTTGCCGGAGTGGCCGTTTTCGTGGCCAATGGTGGGTAACGAGCAGCTAAAAAACCGGGTCAGACCGGAGTTTGCCGAGATGTTGCGACGTGCCATTCAACTCGACCCGGCAGACAGATTTCGAAACGCGATACAGATGCAGGCAGAGTTCGAAAGACTGCACAGTCGTGCGCGCAGGCAACGGCGTTCCGGCTCGAAACGGCTCAACAAGCAGGGCGTGTCCTGGCGCCAGATGCAGTGGCGTGAATTCCAGCGCCAGTTCAAGAGCGTGCTCGAGACGCGGCATCAATGTCGCCGTTGTGAGGGCCCGGTGTCTGAAAGCATGCAGGCTTGTCCCTGGTGTGGATTCGATAATCCAGCGCGCGGATCGGCCAGCCGGATGCCAGCGCATTGCCCGCGTTGTGAGCGTGGCGTCAAGAATGACTGGAACTACTGCGCCTGGTGTTACGGGCCCGGCTTCGAGGCGGAATCGATTCGCTTTTACGCTGACAAGCGCTACACGAGCCTTTGCGCCAACACGCGGTGCCGCGAGCCATTAATGCCATTCATGCGCTATTGCCCCTGGTGTCGCATGAAGGTCAGGCGGCCGTGGAGGCTCGAGGCGAGCAAACACCGTTGCCGCGCCTGCCAATGGGGCATCGCAAAAGAGTTCTGGAACTACTGTGCCTGGTGCAGAGAGCCGATAAGGCGGGAATGATGCGCGGCTGCGGGGAATCGCAAGAATGACAATTTCCAACGAGCAGATCGAAATTCTGGACGGCGCGATCGAGCCTGACAGCTTCGAGAAAAAGCTGGGTGGCGGCACCGTCGCCGCGTATTGCGACCGCTCCCCAGATAAGGAGACCGAAAACGAGGATACCGTCGCCGCGATACCCTATGGTCCCGATGCCGTCATACTGGTCATCGCCGATGGAGTCGGCGGGCTACCGGGAGGGAAGCGCGCGTCAGAGACTGCAGTCGTGAAGCTCGCAGAATCTCTGTACGTGGCAATGACGGAAACGATGCTTCTCCGCACGGCGATACTCGACGGCATCGACGCAGCAAATACAGCAGTGCTTGACATCGGCAACCGTTCGGCGACGACGATGACCGTGGTAACAATCGAGGGGTTGATCGCACGCACCTATCAGGTCGGCGATTCGGAGGCTATCATTGTCGGACAACGGGGCCGCATCAGGTCGCAGACAATGGTGCACTCACCGACAGGCTTCGCCGTCGAGGCCGGCTTCCTCGACAAGCGCGAGGCGCTGCACCACGAGGAAAGACATCTCGTGTCCAACTTTATCGGCACCAATGACATGCGAATCGACATTGGTCCTGCGGTGAAATTACACCTGAGGGACACTGTTCTGCTGGCAAGCGATGGGCTGACCGACAACATTCAGATCGATGATGTCATCGACATCATGCGCAAAGGGCCACTGGCCAAAGCCATGGAATCAATGATCAGGCTTGCACACCATCGAATGATCAATGAATCGAAATTGCAACCGAGCAAACCGGACGACTTGTCTGTCATCCTATTCAGGAAACTATACAAACGGTGATTGAGGATTTATTGGGGAAGTGCCTCATTTTTTGTCTCCCAAAAAATTGGTACTTCTCCAATAAATCCTCCACCAGCCCAAAGCTTAATAGGGATGTAATTCACTTTTTTTGTTTTCCCAAAAAAATGGAGTGCGCTCCCAATTAGGCGCAATTTAGCTTGTTGAGCTGATGGGAAGCCTGATCAGGACGCGCAATCCGCCTTCGTCGCTGTTTTCCGCGGTGACCTCTCCGCCGTTGAGCCGAATGGCACGTTTGGCAATAGCCAGGCCGAGGCCGGCGCCCGTATCCGGTGCGTCCCTGGTTCTATAAAAGGGTTCGAACAACCGGGCCAGGTCAGCTTCGTCTACGCCCTCGCCGTGGTCCAGAATCTCGATTCTTGTGATAGTGTCTTGTTGGCTCACTCTAACGAATACCGCTCCATCGGCGGGACTGTGGCGAACGGCATTGCGAAGTATATTCTCGACCGCACTTGTCAACGCGTCGATGTAGCCATGTATTGTTGGTGACGCATCGAAACTGGCCTGCACCGTTACGCCATCTATTCCGGCAGACCTGCATTCATAATTGACGTTGTCCACGACGTCGCTGATCAAATCGGCGAGATCTATTTCCACCGGCTCAATCTGCGGGCTCGAGTCCATGCGCGCGTAGCTCAGAATCTGCCCGATCAAATTGTCCAGGCGTTCCGCCTCAGCGTTGATGCGGTCAAATTCCGACAAGTCGCCAGCCTGCCGTTTTGCAAGCTCCAGGGCCACGCGCATGCGAGCCAGCGGCGATCTCAATTCGTGGGAAATATTTTGAGATAGTTCTGTCTGCCGCGCTGCTGCTCGCGCCAGCTTGTCGGCCATCGAATCGAAATCCCTGGCGAGCATCCCCAGTTCGTCGCGCCGTTCGGCCATTGCCGCTCCGACTCTTGCGTCCAGATTGCCGTCGGCCAAAGACACGGTCGTATCGCGCAGCCTTCGAATCGGGCTCGCGATCGCCCGGGCCAGCAAGTAGGAAATGACGCCGCTGACAATTAATGCCAAAAGCAGAAGCAAAGACGGGTAAGGTAAGCCACGCGATAGCATTGCCGCATACCCGGTCGGTGTTACATCCAGGGTATAGACATCGCCGTCTGCGGACACGAGCTGTGAAAACGGACGAGCCCGGCGAAGATTGTTGGGGTCGCGTCTTTCCCTATCGTGACCCGGCATGCGGTGCCTGTGTCGATGTAGCTGTCGTGCAACCCGGTGCGGTATAGGACGACCGAGAATGTCCCGCAACTCCTGATCCAGAATATAGATCATCAGGCCACTCGAATTTGGGCCATTTTCCAGCCATTGCACCAGGCCTTGTCGCCCATTGGCCTCGAGCGCGGCACTAGCCTCGAGCATCGTTTCCTCGTAGTCAAAAGATTCGATTGCATCACGAAGTCGCTCTGCATAGATATATCCCGACAACGCCGCGATGCCGATCGTTATGCCAATGATCAGCCAAAAGGACAGAAAAATTCGTACGAGCAGGCTTCGCACTGCGGGTGCCCCTAGGATCCGGGAATCAGCGAATAACCAATACCACGCTGATTCTGTATGGATTCATTTTGATTTCCTGCTTGCTCGAGCTTGCCCCGCAAATTGCTGATGTGAGTATCAATACTGCGGTCATAGGGCAGTAGCCTGCGGCCCAATGCGCGTTCGCTGAGTTGTTCCTTGCTAACGACCTCACCCGGAGTCTCGAGCAGGCATCTGAGAATTTCATACTCAGTGCCGGTCAATCGCAATGTGCTACCGCCGACCGAGGCACGCCGGGTGCGTGAGTCCAGTTCGATTTCTCCAAGCTGCAGCTGACTCGAGCCCGGTGCCTCCCTTTGCGATCGTCTGAGAATTGCCTTGATCCTCGCAACAAGTTCGCGCGGATTAAAAGGCTTTGCAAGATAATCATCCGCGCCAAATTCCAGTCCGATTATTCGATCAACATCGTCGCCGCGCGCCGTGAGCATGATGACCGGAATGTCACTCGATTGACGGATCTGCTTCAGGGCATCGAGACCGCTGATGCCTGGCAGCATGATGTCTAAAATGACGAGATCGAAATTTCCGCATGCCAGACGCTGCAGACCATTTTCGCCGCTGCCGCATACGGTTAGTTCGAGTCGGTCCGTTCTCAAAAAGTCAGTCAGCATTGTGCCGAGCTCCCAATCGTCATCGATCAGAATGATGCTAGCCGAATGTTGAACGCCGTTCATGCGAATGATTCCTCATTAAACTCGTGGTCCAACAAGGCACTATTGATGGGCTCAGCGAGTCGTGAAGCGGTTGCACCC
>FXBF010000584.1_pt1 | contig 12704 bp, 9 predicted proteins | sample 5335321 | NCBI WGS metagenome assembly FXBF01 (sample SAMEA103928391, study PRJEB20085) | sediment metagenome | isolation source: sediment | reverse complement strand
GAGGCGCTTAAGAACGCCGTCGGGACCTGAGGAGATCTCGGAAGTCAAAGAGGCCGCCCTTTGGAACGGCCCCGAAAGGCAAATGCGCGGAGCCGCATCTGGCAGCCACGTTGCCACATTGATCTTTAGAGTTTTGTTATTGCGATTCGGACTGCGCCCAGTTGACAAATACCAGGTTCTGCTCGCAGTTATCGTATGTGGTGAGGGCGACGGGGTCTGAGAGCTCGAGTCCGCTGCTAGCGTCCAACACCTGCAGCGACAAAGTTTCTACGCTTGCGGTGGGAGTATCGGAGAGTTCGAAGTAATAACCGCCGAAGCCGAAGCGGTCCGCCGCGCTGCCGGTCAATGTATCCAGCGGCCCGATAGGCACCCCGGCCAGCTCACCGCTCACTCTCACAGCCAGGCCGACAATCGGCGCTCCCTGCAAGTCGTAGACTTTCCCACCCACGCCCATGTATCCACATCCGCGCTCGTCTGTAATATAGGTTGGGCTTCCGGTCTGCAATTCAAACTGCGCACCGCTTTCCGCAGTCGCCAGCGGGGACCCTTCGGGAGTGACCGTAAAATCTGGAGTTGCGGTGGCTTCCGACGTCACGGTCGCCGAGGAGGCAATGGTGGGCAGCGGACGCGGAGTCGAGGTCGGCGGAATCTGGGTCGGCAGCATGATTGCCGGTGTGTTGGTCGGCGTCGGTGGACCCAGGGTCGCCGGTAGGGTGGGTGGCGGATAAGGGTTAAGCGATGATTGAGGATTGAGGAAGATCATTGCGAATCGGAAGCCTACGTACAGCGTGACCAGCAGCACGATGGCCGTCAGAACATTCAGAATCAGCCGCCCGATGTTCAATCCGCCGCCTCGCGGGCTGGGGTCAAAGGGATCATCCATTTGCTCAGACTCCTGATCTCTTAATTAGCCTTAGAACCCGAATGTCCTAGTGGTCCTATCTCAGCCTTCAATGAATATCTCGATCTCGGCCCGCTGACGCTGTTCGGCCAGCCATTGTTCGACCGCTGCTACACGGTATTGTGTCAACGCTTCGCCCACAAGGGGCCGATCTTCCCGGCCCAGCACCTCCAGGACGTGAAACCCCAGTGCGCTTTCGATCACGCCGCTAACCTCTCCGGGCTGCAGGCTGAAGGCGGCTTCTTCCACTTCGGGCATCGTGAGCAAGCCCTTCGGAAACCAGCCGAGCTCGCCGCCAGCCGGCCGGGTGCTTGGGTCTCGAGAGTGAATTACCGCCAAAGTGCCAAAATCAGCTCCGTTGGCGAGATCCTCCAGCAGCGCCTCTGCTTCTTCGCGAGTCGCAACCAAGATGTGTCGAGCGCTTGTATGTTCGACCTGCGAGGGCAGCACATCCGTGATGGAGCCGACGGCTCTGGCCGCTAGGATCTCTCGACGGAGCTCGCTGCGGAATTCATCTTCGGTGTAGCCCGCAGCCACCCCATTGGAGACCACAACAGCCTCGAAACGTTCATCCAACTCTGTTTCGCTGAGCTCCATGCCCTGAATCATGGCAAATTGTGACAAGAGGCTGAGATCCACCAACTGGTCGAGCACCTCAGCCCGGTAATCGCCCAATGTTGCAAGGTCAATGCCAAGCGCCGCATTTGCAGCCTCGAAGCGGGCGACCTCACGTTCGAAGGCTGCCAGAGAGATGGCCTCACCGTTTACGTAGGCCGCCAGCGGCTCCGGCGTGGGGGTTGCGGTTGCGGTAGCGGGCGCCACCGTTGCGGTGGCGGTCGGCTCCGGCACCTCTGTAGGACCCCCTTGAAGGCTGCACGCGGCCACCAACACGCTAAGTGCGAGCGATGCCATTCCGGCCCGCATGGCGCGGGGCATTATACGCATGCCAAGTGCGTACGCAACAGGCACGGTTCGATTGTTCTCATTCAGAGGGGCTGGTAAAGACCATCACCATCGGACGGCGCTTGGTTTCGGCATAGAAGAAGCGGCTCAGATCCTTCTCGATCTTGTCTTTGAGATCGCCGCGATCGGCTTCCTTTGCCACGTCACGAATCCGCCTTCGGGCGTGCTCGAAGAGCTCTTCCGCGTCGCGCACAAACACAAAACCCTTGGAAACGATCTCGGGTTCCCTGCCAAGTGTGCCGTTCTTGCCGTCCAGAGTGAGGTGAACAGCTACAAAACCGTCTTTGGCGAGCGCCTCGCGCTCTCGCATCACGCGCGGACCGATGTCACCCACACCGCTTCCATCAACAAACACGTACCCACCGGGGACGCGCTCGCCGATTTCCATCTTCCCGTCCTTGAATTCGACCACCGTGCCGTTTTCGACGACTGCGATGGAGGAATCCTCCATACCGATCTCTCGCGCCAGTGCCGCGTGCTGTCTAAGATGACGCAGCTCACCGTGCACCGGGATCAAGTGCTTGGGTTTCACCAGCTCCAGCATCAGCTTCATTTCTTCCTGGCTGGCGTGGCCCGACACGTGGACGTCGGCGATCGGGTCGTAGATCACGTGGGCGCCGCGGGAGAATAGACGGTTAATTGTGCGGTGGATCATCTCTTCGTTGCCCGGGATGGCGTGGGAAGAGAGCACGATCGTGTCGCCTTCCATCAGATCGAATTGGCGGTTGGTGCCGGTCGATAGACGCCCCATGATCGAAGAGGGCTCGCCCTGCGTGCCGGTGCACATCAGGACCACGCTGGCCGGGTCCATCTTCAGTGTCGACTCGAGGTCGACGATAAGGTCATCGGGCACGTCCAGGTAGCCCAACTTCCGGGCCATCTTGGTGTTGTCGCGCATGCTGCGGCCAACGATCGCCATCTTTCGTCCGTAGCGCTGTGCGGCGTTTGCCACCTGCTGGACGCGTGAGATCAGTGAGGCGAACGAGGCGACGAGGATGCGCCCCTCAGCCGACCTGAACAACTCGTCAAACGCCGGGTCGATCACCGCTTCCGAAGGGGTCCAGCCGGGTTCATCCGCGTTTGTCGAGTCGGCCAGAAGTGCCAGCACGCCCCGGCCGCCGAACTCGCCTAGCTTGCCGAAGTCGGTGGGCCAACCATCGACCGGAGTGTGATCGAACTTGTAGTCGGCGGTGTGCACGATCAATCCGGCCGGGGTGGTGATCCCCATGCCGACGCAGTCCGGGATGGAGTGGCAGACATGGAAGAACTCGATTTCAAAGGGGCCGATGTTCACCATGTCGCCGGCGTTGATCGTCTTCAGCGTGACGTCGCCGAGCATCCCGCTCCGGCTCAGCTTGACCTCCAGCAGTCCGCGGGTCAGCTTGGTGGCGTAGATTGGTGCGTCGATCAGCTCCATCACGTGGCGGATGGCGCCGGTGTGGTCTTCGTGGCCGTGCGTGACGACGATGCCGCGCACCTTGTCGGCCTTGTCTTCCAGGTAGCGGAAGTCGGGGATGATGTAGTCGATCCCCAGCATATCGTTTTCAGGGAACATGATTCCGGTGTCGATGATGAGGATGTTATCCCCGTACTCGACCGACATCATGTTCTTGCCGATTTCGCCCAGTCCCCCCAGGGGAACCAGTCGTAAAGTCTTGCTACTCATTTATTTGTTTACCTTTGTTTGAATGAAGCTCGTGGAGAGGAGTGTTGCGGATTCTCTAGCAGAGCCAGAAACCGCCCTCTTGCGGGGACTTGCATTATCGATTTGGTTTGTTGCCCAGCGACAACCGGTGGATTTTATCATGCGTCGTGGATGATTGCATCCGTTAAGTCCGAATCCTTTCAGCAAAGCTGTGTAAGAGCATCTCGTAGATGCTCGCCCCTGAGCATCCTGCGTGCTAGGAACCTTGACCGCTTCACATTCGGTGGATATAGTACGGTCAATATAGCATGAGGGGCCGAGGTGGCCTACCGCCCGGATGCGGAGGCCATCAAGGGGAAGCCGGTGAACTTGGGTTTGCCTTTAGGGGCTGGGTGCAAGAGCATCTTCGCAAGCCTCAAAGGATGCCGAAGGCAGTCCGGCACTGTCCCGCAACTGTAAGCCGCGCGATCAGAGGCATTTGAAGAGCTGATCGAGCGTGCAAGTCAGGATACCCACCTCCGCCCCGCGCTAAATACCCCTTCGCGGAAAGGAGGTTGCGCATGGACCCACCCCAAGGTGGTCCCAGGCCTTCCCGAAGTGGGGGAAGGCTTTGTTCTTTCCTCACCTTCACCTCATTCATCTCACACCTGCAGCCCAATAGGAGCGCGCCATGCAATCTCAACCGATCGCTCGCACACTTGACATAAGATTCGGAAGAGCCAGCCGGCAGTCCTCAGCAGGAAGGTTCGGGCTCATCAGCTTGGCGCTGGCGTTACTGCTCACGGCCTGTGCGGCCCCGGCCGATTCACCGGCCGGCCCGCTGCAGGTTACCGATGGCCTTGGCCGTGAGATCTCCCTGGAGGGTCCGGCGGCGCGGATCGTCTCTCTCGCTCCCTCCAACACCGAGATGCTGTTCGCCATCGGCGCCGGATCGCAGGTCGTGGGTCGAGATGAGGTGTCGGACTATCCGGCCCAGGCGGCGGAGGTGGCCAGCATCGGCAGCACTTTTGGTGAGCTAAACACCGAAGCGATCCTGGCTCTCGACCCCGATCTTGTCCTGGCGGCCGACATCACCGCCCCCGAGCAGCTTCAGTCCTTGGAGACACTCGGCCTCACGACCTTCGTGTTGGCCAATCCATCGGACTTTGAGGGGCTTTACGAGAATCTCGAAACGGTTGGAGAGCTGACCGGTCATTCTGCCGAGGCAAGCGAGCTGGCCGCGAATCTGCGTGCAAGGGTGGAAAAGGTCATCTCGGCAATGAGCGACAGGGATCGCGTTACCGTTTTTTATGAAATTGATGGAAGCGATCCGAGTGCGCCCTGGACGACTGGAGCTGGCACTTTCCAGGATCTGCTAATTGAATTGGCGGGAGGTGGAAATGTGGCCTCCGGAATCCAAGGCTGGGGACAAATCGATATAGAGCAGCTCGTGATCCGGGATCCGGAGGTGATTGTCTTTGGAGAGGGTACGTTCGTCGTCACCACCGTGGAATCGTTATCTGACCGGCCGGGCTGGGATGGAATTGCGGCTGTGCGGACTGGGCGCGTGATCCCGATTGACACAAACTGGGTGGATCGACCCGGGCCTCGACTGGTGGACGCGCTGGAAGCCATGGCCCGCGCGCTGCACCCGGAGTTGTTTAATTGAAGTCTGCTGCGGCTGCTTCTAAGCACAGGATTTCGCCCTGGATCTGGACCGCCGGGGCACTGTTCGTGGCAATCGTGGCGAGTGTGGCCATTGGCGCGGTGTCGATTCCCATCGACGTGGTTGCAGGCATCCTGCTTTCACCCCTGGGTGAATTTGAAAGCGAGATCCCCCCGGCGTTCGCCACCATCCTGTACGAAATCCGGCTTCCAAACCTGATCCTAGTCGCTCTAGCCGGTATGGCGCTTGGAGCAAGCGGGACCGCCTTCCAGGGATTATTCCGCAACCCGTTGGCCGATCCCTACGTGATCGGTATTGCCGCCGGAGCAGGGCTGGCGGCCGTGCTGGCGATGTCAGCACAATGGCCGGCCGACTTACTAGGCATGGCAGCTATCCCCGCTGCGGCCTTTACGGGAGCCCTGTTGACGGTAGCACTCGTTTACGCGCTTGCCCGGGTGGGCCGATCCACGCCCGTGACGACTCTAATTCTCGCTGGAGTAGCGGTGAGCTCCTTCGCCAGCGCCATTACCAGCATGACCATGCTGCTATCTACTTCAGAGCTGCATCGGGCCGTGACGTGGATGGTGGGAGGATTTGCGCTCGGGGGCTGGGGGCCGGTGATGGCCGCATTGCCCTACGTGGCGCTCGCTCTGGCAGTACTGCTCACGATGGGACGTTCTCTCGACGTCCTGCAATTTGGAGATGAGCAAGCCGGGCAGCTCGGACTGGACGTCGATCGCGTGAAGGTGGTCCTCGTGGTTGCCGCTTCCCTTGCGGCGGCCACTGCGGTGGCATTCCTGGGGATCATCGCATTTGTCGGATTAGTGGTCCCCCATCTTGCTCGGCTGCTGTGGGGGACAAGCTACCGACGCCTGCTGCCGCTCGCTACCCTGCTTGGAGCAAGCTTCCTATTGATCGCCGATATTGTGGCGCGATCCATCATCTCGCCGCGCGTGCTGCCCCTGGGAGTTGTGACCGCCGTCGTCGGCGCGCCGTTCTTCCTTTACCTGCTAGCCCGATCGAAGCGGACGCTGCGAGCGTGGTAAATCCAAGCCTCGCGCTAGAGAGCGTGGACATGGGCTATCGGGACCTGACCGTGCTGCGGGGCGTAACGTTGGAGGTAGTGCCGGGGGAAGTGCTGGCGGTCATTGGCCCGAACGGGGTGGGCAAATCCACCATCGTGCGCGTGGCGAGTGGGAGGCTGCCGCCGCTGAGCGGACGGGTGGGGATCAACGGCAGCTCTCTGCACGAGTTATCTCCCTCCGCCAGAGCTCAGTTGGTGTCCGTAGTGCCACAGGCCACAAACCTGCCGCCGACATTCCGGGCGTTGGACGTGGTTTTGATGGGCCGCACGCCCTACCTGGGATGGTTTGAAACCGAATCGCAAGAGGACCGCAAGCTGGCCAGGGAGGCCATGGCGCGCACCGAAACGCTGGACATGGCAGAGCGGCCCATCGAGGAGCTTTCCGGCGGCGAACAGCAGCGATTGCTGATCGCACGCGCACTGGTGCAGGCCTCTCCCATCATGCTACTGGATGAGCCCACAGCCCATCTGGACCTGCGCCATCAAGATCGAGTGCTCGGGCTGGTCCGGCGCCTGGCCAAGGAGCGGGACCTGGCGGTGCTCATGGCGCTGCATGATCTCAACCTGGTCTCTAAATTTGCCGATCGGGTCGTGCTGCTTTCCGATGGGGTCGTGCGGCGGATCGGAGATCCGGAAGAGGTCCTGGATTCCGACCTGCTGGCGGAGGCCTATGGGATCCGCATCGATGTCGTGCCCAGCCCGGTGGATGGCAAGCCGCTGGTGCTCTCCGCCGAGTAAACTTCAAGTCGAATTCGTAAATGGCACTCGCCACCAGGTGCCAAGCACGTCTGTCGGCTCTATTAAAAAGGATTGAGCTTGCCAAGCATTGAAGAAGCCCGGAGTTGGTACGCTGCTGATGACCCGGTGCACGGCTTCGATCATGTGCTGCGCGTGATGCGGATCGCGGAGCAGATCGGAGCGGAGCTGGGCGCCGACCTGGACATCCTGCGCGCCGCGGCACTGCTCCATGATGCGGCGGGAGCAGATCCCAGAGAAGATCGAGCGCAGCATGAGAATTCATCCGCCGACTTCTCGCGCCAAATCCTCCGGGAAGAGGGATGGTCGCAGGATCGCATCGAGGCGGTTGTCGAGTGTGTGCTGAGCCACCGCTACCGCGGCCAGCAGCGGCCGGAGAGCTTAGAGGCCAAGATCCTGTTTGACGCGGACAAATTGGACGTCATCGGCGCGTTTGGGGTGGCGAGGACCATCGGATATGCCGTGCAAGCAGGCGAGCCGATCTTCTCAGAGCCTTCGGAGCGGTTCTTGGATTCGGGAGAGCGCGAGCCCGGTGAGCCGCACAGCGCCTATCACGAGTACTTATTCAAGCTGCGGAACGTGAAGGAGCGATTGCACACCGAACCCGCCCACCGCCTGGCCGCCGAACGCGAGAAGGTGCTCGTCAGCTTCTTCGAGCAACTCGCATCCGAAGCCCGAAGTGGAGGGTAGCCACCGCTGTTCACGTCGGCTCGAATGAATCCCTCTCTCCACCTTTAAATCTCTCTAACACAGCTATAACGTAAGGGCGGGATAATTGACACCGTCAAAGGCGCAAGGAAAAATGTTTGCGCGCGCGTGCCGCCTGTGAGCGGTGCTCGTGCCGCCTGTGAGCGGTGCTTGAGCGCGGAATGCAAGCGCCTGGCGGGTTGAGGGAGGTAAACGTGGACAGAGGTATCCCACTATTCAAGATACGCGGTATCCAGATCCGGATGCACTTCACGTTCCCGCTGATACTGGTCTTTGCCGCGATCCAGTTTGCACTGCTCACGGGACGAGGTCTGACGGGAGCGGCGTTTGGTATTGTCGTGACTTCCATTCTGTTCGTGATCGTTGTGCTGCACGAGCTCGGGCACAGCATTGCGGCGCAGTCGTATGGAATTCAAGTGAAACAGATCGTGCTCCTGCCGATTGGAGGCGTCGCGGAGCTGGGGCGTATGCCCGAGAAGCCCAGTCAGGAACTCGTCATCTCCGCCGCAGGACCACTGGTTAACTTCGCCCTGGCTGCGGTGCTGGCGATTTTCGGCCTGGCTTATGGACAAGACCTCGGCTTGCAGTTTGCGTTTCGGCTTCCGGCGGGCATCACCCTTGGAGCGGTTTTCAGCTACATCTTTGCAGCCAACCTGTTTCTAGGATTGTTCAACCTGCTGCCGGCCTTCCCCATGGACGGGGGTCGGATACTGCGCTCACTGCTCGCAATGCGCATCGACTACTCGCGCGCAACTACTCTGGCAGTCACCATCGGGCAAGGAATGGCGGCGCTGATGGGGCTGTGGGGACTCTTCAATGGTGGTTTCTTTCTGGTCCTGATAGCGATCTTCATCTTCGGCGCGGCCAGGCAAGAGGGACGTCAGGCGCAGATGCGTAGAGTACTGGGAGATGTCACGGTTCGAGATGCGTATTCTAGGCATGCTCGATCGTTGACACCACAGTCGACGCTGCGGGAAGCGATCACGCTCACAATGAGCTCAATACAGTCTCATTTCCCGGTTCGCGATGACGAGAGGCTGCTTGGGGTCCTAACCTCTAACCAGTTGGCGGAAGCCTTGAGGAAAGCTGGCCCAGATGAGCCGGTGGCTAAGTTTATGCGGACCGACTTGCAGCCCGTGTCGCCCGACGAGAAGTTGTACATTGCTCAGCAGCTGCTGGGCGAGGCCGGGGTAGATGCGCTCCCAGTAGTGGAGGGTGGTCAGTTCCTCGGGTTGGTGACTGCGCGGGACGTCCGTAAGGTTTATCGGCTGGCTTCCCGTTGGCCTGGATTCACCAGCTCGCGTGCGAGTACCGCCGAGATATAGCGGGCAGCAGAGATCCTGCGTCTGAGAAGTCACGGGGCGGCTGAATGGCCGCCCCGTTTGAGACTAATCCGAAGATCGGCGATTGGCTGGGAGCTCTGTGCTGGTTGGGCTCTGAAAGCGCTCGCGCTGCGACCTGCGCCGAGTGGAAGGATGAATCACAACCGCTACGCAGCTGGAACGCCCTCGTGTTTCAGGCCTGCTGAACCTGTCACACGTATGAATGTCGTAGTTGGCCATGAGGCTTATCGCGGATGACCGACCGGAATCAGATAGAGGGGAATGTGCTCGGCGGGCAAATCCAGAACGCTGCTGACGCGCGCGTCTTCGTAAGCTCCTACTGGAACGGCTCCTAAGCCGAGAGCGGCTGCCTGCAGCAGCAGATTCTGGGCCGCATGACCGACTTCCACATGGACGTAGCGTGGACTTCGAGTGGAACCATAGCGCTGCTCGGTCCTGGCGAACACCGCCGTGAACACGATGGTCGCCGGCGCTTCAAGGATAAATTCTTGCTCGAGGGAAGCGTCGTAGAGATCCCGGCGTAAGTCTCCCTCCCGCACGCCTTGGAGTATGTGATCCTGAACGATGTAGTGGAACACACCCTCCCCGGTCACCAGGTACAGCTCAAGGGGGTATGTCGCCCCAGCCGAAGGGGCGGTGCGATGACCGCTGGCATCGGTAATGCCTTGAGCAGACCACAGAAGCTGGGAGATATCCTCCAGCGCCAGGGGCTCCGTCGAAAACTCGCGAACAGAGTGTCGACGCCGGAGAACTGCCTCCAGCGACATCTGTCCATCCGTCAGCGGATCTGGAAGTGTGACGATTTCGGTCATGCGTGACTCCGTGGGTGCGGCTCGAGAGGTCCCTGAAGATGTATTCTGTGTCGGTAGCTAGGAGGCAGTAACGGCTACGCTCTTGGCCAGGACTGCTCTGGCAAAATCCTCGAGTTGAAAGTCCTCCATGTCCACCTTGGAGGACTCTATCTCCTCCGCAGTCACATTTGCGCGCGCGCGTTCAATGTAGGGTTGTGCAATATCCTTGTAGATCGCCGGAGTTACAGGATGCTCCAGAAAGACCGCAAAGATCTCAAGAGCTTCCTGGTACTCACCCTCGGCTGTGTACACGCTAGCCAGCCCGCCCAGGGCGTAGAGAGCCAGGCCCTCCATCTTGAACTCCAGGGCTCGCTCGAGGGCCTCATAGAACAGGTTGCGTGCCTCCTGGATGTCGCCGCTATCGAGCACAGGGAATCCGATCCGGCAAAGCGAGACCCCGATCCCCCAGCGGTGACCGATTTCTTCAAACCGTTCTAAGCCTTCCCGTCCGGCGTGAATGGCCGCTTCAATTTGCCCCAATCCGTGCAGGCTCATGCTGAGCCTGCTTAATGTGTAGGCCTCGCCTCCCCGATCGCCGACTCTCACGAAAATGTCACGCGCCTCGTTGTGATAATCGACTGCCTGCTGAAAGTCCTTCAAGGCATCCGCAGAGAGCCCAAGTTTGCTCAGGGCAAATGCCAGAGCCCGTACATTCCCAAGCGCATCAAAGATCTGATAACTCTCCTCGAAGTGCGCCTGAGCCTCGTCGTACTCGCCAATTTGGTAGTGAGCCCAGCCGACATACAGGTGCAGGGAGCCAAACATGATCTCTTGCTCCGCTGCTTTGGCCAGCGCAGAGGCTTCCGCTCCAAGCTCCATCGATTCTCTGTAGTCTCCGCGCAGCGCGGCGTTGATGGTGAGAATCATCATTGCGGCGGCAAGCTCTGTCTGCAGACCCAGGCTTCGGATCTCGGGCAGCGCCGATCGACAGATGCTTTCTGATTCCTCGTGCAGCCCGAGATCCGACATGAAGCCTGCATGGATGACGCGCGCCGCCAGGTAGACCGGGTCCGATCCCCCTTCAGTGGGAGATTCCCCTAGTCGACCTTCTTTGATGATCTCGACGATTCGCTTCGACTCCTGGTAGCCCTCGTGCCAGCTTTGGGCCCAGTAAAAAGTGTGGAGCGAGAAAAGGGCCTCCCGGGCGGCTTTCTCCTCCCAGTGAACAACACACCAATGCGAGGCCGATCTCATATTTTCGATTTCCGTCAGAAGCTCGCCTCTGGCCTCTACCAAGCCCTCGCCGTTCAGCGCGGGCTCACGCACCGCCAGGTAGTCCATGTAATACTCGCTGTGCCTGCGGCGAATTTCGTTCTCCTCACCCGGCGTAGCCTCCAGCTTCTCGCGTGCAAACTGCCTCAGCAGCTCATGGATTTCATATCGTCCCGGTGTATTTCTTTGGATGAGCGACTTGTTCACCAGGTCTGAGAGCAATTGAATTCCGGCGCCCGCAATGGTCTCCGCCGCCTCACGACTGAAGCCCCCGCGAAATACGGAAAGCCTGGGAAATACTGCCTTTTGGTCATGCGGCAATAACTTCCAGGAATGCTCGAACGCCGCCCGCAGACTTCGGTGTCTGTCTGGCAGGTCCTTTCTCGTGGAAGCCAGAAAATCGAGGCTCTTTTCGATCTCTTCCGCGATCTCACGGCACGAAAGCACTGGGATCCAGGCAGTTGCCAGCTCGATCCCCAACGGCATGCCATCCGCTAATTGACAGATCCGGTTGACGAACGGGCTTTCCTCCTCTGTAATCGTGAAGTCTGCATCGACCTGGTGTGCGCGCTCATTAAATAACTGCAAGGCGCTGTAGTCATCGAGATCGGCTCCGTCTCCATTGGTCGGGTACCGCATCCCCTCAACGTCGAAAGTCCATTCGCTCTGCAGATTGAGCCGCTCGCGGGAGGTGACCAGAATCTTCGTCTTGGGTGCGCCTTCGACGATCTCCACCAACAGATCTGCGCCCTGGATGAGGTGCTCAAAATTGTCCATCAACATCAATATGGAGCGGTCTCCCAGGTAATCGAGCAGTTGCGACTTGGGATCCAAATCACTTGCGTGAATGTCAAAAGTGAACTTGAGTGCGCCGGCGACCGTGGGTACGAGGTGCTCCTCTGATCTCAGCGGGGCCAGAGGAACAAAATAAGTGCCGTCGGCGTAGGTGTGGACCTGGTGCGCAGCGGTTTCCAGCGCCAGACGTGTCTTGCCGATGCCGCCTGGCCCAACAAGGGTGAGGATGCGGCAATCAGGGTCAGCAATGAGCCGATCGATTTCCTCGAGCTCCTTCGATCTGCCAACAAAGGAAGTCAGTTGAACCGGGAGGTTTGCGATTTCGGGGCCCGATGCTCGCAGCGGCGGAAATTCTGTGGGTAGCTCCCGAATCTTGAGCTCATAGAGATGTTCGAGGTGCGCCAGATCTTTCAGCTGGTAATGCCCGAGGTCGACCACTTGCATTCCCGTAGGCAGTTCCTCCCCGACGAGTTCGCAGGTAGCCGAGGAAAGCAGGATCTGCCCACCGTACGCCGAGTCGGATATACGGGCCGCGCGGTGAACGTCGACACCTACATACCCCGTCGGACCGAGGTTGGGTTCCCCGGTGTGGAGGCCCATGCGGACCTGCAGCCGCGAATCTTCTGGCCATTCGTGCCTATCCAGCGCCAGTTGCCCCTCCGCAGCTGCGGCGAGGGCATCGCCTGCGCGCGGAAATGCCACAAAGAAGGAATCGCCCTGCGTGTCTACCTCGATCCCATTCCACTTCTCAAAGGCAGCACGCAGCAGGTCGCGATGCTGGGCCAAAACGCCCGCGTAATC
>FXBF010000583.1_pt1 | contig 12707 bp, 9 predicted proteins | sample 5335321 | NCBI WGS metagenome assembly FXBF01 (sample SAMEA103928391, study PRJEB20085) | sediment metagenome | isolation source: sediment | reverse complement strand
AGGATTACAGTATAAAAGAATAACATAATTAATATATTGTATACAATATACCAACTACATCCCGCGTTATAAGGAAACGTTATAAGAAGAGCCGCTGCCGGGCCAGAAGCTGTCGTCGCGATTTCCGCGTGCGGCCGATTCAGCGCCGCAACGCCGAGGCGAGCACGCGCGCGACGTGCATCGCCGTGCGCCCCGCCCCGTGCTGGATCTGCTGGCGGCAGCTCGTGCCGTCGGCAACGATCACCACGTCCTCGGCGGCGGCCCGCGCGGCCGGCAACAGCCCGAGCTCACCCATCTTCATCGACAGATCGTAATGCTCGGATTCATAGCCGAAGGCGCCGGCCATGCCGCAGCAGCTCGATGCGATGACGTCCACCGCGAGCTCGGGTACTAGCCGCAGCGCCTGCTCCACGGCCGGCATTACCCCAAACGCCTTCTGGTGACAATGGCCATGCAGTAATGCCCGCCGCCAGGCCACAGGACCTAACCGCAGCTTGAGTCGATCCGCCGCCTGCTCGCGCACGAGAAACTCCTCCAACAGCAGCGCGCAGGCAGCCAGCGCGCTGCTGTCGGCGCCCGGGAGCAGGACCGTGAACTCATCGCGCAGGGTGAGCAGACACGATGGCTCGAGTCCGACAATAGCGACTCCTTGCTCGACATAGGGTCGTAGCGTGTCGATCGTACGCTGGGCTTCGTACTTTGCCTCGTCGACCAGGCCGGCAGCGAGGAAGGTGCGGCCGCAGCACAGCGGCCGACCGTCGGCGGGGCGCGGCGAGTGGACCCGGTAACCTGCGCTCGTCAGCACCGCGTGTGCCGCGCGCGCGATCTCCGGCTCGAAATAAGTGCTGAACGTGTCGGTGAGCAGCACCACCAGCGGTCCGCCGTGTGTACCTGTCTCTAGCGGTACGGAAAACACATCACGCCGCCAACGCGGGAGGTTGCGGCGCGCGCTCAATCCGAACAAGTGCTCGCTCAAGCGGGCCACGCCCGGTAGCCGATCGCGCAGGTTGAGCACCGGTGCGAATCGCGCCGCACGCGGCGCGTAGCGGGGCAGATAGGCGATTGCCCGGTCCCGCGATCGCAGCCCATGGTGCTTTCGGTAGTGATGCAGGAACTCGATCTTCATGCGCGCCATGTCTACCCCGGTCGGGCACTCGCGCCTGCAGGCCTTGCAGGAGACACACAACTCCATGGTTTGCGCCATGGCGTCGGAGGACATGGCATCGGCACCGAGTTGCCCGCTGATGGCCAGGCGCAGCGTGTTGGCCCGGCCACGCGTGAGATGCTGCTCATCGCCGGTGACGCGGTACGATGGGCACATGACGCCGGGATCGGATTTGCGGCACGCGCCGTTGTTGTTACACATCTCGACGGCAGCGGATAGGCCACCCCATTCGTCCCAGTCGAGGGCGGTAGCGAGCGTCTGCGGCGTGTAGCCGGGCCGGTAGCGAAACAACCGGCGGTCGTCCATGCGTGGCGCGCGCACGATGCGACCCGGATTAAACAGCCCGTCGGGATCAAAGCTGTCCTTGATTTCTTCGAGTGCGCGCACGATACGTGGCCCGAACATCGGCTCATGGAATTCCGAGCGCACGATGCCGTCGCCGTGCTCACCGGAGTGCGAGCCCTTGTACTCGCGCACCATCGCGAACGCCTCCTCGGCAATCACCCGCATCTTGCGCACATCCACCTCGTCCTTCATGTTGAGCACTGGGCGCACGTGCAGACAGCCGACCGAGGCGTGCGCGTACCACGTGCCGGTCGTGCCATACTTGGCGAAAACCTTGTTCAACCGATCCGTGTACTCGGCGAGATCGTCCAGGCCTACGGCACAATCCTCGATGAACGAGACGGGCTTGCCGTCGCCCTTCATCGACATCATGATGTTCAGCCCAGCCTTGCGCACTTCCCATACGGCGCGCTGGAACCCCACGTCGGTGATTTTTATTACGCCACCGGCGAAACCGAGTGTGCCCATCAGCTGCTCGAGCTGCTCGAGACACCGCATCACCCCCGCGTGATCCTCGCCGGCGAACTCCACCAGCAGCAAGGCATCCGGCCGGCCGCGCACGATACGATCCACTGTCGGCCGGAAACTGGGGTTGTCTCGCGCCAGCTCGATCATGGTGCGATCGACGAGTTCGACCGCCGCTGGCTCGAGCGTGACAACATGCCGTGTGGCATCCATCGCCTGATAAAACGTCGGGAAGTGGCACACACCGAGCACCTTGTGTGCCGGTATCGGCTGCAGCTCGAGCTCGATGGCGGTAAAGAAGGCGAGCGTACCCTCGGAGCCCACAAGCATGCGTGCCATGTTGTGCCCATCCGGCGAGATGCTGTCTATGTTGTAGCCGCCCACGCGGCGCAGCAGCTTCGGGAAGCGGGCGTCGATTTCGCTGGCCTCGCGGCTCGCGATCGCACGAAGACGCGCGACCAGCTCACGGTAGCCACGATTGTCCGCCAGGGTGTTGAGATCTGCCGCCACCTGCTCGAAACGCCACGTCTGCCCGTTCGCCAAAACGGCGTCGATCGCGCGCACGTTGTGCACCATGTTGCCGTAACGTATGGAGCGCGCACCGCAACTGTTGTTGCCGGCCATACCGCCTATGGTGGCGCGACTCGCGGTGGAGGGGTCGATCGGAAAGAATAGCCCGTGCGGTTTTAGAAAATTGTTCAACTGCTCGAGCACGATGCCCGGCTGTACGCGCACCGTGCGCGCATCGGTATCGAGCGAAAGCACGCTGTTCAGGTGCTTGCTGACGTCGGCGACAACGCCATTGCCGACCGTTTGTCCGCACTGCGATGTGCCGCCACCGCGGGCAAGCACCGGCACGCCTTCCTCGGCGGCGATCTGGATGGTGCGCACGATATCCTGCTCGTTGCGCGGCACCAGCACGCCGACGGGTTCGATCTGATAGATGGAGGCGTCCGTGCTGTAACGGCCACGCGCAAAGGCATCGAACAGTACCTCGCCTTCAAGCTCGCGACTAAAGCGCGCGGCCAGTACGGGATCTCCGGGCGTATGCGTACGCTGCGTTCTGGACATTGCCGGCCAATCATAACATCCCGGCACGGCGAGACGATTTTCACCGGCGACGCCGCGTATTTGGTAAAACGAGCCGCAGCGGGCATAATCGGAAATCTCGAACATCCGGCGACGCCGCCAGCGCGATGCCGACTACTGTGGATAATCAGCTCATGCCCAGGCCAAGCGGACGACATTTCCTGCAGATTCCCGGTCCCACGAACGTACCCGATCGTGTCCTGCGTGCCATGGCGGCGCCGACCATCGATCACCGCGGCCCGCAGTTTGCCCGCCTGACCCAGGAGCTGCTCGCGGGCCTCCAGGCGATCTTCAAGACCGAGGGCGACATCGTCATCTACCCCAGCTCCGGCACCGGCGCCTGGGAAGCGGCACTGAGCAACACGCTTGCGCCGGGCGACAAGGTGCTCATGTTCGAGACCGGACATTTTGCCACGCTCTGGCGCGCCATGGCTGTGCGTCTTGGCGTGGACGTGGATTTCGTTGCAGGTGACTGGCGCAGCGGCGTTGACCCGACGGTGGTGGAAGCGAAGCTTGCCGACGACGGCGCGCACGATATCAAGGCCGTGTGCGTCGTGCACAACGAGACCTCGACCGGTGTGGCCAGCCGTATCGGCGAGATCCGCGCGGCCATGGGCCGGGCCGATCACCCGGCGTTGCTGATGGTCGATACCATTTCCTCGCTCGCGTCGATCGATTTTCGCATGGACGAGTGGCAGGTGGACGTCACCGTGAGCTGCTCGCAGAAGGGGCTCATGCTTCCGCCCGGCCTGGGATTCAACGCCGTGAGCGCCAGGGCGCTGGCGGCGAGCAAGGCCGGCGGTCTCAAGCGTTCGTACTGGGACTGGCAAGAGATGCTGGCCGCCAGCAAGAACGGTTTCTTCCCGTACACGCCGGCGACGAACCTGTTGTACGGTCTGCGCGAGGCCATTGAGATGCTGCTCGACGAAGGGCTCGATCGCGTATTCGCGCGTCATGACCGCCATGCGCAGGCGACGCGGCGGGCCGTCAAGGCCTGGGGTCTGGAGTTGCTGTGCACCAACGCTGCGGAGTACAGCAGCTCGCTGACCGCGGTGCTGGCGCCGGCGGGACACGATGCCGACACGCTGCGCGAGCTAATCCTCGAGTGCTTCGATATGTCGCTCGGCACCGGCCTGGGCAAACTGAAAGGCAGGGTCTTTCGTATCGGCCATCTCGGTGACTTCAACGACCTGATGCTGGCCGGGACCCTCGGCGGCGTGGAGATGGGGCTTGCCTTGAGCGGCATGCCGTTCAAGGCGGGTGGCGTAGGTGTGGCGCTCGACTACTTGGCCGACTGCGCGCGGCAGGCGAGCGGCGCCAAGTCGAGCGCCTCCTCCGCTTGATGTCGAAGGCCGTCGGTGGTCGGCGCGCCGCGCCGCGGTTGTGTCCGCCGGCCCGAATATTTTACCGCTGGGCACGAAGCGCGCGACTCCAGGGACAGAGTAGGTAGATCGCGTCGGGAACAAGCGATCGAAAGGACGCAGAGAAAGGAAGATTCAAGCGGTTTTGGCCTGATCTCAAGGGGCTCCGGTGTCACGCTTTGCCCCGCGGGCCGCTTACCCCGGGCACTGTTGATGTTTAGATTAGTTCCCTCTGCGATCTCTGTGCTCTCTGGTGTGAGTTCATGCAATATTAGCGTTAGCGCCCGCGCCCGGAGCCGCCCGATGCGATACTCATCGCTACGCGGTCCCGCATGGCTCGAGCGCCCCGGGCACTCCCAGAGCGCGAGCGCGGTTTCAGCAGTCGGTTCGCGCTGATGCCAACGGGCGTTTTCGCGCCTCCAGGGAACTCAGAGAGGGAAGAGATGATGGCAGATACGATTTTGGTCCAGCGCGACGGCCTCGTCGTGACGGTGGTGCTGAACCGCCCGCAGAAGCTCAACGCGCTCACGAAACCCATGTGGCAGCGCCTCGGCGAAACGCTCGAGGCGCTCTCGGCTGAGGACGACATCCGCTGCATCGTCTTGCGCGGGGCCGGCGAGAAATCGTTCGCGCCGGGCAACGATATTTCCGAGTTCGAGAGCGAGCGCTCGGACGTCGAGCAGGCGCGTGCCTACGGCGCCATCATGGGCCGCACCTTGCATGCCTTCGAGCACTGCCGGCATCCCATGGTCGCGTTGATCAAAGGGATTTGCGTCGGTGGCGGCCTGGAGATTGCCGCCAACTGCGATCTTCGCATCTGTGGCGAGTCCAGTCGCTTCGGCGTACCCATCAACAAGCTCGGCCTGGTCATGGCCCACGCCGAGCTTCGCGGCTTGATGGCACTCGTGAGTCGCGCGACCGCTCTTGAGATTCTGCTCGAGGGCCGCGTGTTCGGGGCGCAGGAAGCGAAGGAAAAAGGCTTGGTGACGCGCATCGTGCCCGACGAACAGGTGGAAGAAGAGGCTTACACCACGGCGAGGCGTATCGCCGACGGCGCACCGCTGGTCGCGCGCTGGCACAAGAAGTTCGCGCGGCGCCTGCTGGATCCGGTACCGCTGAGTGCAGAAGAGCTGGATGAAGGTTTCGCCTGCTTTGGTACCGAGGATTTTCGAATCGGCTACCGGGCCTTCCTGAAAAAAGAGAAACCGGCGTTCAAGGGCAAGTAATATGGGGCCACTCAGCGGTGTCAAGGTCATCGAGTTTGCCCACGTGATGGCGGGCCCCACGTGCGGGCTGATGCTGGCGGATATGGGCGCCGACGTCATCAAGGTGGAGAAGGCCCCGGACGGCGAGGACACACGGCGTATGACGCCACCCACGATCGACAGCGAGTCGGCGGCTTTCCTGATGATGAACCGCAACAAGCGCGGCATCGCTGTTGACCTCAAGCAAGACAATGGCAAAGAAATCGCCCGCCGGCTGCTACGCACGGCCGACGTCGCAATCGAAAACTTTCGCAAAGGCACGATGAAGCGCCTCGGTCTCGGTTACGACGAACTGCGCAGCCACAACCCCGGATTGATCTACTGCGAGATCTCCGGTTTCGGGCGAACCGGGCCCTATGCCGAACGTGGCGGTTTCGATCTCGTTGCGCAGGGCATGAGCGGCCTCATGAGTATTACGGGCGAGGGCCCCGACCGTCCACCGGTCAAATGCGGCCCGCCCGTGACCGACAAAACCGCCGGTATCCTGGCGGCCATGGGGGTGCTCGCGGCCTATGTTCACAGGCTGAAGACCGGCAAAGGGCAACGGGTGGATGTGTCGCTGTTCGAGGCAGGCATCGTGCACACCTACTGGCAGTCGGCCATTAGCTTCGCCACCGGCGAATCACCCGGCCCCATGGGCTCGGCGCATCCGCTCAATGCGCCGTATCAGGCGTTTGAAACGTCCGACGGCTGGATCACCGTTGGCGCCGCCAACCAGGCGAACTGGCTCAAGCTGATCGATGCCTTGCAGGCCAACGGGCTCAAGAACGATCCACGCTTCGCCACCAACGATGCCCGTATGGCCAACCTGCAGGCGCTGGTGGACGCGCTCGCGCCGCTGTTCAAGGGCCGGGGTTCGGCGGATTGGCTCGAGCGCCTGCAGGCGGCCGGCGTGCCGGCGGGTCCGGTGCTCAACATCGCGCAGATGCACGCCGACCCGCAGGCGATCGCGCGCCAGATGGTGGTCGAGGTGCCGCACAGTCGTCTCGGCAGGCACAAGACGATCGGCGCGCCGGTCAAGTTCTCTGCGACGCCAGGCGCCGTGACCAACGGCGCGCCGGTGCTCGGCGAGCATACGCGCGAGCTGATGCGGGAGTACGGCTACAGCGATGAGCAGATCGAGGCGCTGATCGCCGATGGCACCATCGTCGCAGCCTGAGCAGATGCGACCGGCCGGGGTGCACTCGCAGGATGCTGAAACAGCTTCTGGGCGACCTGCGAGTCCTTGCGTGGTGGTGTAAGCTTCCATCTCATTGACACGTTACAACACGAGCAGTGAACCAAAATGAATAGCACACGACGTTTCTCTGGCGTGCTGGCGCCGGTGCTGACGCCTTTCAAGAAAGATCTCAGCCCTGACGCCGAGCGTTTTGTCGCGCACTGTCGCTGGTTGCTGGGGCAGGGCACGAGCGCATTGGCGGTCTTCGGTACCACCAGCGAGGCCAATTCGCTCTCGGTAGAGGAGCGGGTGGCGTTGCTGAATGCGTTGATCGCGGGCGGTATTGCGCCCGCGCAGCTCATGCCCGGCACCGGCTGCTGCGCGTTGACCGACAGCGTGCACCTTACGAGCCACGCCGTGAGTAAGGGCTGTGGCGGCGTGCTGCTGTTGCCGCCGTTCTACTACAAAGGGGTCAGTGACGACGGCCTGTTCGCCAACGTGGAGCAGCTCATCGAGCGCGTCGGCGACGACCGCCTGCGTATTTACCTCTATCACTTTCCGGCGATGGCTGTTATCGGCTACAGCTTGGATCTGATCGAGAGGCTGATCAAGGCCTACCCGTCTGTGGTCGTTGGTCTCAAGGACAGCTCCGGTGATTGGAACAACACCGAGGCCATCCTCAAACGCTTTCCCGGCTTCGACGTGTTTCCCGGGTCGGAGGTCTTTTTGCTCGCCGGTCTGCGCAACGGCGCTGCCGGCTGTATCACCGCGACCGCGAACGTCAACGCAGCGATGGTGCGCGATCTTTATGACCGCTGGCAGACGCCGGAGGCCGACGCACTGCAACAGCAGATCACCACGTTGCGGAACACGATCCACGCCTACCCGATGGTACCGGCGCTCAAGGAGATCATCGGGCACTATCGCAACGATGCGAGCTGGCGCACGGTGCGCCCGCCACTGGTGCATTTGTCCGCGGCGCAAGCGCGGTCACTGATAGCGGATCTGGAGCAGAAGAAATTCGCACTAGCGGCGTAACCGCCAGGACTTAGGGCGAAGGACTAAGGACTAAGTGTGATGCTGAATCCTCGGTGCTGAGGGAATCATGGGGGCTCGGCGGTCAGGCCAAGCCCTACAGAGCCCCGTCATGGCGCAGCGTGTCGACCTCGGCCTTGCCCATGTCTAACCAATCCGACAGCACCTCGGCGGTGTGCGCGCCCAGCACGGGAGGCGGGGTGTCGACAGCCCCGGGCGTATCGGAGAGCTTGATGGGATTGCCGGTCACACGGATGGTGCCGGCTTTTTCGTGCTCGAGCGTGACCACCATATCGCGGGCCCGCACCTGCGGATCTTCAAAGACTTCCTTGACCGTTTGAATCGGCCCGCACGGTACCCCGCGCGGTCGCAGCGTGTCGATCCATTCCTGTGTCGTTTTTTCCATCATAAGCGGTTGCAGCAACGCGCGCAGTTGCCTGTTGTGCTTCACGCGATCGGGGTTGGTGCGGAAGCGCTCATCCTCGACCAGCGCTTCCAGCCCCACCGCCGCACAAAACCGGCGCCACATCGAGTCATTGCCGCAGCCGAGGTTGATGTAACCATCGCGGCACTGGAAGGTCTCGTAAGGGGAGATGGTCGGGTGCCGATTGCCGATGCGCGTGGGGCTCTCACCGGTGGCGAAGTAAATTCCGGCCTGGTAGGCGAGCAGCGCGACCTGGCAGTCGAGCAAGCCGATATCGACCTTCTGTCCCCGATTGCTGTGTGTACGGGCCAGCAGGGCCAACAAGATTCCTTGAAAGGCCGTCATCCCCGCGATGATATCGGCCTGCGAGGTGCCGACCTTGTACGGCGGTCCATCGGTCTCACCGGTCAGGCTCGCGATCCCCCCCTCACCTTGCACGATCAGGTCATAGCCCGGCAGTTGCGCTTTCGGGCCGGTGTGGCCATAGCCGGAAATCGAGCAATAGACCAGGCGCGGGTTTATTGCCTTCACGCTCTCGTAGCCATACCCGAACGCCTCCATCTGTCCTGGCCGGAAGTTCTCGACCATGACATCGGCGGTCTCGAGCATGCGGCCGAGGATGCGCAGACCTTGCGCGTGCTTGAGATTCAAGGTCACGCTGCGCTTGTTGCGATTGATGCTCATAAAGTAGGCGCTTTCGCCGTTAATGAACGGTGGACCATAGCCGCGCGTGTCGTCACCGGACCCGGGCCGTTCGATCTTCACCACATCGGCGCCCATGTCGGCGAGCAGTGTCGTACAGTAAGGTCCGGCCAGCACCCGGGTAAGATCCAGGACCTTGAGTTCCTCCAACGGTTTCCGCATGACTTGGTTCTCCTGCAAGCAAGGTCGTATTGTGCCTGGGCGTTAGCGCCCGTCGATCGGCTAGCGCGAAGTTTGCATGAACTCACACCAGAGAGCACAGAGATCGCAGAGGGAACTAATCTAAATATCAACACCGCCCGGGGTAACCGCCCCCGCCGGGCAAAGTGTGACACCGCAGCCCCTTTGAGATCAGGCCAAAACCGCTTGACTATCCTTTCGCTGCATCCTTTGTGTGCTCAGAGGTGAAATACTCGGGTTGGCGGCGATCGGGATAATACCATTGGAGTGGATTCACCGTGCGGCGGCTGTTACACCCGGCCACGGTGGGATGGAAACGATGCGCGCGGCGGCGCCCGCGATGACAGGCGCCGACGCTGCGCTCAGGAGGCGACGGCGTGCCTTTGGCCGGTGCCGGCGAGCGCAAGGCGCTCGAGCTCGCGCCCAAGGTACTGCGCCACCGCCCGCATACCGCAGGCCCCGGCCCTGGCCTCGGCCTCGGCATTGTAGTTGGTGTTCGTGTTGATGTCGTAGGTATAGAGCCCGCCCGTTTTGTCTAAGATGAACTCGATGCCGGCGATGTGAACGCCATTGGCCTCGAGGAAACGCCTGTAGCGCCGGAGGATCGGGTGATTGAAACCCTCGACGATCCGAAACTTCGGCGTGGGCGAGACCGCCGCCGGGCAAAAGGTGTCCCCCGTTTCGCACGCGTCCGCCGGGCACAGCTCGAACCCGCCGGAGGTGTCCGCGCGCACCGCGTAGAGGAACTCGCCGCCGATGAATTCGCAGCGGGTAATGAAAGGTTCAGGCGCCTCGATATACTCCTGGATCAACGTGACGCCGTCGACCGGCGCATCGAACTGCGCGCCGTTTACGTACTCTGCGAGCGCGCCGATGCTGCGAAAAAGCCGCACCCCGAGGCCCTTGCCGCCACGGTTGTGTTTAGTGATGAAGGGCCCGTGGAAACTGCGCGCCGCCTCGATGATTTCCTCGCGGCCCACGATCGCCAGCGTACGCGGCGTGCGAATACCGCACGCATTCAATGCCGTGTACTGCGCGACCTTGCTGATCTCGAGCTGCAGCGCGCGGCCGCTGTTGAGCACGCGCCGGCCATGGCTCTCGAGCCAGGCGAGCACCGCCGCGGTGTACTCGGCGGCGTAGCGGTGATTGCGTGTATGCGAGGACGCACTCATGCGATTGTAGAACACGCCCTCCGGCGGCGGCACGCTCAGATCGAGCGTGCCGTGATCGAGAAACCATTCCTGGTAAGGCAACCGCAGACGGTCCATTTGTGCGCGCAGCGGCGCAGTCCAGTCGTCGTTTTCGTGAATGATGGTTATCCCTAACATGGTCGTATCGCTCGCTAAGAAATTACAAGATAAGGCTCCGGTATCGCTCCGCGCGGGAGCAGGTGCAGGGGGAAACGGCGTGGGTGTTAGGAATATACGGTGTGATTAGCTACCCGCTGGAACCGACGCACGCACCCCCCCTGTACAGCAGCATGTACAGGCGGCGCACATCATCATGCCGAACAGGCGCGCGTTGGTTTTAGCCGGGTGCATGCAGGCATGCTAACAGGGCCCAGCGCACCCTGCAATGCGCCGAGGGCCCCGTAGCCGGGTACGGCAAACCTTTTTCGTTATATGTCTATAATTCCTCGTACTAACCGGTGCTGTGCCGGCTGCGAACCGGTATAAGTGATGACCCCTGCGTTTTGTGGGGACTTTGCCTAACCGACCTCGTGGTTGGCCAGCAGCTCCAAGGCCCGGACCAGGGTGGAGTGGTCCATGTTGCCCCATCCGTGAGCGGCGCAGGCGTTGAACAGCTCCTGCGTCGCCGCCGTGTTGGGCAGGCTCATGTTGAGCGCGCGCGCACCTGCCAAGGCCAGATTGAGGTCTTTCTGGTGCAGCGCGATACGAAAGCCCGGATCGAAGCTGCGCTTGATCATGCGCTCGCCGTGCACCTCGAGGATGCGCGATCCGGCGAAGCCGCCCATGAGCGCCTCACGCACCCGTGCCGGGTCGACACCCGCCTTGGCGCTGAACACGAGCGCCTCGCTGACCGCCTCGATGGTCAAGGCCACCACGATCTGGTTGGCCACCTTCGCGGTCTGACCGGCGCCGTTGTCACCGACCAAGGTGATGTTCTTGCCCATGAGCTCGAACAGCGGCTTGATCTTGTCGAACGTAGCCTGCGGGCCGCCGACCATGATCGTGAGTGCGGCATTCTTGGCCCCGACCTCACCGCCCGAGACGGGCGCATCCAGATAATCGCAGCCGAGCTCGTTGATCCTGTTGGCAAAGCTCTTGGTTTCAATCGGCGAGATCGAGCTCATGTCGACCACCGTCTTGCCGGCGCTCAGCCCCTCGGCAACGCCGTTGGGCCCGAACAGCACCGCCTCGACGTCCGGCGTGTCAGGCACCATGGTGATAATCACCTCTGCCTGTTGTGCGACCTCTTTGCAGGTCGCGCATTCAACCGCACCGCCGTCAAGCAACTCCTTAGGCAGTGATGAGCGATGCTTGACCAGAAACAGCTCGTGCCCGGCGGCCTGAAGATGGCCCGCCATCGGCCGGCCCATGATACCCACGCCAACAAAACCGATCTTACTCATGATTGTTTTCTCCTTTTCTAATTACGAGTTTTGTCTTAAAGATACGGACGGACCCAGCCGAGCCCTTGTGCGGTCGTCGTTCTGGGTTTGTACTCGCATCCGACCCAGCCCGCATAGCCGATGCGATCGAGATGTCCGAGCAGATACGGATAATTGATCTCGCCGGTGCCGGGCTCATGACGCCCTGGGTTATCGGCCAGCTGGATATGCCCGATGACGGCCAGGTTTTCCTCGATCGTGCGGGCGAGATCCCCTTCCATGATCTGCATGTGATAGATGTCATACTGCAGGCGCAGGTTGTCAGAACCGACCTCCTCGATGATGGATAGCGCCTGATCCGTGTGACGCAGGTAGAAACCAGGGATGTCGCGCGTGTTGATCGGCTCTATCAGCAACATGATCCCGGCCTCTGCCAGTTTACCGGCCGCAAACCTGAGATTGTTGACGAACGTCTGTTGCAGCTCGTCGTTCGCAACACCGTTGGGCGCGATGCCCGCCAGGCAGTTTACCTGGGCACAGCCGAGCGCGTGGGCGTACTCGATCGTACTACCCACGCCGTCCTGAAACTCGCCGACGCGGTCGGGATGACAGCCGATACCGCGCTCACCGGCGCCCCAATCGCCGGCGGGAAGATTGTGCAGAATCTGTTGCAGACCATGCGCTTGCAGCCGCTCGACCAGCGCCTCGTGCTCATAGGCGTAGGGAAACGGGTACTCGACAGCCGTAAAGCCCGCGGCTGCCGCCGCACCGAAGCGCTCGAGAAAATCGACCTCGTTGAACAGCATCGTCAGGTTGGCAGCAAACTTCGGCATTGTTTTATCTTCGCGTTGGTCGTTGGATTGGTCTAACGGGCGGTAGCTAGCTGGCCGCTTTGACCCCAGCCTTGGGCCCGAAGACCGCTTCCATCTCGTGGCGGATGCGCAC
>FXBF010000582.1_pt1 | contig 12720 bp, 6 predicted proteins | sample 5335321 | NCBI WGS metagenome assembly FXBF01 (sample SAMEA103928391, study PRJEB20085) | sediment metagenome | isolation source: sediment | reverse complement strand
TTTCCTCCACCGCCATCCAGGTCCTGCGCTCGCTACCGCGTAGCCTCCACGGCCAGGTATTCCCCGGTCTTACCACCGAAGCGATCAAACGGTCCTACATCCGCGCCGTGCGCCGCGCCGACATCGAGAACCTACGCTTCCACGACCTGCGGCATGAGGCTACCACCCGTCTTTTCGAGCGCGGCCTCAACATCATGGAAGTGGCCAGCATCACCGGCCACAAAGACCTGCTCATGCTGCGTAGATACACACACCTGAAGGCTGAGGATTTGGCGAGGAAGTTGGGTTGACTGGATGAAGCTTACGCTCCCAGAAAAGTGCGATGCTGCTAGTTGTCCCGACCCCTACCGAGGGCTTACGTTACCTCGCTCGCTATTCGCATAGCTTTCCATGTAACGCAGCAAATGCAAGCCCAGCCCTCGCCACCCGCCTCCTGCATGTTTTCCGAACGCTTACCCAACGGGCATTCGACCGGACACAGCTCGAACAGCAGCAAGTATGTCCGCAATTCGACTTACTGCCTTTCCACGCACGTATAAGCCGAGCTCAAGAGAGTATTCAAATGACCACTTGTGCATGTTTGAAGAACCGACATAAGCTGCGTCTTCATCAGAAAGAACCACCTTGGCGTGGAATGTCTCGTTTCCGGAAGAGTCCGTTTTATCAATTCGAAAGTTGAGCACATGGACTTCAAGATCATCAAGCCTCTGGCGAACATTAGCCAGCCCAGGAGGTGGCTTTCCATCGGCACCCACCTTAGCACCAGGTACCGCGCCAACGCCGGGGTCCTCTCGAAGAGATTGACTACAATCTTCCGCCCACTTCATCCATGAATGGACTCATTACAGTGAACGAGCTTTGAGCCAGTTCTGCGATTGATGGAAGTAGCTCCCTCGTATCTAAGAGTCCCCAGCTTCCCCTGAGCATAGTCTCGAGCTGTACCGCCATGAGACTAGGCGTTGGTGGCTTGCTCAGTACGACTTCGACTATGTTGTCGTCCCTGTGGACATCACTCTTGTAAAGCTGAACGCCTGTAAGCATCGGCGCCAACTCCACTGCCAGATTGTGGTTCCTTGTGCGAAAATTGAGTGGTGACATTCGTTCGAAGAGTCCAACAGACTCAGCAACAATAAGTAAACGTTCCACCTCGGAAGCTTTAGCCTGGGACAGCCCTGCCCGAGTACAGACGAGTCTCAACTCCGTAGCCGAGTCGTAGGCATTACTGGCGGCTGCGCGACAAACAGGGGCACCAACCTCAGCCCATGGCGCGAGGGCTTGAAACGCGACCCAAACATCATGATCCAGTGGTTTCATTCACCACCTCGAGGAACCCTGGAATACGCTTGTGCTTATGTGTCGCATCCTCACGGGGTGCAACACCACCTTTGAGAACAGCGCGAGACAACAATCTATTCTGTGCAATGCAAGAGGTTTCGGGAACCATTATGCAATCTGGACAGGCGCCTCCACCAAAGTCACAAAGACTACCCGAATTGCATCGATGTGAAGATGCTTCAAGCATTCGTGCTAAAAAACGGTTATTTTCGTTTCTCCAAAGCGATGACAGATGCCCAAGATCCATCGTAGTACCATTTCTGTATACCACAAACGCCAAGTCCGCCGGGAACAGATACTCTCCTAGAGACCCTAGATCCAATCCTGACAATTCTGAAACGTTCTTCATGAACATGTGTGCGTAAGTGTGTAATAGCGTATATACGTAACGATATGAAGATGCGTCCTCTTCTTTCAGACGAGAAAAATAGCGCCCGAAAGGCTGTGCGACCTCAAGCAGTTTTCCGCCGAGCAGAACTTCTCCATCCGGGTTCCATTTTGGCAGGTCAACTGTGCCAATAGATTCCAACCATCTATAAACTACCTTGGTGTCCAGTTGAACATATAGGGCCTCGTTCTCCTGCGTCACAACATAAATTGGTCGTTTTCCACTACGGAGAGAGTCAAATAGGCGAAGGCGTACTGGTACCTGAATTCCTCGTTTTTCCATGGTAGGTACTGAGGAAACGCGAGTGTAACCGTGCGTGAAGCGGCACAACTCAAACTCACGAATCAAACCAAGTTCAATTAGGCCGAGCTTGGTCATCAGTTCTTTTGTCTTTGTCTCCTGTGCTTTCTTTATCGTCTCATCTTTGGGAGCAAGGTCGTTATCCAGGTGATTAAATCGCACAAACGATGACCGACCGGCTTCGGGTGGAGCAGACAGCTTGCTGCGATGCAACGCTTCATGCTCAACCGCAAGCAAAAATGGGTCATAGCGGCTGGAAAACTCACTGCGTCTCGCCATCAACTCCAGAATCGATGCAGGAAGTTCCGTCTCAAGTGGAACAAGAGGCGGATCTGCCGTGGTCCAGCGACTGATGAGCTTCCTTAGCTCCTCAGCCATAGCCTCCATACCGCTCTTGTCATTCATTTTTTCCGAAAGACTTCGGAACTTCTCGAAATTCTCATAACTCTCCCACTCCTCGCCCTGCCCGGCCACAAGAAGAATATCGCGCATTTCTTCTGGTGTCGGCTGCGCCCCGCCAAAGCAGTACTTCTTGGCAATGAAGCTGGCCAATGCACTGAACCTTTCCTCTTCGAGCAACGACAGAAGCTTTTGATCTTTCTTTGCAAACAAGACGAATTGATCGGCTTGGGGGTAGAACGCCGATGAAGCGCGGTAGGAGATCGGCTCCATGCGGCGTTCTCCAATGCGCTCGCGTGCTTGATCCTTGAAGACCTCCGTGGTGAACTTATCGTTTTGTCGCCAAGCCTTCTCTAAACTACGATGGCCATTGATGCATGTGAAGTACCATTCACCTATACGCGGCGATTCCGTGTGGAGCATGAATTCCGTAGTGTCACATTCGACACATCTTTCGCCAGACAGCCATGGTGTTTGTGTCTTAGATGACCACTCCCATCGACCAGGGGTCGCCGGCATCCACTCACCCGACCAGTGAATAAAAACTACGTCTAGTTGTCGCCATTGGCATTGCCCTTTCTTCTCGGTATTCGAACATTTTGACTTCTTGAAGATGTCTACATTCTTGGAAAGGTCCGCTGCAGATTCGAAGCGCTTAAAACGATGACACGTATTGCACACGAAGGTTAAAGGTGCTGGTGCATAGCCAATCTTTAACGGATTGATAAATATTAACTGGTGCCCGCCCAACGGAGCCACCGAAGCCCCCTTAAGTAATGCTTCGTCGAGACAAAGTTTCGGGGCGATAACCCGTTTGGTGTCATTGAGTTGATACGCTCGACTGAACCAACTTTGCCAGATCTCCTTCAGGCGAAGAAGAATCTGTGCCTTGGTCTCATCCTCCAACGATGCCTCGTCCACAGAGGAAGAAAGATCCGGAAGCGCGATGCAAGCACCGAGGCCACCCTCGAAAGTAAAGAACGCGCCAGGGGCGTATGCCGAAGCGAGCTGATTGCGAGAGCGCGCCATTCTAGGCGGGCTCAGCACTTTTTCGTCGTCATCAGGAAGGAATTTTCCTTTGGTGGCCATCCTAGCTCCCCATCCCCTCATTATCCGCCACCCCGTGACGCACCACGTCCATCACGCGTAGAATATCTTCTGGTTTCTGCCGGTGGCCTTCAGTATCTCGAAATGACATGACAATATTTCCACCTTGGTCCACATCACGAAGTGACGTCATTGGTTTTTTCATCGGATCACTTTGTGCTTCAAAATACCCGCTCGTCGGACCACTTCCCCACATGGGTGACGCCCATGTGTTGAGCAGGGATCTGGTCCGCTCATCGATCTTCTGGCGGTAATGCTCTTCACCTTCAGGCGCGAAACCGCCGCTTAATCCTACCGCTAGCTCGATGAAAGCATTAATTTCATCGATAAAAGCATCTTCACGCATACTCAACTCACTGCGTATGTTAGGAATGAAACTAAAGTCTGATGTCTGGTCTTTCTTGTCATCGTCCAGCTCGATGAGGCATTTGCTGGGGACGACACCTGCAAGATACGCCTGAAACAGGCTGGGAAATACCCGCGCGACTGCCTTTTCCGCCCACCTGTCAATGGCAGCTGGTTTGACCATGCGTTCGAGAAATCGATGGAAAATATCAAAAATCTGGATGATGTGTCGGTCTCGCCGACGCTGTGGTGTAGGCACCAAAATGACAAAACCGACGTGCATTCGTCCTATCCGTGAGGATGCCTGGATATACTCAGCGATATCCGAGGGCATTCCGGCAAAGAACATTGAATTAAACTCGTCCACATCAACACCGTGCGAAATAGCGGACGTAGCTATCACTGATCGTAGAACATCCCCCAAAGGTGGGAATGGATCACCGGGTGCTACGCGCTGTTGGGCGGCATCGATTACTGCCTGAATCTCGCCTTGTTCCACAGAACCCGTAATAAGTTTTGTATCTATTCCCTCAAGCTCAATTTCCGAATTCAGATGGCGCTTGCGGGTTTCTTCCGCCTCAGCCGCCATAATTTGGTCGCCACCCTTTTTATTAGTGACATACGTGAGAGCAATTCGATGTAAGTCGACGACAGTAGCAAGATCCGAGGCACTTGCCCCGAGCAGCGCATTCTTGTGGAGGCCATGCAATTGCCCAGCACTAATGTACTCGGCGAGTAGTCTCTTGATCTTGTCCGTGCGCGTCACATCACCACTTATCAAAGCATTGAAGATTCGCGTAATAGTCAGATGGAAGCCCGAAAGTATCGCGACGCTGGTCGCGGTGTGCGGCTTTCCATTGGTCATGAAGGCGCAGTAGATGCGAGCTTGTCGACTCGAGAGCTCAATATCCTCAAGTTTCTGCCGCTCAGGCTCATCATCCGCAGCCTTCTGCGGCTCCGCATAGAAAGACTCGTAGAGTGTCGGCCCCGGGTGCGGGAACTGGGTCGCAGGAATCGACCGCTGATACAAGTGCTCCAGCTGCCTCTCCGGCTCGGAGACAGTCGCTGACGCTGCGATTATTTTCGCACGCCGACGCTTGCCCATAGAATCGGTGACTATCAAGCCATTCATAGATTCCGAAAGGTGCTCGAAGACCGCGTCCAGTGTCGATTCGAAAAGTCCGGCAAACGTTCCTAGCGATTCGTCCAATAGATGGGCCTCGTCCTGAATAATAAGGCTCGGGAATGGATCAAAGAAATGCTTTGTGCCTACCTTGTAAGCAGGAAACAACCCTTCCATGCCCTTTGCTTCTGGCCCACTTGCTAATTCTTTGTTAAGAGGGATGTATAAACGACCAGTGCGTGGATTTCGCCACGGGGCTGCACCAAACATTCCATAAATACGGCGAATCGTTCTGGCAGAATGCCCAATCAGAGCTAACTTATCGATGGTTCCCAGTAAGACTGACGGTGCCAAGTCATAAATATCTTCATCGACGATGTAGAAAGGAAGGGGCTTCCACTTACCTTCATTGGATGGGCATTTGATATCCGTGCAGACGTGCCCGAGCGTTTGGGCACCGTCGTCTACAAATCGACGCAACGCGGTCGCTGAGTTACAGAATGGGCACTTCGCAATCTTTCGCCAGGCTCTCAATGCTACAGAGTATTTCTGGTCCTTGTCACAAAGTTCCTCCTCATCCTTGGGATGAGGAGGCGCAGTAGTGATGTCCGGAATACTGTTGACACCCTTTGCCTTATGCCAGTTTGGAGAACCACCACTTCCCACCCAGAATCCGATTGACAGTGGATCACCCTCGTAACCATACTTTCTTCTAATGAGTTCAGCTTGTGCAAGCACGCGCGCGCATCGCTGCGCCTGCTGAATGGTGAGTAGTCGCAGCGGATACCGCAGAAGCGCAGTGACTCCTGTGCGCTTCCCCCGCAAGCGGTCCAACAGCAGGTTGAATACAAGCAGCCCGAAGAATGCTTCTGATTTCCCGCCACCCGTAGCGAAGTACAGCAGTGTAACCGAATCATCGCGAGATTCCTGATAGCAGTGCTGAAATTCCGGTAACCGAGATGCTAGTGCCGGAATATTCGCAACGATGAAGGCCAGCTGGAACAGACGCCACTTGTTATCGTCGGCGCCAAACCTCAGCTTCATAAAATCAGCCATAGCTTCATTCATCCCGAGCCAAGCTTCGTACACCACTGCCTTCTGGTTTATCTGCGGGCCTCTCGACTTCCATGCCTCCCGGGACTCGTTCAATACATCGAGCCCAGCCTGAATTGCATTTTTCTCTGCACCCCACTTCTGTATATCTTCTTTAAATGCCTCTATTTCACGGGCAATACCCTCTACATCATCTTCGTCCAGACCATCCGATGGGTTAATCCGCGAAGGTAATCTGTCTAGCCAGTCCTGCATCGCAGGGATAATTGGCATCAATCCATCAAGGCTATTGGGCTGACTTAGCGCACGTACACCCCGCTCAACGCCAATTACAGCAGTCGGAAGAATACGTGGCTGCACGTATCGCGGAGCCCATGTTGTTTCCAGTAACAGAGATCCATATGGAGCTTCAAGCTTCTTGATACCACCGTTGTGGCCCATTGCAGGATAGCTAAGATACCGGTTGAATCGATATGATGGATCAATACGCTCCAGCTTAAGTGACCGGTGTAGCTTCTCAGGGACTTCGATCTGAATGGAAACAACGAATACCGCATCTTCTGTTTCGTCTACGTTTTTATGTGGCGACTCGCTTTTGTTCTCGAGGGCAACAAACAGATTGCGCTTTGTGGAATCGAGCCAATCGTTCGCAATCTGCAGATCCCAAGCGAGTCGAATCTTTGGCAATGCGATGGGATCGGTCGATTTGCGGGCTAGCTCGAGGAAATTCGACCATTTTTTGTACTGGCTTGCAGGTACCTTCAGTTTGGTGCGGTAACCCCAAAGCTTGCCACCCGTCTCAGGGTCATCACTTTCTGCCCAAACCGTTAGGCGTGCCGTGATGACATCGTTCATTTGCTTCGCATGAGTAGTTGCATCAGCCAATAACTGATCCAGATTCTTACCCATGTCGAGTATCAAATCCGGCAGCGATACATCCAAGCGCATCCATTTATGTGGGACGGCAAGCGGTTCAAAATCAGCGTCATTAATTATTACAGGTTCTGTTGGCGGTGCTGTAATAATTTGATCAGGTGTATCATCTCCACTGTCATCCGACTGTTCTACGGGCTCTTCTGTGTCCACCGTTTTTATCAACCGATGCGGGATATCTCTTGCAGCGTAGATCTCCTGAACAATACGCTCACGGACTCCGGACCAATCGGGATGTTTTGAGCGAAACTTATAAACTCCCTTTATTTTTTCCCATTCAGCATCCAGCCGTTTGATTCGTTCTGCTTTCAGCTCGTCCGCAACATGCTTACGCAGGCTAAACGATGCACGACAGTTCGGCAGCCGAAGATCGGCTTGCCTGGGGATAACGCGGACATACAATGCTATCTTTGGTCGTACAATAATGACTTGCGCAACACCAGCCGCTATTTGCAGCTGCATTCCGTGCGACGAAATCCAGATGGGTGATGTGACCTCATCGTCTCCCTCAGCTTGTTTCTGAGGCAATAGAAAACCAGAGTTCAAAAGTGTTCTTGGTCTGGCTCCAAACAAATATTGCCCAGTAGATCCTTCTCCGCTTATCTGCGCATATGTCATATTCACGAGAGAGTCTACTACCGCTTCCTTAACCGTAGTCTGAATTTTGGATGGGTCTGATCGAAAAACTGACGCAGTCATGTTGTGACTCCCTCATTAGGTATTACGGCTTCCACTATTACAACACTCTCCCGGGCTTGATCGAAAAGCATTTTTAGTGTCTGTCGGCTGATGCTGGCATGCACCATCGCTGACTCGGGCTGCAATAGCATGTAGGCATAGATATCAGAGACATGTCGACCGTCCAGGCGTCGCGTGTTCCGTATCGCTATGATGACCCGTTGCCATTGGTATGCTGCCTCAAGTGAAGTCATTGTCAATACCTCTGAGAACGCTTTGAAATGTGCTTCTTTCATTGGGGCTTGCGGTTTAAGTTCCTCAAATGGTGTATTTTCTGACTCACCTAAATCCACCCACCTCCGAATTGCCCGCTCGCCTGGTAAATCTTTTTCAAGATCAGGATTTTCTTCCAAAATCGTCCTTCTCAGAAGGCGCACCTTATCTAACAAAGTACCAGTCGGAAATCGTTCGGCAAACTTCTTGCGAACCTGTTTGTGGTAATCTCGCAAAGCCTCTTCAAATGTCTTGTCATGATGAATCGGAATGCCAGAGCCCTCAAGAACCTGCTCAACAAGCTCTCGAAGCTCGGCGGACATCACAAAGAGTTTGTCCCCGATTTTAAGGGAGCGTACTTCACAGGGGCGGAACCCACGGTCAGTCGATTCTGCTGATGACGGATCATAGACGTAAACTTTGTGTGTCGGCCTGTGGTACTGATCTGGAACAGACTCGAGAATAATTCGCCACGCATCTTCATCATGGTCTTCTTGCCCGTTGCTCCCGCCGGAGGAGAGCTCAACTTTGAACATTGGTAACACAAAGTCGCTGGTCGACAGGACAGACGCATCTTCTGGCAAATCTTTCAACTGGCGGAGAATCGACTCGATTCGAGGCTTAAACGGCGTAAACTCAGGGAACTGCTCAGCGATTGGCTTGAGCGATGACCGTAGATATTGGGCGCCACGCTGTGTAAGTAGCAGTGTCGTGTGTGCGGGCACCCGGTCATCGGTCAGTACAATGCGCAGGCACTCATCATCCAGCCCAGCGAATAACAGTACAGTGTTGGACAGTCCATCGATACTTTCTTCCAACTGCGATGAGGTGATGAGTCGGACTCGGTCTGAGAAGTCGCTGAATTTGCACCCTTCTGAATAATCGGTGTAAGTAGACAGAAATCGCTCAGCAAGTCGCCGATAGAGCGCATTTGTGAACACGATACTTACCTGAAGTTTTTCGCTACCAGCGATGCGCGAAACGACATCGGCGAGCAGCAGGGCAAAGGGTGTTGCGTTTTGGTAACGTTCGAATAGTATTGAGCCCTTATCGATGCACTCCAAAAGCAATTTGCGATTATCCGCAGCTCCACCCTCACGATCAAATTGCTTTAGCGCCCCAACATAAGAAAGCCAGTCGTACCTAGTTCGCGTCCGTTGATCGACCTCTGCGCTGGATAGCCATTCGATGAGGTGATTCACGCCACATGGCAAAGCTGCCATGCGCGTCAAATACCCCGCCGCGTCTGTGATAGGCCTCGCCACCTCCTGTCCTCCCACTGTTTGTTTGGCGATTCGTTGAAGCTTATTAACAACTTTTGCCGCATCTGCATCAACAATCTTAACGTTAAATTCGCGAGGTACTGGAACAAGTGACTCGATGGCACCAGCGGGAATTAAGCCATCCTGCTCGTGCTTAATCGCACAAGGCATTCCTGTTATGGAATATTCATTCGGGGTATGCCAACGCGTCGCCGGGTCACGCTTATTATTCAATTCCCAAAGTCGGTTTTTGATACTAAATGCAGCGTGGGGCTCATCCGTAACGACTATGATGCCAGGTGGTGAGTCTGGAAACACTTCCTCAATCAGCAAACAAAAGCGACCAAGTGCTGCTTTCCAGCTTTTACTTTCCTTTCGAATTGCACGGGTCGCGTTTACCAAGACTACTTCTGGTTGTTTTGTGCCTTTTAGTGCCTTTAGTGAACTTTTTAGCGTCTCCTTATCAAGCCTTCCATCCAACGCAAAGATGGCATCTGGGGCCGTCTTTGGGTCACCGATGACGGTGCAGTTTATCTGTAACGCCTTGGCATGCATACGTCGTGCTAACTTCGCCTTAATACATACTAACAAGCGATTCGCACACGACTGCCATCTCGTAAAGTCAACCGCCGCAAAAAAATGAGGCAACAGTTCACCAATCGCAGGATTAAAGGATTCGCGTTCTTCCGACTTTAGACTCGCCAACGATAAAAGATACGCATCCTTGTCACGTAATCGGCGAGTAATCAAATCGTTCGGTGTTCCTTGCAGTTCGACTAGCCGGCGCGCATGATCCAAAATCACTTGGCGGTCAAAATGAAGATGGTTGAGCGGGTGAAACGCATTAGACTTAACTGGATATACGAGTCCTCGAACCCCTTGTTTGTCACCTCTGGCCCAACGCTCAAGCGTGGCCAGCGCGTGTACTAAAACGAGAGTTCGTGGACTAACAGGCCAAACGAGAGCAATGTGCCGTGTTCCGTGCTGCGCAGCATGTAGATATAGATCGACTAGTTGCTGGAGGGCCTTGGACGGTACACTAGCGTCAGTGTCGTCGTCTCGGTAGATAGGGACACCAGCCTGTCCGTACTGCTGAACAACCGGCAACGGTGGTGGAGACCCCGAAACCTTTTTGGGCTCAGATTCTGGCTCAGGCTTAGGAGATGATGCAGCTTGGCGCGCAGGTTTTGAACGGGGAGCATGTATCCCTTTGAGAAGCCGTTCACGCGCCTCCTTCCTTTTTTTACGTGCCTCTTCTAGATCTTTGAACCGCTTGACTGAAGACATGGCTATATACGCAACTCGTTTCGCGTCTTGACAGGAATATAACGACACCCAAAGACTGCCTTTCGCACGGCGACTTCGATCGAATTCCCCCTAATCAGAAAACGTTTCAACAATGCTGGATCAGGAAGAGAAAGCTGGCTCAGCTCGAACGCAGAGACATTGGTAGCACCAGAGATGCAGCGGAATGACCGATCAATCACATCACTGCCTAGTAATTCTGCCATTTGCTTGGGCGTCAACGTAGGCTTAGCTGCTACCTGCTCTAGAATTACCGTATGGTTCTCGCCAACGAAGCCACCATATTTGTTTAAAAGCTTCTTGGGAACAACCGAGGCTATAAGTCTACGTGGCTGATCATTTGAAGTAACACGTTGAAGTATCACACTGACACGACGAATGATCGAACGATGAGACTTATCGCCGAAATTCACAAAGCAAGGCTCACCATTTCCCTTCTTTGTACCATCAAATTTTAGGACGCCGCCACTCTTTATATCGCTGGACCAAAGTAGTGGAACCGCAGTTCTAGCCTTGCGACGTTTCACTTCAGTGGCTGACATGTATACCGGCCGTTTATCGCGGTTCCAGACAAAGGTACCGATACGTACGGCGTACCCATAGTCCTTGATCCGAAATTCCGAAGTTGCCACCTTCTTAAGCAAGAATACGTCGGTCTCAGTCCTGGGGATGGGCCATGCGGCACCGGAATTAGGGAGCACGCAGGGGCCAACATCTAGATAGTTACCATCACGGGACACCACTGACACGGCGGCTTTCGTTTGAGATGAGCGTGTTCTACTCGTGCGTCGCAACAAGGTCAGTGCCGTTTCTTGTAAGACGTCGATGAACACGCCTGACCGATCGCTCACCATACCGATACTCAAAACCTGTACCTCCTTCATCAAAAAAACACGCAGCTTTGAAAAATACTGACCTGATAAAAAGCTGGTTGGTGTGACGAGTGCACAAACACCGTTTTGTTTGAGTAGCTTGATGCTCAAGGCAATAAACAACCCGTACATATTGGGCTGCCCTTCGATGACCTCGTCAAAATTATCTCGGTACTTTTCTATCTCTTTCTTATTCGTCTTTCGATATGGGGGGTTGCAAACCAACACATCAGTGGATCCGAAAAAAGTTTCTAGATCACAAAGAGAATTGCCTGTTATGATACGAAAGGTGGGTTCCCGCCTGGCTGCCCTAATTTCTTCATACAAGGCCATCTTCAAGAATTGGTGCGACAAAGCACACAGAGTGCTATCGATATCCATTCCAAATAGGTTCTTTTCAACATACGTGAGAATCTTCCTCGGCGAGGCACCCTGAGCTTTCAGCGCCGCCCTCATTCGAAGTGCAATAGGCGCTAAGAAGGCAGCACCGCCGCAGGCAGGGTCGAAAAAACTACCGTTATCGAAACTCACGCCCTGCATCTCTAGATCGCTGAGAAGTCGTTCTGTCAGAGAAGGAGGTGTGAAATACATAGCAAGTGACTTTCTGTATTCATCCTCTCTGAGCAGTGTATAGACGGAACTCAACCAGTATGCCGCATCTAAAAATGATTGCTCTCTGAGCATGGACAAGAATGTTTTTACGTGTGTATCAACCAACAATCGGCTCTTAACCGGCAGCTCTGCTGACGTTAACCCTGGATACGCTTGAGTACACCACGCATGCAAGATTGTTCCGACCATAGCAGCCGGACTTGCCTTTCCCTTTTCGAGAACATCTCGAAGCCTCCTGATGTGCATCGAAAAACTAAGTTTGGTTGGTGTACTCATAACGCACGCTTTGACCATTGGTGAGATTCCAGCCTACATCCTCGAGCTGTGCATCAATGACGACGCGGGAGAAGGCTTCGATTTTTCCACTAGGCCTGCTCATTCACAACCCTAGCGCCGCCTGGAGCTTTTTCATTGATTCCGCGTGTTTTTCCTTCTTCATTTTTCGGATGTTCATCAGTTTCCACTGGATCGCGGGCAGTTGGTCAATGCCTGCAATCGGCACGAGTTCCCAGTCCGGCTGCCCTTGCTTTATCGATAGCAGGAATTTCTTCTCGTGCTCCGTCAATGTATTTCTTATCGTGTCGATGAGCCGTTCGCGGACTTCTACCAGCTCATCGTATTCAACGTGCTCGGCCACCATCCCCGTAAACTCATGCTCATATACCTGGCGAAAATCTTTTCGGTTAGGATCGAGAAGTTCGTTCATCGGCCGATCGTGGCTCGCGAGATAGACGA
>FXBF010000581.1_pt1 | contig 12722 bp, 12 predicted proteins | sample 5335321 | NCBI WGS metagenome assembly FXBF01 (sample SAMEA103928391, study PRJEB20085) | sediment metagenome | isolation source: sediment | reverse complement strand
TGCCAGGCAGGCAAGGGTGCGTCCATCCCCGAGCCGTATGCGGTGCTCCGTCTCCGTCGCATGCTCGCCCGCTGGGCCCTGTCGACTCGATTGGGACGACTCCCGACGATGCATTGCTGCGCCCTCTAATATTCGTTGAAGATGGGTTCGACCACCACACCGACCAGTTCAGTCGTGTACGGTTCATGTACTGCCAGTAACTTTCAGGCCGTTTGGACAACGACGGCTGACAATTACCTTGTCCGTTGCCCCGGTAATCATTATTACACTATTGCTCAAATGCAGGTCTATACCACAATATTTCATCCTGGCCTCCTTGGGCATTATGACCCTTATCTGGGTGTCCGTTAAATTAGGGTAGGTACAATTTGCTTGACTTACCTGTGGTGGCGCCTGACTGGCACCCCTCTTAAAAACGGTGCACACAGTGTCATCCATGCCCGTGGCGTCGTATAGTTGTGGAGCCAACGGCGCCCGTCGGGTCGTTTCTCCAGGTACCGGTCGATACGCCGTAGCAAGGCACGGTAACCCCGGTCGCCGAGGCGACGATAGAAAAAGCGATTAATCGCCGAGGCCCGCAGCAATCCAAGCAAACGGTCACGCCACAAGCGATCATAGAGCGCGGGATCATCCGCGAGCAAGGCGCGGCCTGCCAGATGACCGGAGAGCATGGCATAGCGCATCCCGAATCCCCATAGTGCATCCTGAAAACCAGCGGCCTCACCTGGATAGAGTAAATTCCCACAGCAGGCGCTGCGAACCAACTGAAAATTGGCTGCACCGCCGGTCGGCTGCGGATCCCGCAGTTCCACGCCGACATTCTCGCGGAAAAAAGCCACACTGCGTTCCAGGTACTCGCGGTGCTGATGAAAGTCGGCGTACATCCAGGATATGAGCGTACCATGGCCACTCTGGATCAGAAGATAGGCGTATCCCTTGGGCGCCAGGCGATCCGCCAGCGCCACATAGGCACCGTCGGCGCTGTCGGTAGCGAACAAATAACCGACTCCGATGGCATCGGCATGGTGCGGCCCCTTGGCCACGATACCATCCTCGGTGAATTCCCGGCATGCGTCCTTGAAGCGGATCTCCACACCGGCACTCAGTGCCTGCTGCTGAAGCCCATGATCCAGTGTTCCCACCGCTGGACCACGGCGCACGATATAGGCCATGGGTTGTTCCGAGCGGTAGCAGTGCTCTCGTCCATCAGGGTCAAACACCACGACTTCGCGAAACGGCACAGCGCTGAAATTGGTTTCGATACCCAGCTCCATCAGTTCACCCAGGACATCGCCTTCCCGGGTCCAATTCTCGAGCCCTTGTAAATCATCATGAAAGCGGGCGCCCACATGCTTGCGTAATTCGTGGACAATCACCTTGCGCCCTGCCTTGGCCAGGGTGATAGCCGCAGTGAGCCCCGCAGGTCCGGCACCGCAAATATGGACAGGATCAGCCGCCATCACAATATGGAGGTCCAAATATGGAGGCTAAGTCTTGAATTGTGAATTCTTGCATTTTTAGCTATTTTGCTTACGCTTGAATAATGAACCCCAAAGTACTTCCCGACTTTTTTCATGCTATAAACATCGCGTCGATAGAGCCTGTGTTATTGCTTCGTTTCTGTTTTTATATTTTTTTTGATAGGTAATCAAGTGCCTTTGGAAGCTCCCGTCTCTGTACACAGGGTATTTCGCTGAATTCCTGGTTTAAGTCTATCTTGCATAGCACATCTTCTACAAACGGCCAAATTAAAGGGTCGGTGACAAAAATAAGAATCACTATCGAAGTTATTTCTTACTGAAGCCATAAGCATATTGGAAATAGATATGAACGAAGATTTAGTGAAAAGGCAGGCGATCGATGAAGAGCATTTGAAGCTCCTGGCGATCTTTCATTATGTCTTTGGCGGCATCACGATCGCGTTTTCATTGTTGTTCATCCTCCAACTGGTGTTTATGTCGGTATTTTTCGCCAATCCGGAGCTTTTTAAGGACGTCAAACCCGACAAACTGGATATGGTACAGACAATTTTTAAATTCGGTATCGTCATATTTTCCTTATTTATTCTCTTCGGCGTCGCCTGGGGGGTTGCCACCATCTATTCCGGCCGCTGTATTCAACAGCGCAAGTACAAATTATTCAGTATGATTATTGCCGGAATTAATCTCATATCCATCCCGTTCGGGACGATCCTGGGCGTGTTTACGCTCATTGTCCTGTCGCGGGAATCAGTGAAGGGGCTTTATGAGGGCAAGGATTATCAAACACCTGCATAGCTTTGAAGAATAGGAAGAAATGTTTTCTCTAGATAGTAGTATTCCATTTTAGAAAAATAATGTGAGGGAACGATGTCCAAGGCAGGGAAAATTGTACTGATTGTCAGCGGGATTATTGGGTTAATCCTGTTGATTATTATCGGCAGCGGTGTTTACTGGTGGCAGACCAAGGGCCAGGAGTTCATGGAGGCAGGGCGGAAGGCCGCTATTGCCGGGGAGAAATTCGGTAAGTCGACGGAGGAAAAGGGCTGCCTGGACTTTGCCCTGAATCGACTTGATGCCTGTACCAGCATGTCCTGCGAGATCTATAACAGCGTCTTTCTCGCCAACTGCCTGTCTGAGTCCAACAAGACCAGCGGTTTCTGCAAAGGTATCCCGCCGCAGTCGGAGATCATGCAATCGGCCAGGTGGCGGTTGGCCGCCTGTGAAAAACTCGGCCGTAAGGGTCAGCGCTGTCCGCGCATGATGGGCGTGGTGCAGAAATATTGCACCCAGCCACAGAAGGAATAATTGTCTTTCTGGCTTATACTCCCCCAATGACCACCAGGGATAACGGGAAAAGAATATTCGCTGTCATGGGCCACCCCGTCGGTCATAGCCGCTCGCCGGCGATCCACCGGCAATTCGCCGAGCAGCTCGGGTTGGAAATCGAATACACGGCCATTGATGTGGAACCCGGTTATTTCCCGGAGTCAGTCGCTGACTTCCGGAATGCTGGCGGCCATGGTTTGAATGTTACCGTGCCCTTTAAGCTCGACGCCTTCAATCTCGCCACGCGTCGCAGTGAACGCGCCGAACTTGCCGGCGCCGTCAATACCCTGATGTTTGAAGAAGGTAATGCGGTGTTCGGCGACAACACCGATGGTATCGGTTTCATCCGTGATGTGACGACCAACCTGGGGCAGACAATCACTGACAAGCAGGTGCTGATCGTCGGCGCCGGTGGCGCCGTGCGCGGCATCCTCGGCCCAATTCTCGAGGCAGGCCCCGAGAGCCTTGTCATTGCTAACCGTACCGTCGGTAAGGCCGAGGTGTTGGCGGAACTCTTCCGGGACCTGGGCAATGTTAAGGCCTGTGGACTCGATGGCATCGACGGACAGTTTGATCTGGTGGTAAATGGTACCGCCGCCAGCCTCGAAGGTCAGACGCCATTATTGCCGGAGACAGTCTTTGCTCCCGGTGCTGTGGCCTACGATTTGATGTATGCCTCAGAACCTACCGCCTTTCTGCAATGGGCGGCCTCTCTTGGTGTGAAGCAGGTAAGTGATGGCTTAGGGATGCTGATCGAACAGGCGGCTGAATCATTTTATATCTGGTTCGACCGGCGGCCGGAGACGGTGTCGGTCATCGCCGCCTTGCGCAGATCGTGATCAGGCCTTCTTGGCCGTAATCTTCTGTTCCAGTTGGATAACCTTGCCGGGTTCGATCGGCAGTTCTTTGAGTGGCGGCGAAACATAGAAACCCTGGACGTAATCGACGCCCATATCCTTGAGTAGCCGCAGAATCGCGGCGTTTTCCACGTATTCGGCGATGGTCCGGCGGCTGAGTGAATGGGCGATATCGTTCATGGAGACGACCATGGTGTGGTCCATGGGGTCGGAGGCGATGCCCTGGACGAAAGAACCATCGATCTTGATTTTTTCCACCAGCAGGTTCTTCAAGTGGGTGAATGAACTGAAACCAGAGCCGAAGTCATCGAGGGCAAAATGGCAGCCCATGGCATTGAGTTCGTAAACCAGCTTGCGTGCGGCGTCGATATTGGCGATGGCTGCGGTCTCGGTGATCTCGAAGGTGAGCCTGGCAGGATTGACTTCATACTCACGAATGAGGGTCTTGATGTAATCGAAGATTTTCTCATCACCCAGGGTCTGTCCCGAGAGGTTAATCGATAGAAAAATCTCTTTTCGGCGTTTATTCGTTTTTGCCAGCTCTTTAATACTGTGTTTCAGCACCCAGCGATCGATATCGCACATGAGATTGAAGCGCTCGGCAGTCGGAATGAAGGCCCCGGGGAGGATGATATCGTCTTCATGTCCATGAAGGCGGACGAGTACCTCGTAGCCTTCATAGTTAAGGCCCTTGGTGTGTAATTGCTGCCAGAGGACACCATCCTTTTCGGGCAGGTTTCCGAGATCGATCTCGTCCACCGGGACAATCGGTTGATAATTGAGCATCAACAAATCATTATCCAGTGCCTCCCGCAGACGCGACGACCAGCCGAGATCGAGATCCATATCGGACTTGGCATCGCTTTCCGGTATATACAGGTGGGTCTGGTTCCTGCCCTTGGACTTGGCGAGATGGCAGGCGATATCGGCATTGGCCAGGACCTCGCCGGGCGAGATGGTATCTCTGCTGATGACGGCGACGCCGACGCTACCATTGATCTTGTAGTTGTTGCCGGCGTAACTGAATGTGCAGTGTTGCAGCAGTTCGCGGAAGATATCGGCCGCCGACAGGATATCCTTGGGTTCAATATTACGCATAATAATTGCGAATTCATCGCCGCCCAGGCGGGCGAGCATATCGGTGTCACGGATACGGATGCGCAATTGGTGGGCAATTCTGATCAATAGCTGATCGCCAGCGGCATGGCCGGCGGTATCGTTGATGTACTTGAATCGATCCAGGTCAATCACCAACAGCCCGCTGACTTCCCGGCTGCGTTTCAGGCGAGTGACCTCCTTTTCCAGCTCATCCTCAAAATAGCGGCGGTTAAGTAGTTCTGTCAACGGGTCATGCGTGGCCTGCCAGCGTAATTTCTTTTCCAGGCTCTTGCGTTCGGAGATATCGCTGAAGGCAACCACAGAGCCTTCGCGCTTGCCACGGATGTGCAAGGGATAGATCGTGGATTCGACCGGCACCACTTTTTTCTCCCGGTTCCAGAACACGGTTTCCCAGGAACTCAGGCCATAGCCGGCCTTGTAGGCCTGCTCCATAAAGGACTCCGCCTGTGGGATCTTCTTGCCGTCGGCATCGGCAAAATGAAACAGTTCATAGGGCGAATTGCCCAATACCAGGCTCTCATCGTCATAACCGAGGATGCGCAATGCCGCCGGATTGATGAAGTTAATCAGCCCCTCGGTGTCGACCCCGTATACACCTTCGCCAACGGAATTCAGAATCCCCTCCAGGCGCTGCCGTTGGTTATTGATGGAGGTCTTGACGTGGATCATGCGGCTCATGGCACCGACCCGGGCCAGGAACAATTCTTTGGCTTCATTCTTGAACATACATTCGACAGCACCGGCATCGAGCGAATCCTTGATGACCTGGTTATGATAAGTGCCGGTGAGGATGGCCGGGGTGATACCGCTTGTCTGCGGATTGTCCTTGAAGATCTTGCAGAGCTCGTCGCCGTTAATCTTGGGCATGAAATAATCGATGATGGCGATGTCGAACGGCATCTCCATCGCCAGCCTGATTGCCTCATCGGCATCGGCGGCGACCTCGGTATGGTAGCCGTTTTTATTCAGCAGTCGTTGATAAAAGACACGGACCGTCGGCGAGTCGTCGACAAACAGGATCCGGATCGGGTATTCGCCGGTATAGTTGCCATTAGTAGTCTCGACATCGCGGCTCCGGTCGGTCAGGAGCTTGACCAATGACTCCGCCGCCTCGGTATAACTCTCCCAGAGAATCATCGCCGTGTTCGGACGGCGGGTGACCCAATCGCGGATCGCCGGTTCTGCCTCCGGGGCCATCACCAGCACCGGTATGGGCTGAAACTCGTGCTCCATCAGTTTGGCCAGGAGTTTATCGGTATTGGGGTCGGCGTAATTCGGCCAGCCGAGGACGACACTATCAAAGGGGTGAGCCCTTTCATTGGCATCGAGCAGCTTGGCAGTACCGATCACGAAATCCGGGGCGAGCACGACATCGTGCCCCTTTTTGCCCAATATCTTGCCCAGGATGTGCCGCTGGGTGCCAGTTTTCTCAATCAGGAGAATTCGGCTCAAGTTTTAACCCCCTGCAGAAATCGCTTCCCTGATAAGTTGTTGCATGCCAAATATTTGGCTACACCATTGTTTATTAGCGAATACTAATGGAGAAACGACATGTCCACGCAGACAAAGTGCAAGTTCTATGCCTTTTGCTTAGCCCGCCTATTGCACCAAGGCGACCGGTGGCGACGATCCAAACCAGTGATTTAAAGTCAAAGTCCTAAGCGGTGGGGTATTACCGTTATTTCTGATAGGAATTTTTCAGGTCGACATAGTGTTTCGCTGAATAGGAAAACCAACGTAACTCCTCATCGGTCAGCGGCCGCTTGGGTTTTGCCGGTGCCCCCATCCAGAGGAAGCCCCCTTCCAGTTCCTTGCCCTCGGGTACCAGGCTACCGGCCGCCAAAAAAACTTGGGGGTGGAGGATAGCGCCATCGAGGATGGTGGCGTGAATACCGATCAGACAGCGGTCGTGGATCGTGCAGCCATGGACGACGACATTGTGGCCGATGGTGACCTCATCGCCGATGTTAACGGCAAACCCATTCGGGTTGTCGGCATACTGATGGGTGACGTGGACGATAGTGCCGTCCTGGATATTACTGCGGGCGCCGATGCGGATAGTGTTGACGTCACCACGCACCACCACCCCCGGCCATATCGAGCTGTCGGCGCCAATAACGACATCGCCGATGACCTGGGCCGCCTCATTGACATAGGCACTGTCGGCGATCGTCGGTTGGATGTCCTTATAGGGTCTGATCGCCATGACTAACGCAGTGTTACCAGTTCTTCCGCCGCCGTCGGGTGGATGGCAACGGTATTGTCGAGATCGCTTTTGTGTGCCCCCATCTTGATCGGCACCGCAAAGCCCTGGATGACCTCATCGGCGGCGAGGCCGATGATGTGGCAGCCGACGACCCGTTCCTGTTCACCGACGGTTACGAGCTTTACCACTGTCGGCGGCTTACGCTCGGTAATGGCGAAGTACATATTGGTAAAGCGCGATTGATAGACCTTGACGGCATCGCCATATTGCTCGCGGGCCTGATCCTCAGTGAGGCCGACGGTGCCGATCGGCGGGTGACTGAAGACCACGCTGGGGATGTTGCTGTAATCCAGTTTCGCCGTCGCCTGGCCGTCAAAGAGCCGGTCCGAAAGGCGACGACCGGCGGTGATCGCCACCGGCGTCAGGGCCATCCGGCCGGTGACATCGCCGACGGCATAGATGCCCGTGGCCGATGTATTCTGGTAGTCGTCGGTAACGATGGCACCGCGTTCGTCGGTCTCGACCCCGGCCTGGTCCAGCCCCAGGTCATTAGTTGTCGGCGACCGGCCGATGGCCCAGATGACGGAGTCGATTTCGCAATGGACCTCATCGGCATGACAGTTGAGTCTTATTTTATTGTCGGCCTGTTGCTCCAGGCTGGTTAGCTCGATATTGGTGAGGATATTGATGCCGGCGTTTTGCATCTCTTCGGCCAGGGTCTCACGCAGGGTCGCATCAAAATTACGCAGGAAAGACTCCCCGCGCAAAATCAGGGTAACTTCGGAGCCGAGGGAATTCAGCAGGCCGGCGAATTCAACGGCGATATAACCACCACCGACGACGACGACGTTGTGCGGCTGGGTCGCCAGTTCGAAGAAGCCGTCGCTGGTGATGCCCAGCTCGGCCCCGGGGATATCCGGCGTGACCGGCGTACTGCCGGTGGCGATCAGAATATGCTCGGCGGTGTAGCCGGTCCCGTCGACGGCGACAGTGCGGGCATCATGGAAGCGGGCGAAACCCGGGATCTCCTTGACTTCCGAGGCCTTGAGCCCACGGTGGTAGATGCCATTGAGCCGCTCGATGTAGGCATCCCGTGCCTGTTTGATGATTCCCCAGTCGAAGCCGCGGACGTCGATATCGAAACCATAGGCGCCGGTATCACGCAGGATCTCGGCGACCCCGGCGGTATTCCACATTACCTTTTTCGGCACACAGCCGACATTGACACAGGTGCCACCGATGGGGCCGCATTCGATAATCGCCGCCCTGGCGCCATGGGCCGCCGCCCGTTTGGCCGAGGCCATGCCGCCGCTACCGCCGCCGATGACCAGGTAGTCGTAGTGCGTGGCTGTCATTGATCACGGTTTCCAGAACGGGCCATGGGCCGAGGTTAGCATACTTATATATTGATCCAAGCGAGCGGGGGTTCATTCAGGGCGGCCGCCTGTTCCCGCAAAGCCAGGACCTGTTCCTCCCAGTAGCGCTGGCTGTTGAACCAGGGGAAGGCCCGGGGAAAGGCCGGGTCATCCCAGCGACGTCCCAGCCAGGCACTGTAGTGCAGCATACGCAAGGTGCGCAGGGGTTCAATCAGGATCAATTCGCGCGGATCGAAATCAGCGAACTGGGTGTAGCCGGACAGGATCTCTGCCAGTTGCTGTTCGGTCTCTTGGCGCTCGCCGGCCAGCAGCATCCACAGGTCCTGGATCGCCGGCCCGGTCCGGCAGTCATCGAAATCGACAATATGCGGGCCGGTGTCGGTCCACAGGAGATTACCGAGGTGGCAATCGCCATGCAGACGGAGGGTGGCCACATCACCGGCGATTGTGAACAGCTGTTCGATCTGCACCAATAAATCACGACAGAGGGTTTGGAAGGCCTCAATGAGATGCCCGGGAATGAAATCCCGCCCGAGCAGAAACTCAACCGACTCATGGCCATAGGCCTCGATCGTGATGGTGGGGCGGTGCTGAAACTTTGCCGCGCGCCCGAACCGGTGTAACCGGCCGAGGTAGCGGCCGAGGATACGGCGGTCGTCGGCGCTATTTAATTCCGCCGCCCGGCCGGGCTGCCAGGAGAAGAGGGTATAGCGGAAGCCTGCATGCCGGTGCAGGGTCTCGCCGTCAATCACCAGCGGTGCCACCGCCGGGATCTCCAGATCCATCAGTGCCCGGGTGAATTCATGCTCCTCGACGATGGTCGCGTCGCCCCAGCGGTCCGGGCGGTAAAACTTGACCGCCAATGCGTCCGCATCTTCTGTGTCTACGCGATAGACCCGGTTCTCATAACTGTTCAGTGCCAGTAAGCCGCCGGTGCATTGCCAACCCCGGGACTCGACGGCGTCGAGGATTACATCCGGTGTCAGGCGGTCATAGGGGTGGGTCGAAGGAAGCGATTTTGTCATGGTGATCGATTATGACAGGTTTTTCCCCTCGGCCTGGCTGTCATGCTAGATTAAGCGCCAAGCTCTATTAACCATGACGTATATTCAAACCCGATGACAGATAAACAAAACCCCCTGCTCGACCTCTCCGGTCTGCCGCGATTCAGCGACATTTCCCCCGCTGATGTCGAACCGGCAATCGATACGATCCTGGCAGATAATCGCTCGCAGATCGAAAAATTGATAACGTCCGGCCGAGCATTTGCTTGGGATAATTTTATTCAGCCACTCGAGGATATGGGTGAACGCCTCAGCCGGGTGTGGTCGCCGGTGTCGCATCTGCATTCCGTTCGTGATTCAGAGACGCTGCGCAAGGCCTATAATCGCTGTCTGCCCAAGCTGAGTGTTTATGAGACTGAACTAGCCCAGGACGAGCGCTTATATCGGGCCTACAAACAGATTGCCCAAAGCGATGAATACGGCAAGCTGTCGATGGCGCAAAGGAAGATCATCGATAACGAACTACGTGATTTCCGCCTCGCCGGGGCAGAGCTCAATGAGTTGGACAAGGCACGGTTCAAGGAGATCGAACAGGAACTGTCACAGCTGACGACGCGTTTCGATGAAAACCTGCTGGATGCCACCGATGCCTGGACCCACTTAATTGTCGATGAGAAGGATGTGGCCGGACTGCCGCCGACGGCACTGGCAATCGCGAAACAGGAGGCGGTGGAGAAAGACCAACAGGGTTGGCTCTTCACATTGCAGGCACCATCCTATATGGCCTTCATGACCTATGCCGATAATCGTGATTTGCGTCAGCAGATGTACCGGGCCTATGTCACCCGCGCGAGCGACCAGAGCGATAATAAAAAATTAGATAACAGCGAGGTAATACGAGACATCCTCCGCCTCCGGCGGGAACAGGCACACCTGCTCGGTTTTGACAACTATGCCGAATACTCGCTGGCCACCAAGATGGCAGAGAGTGTTGATCAGATCATGGATTTCCTCGGTGATCTGGCAAAACGTTCACGGCCCATTGCCGAGAAGGAAATCGCCGAACTCGAGGATTGCGCCCGTAAGCGTGACGGACTCGACAAGCTGGAGAGCTGGGATGTCATGTACTATGCCGAAAAGCTGCAGCAGGAACGTTATACCTTTTCTCAGGAAGACGCACGACCGTTTTTTCCCATCGAAGCGGTCCTGGCCGGTATGTTCAAGGTTGTCCACCGCCTCTATGGTCTGCTGATCCAACCGGAGACAGATGTCGATGTCTGGCACCCGGATGTGCGCTTCTACAAAATCAAGGACGACAGCGGTGTAGTCAGGGGGCAGTTCTATACCGATCTCTATGCCCGCAAACATAAACGCGGCGGTGCCTGGATGGATGAATGTGTCCAGCGCATGCGGACAACAAAGGGGGTACAGGTCCCGGTGGCCTATCTGACCTGTAATTTCACGCCACCGGTCGGGGAGACACCGTCGTTATTGACCCATGACGAGGTCATCACCCTGTTTCATGAATTCGGTCACGGCCTGCATCATATGTTGACCCAGATAGACTATGTCGGTGTCTCCGGCATCAACGGCGTCGCCTGGGATGCGGTGGAACTGCCGAGCCAGTTCATGGAAAACTGGTGTTGGGAACAGGAGGCCGTGGGCTTGTTCGCCCGGCACTACCAGAGCGGCGAGCCTTTGCCCAGTGAGCTATTCGGGAAGATGCGTGCCGCCAGGAATTTCCACTCGGCTCTGCAGATGGTCAGGCAACTCGAGTTTGCCGTGTTTGATCTCAGGCTCCACAGTGAGTTTGATCCCGATGGCCGGCAGCAGATACATGACGTTCTGGATAAAGTCAGGCGCGATATTGCTGTTATGATCCCACCTGCGTATAACCGTTTCCAGCACTCATTCTCGCATATCTTTGCCGGTGGTTACGCGGCCGGTTATTATAGTTATAAGTGGGCCGAGGTCCTGTCGGCCGATGCCTTCAGCAAGTTTGAGGAAAACGGCATTTTTGATCGGAAGACAGGTGCGGAATTTATGCAGAAAATCCTGGAACAGGGTGGGGCCCGCGAACCCATGGAGCTGTTCATCGATTTTCGTGGGCGTAAACCGAGGATAGACGCCTTACTCCGGCATTCGGGCCTGAGCCAATAGAACAGAACAAATGATGAAGAGACATACATACCTTTTACTGATTGGTTTAGTGCTGCCGATGGCACCGGCCACCGCCGAGACCACCGAGTCTGGAGGCACAGCGACACAAGCGACACCGGCTTCAGATGTCGCCGGCCAGACGACGGCAGGGGATAAGACCAGTCCGGCAAGCACCTCACCAGTATCAAGACCTGCCAATCAGAACCAGGGCCAGGTAAAACGGCTCAAGGCCGAAATCAAGTGGGCGCGGGCGGCGCTGAAGCGTCAAAGGGAGAAAACCAAGGCGCTGGAAAAGCAGTTATCGGCGCAGGCCACGCGGCCAATCGCGGTAGATGATTCTGAGTACAGCAGCAAGCCGGTCATACTCTCCAGTAAGAGTGGTAAGCCCGTTACCGGCGGGAAGGACGGTATACAGGTCTATCTACTGTGGATAGGGATATCTTTTGCTATGCTAGTGGTAGGTTTTATTTCAGGCGTCACCTGGTTGCGGGAGCGCTACCGAAAGCGACTGGGTGGAATGCATTTGAGGGTCTGACCAATGATGTTGAGATTATTAGTTACTTCGATCGTTGTCCTGTTTACCCTGACTGTTGTCCATGCCGCACAGTTTTATAAGTGGATCGATAGCGCCGGCAATGTCACCTATCGTGACCGCCCGCCACCAGAGGGGAGCGGTTATCGGGTCGAGGAGAAGTTCGTCAGTGATGATGCCTATACCAGCCCGGATAGCCCAACCTTTGTCGAGAAGAAGCCGGTCAAGCTGTATACGGTCAAGAAATGCGATGTCTGCGATCTGGTACGGATCTACCTGCAAAAACGCAAGATCCCGTTCACTGAAAAGGATGTCGAGAAGAACATCAAGAACCAGCGGGAACTCAAAAAATACGCGGGCAGCATCACGGTACCGTCGACGATCATTGGTACAAAGGTAATAACCGGCTACAATCAGATCACACTCGACCAGGAACTCAAGGCCGGCGGCTATCCCAAGCCTGACAGTAAATAACACCAGTGTGAGTATCGATCTTCATCGTTAGCACATCCAAATCACAACTTTCCAGGTGGTCATGAAGATCGCCACCTGGAATGTCAATTCCATCCGTGTTCGCCTGCCCCAGGTCCTCGACTGGTTGGCAGCGAACCAGCCGGATATCCTGGCCATCCAGGAGACCAAGGCCGTGGATGAAAACTTT
>FXBF010000580.1_pt1 | contig 12726 bp, 12 predicted proteins | sample 5335321 | NCBI WGS metagenome assembly FXBF01 (sample SAMEA103928391, study PRJEB20085) | sediment metagenome | isolation source: sediment | reverse complement strand
CCGCCCTACGGCTGGCTTGGCTTCTACACCGCGCGCTCCAGCTTCGAGCTAGGCCGGATCGAGGAGGCGCGCGGCAATCGAGAGGAAGCGCGGGATCACTATTTGAGAGCCGTGCGCCTATGGGAGCGCGGCGAGCCGGAGGTAATCGGCCAGTGGCTGGCCCGCGCGCAGGAAGGTCTGAGCCGGTTGCGCGGCGAGATCGCCGCCAGCTGAGGAGCCTACCGGATTGACTTCATCACAGACAAGCCCGTTCCAGCCTGACCTGCTCGCCGGTCAGGTGGCCCTGGTGACAGGTGGGGGGACCGGCATCGGTGCGGGCATCGCCCGGGCCTTGGCGGAGCATGGCTCCGACATCGTGCTCGCCAGCCGCAAACGCGCCCACCTCGAGCCGATGGAAGCCGAGATCCGCACGCTGGGCCGGGAGGTGCTGGTCTGCGAGATGGATGTTCGTGATCGAGCGGCCTGCGACAGAACTGTCTCGGAGGCGCTGGATGGTCTTGGCCGCATCGACCTTCTGGTGAACAACGCGGCGGGCAACTTCCTGGTCCGGGCGGCCACGCTCTCGGAGAAAGGGTGGCGCGCGGTGGTGGATATCGTGTTGAACGGCACGTTCAACATGAGCCAGGCTGTTCATTCTGTGATGCGGGACGCCGGCGGCGGCGCGATCGTCAACATCACAACCACCTATGTGACGACCGGCGCTCCCTTGATGGCCCACTCCGGGGCGGCCAAGGCGGGCGTGCTCAATCTCACCCGCACACTGGCCGTCGAGTGGGGCGCCGATGGCATCCGGGTCAACGCCGTTGCGCCGGGCCTGGTCGAGGGGACCGAAGGGGCCCGCCGGCTCGCCGAGTCGATCGGCTACGCGGAGGTTTACCGCAAGCAGGTTCCGCTGGGCCGCCTCGTCCATACGGACGACGTAGCGGCAGCGGTGCTCTTCCTGGCTTCTCCCGCCGCCTCGCACGTCACTGGTGTCGAGGTGACGGTGGACGGTGGGGCCAGCCTCGGCGGTCACTTCAAGCAGGTCGCCGAAGCTTTCGACACCCTCTCTCAGTCGGCAGAGATCTCGCCGCGCAGCTCGCCTTCCCCGTCGTGAAACGTGTCCATCGCCCTCAGGCTGCCGGAGCGCAGTGCTCCTCCAGCGCTTTCAGGAGGTGGTTGGCCACATCGACGGCGGTGCCGCCCTCGATCTGGTGACGGGGTACGAAATGCACGAGCTCGCCGTCCCGGAAGAGGGCCATCGAGGGGCTGCTGGGCGGCAAATCGGCGAAGTAGCTGCGCACACGGGCCACGGCGTCCACATCCTGGCCCGCGAAGACAGTAGCCAGTCGGTCCGGCTTTGGAGCCTGCTGAAGCGCCAGCCGCAGCCCGGGCCGCGCCATGCCGGCGGCGCACCCGCAGACCGAGTTCACGACGATCAGCGCCGTGCCTTCCTTCTCGGACATGAAGCTGTCGACAGCTTCAGGCGTCAGCAGCTCCTGGAAGCCGATGGCGGTCAACTCATCCCGCACCAGCTGAACAAGTCGTGGATCGTAGGGCAATGTTCCCTCCTGGTTGGGAATCTACCCGGTTACCGCCGGTTCAATCGTTTTGTTCCGATTCGCGTGATTCGAACCGCTTCGCCCTGAGGACGGCGAGCCGGCTGCGCGCCGCTGCGGCATACTGGGAACCGGGGTGACGCTCCAGGAGTCGCCTCAGCTCGACCGTCACACGCCCCTCCTCACCCGCCGATTCGTACAGGTCGGCCAGGCGCATCGATACGTACGCATCGGTCTCAGGAGTGATGCGCTCCGCGCTTCGGGCCCGCTCATACCAGCCGGCGGCCGCCCGAGGATCGCCGAGCTCCTCGATGCAGAGCGCCGCGGCGCGCAGGCAGGGGCCAGGATCACCGGGATCCTGCGCGGCTTCGACCTCCCAGGCCTCGAGGGCTTCGGCGTGGGAGCCCCGCGCGGACAGTGCCTGCGCCCGCCAGTAGGTGGGTGGCGTCGGGCTGCCGCTGGTGCCGCCGCCGTAGAGCCGGGCCAAGAAGGACGCCGTCCCACCGATGACGAAGTAGTAGAGGAGGCCGTAGACGAGGAACGGCGCGCCAATCCCGAGCAGAACCCCAACCAAGATAGCCGGCACAAGGCCGGTCCCGGCCGACAGACCGGCAAAGGTGATCATGACGAAGAAGATGAAGCTGACCGGGACGAGCCAGACGAGAACGCTGTACAACCGCGCCCGAGCGGTCGAGTCCACGTCCTTCAGCGGTTTGCGCCTCCCCTCGACGGGGCTGCCAGGTTCCGGGCGTTCTCGGCGCGCCCGCCACCCCTCTCGTACGGAAGTCAGAATGATCTTACCGCCTGCCCGGAACGTTCCTACCAGCGACCCGGAGATCTTCGAGCGGCCAGCCTTGCGCGGCCGGTGCGAGACCGGCACCTCACGGATGCGCAGCCGCGCAGCGACAGCCCGCGCCTGCATCTCCACGTTCCAGCCGTAGTCGAGATCGCGGAGCGCGAGCGACTGGAGCGACTCGAAGCGGATGGCGCGAAACGGGCCCAGGTCGCCGAACTTGTGCCCCGTGAGCCATTGCAGGATCATGCATGACACCCGATTACCGATAGAGACGTGGGAGGGAGTATCTGCGAAGCGGCGAACGCCGATCACGAAATCGGCCTCGTCATCTGCTATCGGTCTCAGGAGGAGGGGCAGTTCATCGATCGGTTGCGAGCCGTCGGCGTCGATGAACACGACCGCGTCGGGAGGCCCGCTACGTCGCATCTCCCTGAGGGCGGCCTGGCAGGCTGCGCCGTAACCGCGCCGCGGCTCCCTGACCACGCGGGCCCCGTGCGCCTCGGCCTCCGCCGCCGTATCGTCGACGGAGCCATTGTCCGCGACCCAGACAACGTCGACGATATCGCCCGGTATCGACTCGAGGGTGGGACCGATCACCCCCGCCTCGTCGAGGGCGGGCATCACCACTCCAACCGACAGGCTACCGATCAACCGTGAACTCCCAGATCGTCCCCGCCAGCGACCGGCAACGCCTGGCAGCGTTCGCCGCCCTGGGCGCCGCCCAGGCCGTCGTCTACGGGGTGCTTTCTGCGTGGGACGGCCATCTCGATCGGCCCAGCATCGCGATGCTCATGGCACTGCTGGCATTCGCGCTCTACCTGGCGGCGCTCGCCCTGGCACGTCCCCTCTCCGGGCGCCGGGCCCTGGCCGTGGCCGTAGTGCTGGGACTCTTATTCCGCGTCCTCCTTCTACCCGAGCCGCCGTTCCTGAGCGACGACTACTTCCGCTACATGTGGGACGGACTGGTACAACTTAGAGGAGTGAACCCTTACCGCTACGCCCCCGCAGACCCGGCGCTCGCCGGCATGAACGATGCGCTACGCGCGCAGGTCAACCACCCCGAGATCCGGACGATCTACCCGCCGCTGGCACAACTGGTCTTCGCGCTGGCCGCTCTGCTGGCCGAGGGGAGTTGGCTGCTCCTCAAAGTCATCTGGCTGGCCTGCGATGTGGCAATCGCCCTCCTGCTTTACCGGCTGGTTCCTGAAGGACGCCGGCTCCAGGCATGGACGCTGTACTGGTGGTCGCCGCTCGTCATCATCGAGGTCGCCTGGAACGCGCACCTCGATGCACTTGGCGTCCTGTTCGTGATCATCGCGCTCGCATTGGCCAAGCCGGTGCGGCTCAGATCGGCCGGTGTGGGACTCGCCATCGCCGCCGCGGCGCTGGTCAAGTACTTCGCCGTAGCGTTCCTGCCCGCCGCCGCCCGTGCCGGGCGCCCGTTGAGAGTGGTGGCCGCGTTCATCATCGGGCTCGCCCTTCTGAGCGCCCCTTACGCCAGTGCCGGCCGCTATATGTTCGAGGGGTTGCTCACTTACGCCCAGGCCTGGCAGTTCAACGACGGCCTCTATCGTCTCCTCGTCCTGGTCGTCGCCTCGCCGAACGTTGCCAAGATGGTAGCCGCCGCCATCGTGCTACTCATCGTCGTCAATTCGGTGCGCAACGAATGGTCTCTGGAGCGCACGGTCTTTTGGGTGACCGGAGCCATCCTCATGCTGTCCCCGACCGTTCACCCGTGGTACCTGCTCTGGATGGTGCCCCTCCTCGCCCTGCGGCCGAACCGCGGCTGGCTGTATCTGAGCGGCTCGGTCTTCCTCGCCTACTACGGGCTCGCCGCGTACCGGGCGGAGGGTGTGTGGCCGGAACCGTGGTGGATCAGGCTGTTGATCTACGGTCCCTTCTTGATCCTTCTCGTTGTCGATGCGTGGCGCGGATCGTGGTGGCAGGCTGCCTGGGAGGCAGTCAGGATCGGACGCCGCCCACGCGCCGCCCGAGCGGACTCTTGAACGACCCCGCCGCGACGGTTGCGAACCCGTACTGGAACAGCAGCAGGAAGGGAACCGAGGGGTAGAGACCGTTCATCAACGCGTAGCCGACCGCGACAGCCACGTAGGTGGCGAGAGCGGCCTCCGCCGCCGTACCCAACCAGCTGAAGCGCGCTCGATACCCGCCTCGCGCTCCTCCCCGCTTGGGCGTGCGCACGAACTCGGCGGGCGCACGACTGAACAGACCGGCAAACAGCGCGCGACTGTTGTTCACGGAGATCCCGATCCCCAACGCCAGGACCATAGGCACGTAAATGAGAATCGCCGGCCAGACCCGCCGCCCGCCGGCCCGCAGCGTCTCCGCGTAGAAATACCCGAGCGGTCCGATCGCGGCCGCGAAGAAGAAGAGATCGGCCAACAGGAGCAACGGCCAACCATGGCGGAGCCGAACGACAGCCGCCGGGAAGACCAGAACCGCCAGAGCGAGCGTGAGCGGCGATGGGACGTAGGCGGTGAGGTGCGCTATCGCCTCCAGTTTGATGCGCCACGACCGGTCACCGCGCAGCAGCTCGGGAAGCAGCTTACGAGCCGTCTGAATCGAGCCCTGCGCCCAGCGCGCCTGCTGGCTCTTGAAGGCTCGAACGCTTCCCGGAAGCTCGCCGGGCACCACGACATCGGGCAGAAAGACGAATCGCCAGCCGCGCATCTGCGCCCGATAACTCAGGTCGAGGTCCTCCGTGAGTGTGTCCGCCTGCCAGCCGCCGGCATCGTGCAGGCAACGCGCGCGCCAGATGCCGGCCGTACCGTTGAAGTTGAAGAAGAGGCCGGCCGCCGAGCGGGCGCCGTGCTCGATATGGAAGTGGGCATCGAGGATGAGCGCCTGGGCACGCGTGAGCCAGGAGGCATCATCGTTGAGATGACCCCAACGCGCCTGGACCATGCCCACGGCCGGATCGGCGAGGGGCGGCAGCATGCGCTGCAGGAGGTCGCCCGGCGGCACGAAGTCGGCGTCGAGGATCAGCACGAACTCGCCGCGGGCCCGGGACAGGCCGTGGGCCAGGGCTCCCGCCTTATAGCCCTCGCGCCTCTGCCGGCGGATGTGCTCGATCCGGATGCCGCGACCGGCGTGATGGAGCACGCGGCGCCGCGCCAGCTCCGCGGTCTCGTCGTCGGAATCATCGAGCACCTGAACCTCGAGCAGCTCGCGAGGGTAGTCGAGGGCACAGACCGCGTCGATGAGCCGCTCCACCACGTAGCGCTCGTTGTACATAGGAAGCTGAACGGTCACCGGCGGCAGCGGCCCGCGCCGCCATTCGGCCCGGCGGCGGGAAGCTTTGCACGAGCGGCGGTAGGTGAGCAGCAGCCAACCGCGGTGCAGGCTGTAAGCGACCAGCCCCAGCAGCGCCATGGTGTAGGCGGCGAGAACGAGCGGGCCGATCATCTAGCGAAGTGCTCCAAACGGGATTCCCGGTTGCGGGTCGTGAATCCGGTCACGAACCAGCTGTAGCATCGGTAGCTTCTCTTCCACCGTCAAGCTCAGACCGGCGACTAATGCCCCGCCAATGCCCAACTCTCACTTGGGAACACGTCCGAGGATGCGAATGTTCTGTGCACGACGAATCTTTCGCGCGCGAGCGCGAGAGAGAGTGCTCGTGAAGTGGGAAGACGGTCCAACGGAGGAGAGAGTGGCGCAGACAGCTGACATCGCCGCTGACGTCGCGGTCCAGGCGAGGCCGAGGCGACGACTCGGGCTGCGCCTCGTCTTGCTGGCCGCGATCTTCGTGGGCGGGCTGGCGGTCTTCCGCTGGAGCCCGTTGTCCGGGTACGCGCGGCCTCAGGTGATCGCCGAATTCTTCCGCGGTCTTGGCACGCCGTGGTGGTCGCCCCTCATCTTCATCCCGCTCTACGCCTTCGGCTCGGCCTTCGGTCTCCCGGGCACGATACCGACCTTGGCCGGCGGTGCCATCTTCGGCGTTGCCCGGGGCATGCTCTACAACACCATCGGCGCCAATCTCGGCGCGCTGGGCGCCTTTCTGCTCGCCCGTTACCTGGGCCGTGATTTCGTCGCCCGGGTGCTCAAAGGCAAGGCGGCCATTCTCGACGAGAAGATCGGCGAGCACGGATTCGGCACGATTCTTTACCTGAGGCTGATCCCGCTGGTACCGTTCAACGCGCTCAACTTCGGCGCCGGCGTCTCACGCGTCTCGGTCCGCGACTACGTGTTGGGCTCTCTGATCGGGATGCTGCCGGGCACGCTCGTGTATACCTACTTCGCCGACGCGCTGATCCACGGCACGGGAGCGGAGCGGAGCGGGGCGTTCCTGCACTTTCTGGTTGCCGCAGGTACACTGGTGGCGTTCACGCTGATCACCGGATGGATACGTCGCAAACGCGCCGAGACTAGAGTGTGACGGGAACTTAGCGGGCGCCGTCTTTCCCCAACCACGACATCAGCAGTCCGCCTCCTAGCGTCACCGTCCCATAGTTGAGGAAAAGCCGCCAGACCGCGACGTAGGGCAGGACCAGAGCGGGCGTCAGGAACGGCGACATCACCGCGGCCGTGATCAACTCTCCGATCCCGGCGCCGCTCGGCGTCGGCATCACGAAGAGCAGGTACTGCAGGACGATGTGCAGCAGCACGACCTGGAGGAACGGCGCCTCGGCAACGAAACCACGCAGGACGACGTAGCCAAGCACGAAGCGCGACCCGAAGTGCAGAGCCCCGCTCAGGACCGCCAGGACGAAGAGGAGCTTGCCCGACTCCCGCCAGTAGGCGACGATGCCCTTATGCATCTCATCGAATTGGAAGAGCACCCGCTCGATGCGTGGGTGGTCGGTGCCCATGATCCGCCGGATGGCGCTCCGCGCCAGTCCCGGCAGCAGGGCCAACAGGACGATCACCAGCACTCCCAGGCCGAAGAGCCAGGCCGCCCACCTGAACAGCGCGGCGGCGGATAGCCCCGCGACGGGCAGGCGTATGTGGGCGACCGTGCCGCCGGCGCCAAGCGCCCAGGCGATGAGTCCGGCCAGCGAGAGGAAGATCACATTCGACAGGAAGGACATGACGTTAACCGCCGCAGCCCGTCCAAACGAGATGTCCTCTCGCATCAGACCGTAGATAGTGGCGGGACCGCTGCCGGTGGACGATGGGGTCAGATACCCCATCGCCGTACCGGTCACGCCGATCTGGACACACTTGAGGTAGGAGAGCCGGCTGTTGTGAGGTCCGACCAGCGCCTTGAGCCGCAGGCCCGAGCCCAGCCAGTCGAGGATCATCATGCCGGCGGCCGGGAGAAACCAGATGGGATTGAAGTGCTGCAGGCTGACGAGATCCTCAGCCCAGTTCTCCGACAGCAGGAAAGCGGCGAGGAAACCCAGGACCGACGCGCCGGCGAAGACGACTAGTCCCCACCGAACGACGGAGACCGGTATCCCGACAACAGTCGGTGGGCGTTTCCGTTCTACCCCGTCTCGAGCGCTCAGCGTAGCCTTCGAGGTGGCCAGATTTGCCGGCCCGTCAGGTGCAGGTACGCCCGCTGTGCGAAGCTCGGCCGCTCGTAGTAGCGGTAGCGGATCACCCCGCCGTCCGGCAGCCGCAGATCCACCGGCCGCCGACTGCGCAGAACGATCCGGTCATCCCGGCGCAGATCGAGCTGCATCGGCGCTCTGTGAGGCGGACGTCTACGCCGGCGCTTCTCACGCCGCGCCGCTCGCCGCTGCTCGCGGCGCTCACGGAACTCCGCGCTCCGCCGGGAGATCGCGTCCACCCGTTCCGACAGGGCATCGCGACCCGCGAGCGCGCCGGCCCGAGCCCGCTCTTTCGCTTCCCTCAGATAGGGGCCGCTCCGCCGGCGAGCCGCCTCGGTCGCCTCGGCGGCACGATCGGTCGCTCCCTCCAGCGAGCCCGCCGCCTGCTCCGCGACTCGGAGCAAGCGATCCGCCCAGCTCTCGAGCAGCGACTTCTTGCCGAGCCCTAGCAAGCCAAGCACTTCACTACTCCAATTCATGGTCACAACAACCGCATTAAGTGTTTAGGGTCGATCTGCTCCCAGTCCATGCCGACCACCACGTGGGCGAGGCCGGATGGTGCGATCCTCATCTGCGCAGGCCGGCGACCCCAAAAATAGGTCGCGATCTCACCGACCGTGGCCGGCGTCGGAGCGCGCATGGCGCCGTGTACCGCCAGATGCCGGATCGGCTTCCCCTCGAACGCCTCGGTCTCCGCATTGAAATCCACGCCATAGATCAATCGCACCCCGAACGACAGATCGCGTATGTGATCGGGGCGGTCACCCGGCCAGCGATTCCGATCGCGCTCCAGTTCGCCCAGGTCGATCCAGTTCTCCCGCAGCTCGGCGAACGTCCTCATGGCGCGGGCGGTGTGACGCAGCTCGATGGCGCCGGGCGACAGATCGACGGTCTCCTGGCCGATGTAGCCCGGAGGCCGCGGGTCTATGATGATCCAGTGGCTTGGGCCGGGTTCCTCCCGGCCGAACGGCAACCTCACGTCTCTATACCCTCAGTATCTGGCGTCCCGTTGCTGGCCTACCCTACCCCCTCAGCATAAAGATCTTTGCAGAGAGCGTGCCGGGCAACCACCGCCGCACTTGACCCCACGGCCCGGTTCCCGCCACACTTGTAGCTTTCACGGACGCTAAGGAGAGCGGATGCGCGACGACAACGGCCTCGCCGCACGCTGGCGGGATTTTCGGCGGCACCCAGCCGTGCAGGCTGCGGCGGTCTACGCCGGCGCAAGCTGGGCCTTGATCCAGGTCGCCGACATATTCTTCCCCAGCGTGGGCGTCGTCCGCTGGCTGGGCATCATCCTGGTCGCGGGCTTCCTACCCGTCGTGGGGGGCGCCTGGTGGCTGGCCTCACGCGAGGCGCTCGACGGAGCAGCGACCGCCGCTGCCGAGGCCGAGTTGGCCGATGCGAGCTCGCCGGTCCGGCGGAAGCGACGCCGCTACGCATACGCGGCGGCGGTCGGCCTGCTCGCCGTGGGCGGCCTCTTCTGGTGGGTCCGCCCGAGTATCCTGGGCGCCGTGAACCCCGATGCCCAGGTCATCGCCGTCCTGCCGTTCCGTGCGTCGGGGCTAGGCAGCGAGGAGCTTGGCGAAGGGATGGTCGATCTCCTCTCGCCGAGCCTCGATGGGGTCGGCGGTATTCGCACCGTGAACCCACGTACCGTGCTCCACCGCTGGCAGCAGCGAGCCGTCGAAGGTAGCCTCGACCTGGAGGGATCGCTGGCCGTGGGCCGTGACGTGGACGCCGGCTCCGTCTTGCTTGGAAGCGTCGTCTCCGCGGGCTCCGGTGTCCGTATGACCGCACAGCTCTACTCGGTGCGGGGCGTCGAGCTGGCGCAGGCCCGGGTGGAAGGCCCGGCCGAGGACGTACTGGCGCTGGTGGACAGCCTGGGGCTCAACCTGCTGCGTGATATCTGGCTGGCCCACGAGCCCGTGCCGAACCTGCGGGTGAGCGGTATCACCACGGGCAACGTGGATGCCATACGGGCCTACCTGAGGGGCCAGCAACACTACCGGCGCTCCGAATGGGACTCGGCGCTGGTGGCTTTTCAGCAGGCCGTGGCGCGAGACTCGACGTTCGCGCTGGCGCACTACCGGCTCGGGCTCACCTACGGCTGGAGCCTCGAGCACGGCGGATTCGGCTCCCCGGGGGCGCAGCGCCATGGTAGATTGGCTCTCCGCTATAGCGACCGGCTGCCGCCGCGAGAGCGCACGCTGGTCGCGGCCCACAGCCTCTTCGAGGAAGGCAAGCTGGCGGCCCACGACACCCTTGTCCGCTACGTGGCCCGCTATCCGGACGACCCCGAGGGGTGGTACATGCTGGCGGACGTGCGCTACCACGCGATGCCGCTGCTGGCGCTCGACCGCGGGGAGATCTTCGGCCCGTTCGACCGCGTGCTGGAGCTGGACCCGTCGCTGGCGCCGGCGATCATCCACCCGCTGGAGCTGAGCGTGATATTCGCCGACAGCGCCCGGTTCCGCCGCTACCTCGCCGCTATGGAGGACGCGGCCGAGCCCGCCGCGGTCGAGCCGTGGAAGCTCGTGGGGCAAGTCTTCGAGCAGCCCGAATCGGTCGTCGCCAAACTGGGCACAATGCCTGACGGCGAACGCTACCGCGGCTTACTGCTGATCGGTACATACCACTCCCCCGACCTCAACCCGGACACCCTGCTCCCGGGCCTCGCGGCGGCCGAGTCCACCGCCGGCCCGAACGAGCGAATCGAGCTCCTGTCACTCCGTGCCATGGTGCTGGCGAGCCTAGGCAGGCTATCCGAGGCGCAGCCCATACACGACACCCTCTGGGCGATCGCCCCTAACCGACAGGAAGCGTTCCAGAGCCTTATCCCCGTGTACGCCGGGTACGCCGACTCCACGTTCGCCGCACGACCTCTCGCCGCGCTGGAGAATCCGCCGCCGGTGCCGGGAGTGGACCAGCTCTTCAGCTACAGCCGGATGATCTACGCGCTGAGCCGGGGACGCAGCGCTGAGGCGCGCCGGCTGGCCGAGCGTGCGCTCGCGGCGGACACGTCATTTTACCCGGAGGTGCTGCCGCCGCTGGTCCGCGCGGGTCTGGGCTGGGCCGACATTCTCGACGGCGATACGGTCGGCGGCCTGGACAGGATCGAGGCCGGCCTGGCGGAGGCGGGCTACGTGAGCGGTGCCGCCATGGCCTTCAGCCAGCAGCTACGCTTCGCGCTCGCGGCGATCCAGGCGTCCCGGTCGGAGACCCGCGCCGAGGGGATTCGCAGGCTTCGCTACGGCCTGTGGTTCGGTGACATCGTCTACTTCCCGCTGGCCTACCTGGCATTGGGCCGGGCGCTCGAGGACTCCGGCGACCCGGCCGGCGCGGCGGAAGCTTATGCCGACTTCATCCGTCTGTGGCAGGACGCCGATCCGGAGCTGCAGCCGCGGGTCGAGACGGCACGGCGGGCCCTGGAGCGCCTCAGCGCGGAGAACGCCAACTAGACCGACATGCGCCTATCGAACCGTCTCCCTCTACCGCTGCCGCTCATCTTGGATGGGTGATGCGCGCGGTTTTCTACCCGTCCGTCTTCTCCGTCAAGCGCTTGTAGTCATCCCACGTATCGAGGTCAGGCGGCGGCTTCCCCTCGAACGGGACCTCCACAACCCATTCCGGGTGTTGCGCGAGAAGATCGCGCGCGCCACGATCGCCCTCGATCGCCTCCGCCTCACGCCATACACGCCGATCGAAGAGCACCGGATGTCCTGGTTCACCACCGTACACAGCCCTGACCACCCTTTCACCAGTCCGTTCATAAGCGTCAACCACAGCGCGAATGGCTTCGATCGAGACCCCGGGCTGATCGCCCAACAAGATCACTGCGGCTTTGACGTGGTGGCCAAGCGAGCGGAGCCCGATCCTCAGCGAAGCCGACTGCCCAGCCTCGTAGTCGGGGTTGATGACGACCCGCGCCGGCGGCCTCAGCTCGAACCCGGACAGTACCTCCTCGGCGGCATGGCCCAACACCACGATGATCTCATCGACCTTCGCAGCCGTGGCGGCATCGATGACGTGCTGGATGATTGGCCGCCCCTGGAAGAGCAAGAGCTGCTTCGGCCGCCCGACCCGTGAGGAGGTACCGGCGGCCAGAATCACTGCCGCGATCATTCCGATCCGCGGGAGCGGCCGATTCCAAACAGTCGCCCTATCGCCCGGGCCAGTGCCCAGAATCCCAGCCGGAAACCTGAGATCGGTTTGGCTGCCGGAGCGGGAGCTTCGGCGCGCCGTTCCGCCGGGCCCGCTAGCTGGCCGGCGAGGCATTCGGCGAACTCATCGATGAAACGCTTCGAGACATCCCCGATCAGGCCGCGACCGTACTGGGCCACAGCGCCCGACAGAGTGAGATCGGTGACGATGTTCACTCGTGTCCCGCCTTCCGCCGTCTCGAGCTGGGAGGTCACGGTGGCCGAAGCGATCCCCTTGCCCCGGGCTTCCGACCCCTTCGCCTTGAGCACGACCCGTCGGGCGGCCTCGTCGACCTCTTCCCTCACCACGGTGCCGGCAAAAGAGAGGGCGACCGGGCCGAGCTTGATGCTGGTCTTGCCCTTCCAGGTCTTCTCGTCGACCGTCTCCGTCAGCTCAGCACCCGGCATGCAGGGGACCACCCGCTCGACGTCCAGCATGAAGGTCCACACCTTCTCGAGCGCGCCGGGGACCACGAAAGAATTCTCGAGCTTCATGGACTCAGCCGCCTGTTGTCATGTATTTTGCTGGCTCGCTCCGATAGCCGGACTCCAGCCGCTCGGAGTCAGGGCCGAGGTCGGCGTGTTCGGCCGGCTTCGGGTTCACACAACGAGGCACACATTGTAGCCCCACGCGGCGTGGAACTGTCAAGTGTCGCCGCAGCGTTGAATAGCCAGAG
>FXBF010000579.1_pt1 | contig 12731 bp, 13 predicted proteins | sample 5335321 | NCBI WGS metagenome assembly FXBF01 (sample SAMEA103928391, study PRJEB20085) | sediment metagenome | isolation source: sediment | reverse complement strand
GTTCATGGGACTGCGGGCGGATCCTCGACCAGAGGTGTATGGGTTCGGGGTTCGTTCCTCGGCCAGATCAGGACCCAGTGTCGAAGGTGTCTTAAGCAGCTGCAGCTCGGCATCTCGGAAGACTTTCAGCTGTATTTCGATTCCAGGATGTCCGAGATCGATGAGGACGTCATGCTCTACGCCCTCGATCCGAGGGCTGAAGAGCTCGATCTGCGCGCTCCGTTGAGAGAGCATTTCCTGCTGGCCGTGCCCAGGTTCCCGGTGTGCCGGGAGGGTTGCTTGGGCCTGTGCCCGCGCTGCGGGGCGAACTGGAACGAACGTGATTGCGACTGCACGACAACGGAACCGGACGCGCGTTGGGGACCGCTGGAGGCGCTGAAGAGCGAGAACGGATAGACGGAGTTGGGTATCAACTATGGCTGTACCGAAGAGACGGACATCGAAGGCGCGAAAAAGAAAACGGCGTACCCACTTCAAGGCGGAGGTGTCGGCGACGCAGCCCTGCCCGCGCTGTGGTGATCCGAAGCTGCCTCACAGGGTCTGCCTCACATGCGGTTACTACAGGGACGCCGAAGTCATTCAAGTAGAAACCGAGTTCTAGCTGTTGCAGCGCCGGGCGAGTCGTGAGGTCCCTTTCGAGCGTCTGCTCGGCAGGGATTTCGATTTACAGCCACCTGTCGAGTCGATGGGTGGCTGATCAAGTGTGGTGACCGGCGCGATCAGGTAGCTTCGCGATGCGTATAGCCCTCGATGCTATGGGAGGCGACAATGCGCCCGCTGTTCCGGTGCGGGGCGGGCTGCAGGCGCTTCAGCTTAACGAGGGCGACTTCAAGCTCCTGCTGGTGGGAGATGCCCGGGCTATCGAGCGGGAGCTGCGGGGACAGGACTATCCGGGTGACCGTCTGGAGATCGTCCAGGCGAGCGAGCGGATCCTGATGAGCGAGCCGCCGGTGGAAGCGGTGCGGCGGAAGGCTGACAGCTCCATCGTTCGCGGGGTTCAGTTGCAGGGGAGCGGGGAAGCGGACGCGTTCGTTTCGGCGGGCTCGACGGGGGCCATCCTCGCGGCATCGATCCTGATGTTGGGTACGCTGCCGGGTACGGATCGCCCCGCGCTGGGAGCGCTGCTGCCGACAGCGGCGGGGCACCCTACGCTGATGCTGGATGTGGGGGCGAACGTCGACTGCAAGCCTCAGCAGTTAGAGCAGTTCGCGCACCTCGGCGATATCTACGTCAGGGATCTGGAAGGTCGGGACAGCCCGCGCATCGGTCTGCTCAACATCGGTGAGGAGGCGGGGAAGGGCGATGAGCGTACTGTGGAGGCTTATCAGCTTCTGGAGCGCAGCGGGCTGAACTTTGTGGGCAACGTCGAGGGACGAGACGTCATCAAGGGCGACTGCGATGTCATCGTCTGTGATGGGTTCGTCGGGAACGTTGTCGTCAAGTTCTACGAGTCGGTGGCGGCGCGCATGGTGCAGCTGGTGAGCACGGTGGTGACGCAGCCCGACACGGATGTCGACGTCCGGAACATAATCCGCATGCTCGATTACGCCGAGCAGGGCGGGGCGTACCTGCTGGGTGTGGATGGTGTGACGATCATCTGTCACGGCGAATCGCCAGCTCGGGCGATACGCCACGCCGTGCGTGTGGCGGCCAGATCGGTGGAGAGCAACATGGTTGAACATCTGAAGCGCGAACTGTCCGGGCTCGAGGGCTCGAGGGCGTAGTCATGACGTGCCCGACGGTACGACTTGTCTCTACGGGGATGTGGGTGCCCTCCAGAGTGCTGACCAACGCCGACCTGGAGCGCATGGTCGATACGACGGACGAGTGGATCGTCGAGCGTACCGGCATCCGGGAACGGCGGATCGCGGACGACGATGTCGGTGTCGTCAAGATGGGCCACTACGCCGCCCGGGACGCGTTGGCCGAGGCGGGGATGGCCGCGTCCGACATCGACGCCATCATCGTGGCCACAGCAACGCCGGATCGCCTGCTGCCGGCTACCGCCTGCGACATACAGGCTAAGCTGGGGGCGGAGAATGCCGTCGCCTTCGACGTTTGGGGCGCCTGCAGCGGCTGGCTCTATGTGCTGAACGTGGCGCGTGGGCTCATCGCCTCCGGCCAGGCCAGCAACGCGCTCTGTATTTCGTCGGAGAAGATGAGCGCCATAACCGATTGGACCGACCGGGCCACCTGTGTCCTCTTCGGCGACGCCGCCGGCGCGGCCGTAGTGGTCCCGTCAGAGAGCAAAGACCGCGGCATCATCGCCAGCTACATGAAGTCGGACGGCACGCTGGCGGAGCTTCTGCACCGGGCGCCGGCAGACCGTGTCCGCTTCCCGATCGATGTGGCTGAGATCGCCGCGCGCGATGGGTTCATTCAGATGGCGGGCCGGGAGATATTCAAGTCGGCCGTCCGGTCTATGTGTGAGGCGGCGGATGCCGTGCTTGATCAGGCGGGCGTGACGAAGGACGACGTGGATCTTCTTGTACCGCACCAGGCCAACATCCGCATTATCGAAGCGACAGCCAAGTACGCGGGTATCCCGATGGAGCGGGTCTGGGTCAGCGTCGATCGCTATGGCAACACGTCATCGGCGACCGTCCCGGTTGCGCTGCACGAGGCGCGGCAGCAAGGCCGGATCAAGGACGGCTCTCTGGTTCTCATGGTCACCTTCGGAGCCGGGTTGACCTGGGCGGCAACTCTTATCCGCTGGTAACGGGAAGCGTCGGGTGAGTTATCTGGCGGCGCTCTTTCCCGGCCAGGGCAGCCAGCAGGTAGGGATGGGGGCGGAGCTTGCCGAGGCGTTCCCCAGCGCCCGGGAGGCCTTCGAGCGGGCTGACCAGGTTCTGGGCTTCTCGCTCTCCAGGCTCTGCTGGAACGGGCCGGAGGAAGAGCTGAAGCAAACGCAGAACGCCCAGCCGGCGATCCTGGTGCACAGCTACGCGGCGTGGAGCGCGGTCGGGGACGATCTGGCGGGCCGTGTGAAGTACACGGCGGGCCACTCCCTGGGTGAGTTCACGGCATACACGGCGGCGGGCTCTCTCGAGTTCGAGGATGCGGTCCGCCTGGTGCGGCGGCGGGGCGAGCTGATGGCGGAGGCGCGGGAAGGGACCATGTCAGCCATCATAGGGCTCGATGCGGCCGTCGTCGAGGATATCTGCGGCCGCATCAGCGCAGAGGGCGGCGTGGTGGTTACGGCGAACTACAACTCGCCTCAGCAGATCGTGATCTCGGGCGAGGTCGAGGCAGTGGGGCGGGCTGGCGAGCTGGCCAGGGAAGCCGGGGCGAAGATGGTGCGGCCGCTCGCGGTAGCGGGGGCGTTCCATTCGCCGCTGATGAGCGACGCGCAAGCCGGGTTGCGGGCCGAGCTTGACAAGGTGGCCTTCCGCGATCCCGCGTTTCCCGTCGTATCGAACGTGACGGCGGAGCCGGTCAGCGACGCGGGCCGCGCTCGGGAGACGCTGGTCAGCCAGCTGAACGCGCCGGTACGCTGGACGCAGAGCGTTGAGTGGATGGCGGCTGAAGGGATCAGCGGTTTTGCGGAGCTTGGTCCGGGCAAGGTGTTGACCGGTCTGCTGCGCCGGATCGACCGTTCGTTGGGCGGAATCGAGATCGGGAAACCCGAAGATGTCAAACGATTCGAAGAGGGTTTCGTGTGATGGATGAGCTGCAGGGAACAGTCGCCGTGGTAACGGGCGGCTTTCGAGGGATTGGGATGGCGACGGCGAAGCAACTGGCGGATGCCGGGGCTCAGGTTGCGGTGCTCGATTTCGACGCGCCCGGCAAGCAGGCCGCGGAGGCGGAGCTGCCGGGCGGGCGGGCGTTCCTGTGTGACGTGTGCAACGTTGAACAGGTCGTGCAGACGCTGGAGAGCGTCGAGGCGGAGATGGGACCCATAGGCGTTCTGGTCAACAACGCGGGCGTGACCCGCGACAATCTCCTGCTCAGGATGAAGGATGAGGAATGGGACCTGGTGCTGAACGTGAACCTCGGGGGCACGTTCAACATGACGCGTACGGTTAGCAAGGGCATGATCAAGAGGCGCTACGGCGCGATCGTCAACCTTGCGAGCGTGGTGGGCGTCATGGGCAATGCGGGCCAGGCCAACTATGCGTCGGCCAAGGCGGGGGTGATCGGGTTCACCAAGGCCGTGGCCAAAGAACTGGCCCCACGCGGGATTCGGGTTAATGCGGTGGCGCCCGGATTCATTGACACGCGGATGACGGCCGATTTACCGAAGAAGGCGCGGCAGATGCTGATGGCCCAGATCCCCATGGGCAAGCTGGGCGAGCCCGAGGATGTGGCCGCCGTCATTCGATTCTTGGCCGGACCGGCTTCGGGTTACGTTACGGGCCAGGTGATTATTGTGGACGGGGGCATGGTCATGTAGTTTCGTGGGGTTCAACCCCAGGTTTGTCGCGAGAGAAGTGTTCTCGAGGGAGAAAAGGCAAAGGAGACAGCAATGGCAGACATCGAATCCCGAGTTCGGGATATCATCGTGAACGAGCTGGGCGTGGAGCCCTCGAAGGTCACATTGGAAGCCTCATTCGTGGAGGATTTGGGCGCCGATTCTCTGGATACGGTCGAGCTGGTCATGGCATTCGAGGAGGAGTTCGGGATCGAGATTCCGGACGAGGACGCCGAGAAAATGGAGCGTGTCGGCGACGCCGTCAAATATCTCGAGGAGAAGGAAGGAACCTGACTCCTCTCATGTCGTCGGACAAGCGCAGAGTAGTCATAACGGGCGCCGGCCTGATCACGGCGGTTGGCAACGACGTCTCCAGCAACTGGGAGAATTTGCTCTCGGGTGTCAGTGGCGGCGCCACCGTCACCGCCTTTGACCCGTCCGAACTGGCGGTGCGGTTCGCGGCCGAGGTCAAGGACTTCACTCCCGCGGATTACATGGAGCGCAAGGAGGTGAAGCGGACGGATCGCTTCACCCAGTTCGCTCTGGCCGCCACGGTCCAGGCGATGGAAGACGCAGGCTTCGGAGACAAGGCGCCGGACCTTCCGGCCGATCGCTTCGGCGTGATCACCGGGAGCGGCATCGGGGGCATCGGGACGCTGGAGCAGCAGCACAAGGTCTACCTGGACCGGGGGCCCGATCGGGTCTCGCCGTTTTTCGTCCCGATGTTCATCGCTGACATGGCGGCGGGCCTCATCTCGATGAGGTATGGTGCCAAGGGGCCGAACTACAATACACAGTCAGCCTGTGCATCGGGCGCGCACGCGATCGGCAACGCGTTCAACCTGATCCAACGGGGTGTCGCGGACGTCATCATCAGCGGGGGAGCGGAATCGTCGGTGACGCCGCTGACTATGGCAGGATTCGCTTCGATGAAGGCGCTCTCTTCCCGCAACGACAGCCCGGAGACGGCGAGCCGGCCGTTCGACGCGGGTCGGGATGGGTTTGTGCTGGGTGAGGGGTGTGGAATCGTCGTGCTGGAGGAGCTGGAGTTCGCGAAGGCTCGCGGTGCTCCTATCATGGCGGAAATCGTTGGCTACGGCTTGTCGGCGGACGCGCACCACATGACGGCGCCGGCGCCGGAAGGTGAAGGAGCGCAGCGCGCGATGCGTCACGCGCTGGATGATGCGGGCATAGAGAGCACGGATGTGGATTACATCAACGCACACGGGACGTCGACGCCGCTGAACGATCTCAGCGAGACCCAGGCCATCAAGAAGGTCTTCGGTGAGCACGCGTATAACCTGGTCGTCACTTCGACCAAGTCGATGACAGGGCACACGCTGGGTGCAGCCGGGGGAGTGGAGACGGTGATCTGCGCCTTGACGCTCAGGGAAGGGAAGATCCCGCCGACGATCAACTTCGGCGAGCGCGATCCCGACTGCGATCTGAACTACTCGTTCAACCAGATGCTCGAGCGGCCGGTGGAGTTCGCGTTAACGAACTCGTTCGGCTTCGGGGGTCATAACGTCAGCCTGGCGATGAGGCGCTGGGATGAGTAGTGGGAGTTGGGAATATCGAGCAACAGAGCAGCGAATCTGCGTATGCCCGAGCTGTTAGAGCAGCATGTCGATTTGGCCGCTGGCCCCAGCGATCCCGCGCTGCTGCCGATTGCGGAGAAGGTTGAAGCGGGGGTCCGCCTCAGCATAGAGGACGGCGTGACCCTATTCCGCTCGCCCGACCTGCTGGCGATCGGCGCGATGGCGGATCTGGTGAATCGCCGTAAGAACAGCGATCGGGTGCTGTTTGCGGCCAATCAGCACATCAATCCCACTAACGTCTGCATCCTCAACAAGGTGTGCATCTTCTGCTCGTTCGCGGTGAAGCCGATGGACGAGCGGGCTTACACCATGACGTTGGAGGAAGCTTTCGCCGAGGCGGAGAGTGCGCGCGAGCTGGGCATCCGCGAATTCCATATCGTCGCTGGCCTGCATCCGAAGCTCCGGCTCCAATATTACCTCGACCTGTTCACGGGTCTCAAAGAGCGCCATCCCAACGTGCAGATCAAGGCGCTCACCTCCGTCGAGATCGGCCATCTGGCCCGCCTCGAGGGGATCGAGACGATCGATGTACTGAAAGCCATGAAGGCGGCTGGGGTGGACACCCTGCCCGGCGGCGGCGCAGAGGTGTTCAGTCCCGCGGTTCGCGCCACCATCGCCGATCGCAAGATGGCCGCCGAGGAATGGGTGCGTGTGCATGGTGAGGCGCACGCCTTGGGGATCCCCAGCAACTGCACGCTGCTTTACGGGCACGTCGAGACCTACGAGGACCGCGTCGAGCACCTTTCGGTTCTCCGCGATCTTCAGGACGGGACGGGCGGCTTCCTCACCTACATCCCGCTGGCCTACCACCCTGAGAACAACGAGCTGGGCGAGCGGATGGGGTGGAAGGGGCGGCGCACTACGGGCTTCGACGATCTCAAGAACCTGGCAGTGGGGCGCCTCTTCCTCGACAACCTCGATCACATCAAGACCCACTGGATCATGGTCACGCCGAAGGTCTCACAGGTCGCGCTCCATTTCGGCACCGATGACCTCGAGGGCACCGTCGTGCTGGAAAAGATCACCCATGATGCGGGCGCGGAGACGCCCATCGGCCTGGCGTTCGACGAGATCGTGCGGTTGATAAAGGATGCCGGCAGGCGGCCGGTGGAGCGCGATTCGCTCTACAACGAGATCCGAGAGTTCTGATGGGCGTGATCGAGACCGGCCGGGAGCTGGGCTTCGCCCGCGGTGAGATCGAGGAGTACCTCGACATCTATCGCCGCATGCCTCTGCTGGAGCTGGGCGCGGAAGCGGACAGGCGGCGCGCAGCGCGCCACCCCGAGGGTGACGTCACCTATATCGTCGATCGCAACATCAATTACACGAACGTGTGCGTCACCGACTGCACGTTCTGCGCGTTCTACCGGCCACCGAAGCACCCCGAGGCGTACACGCTTTCCTACGAGGAGATCGGCCGCAAGATCGAGGAGGCGAAGGAGCTTGGGGCGGTGCAGATCCTCATGCAGGGCGGGCACAACCCCTACCTGCCGCTCCAGTGGTACGTGGATCTGCTGGGCTACATTAAAGAGAAGCATCCCATCCATGTCCACGCCTTCTCCGCCTCGGAGATCGAGACCATTGCGAAGGTCTCGAAACTGTCGATAGCGGAGACTCTGAGAGCGCTGATGGACGCCGGCCTGGACTCGATGCCGGGCGCCGGCGCCGAGATACTGGTGGACAGTGTGCGCGACCGCATCGCAAGGAAGAAAACCAATACGGCTGACTGGATCGATATCCACGAGACCGCTCACAACCTGGGGATGCTCACGACGGCCACCATGATGTACGGCACCGGCGAGTCGCTGGAGGACCGGCTGGAGCACATGCTGCAGCTCAAGGCGCTCCAGGCGCGCACGGGCATGTTCACCGCTTTCATCCCCTGGTCGCTCCAGGCTCAGGGCACCGGGATGGAGGGGACGCCCGCGGCCACCGGCATGGAGTACCTACGGATGGTGGCCATGGCCCGAATCGTCCTCGACAACATCGACAACCTTCAGGTTTCCTACGTGACCCAGGGCCCGAAGATGGCCCAGATCGCCCTGCGCTTCGGCTGCAACGATTTCGGCTCACTGATGATCGAGGAGAACGTGGTCTCGGCCACGGGCACGGACTTCATCATGCCGGAGTCGGAGATGCGCCGGATCATCGAGGACGCGGGCTTTATCCCCAAGCCACGTTATCAGGACTACGTGCTGGTCGAGGATGAACCGGAGAGAGCCAGAAGTTACGGTTTGGCCTTGACTTAAGGATCTGCGGGGTCGCCTGCGGGCCCGACTGATAAGGTAATTGCGTAGGTTTCTTCATTGGGCCACCTCCTCTCCCTGATCTTGCTCGAGGAGACGCTGACGCTGTTCGAGCGTCTGGATCATGCTCCGCTGGTCCGCCTTCTGGTACACCCTCTGGAGCGTGATCGCGTTGGCCCAGCCACCCAGGTACGAGGCGTCTGTCAGCGATAGGCCCTTCACTGAATCCGCCCAGCGGCGGCGGAAGCCATGCCATGCCCGGAGCATCTGGTGTTCCACGCCGGCCAACTCTTGGCTTTGCAGTTCCTACTGATCATGAGCTCTGCTCATCGGTTTCTAGCTCATGCACTGCGAGCCCCAACGATCGTCGATAATACCGCTGCCCACTCCTGCCGGGGCGTTAGCGGTTCGTTCGGTGGCGTTCAGTTTCGTTCGGTCATCGTCCTCATTCTCCCCGCCTCATATTCGCATCCAAGACGGGGGCGTCAAGGAAAACTCACGCGAGGCCATCCGGCGGCTGACGCGCGGCAACAGCCTCAGGGCCCGTCGCCGGCGGGGCGCTCGAGGCTGCTCGCCGAGTGCGTGCCATGAGCGCCGCCGTGAGCTACGAGCGCGTCCGGGAGCAGCTGGAGCGACTGGGGATGGAGTCGGCCCTGACCTCCCTCGACCCGGTGCTGGAGCGCGGACAGAAGGAGGAGCGGCTGCCGGTGGAGGTGCTGGACGATCTTCTGGGTCGCGAGCTCTCCGCTCGATTCGAGCGAAGAGTCCAGACCAATCTGAAGCTCTCCAGGATCCCGGCACCCAAGACGCTCGACAGCTTCGACTTCGAGGCGCAGCCCCAGGTGCCGAAAGATGTGATCGAAGAGCTGGCGACGCTGCGCTTCCTGCACCAGGGTGAGGGCTGCCGCTGGGCCCCACCCCGCGACGGTGTCCCGCCAGGCCGGTCCTCCGATTCGAACGAAACAGTCAAGAAGCCGACTTCAGAGGCTGGATAGAACTGCAGGCCATCTTGGGGAAAACCTACGCTACTGCGAACTGCCACGGCTGAGTCTCCCGAGGATCCTCCCGCGCCGCCTGAAACAGTTCTATCTGCGAGGACGTTACGGGAGTAAGCTAGGCACGACGCCCCGCGTGGGTGGCCGGCTCTCACGGAAATGCTGACACTGCCAACGATCGAGAGGCCGCGAATGGCAAAAGGAGTTCGACAGCAGACGGATCTGCCCGAAGTCGTCATGCCGAGTTGTCCTGTCGTGAAGATTCTGCGCGGGCAGAAGGCGCTGGTGACCGGCGCCAACTCCGGCATCGGCCGGGGGATCGCTCTCGAGCTGGGCAAGGCCGGGGCGGATGTGGTCGTGAACTACCTCTCCGGCGAAGACTCGGCCCGGGAGGTGGCGGAGGAGATCGCCCAGCAGGGCGGCAAGGCGATCGTGAACCAGGCGGATGTCTCGAAGGAGGACCAGGTGCAGGCGATGTTCCGGCGGATGTTCGAGGAGTTCGGAACGATCGACATCCTGATCAACAACGCCGGGATTCAGATCGACTCCGCGTTCGAGGAGATGACGCTGGAGCAGTGGAACCGGGTTCTGGAGGTGAACCTGACGGCCCAGTTCCTCTGCGCGCGGGAGGCCGTGCGCGAGTTCAAACGCCGCGGCGTCGTGCCGGAGGTATCCGCGGCGGCGGGGAAGATCATCTGCATCGGCTCGGTCCATGAGCTCATCCCATGGGCGGGCCACGTGAACTACGCGGCCTCCAAGGGCGGGGTCATGTTGATGATGAAGAGCATCGCACAGGAGGTGGCCCCGTACCGGATCCGGGTCAACAGCATATCGCCCGGGGCCATCCGCACGCCCATCAACACCGCAGCCTGGAGCACGCCCGAGGCGTATGAGGCCCTCATGACCTTGGTGCCCTACAAACGGATCGGTGAGGTCGAAGACATCGGTCGCGCCGCCGCCTGGCTGGCGTCCGACTACGCCGACTACATCAACGGCACCAGCATCTACATCGACGGAGGCATGACGCTGTACCCCGGATTCACCGAGGGAGGCTGAAACGCGCTCAGGCGGAAACCCCTGCTGGGGAGCATGATAGCAGACAACGGCGGCTTAACCGTCCGCCGGCATGGGTGTATGTAGTCCGCCAGATAGAGCTGACCAGGTCGAGAACCAGCTACAGCTTGGGGTTACCGCCGAGGGCTTGCCGTAGTCTCCGTCGAACACCGGCTCTAGACGGTTTGGCACGTGGTGGCTGATGCACGCACGCGGAGGGTCTGGCAGGGAGGGCGCTTTACCCCGTATTTTCCTCCAGCCCAATGTCTATCTCCATCTGGCAGTGGCTTACGATCATCTTCGGTGTGGTCGGGGTTGTCAGTGTGCTTCTGGCCATCCGATTCCACCGCGTCAGAAGGCCCTACTGGGCCATAGAGACGGGTGTGCTCATTCGGGACTTCACGAGCGGGTTCTCTGATCTTCAGGTTCGGTATCGAGAAAATGAGATCAAGAATTTCTCCGTCAGCGTGATAATGTTCTGGAACGGGGGTCGAGAAACCGTTCGGGCTAGAGACGTGGCACAGACTAGCCCTCTCGGCATAATCCCTAGAGAAGGTGTCGAGATTCTGGATGCACGGGTACTGGAGTCGAACAACCCAGCGGGCGGTGTTCGCTGTCGGATAGCCGGGCCCGGCGATGGAGTGGGCATCCAATTCGAGTTCATGGAGCACGGCGACGGTGCTGTGTTTCAGGTGTTTCACACGGGCACATCGTCGGACGACCTGACAGTGCAGGGGCACGTCGTCGGTGCTGGGTCCCCGGTGAAAAAGCGAGTCGGCAACAAGTGGGCTGGTTTTCTTCTTGTGGCCGGGATGGCTGGCTTTTTCGCGGCGGTAGGGAGCCTGATCGGCGCAGTTATTATGACGGTCATTGGCTTCACGCGGAATTGGACCGCAGCGTGGGATTGGTTCCGGTCTGATGTCACGCGTTCGCTGCCCGTCGCAGGGGTAGTTCTTGGCTTGATGCTGGCGTGGGCTGCGTTCGAGGCGGTCCGTACAACAACACAACCGAAACGTCTCAAGTTTACCTCGGTTAGCCGCCCAGAATAGCTGACAAATCGGAGACTCCACATGTGGCGCTGACAAAACGCTGACGAATACGAGTGTCGTCGAGTTTTTCGGAGTCCGTGTTGTGGGGTGAGAAGTGTTGTTGAGTCTATCGAGTGCGGTCTGGCTGGAACCGTCCGAAGAACTCAAAATCCGGGAGTGATCCCAGCGATCGATCCGGATCTCCCGGAAGGCGAACAGGAAGCTTTTTTCAAAGAAGGACGCCGCCTCTTCTACGTTGCCTTGACGCGGGCGGCGAGCGAACTGGTGATTTCTTACCCGGTTTGGATGGCTGAAAGTGATGCCTATGCGATGAGGGTGGAGAGAGTACGGTCCCGCAGACGACGTGTTTGACGGTGTTAATCCAGAAGTACTGCGGCTTGAGGTTCAATCTAGATTGGTGGGCGCCCTAAAACGGTTTGTTCTACTCGAGTCCAACCTGCGTGGCATACCGAGTGATGTCACTTTAACCTTGGAGCATGTTGATCAATGACCGCCGACACATTGAACGAGTTTGTCCAACAGGGCGCCGAGTCCCTGAGAGATGCTCTTGAACGTTGGCCTCAACCGGAGAATGTGGGCAATGTTCATGAGAGCAACATCGCCCTTCACTTGGCCCCAATCCTTCTACAGCACGATTTCGCTGTCTTTTCTGAGGCGCCGGTTCCTCCCAAAAGGCGTGGCTCGATCGATCTACTGGCGCTCCACGTTCCCGAGGTGCTGGTCGCCGTGGAGTGCAAGTACTTCTGGGATGGGAGTGAAGTAGGCGATATACTTGACGACCTAGAGCGTCTCCGCAACCCTGAGATTCTAAAGCACGTACCTTCCGTGAAACAGCGTTACGGGATTCTCGCGGCGCTTTGCCAAAAGCAGTCCATTGTGGATTGGTGGGAGGGTGATATGGAGCACCCTCCGCCTAATAGAACAGCACCCGAATGGGTTGACTTGGGCAGACAGCTGGAAGACCTGAAGGCTCAGCGGGATTCGGTTTCTGTCGCGGGGCCCCAGAGGAAGGGTCCCGATTACGGTGATCTTAAGGTGCTCTACGCGATGTTTGCGATTCCATAGGTCACCCAGAGAAGGTGCTCGTCAGTGATCGGGCCGATTTAGCGGCTGACCGACAAGCCCGTTAGGGCGCCGCATTTCGAGTACTCCGCTGCAGCCGGACAATTCCGCGCTGACGGCGAGTTCCGTTCGCGCCGCAGCCGGCTTATACGGCGTTCCTTGTGGTGTTGACGCCCGGCCCTCTTCTAGCCCGGAAGCCGCAACTCGCCGTATCTTGGTCAAGTGCTCCGGCCCTGCGAGCGCTCGCAGACGGGGTCTTATGCCGCGTATTTCGCAGTCTTCGGGCACGCGGTGCCAGAGCACCAGGCAGGACAAGA
>FXBF010000578.1_pt1 | contig 12732 bp, 9 predicted proteins | sample 5335321 | NCBI WGS metagenome assembly FXBF01 (sample SAMEA103928391, study PRJEB20085) | sediment metagenome | isolation source: sediment | reverse complement strand
CGGGGAATAACCCGTGCGCCAGCAACACAAGCCCCCTGAGAACGTGCAAATACGCTGTCGGCTCAGAATCGGCGGAGGGCGCTTAAGCTCAAGATCGCGATATCTGTGTCATAGAAGTCGATGTCGGAATCTTCCTTGAACGCGGCGACGGTCAACACACCAAACCATTTTGCATTCGCGCCAAAGAGCTTCTTGTCGAACACAGCAAAGCTAACACCACGCCGGTCATCGTCTTGTTTCCTGCCGTAGATCGGGTTTACCTCGTCGTACTCCGCCGTGCCGACCGAGAAGTTGGTTACGAAGTTAAAACGCGGGCCGTTATACAAATACGAAATCTGCACTTCGACGAGATCATGGGCCATCGCCCCCCCATCCAGATCCGCCTGCGTAAACCAGAGCGCCGGCACCAACCTGTGTCGCTCACCGAACTTGAAGATATACGCCGCCTCCAGGCGCTTGAGATCACCTTCGCGATTCAGCAGCGCCGCCTGTTGGGCAGAGAGTGTGAGCTGTGTCAGGCCGCTTAGCTCATCATCGATCTCTACCTTCCGTTGCGTGTACTGAAGCTGAAGCCCCGAGCCGCCGATACGAGAAAAGGTAATGCGACCGCCTTTAGCAGTTCTGTCCGTTTTCTGTCGTTTCTGCTTCGCTACGTACGGATCCGCCCACACCTCGGTCGGCAGGCCGCTGGTCGTGAAGCTGACCGCAATAATGCTGCTATCGCGAAACTGATGTCTCACGCCGAGCTGTGAGGTGAAGTCAAAGCGCAGGAAATCCTCGAGCAGGTTACCCAGGAATACCTGGGTGCGTTTGGGCCCCCAGGTGTAGGCAACTTCAAAATTGACAATCGGTATCCCGTCGGATTTGGAATCTGGCTTAGCGAAGATCGAAGGAATCGTATCCTGGCCGATATCCGCGGCGCTGTTGCCCGCGATAAGATTGGATTTGGCGCGCACGCCGCCAGCGCCGATATTGATAAACCCGCTGAAGCCAGACTTTTCGGGCACCTGCAGCAGCTGGGCGTAGGTATCGCTCATCATGGCCCATAATAAAAAAACCACAAATACACCTTGTTTGGCTGACATAGGGTGGCTCCTCCTATTTTTTTGTTAGGCAAGCGCTGCTATTCTCTCTAATCGGTCGAAGGCATGTTACGATATATTCCGGCCTCGCAGCAAGCTTGCGTACAGTCCCATGAGCGGGGATCCATTGCTATGCGCAATGGCCGCGACTGCCGCTCGACAGCATACTCCACTCGGATCGCCAATAACCAATAGATATGACAGTCAGGGAGTAGTATGAGAAGCCGCTGTTGTCCCACAACCACCCCAACCACGGCTCTCGAGCGCAACCCATTCCTAAGGCATCTCGGTCCTGGCGAGTTTCAGCGTTTCAAGCCGGGACTTGCGGGACAGCAATGATGAGCAGCCGATTTTCGGGCGTTTGCGCTAGCTTCATCGTCGCCATTGTCTCGCTTCCTGTCTTCGCGCAGCAAGACGGGAGTTTCTGGATGGATGTGGATCGCGCCAGTGTGAATATCGGCGGCTTCGCGGCCGACTTTAAGACCGACCTGCGCTTGTCCTCAGATATACTCGGTATAGGAACGAAGATCAGCCTCGAAGACGATCTGGGCATGGATAGCGACCGTGCGCTCGCACGTATCGACGGCTACTATCGCTTCTCGCGCCGGCACAGGATCGACTATAGCCTGCTGGACATAGAGCGCGATGGCGCCGTAACGGCTAAGCGTGATATCAAGTTCGGCGATTTGTTTATCCCGGCGGGCACGCCCGTGAGAAGCGACTTCAGGATGGCGGTGCTCAAAGTTGCCTATACCTATTCATTTTTCCAGAACCAAACCGTGGACTTGGGCGTATCGGCGGGGCTGACCGGACTCTATGTCGACGCTAATCTCTTGGGCGTGATCGGGTCAGAGGAGAGTGAGGGTTTCGCGCCTTACCCTATTTTCGGCCTGCGCCTTAGCTACGCTATCAGCCGCAAACTTTTCCTCAAAGCAAACATCGACTACTTCGAGATCAAGTCGGGTGACGTTGAGGCACAAACTGTTGATGGACTCGTTGCGCTCGAGTACAGGACCTGGGAAAACGTCGGCTTTGGGGGCGGCTATAACGTCGTCAATCTCGAAGGCGAGGACAAAGCAGACAAGGATGAGGGAAAGCTGGAGTACGAAGGACTCTTGGCATATGTGAAGGTCTACTTTTGATGCGTGCCAAGCAGGCAGTTCGACGCTTGCCTTTCACCTGGTCGAAAAAACGCTCAAGAATGAGGTAAGTTTACATTCCTATGCGGCCAGAAAGATCCTGGTTGCACGATCTGGCAATCGTCAATAACCTTCCGTCTCGGCGACTATAACAAGGAGTACAAGGCATGGCTGGACGAATCGACTCCCCCGATAGCTATTACGCGCCCTGGGAAAAAATCTTCGGTCCGATCCTCACGCCGTTCGAAGAATTTGTCCATAAGCAGATCTCGGGCAGCGTCGTGCTCGTTGTCTCCGCCGTGATTGCGCTTGTGCTGGCCAACAGCCCATTGGCCGATGCCTTTAGCCGTCTGTTACAAATGCGCATCACGCTGAATCTCGCTTTCTGGACCCTCGATCACTCGATTCTTGACTGGATCAACGAGGGTCTCATGGCAGTGTTTTTCTTTTTCGTGGGCCTCGAGATTAAGCGCGAGGCACTGGTCGGGCAGCTGCGCGATGCCCGCGCCGCCGCCGTGCCCGCCGTGGCCGCGATCGGCGGTATGGTGGTTCCTGCGCTCGTCTATGCGCTTTTCAACCTCGGCGGTCCCGGCGCCTGGGGTTGGGGTATACCGATGGCAACTGACATTGCGTTTGCCCTGGGGGTCCTGGCGCTTCTGGGAAGCCGCGTCCCCAGAACGCTGTTCGTGTTCCTGGTCAGTGTGGCGATCGTGGATGACTTGGGCGCAGTCACCGTTATTGCGATTTTCTACACCGATCAGATCGTTTTCGGCGCGCTCGGGTTTGCGCTGGTCTTCCTGGCGATCCTGATCGTGTTGAATCTTGCCGGCATTCGCTCTCCCGTGCTGCATTTTGCGGTCAGCATCCTGCTCTGGGTGGCGATGCTCGAGTCGGGCGTCCATGCAACCATCGCCGGCGTATTAGCCGCCTGGACCGTGCCGGGCCGGCCCAAGCTCGAGCCCAAACGCTTCAGCCAAAACGTACGCAAGCTCATGGACCGCTTCGACAAGCTCGATCGCGGCCGCAAGACGATGATCCACAACGAGCAACAGCGCGCGATCGTGCAAGCCATCGAGATAGGGGTACATAAGGTCGAGTCGCCGCTGCAGCGTCTGGAGCACGGCCTGCACATACCAGTGATGTTCCTCATTATACCGCTGTTCGCGCTGGCCAACGCGGGCGTTCCGATCGAATTCGGCAAGCTCGGCGACGTATTCACGGAACCCGTGACTTTGGGTGTCGTATTCGGCTTGGTGTTGGGCAAGATCGTCGGTATCGTGGGTGGATCTTGGTTAACCGTCAAGCTTGGCTACGGTCGACTGCCTGATGAATGCAGCAACATGCACATGATCGGCGCTGCGTTGCTGGCCGGCATTGGCTTTACCATGTCCATCTTCGTCGCCGAGCTGGCCTTCCGCGAGCAGCCGGAACTCCTAATCTCGGCGAAGACGGGCATCCTCTTCGGCTCCTTGGCTGCGGGTGCGGCGGGTTACTTTGTCCTGCGAAAGCTGGGAGAAGGTGCGAGCACAAAGCACAGGAAGGTTAGACGAAAGTGATGGCAGCGTTTCACGCAACTCGCGTCATTCACGGGCCTATGCATGCCGATGCGATTTCTGATGAATCTGGTCTTTTCGCCAGGTCTTCGGCTCAGCGTAGATCAAGCCTTTCAATGATGGCATCGATCACGTGCTCGATCGGTTGATCGATGTTAACGGCAATCGCTTCTATGTCACTGGGCACTTCCAGCGTGTCGAACTGACTTCGCAGCATACGCTCGCCTTCAAAAAAATGCTCCTTACGGGCTTTCAGCCGCTCCAGGATTAAATCGTAGCTCCCGTCGAGGTAGACAAAGACCATCTGCTCACCCAAGCTCTCTGACAAGATCTCACGGTAGCGGCGCTTTAGTGCGGAACAGGCGATCAGAGCACTGCCATTGTTGGCGAGCACTTCGTGCGCTAGCTTGTTCAGGGTCTGCAGCCAACCTTGCCGGTCCGCATCGTTCAGTGGTTCGCCGCGAGACATCTTGTCGATGTTGGCTTGCGGGTGATACTGATCGCCGTCATGGAAAACGATCCCGAGGCGTTCGGCAACCGCTTCGCCAACGGCGCTTTTACCGGATCCGGACACCCCTATCAACACGTACACCGGGTTGGCAGAGACCATCTGTGTTTTCGCCATCACGACTTCTTCCTAGTGATCGGTTTTCGGGGACGACCTGCTGCTCGGAATCATATGCTCCACTCATCGGTCGGACCGGAGAACCGTCAGTTTGCCGCTCCAAAGGAAAGCGGTCAATATAGAATATTGCTAACACGTACGTAGACGGTCGCAGGAATCGGCGGCTGTTGAACACATGGCGTGCTTCCCCCTATGCGGCTAGGTGGGAGCAGCCGCTGCAACCGGTGGCAGTGCGGTAGACTTGCTGGGCCGCATCGGCGAAGAAGACATTCTTAACTTGTGGTTGAAGGGGTGCACTCTTTCTAAGAGATACTTTCGACCCAATATTTGTAAACGGGAGGTGCTTTATGCCAAAGCAGGTCGAGCTCGTTATCGATGCAAAGGCAACATTGGGGGAAGGCCCAATATGGGATGTGGACAGTCAGGTGCTTTATTGGATCGACATAGAGGAACGTGAACTACACGTCTACGATCCGCAATCAGATGAAGATCGCCGAATCGATCTGCCCGAGCGGCCGGGCACCGTGGTCCCGCGAAAGTCTGGGGGGCTGATGTTGGCGCAGGAAAACGGATTCGCAAGTTTCGACCTGAAAACCGAGCAGGTGACAGTGGTTACCGATCCCGAGAGTGACAATCCCGAGAATCGATTCAACGACGGCAAATGCGATCCGCAAGGGCGCTTCTGGGCAGGTACTATGAGTCTTAATAAATCTCAGCCGACCGGCAGCCTGTATCGTCTGGACCCAAACCTATCGGTACACAAGATGTGTTCGGACCTGACGATCTCGAACGGTATCTGCTGGAGCGGCGATCAGTCCACGATGTATTTCATCGACACCCCGCAATTGTGCATTCACGCGTATGACTTCGACCCGGCGACCGGGGCGATCAGTAACAAGCGCGTGGCGGTCACGATTCCGAAGGAGGCATCCTGGCCCGACGGCATGACCATCGATGCCGAGGACAAGCTGTGGATCGGTCACTATGGCGGCGGCCATGTCTGCCGTTGGGATCCGCACACGGGCAAACAGTTGGACCGGATTGAATTGCCGTGTCCGAATGTGACTGCCTGCGCACTCGGCGGACCGAACTTGGATGTGCTCTATATCACGACGGCCAGGGCCGGCATGGATAAAGCCGCGCTGGCTGCGGCGCCGCTGGCAGGGGGTCTGTTTCGCGCGAAACCGGGGGTAAAAGGGGTAGCCGCTTTCGCGTTCGCGGGATAATCCTTAGTTGCTAAACAAACGCTATAGATCAACCACCCTCCCGAAACTCCGGGTAAAGCGTCATGCCACCATCCACATAAAGCGTGGTACCGGTGACGTAGTCCGAATCATCGGAGCAAAGCCACACCGTGGCGCGCGCAATATCAAGTGTCTCACCAACCCGGCCATAGGGGATTAACGTAAGCAGAGATGCCTCCGCCTCGGGTGTCTCCCAAGCCGCTTGATTAATAGGCGTCTTAATCGCTCCAGGGGCAACCGCGTTAACGCGGATCTTGTGTTCGGCAAGTTCCTGCGCCATGGTCTTCATCAGCAGAGACACGCCGCCTTTGGACGCCGCGTAGTTGACATGGCCCGCCCAGGGGATGAGGTCATGCACTGAGGACATGCAGATGATCTTGCCGGCGGAAGAAGAAAGCTCTGGCACGACGCCACGGCGCATGAACTCTCTCACCGCCTCACGCGCACACAGAAACTGGCCTGTAAGGTTAACCTTGATCACAAACTCCCAGTCTGCCAGGCTCATCTCATGGAAGGCTGCATCCCGTTGCAGACCGGCATTGTTGACCAGGATATCGATACTGCCGTAGGTGTCGCACATCTCTCGAAACATCACCTGCACCTGGTCCTCATCGCTGACGTCGGCCTGAATGGCCGTCGCGTCACCACCGTTTTGTTTTATCTGATTGACCATCTCGTCGGCGGTTTTCGGCCCCGCCACGTAATTCACCACTACCTTGGCGCCGGCAGCAGCCAACGCTGCTACCACCGCCGCGCCGATACCGGAATTGCCACCGGTGACCAGCGCACGTTGACCTGCTAAAGGCTGCTCCTTAGACACTGTTGTAGCCATGGGGTCTCCTGCGGTAGTGGATTGTTACTACCCCGACAATGGTTTTATCGAACAGTCAGTCCCTCGCCCCCAGGGTGCGATCGAGATTAAACGCCGCACTGATCAACGCGAGATGGGTGAACGCCTGTGGGAAATTCCCCAGCGCCTCGCCACTGTGCCCCGTTTGCTCGGCATAAAGTCCCACGTGGTTTGCATAGCCGAGCATTTCTTCGAAGATCACCCGCGCCCGCTCCAGCCGCTTGCGATCCCCCCGACCGGCACGCGTTAACGCTTCCACCAACCAGAACGTGCAGATATTAAAGGTGCCCTCCTCGCCTTTAAGCCCATCGTCGGTCTCCTCCACGTTGTAGCGATAGACCAGGCTGTTGGAGAGGAGCCCGCCTTTGTGTGGGGATTCCATCGTGGCGTCGAGGGTACGAAGCATCCGCGGATCGGTCGGGGAAACAAAGAACACGAGCGGCATCGTCAGATTGGCTGCATCCAAGGCATCACCGTCGTAATGCTGGATAAAGGCGTTGCGCTGCTGGTGCCAGCCTTTGGTCATGATTTGCTCGTAGATCCGGTCACGCACGTCTGACCAGCGCTCGCGGTCCGCCGGAAACGAGCGCTTATCCGCGAGCCTTAAGGCGCGATCGACTGCTACCCAGCACATGAGCTTGGAGTAGACAAAATGCTGTTGCCCCCCGCGCACCTCCCAGATGCCCTCATCCTTGCGCTGCCAGTTGTCACACACCCAGTTGATCAGCCGGCGAAGATGACGCCAGAGATCATAGGAGATAGGTTGGCCGTACTTGTTGTACAGGTACACGGAGTCCATCAGCTCGCCATAGATATCGAGTTGCATCTGGTCATAGGCGCCGTTGCCGATGCGCACGGGGCGTGAGCCCTTGTAGCCATCCAGGTGATCGAGGATCTCCTCTGTAAGCTCGTGTTCTCCGCCGATGCCATACATGATCTGGAGCGACCCGTTTTCAGGAAGCTCACGGCAAATGCGCTCGATCGCATCCATGAAATGCGCCGCCTCTTGCGTAAAACCGATGCGCATCAGCGCGTAGAGCGTAAACGCGGAGTCGCGTACCCAGGTATAACGGTAGTCCCAGTTACGCTCACCGCCGATGCCTTCGGGGAGGCTGGCGGTCGGTGCGGCCACGATGGCGCCGGTGGGTTCATAGGTCATCAGTTTCAAGGCGAGCGCCGAGCGGTGCACCATCTCGCGCCAGCGGCCCCGGTACGTGCATTGCGAAAGCCAGTGGCGCCAGTAGTCGACAGTCTTCTGGCCCAGTGCTAACGCCTCGTCCTGGGTCAACAGCCCCTTGTGGCCAGTACCCGGATCGACACGCCCGAGCACAAATACGGCTGCCTCGCCTTCGCTGAGTGTGAACTCTGCCGTGACTCCGTTACCCTGTTTCTTTAGCTTTCGGCGTGTGCCAAGCCCCAGGGCCAGGCTGGGCGAGGAGAAAACCGCGCCCGTTTCTGTGAACTCGGTCGTGTGCTCATCGCGGGCGTAATTGAACGCGGGAAAACACTCCATGCGAAAAGGCATCGTGCCCCGTATACAACGCACACCGCGCACGAGTTGATGCCGGTCCTGACTATCGCGAGGCAGGCCGATAGGCATGAAATCCACCACCTGGCCGACCCCGTCAGGGCACAAAAATCGCGTCACTAGCACGTTCGAGTCCGGCCAGTAGAACTGTTTGTGCGTGGCCCCGTCGGCGAGTGCTGTGACCTTGAAGTGGCCGCCTTTCTTGTCATCGAGAATGGCGGCGAAGACGCTTGGGGAATCGAATCGGGGAAAGCAGAACCAGTCGATCGAGCCATTCATCCCGACGAGGGCCACCGTATGCAGATCGCCGACAATGCCGTAGTCTTCGATGGGTTGGTAGGCCATGGTGCTACTCCTTATGTGCGCCCGTGAAAGGCTTTCGTTGCGTTAGATCCGCGACTATGCGGATTTTCGGTTTCTGCTATTGGGCCAAAAGTCACAACGAAACAATGATCGACGATGTTGGTCTCAAATACAAGCTGCTAAAGAATTTGCCGGCGCCGGTTATTGATTACAAATACTGCCGGACCTCGTCTTCACTCTCGGGCCACTGGGCGACATCAAACAAAGCCTGGTGCTCCTCAAGCGCGAAGCTTTCGCCGGGACGCAAGCGAATCAGCGGGCCATGGGTCTCCATCTCGAAGTACGGAAACTCGTGCGAGTTGTAGACTTCGCTGATGCAGCCATGTGCGTAAGCCTTGTCCCCGTAGACGGGCACGAGCTTGCGATAACCGACCAGACCGAGTCCCGCGACCTCGAGCACACCGATCATCCAGCCTTCATTCGCGTCCACGCCGAACTTAAAAGCACGTGCGTCGCGACAGCGAATGACGGCCACGCTGCCGAGCTCGTCCACCACACTATCGCGCACCTGCGTTGATTCGCCTTCCTCGGCGTACGTCTTGACCCCCTGGGGAAATTGGGAATCCACGGCTCTCGGTAAGTAAACCTGGCCAGGCCTCAGGACCATATTCACGTCCCAAGCGCCCCACTCAACCTCCGCTGACGACGTATTGGTTAGGCCGTGCGTCACTATCCATTCTGACTTCCCCGCGTTCATCCTCACCGTGCGTGTGATCTGGACACCGGTTTCCCGGCACACTGGGCTTGTCATTCGTAGCTCCGCGATTTCCGGTCCCGAGTGTTCAACGCAAAGCCCATAGGGGCCGCTATCCAAGTCCAGAAAAGGAACACCATCGGTCCATCGCTGCTGCGGGGCGAGCCAGGTCTTATCACCGCCCCAGAGCAGAAAGCCCAGCTCGCGTTTCCTGGCGTTTACGTCGTCGGTTGCCGAAAGATCTACTACGCGCCCCTCGAGGGCGGGTTGGGTAAAGGACAGATCATGTTTGCGCCAGAGCATGCCCATGATCCGGCCACCCACGTGCGGCACGAGAACGAGCTCCAGCGGGCCGTTTTTGAGATGCCAAGCGTCCCATCCCTTGTGCTGTCCGGGGCTTACGCTAATGATTGACTTGCCAGCCACCTTACCTCCGGCTTTCGAGTGTACGCTCCAACAGCTCAAACGGCATAGCATCTGCGGTGAGCTGCTTCTGCGTTTTCCCGATCTACGTTAGACTATTTAGTCTGCCAGACACATATGCAAAGGCCCTAATCCTTATGGGGAAGCTTACGAGTACGAATATGTGCGTTTACGGATAGATTTATCACGTATGGGCGCGTAGCATAGTTCGGTTTCCCAGACGGGGCTACATCCAGACGGGGCTACATCCCCCCGCAGTTGTCGGCGCGGTCGCCACTAAGAACTATATCAAGAAACTACATCAAGATTGAATGGAGGAGAGCCATGTCCAATCCCCTCGTTGAAGTCCAGAAGTTCGGCCAGAGCATCTGGTACGACAACATCCGGCGTAGTCTGATCACGTCGGGCGAACTCCAGCAAATGGTCGAGACCGACGGCCTGCTGGGGGTGACCTCTAATCCCGCTATCTTCGAAAAGGCCGTGGCCGGCAGTCCCGAATATGATGAGGTCGTGAAGGCGCTCATTACCGAGGGGGCCGGAGACGCAAAGGATATTTACGAGCGTTTAGCCATCGAAGATATTCAGCTCGCGGCCGATGTGCTGTATCCGGTATACAAGCGCACGGATCGTATCGACGGCTTCGTCAGCATGGAGGTCTCTCCCTATCTGGCCCACGATACGCAAGGCACGATCGAGGAAGCCCGTCGACTGCATACGGCCATCGGGCGCGATAACGTCATGATCAAAGTGCCGGCAACGCGTGACGGCATTCCCGCGATCACACAGCTCGTCAGCGAGGGCATGAACATCAACGTTACCCTGCTGTTCGCGGTCGAGATGTATGAAACGGTTGCCAAGGCCTACAAGGAAGGCCTGGAACAGCTTGCCGCTGCAGGGGGTGATGTAAGCCGGGTCGCGAGCGTGGCAAGCGTGTTCATCAGCCGCATCGATTCACTGATCGACCAGAAACTCGGCGACGCCCTCGACGCCACACGCGATCCCGAACGCCGGGCAAAGCTTAAAAGCTTGATCGGTAAGGTTGCCATCGCCAATGCCAAGATCGCCTATGGACGTTACCAGGAGTTTTACAGCACGGGTGGCTGGAAGGCATTGGCCGAAAAGGGCGCGCGCCCGCAACGGCTGTTGTGGGCCAGCACCGGCACCAAGAATCCTAAATACCGAAAGACGCTCTACGTTGACGAGCTGATTGGCCCCGATACGGTCAATACCGTGCCAACAGAGACATTCCATGCATTTCGCACCGAGGGTCGTGCGCGCGCAAGCCTGACGGATAACTGGGCGGAAGCGCACGACAAAGCCAAGGACATGATCAGCACGCTCGAGGAGGTGGGCATTTCGATGCGGGAGGCGACTGACCATCTGCTTGATGACGGCCTGCAGAAGTTCTCTGATGCGTTCGACAAGCTCCTGCACGCCGTGGAAAAGAAACGGCAGGGTCTGCTCGAGGGTGAGCTTGCGAAACAAACTTACAAGGTCGGTGACGCCGACGACGCCGTCAAGAAGACGCTAAACGACTGGCGCATCAATGGCAAGATACGACGCCTTTGGGATGGTGACACGACACTGTGGTCAGGCACGGATGAGCATCAGTGGCTAGGCTGGCTACACATCGTCGACGGCCAACGCGATCACGGGGAACACTTGCAGCATATCATTGAAGACGTACGCGCAGGTGGATTTAAGCAGGCGCTGCTCCTCGGCATGGGCGGTTCGAGCCTGTGCCCCGAGGTGATGAAGCGGACATTCGGTGTCATTGATGGATCTCCTGAATTGTTCGTGCTCGATTCCACAGTGCCTGCGCAGGTGAAGGCGTTTGAGAACAAGATCGATGTTAATAAAACCCTGTTCATTGTTTCGTCGAAGTCCGGCGGAACCACTGAGCCCAATGTGTTTAAACAATATTTCTTCGATCGCGTGCAGCAGGCAGCGGGGGCGGATAAGGCAGGCTCGCGCTTCATGGCCATCACCGATCCCGGCACGAAGCTGCACAAGCTCGCCAAGGCCGATCGGTTCCGGCACATCGCTCACGGGGTGCCGAGCATCGGTGGACGCTACTCGGCGATGTCGAACTTCGGCATGGTGCCATCGGCGATCATGGGCGTGAACGTACCCGAGTTTCTCGATCGCACCGAGATCATGGAACAGTCCTGTGCCTCCTCGGTACCGCCCGAAGTGAACCCCGGCGTCGTGCTCGGCGTCATCATGGGCACCCTGGCAAGACAAGGACGCGATAAGCTCACCCTCATCGTGTCACCAGGCATTGCCGCGCTGGGGGCATGGCTTGAGCAGTTGATCGCCGAGTCGACGGGTAAACAAGGCAGAGGTATTGTTCCCGTGGATGGTGAGGACCTAGGGCCGGCGGATGTGTATGGCAATGATCGATTGTTTGTTTATTTGCGTCTCGGCACGGCGCCGATGAAACAGCAAGACGATGCCGTCGATGCCCTGGAGCAGGCCGGTCAGCCGGTGGTGCGCATTACACTCGAAGATCCGATGGATTTGGGCCAGGAGCTCTTCCGCTGGGAGATCGCGACGGCAGTTGCCGGCTCTATCCTCGGTATCAACGCGTTCAATCAACCGGACGTCGAAGCAAGCAAGATCGCGACGCAAAACTTGACGGCGGCCTACGAGGAAAGCGGCCAGTTACCGACAGAGACACCCTTACTCGGCGATGACGGCATCAGTTTGCTCACCGATGAAGTAAACGCCGAAGCAATCGGCTCCACGGCCCGGTCACGAAGTTTGGAGAGCTACCTTGCGGCACACCTGAATCGGATTGAAGCCGGTGATTATTTTGCCATCAATGCCTACGTGGAAATGAACGACGAGAACCAACGGGCGTTGCAGGCTATCCGGCATAAGGTACGCGATGCAAAACGGGTTGCGACTACAGTGGGTTTCGGGCCGCGCTTCTTGCACTCGACCGGGCAGCTGCACAAAGGTGGAACCAATAACGGAGTCTTCCTGCAGATCACTTGCGACGATGCAGCGGACCTGCCGATTCCCGGTCAGAAATACACGTTCGGCATCCTGAAACGGTTTCAGGCACAGGGGGACTTTGAAGTCCTGGCCGAGCGCAAGCGCCGGGCGTTGCGCGTGCACCTGGGGCCAGACGTTGCTGCCGGGCTCGAGAAGCTACGCGAGATCATCGAGACTACCTTGCCTTAGCCCCCACCCTAATGCTCCCCCAAGATGGGGGAAGGGTATGGG
>FXBF010000577.1_pt1 | contig 12733 bp, 10 predicted proteins | sample 5335321 | NCBI WGS metagenome assembly FXBF01 (sample SAMEA103928391, study PRJEB20085) | sediment metagenome | isolation source: sediment | reverse complement strand
GGTGGCTGGTGGCGATGGAAAGTTCGCCGCCGATGGTGCCTGAGAGGTTGGCGATTAAACGTCTGGCGTCTTCCAGCTCATTGAGAATCGTCCGCGCGCGCGGGGCCAGGGCCTTTCCGGCCTCGGTCAGGCGGATGCGCCGTCCAATCCGGTCAAACAGGCGCATGCCCAGCTCCTGTTCCAGGGCGGCAATGCGCTTGCTGATGGCCGGCTGGGTGAGATAGATCCGCTCGGCGGCACGGGAAAACGAGCCGGTGTCGGCGACGGCGAGAAAGGCTTGTACGGCGGCGATATCCATAACGTATAAGAATATATTATATAATAAATATGAATTTGTGTTATTTATAGAGTTTGCCTAAAATTTTAGCAACCTGATTCCATCGACTCCAGGGATGGAGGAGGTAGGGTAACGCAGGGAGCAGTTACCGAGGTTCGGAACAAATGACCGCGAAAACCCTGTACGACAAGCTCTGGGAAGCACATGTGGTGCGCCGGAATGATGACGGCACCTGCCTGATATATGTGGACCGCCATCTCGTGCATGAAGTCACCAGCCCCCAGGCGTTTGAGGGCCTGCGCTTGGCCGGGCGCCGGCCGTGGCGTGTGGCGGCAAATCTTGCCACCGCGGACCACAATGTGCCTACCGCCGACCGTCGTTGCGGGATCCGCGACCCCATCTCGAAATTGCAGGTGGAAACGCTGGACCGGAACTGCAACGAATATGGCATCACCGAATTCGGCATGAACGACCCACGGCAGGGGATCGTGCATGTGATCGGCCCGGAGCAGGGTGCCACCTTGCCCGGCATGATGGTGGTGTGTGGCGATTCCCATACCTCCACGCACGGCGCCTTTGCCGCGCTGGCCTTCGGCATCGGCACTTCGGAGGTGGAGCACGTGCTCGCCACCCAATGCCTGTTGCTGCAAAAGTCGAAGAACATGCGCGTGCGGGTGGAAGGAGAGATTCAACGGGGAGTGACCGCGAAGGACATTGTGCTTGCGATCATCGGCCGTATCGGCACCGCCGGTGGCACCGGCCATGCCATCGAGTTCGTCGGCGCGTCGATTCACGGCCTTTCCATGGAGGGCCGCATGACGGTGTGCAACATGGCGATCGAGGCCGGCGCCCGTGCGGGCATGATCGCCGTAGATGACAAGACCATCGCCTATTTTAAGGACCGTCCCTATGCACCCAAAGGAGCCTTATGGGATCAGGCGGTGACCGCTTGGCGTGATCTTACGAGCGATGACGGCGCTACGTTCGACAAGGAAGTGGTGCTGGATGCCGCCTCCATCAAACCCCAGGTGAGCTGGGGCACGTCGCCGGAAATGGTGGTGGCGGTGGATGAAGCCGTTCCCGATCCCCGATCCGAACCCGACCCGGTCAGGCGCGGGAGCATGGAGCGGGCTCTTGCGTACATGGACCTTAAGGCCGGTACGCCGATCCGTGATATCGTTTTAGATAAGATTTTCATTGGCTCCTGCACCAACTCGCGTATCGAGGACCTGCGCGCCGCGGCCGAAGTCGTGGAGGGCAAGCGGATCGCGCCGCACATCAAGCTTGCCCTGGTGGTACCGGGGTCCGGGCTGGTAAAGCGCCAGGCTGAGGAAGAGGGGCTCGATAAGGTCTTTGTGCAGGCCGGTTTTGAATGGCGTGAGCCGGGCTGTTCCATGTGCCTCGCCATGAATGCAGACCGCCTTCTGCCGGGCGAGCGTTGCGCCTCCACCTCCAACCGCAATTTCGAGGGACGGCAGGGCGCCGGCGGGCGAACCCATCTGGTAAGCCCGCCCATGGCCGCCGCCGCCGCCATCGTGGGTCATTTCGTGGATATTCGGGAACTTTAGTTAAAACGCAACGCGAAGACGCAAAGATTGTAGAATCAAAAGCGATCGTAGATAAAGGCGAATGAACGCAGATGAATAGAAGCTGAGTTAAATGGCGCCATGAATATATTTCGGCGTGGATATACGCTCCTCGGCGGTTTCTCGTCTTTTTTCTTTGCGCCTTAGCGTCTTTGCGTTGAGTTTCTTCGGCACAATTTTATGAAACCTTTTACAAAACTGACTGGTCTGGTGGTCCCGCTTGATCGGGCGAATGTGGATACCGACGCCATCATCCCCAAGCAGTACCTGAAATCCATCAAGCGCACCGGTTTCGGGCCCAACCTGTTCGATGACTGGCGCTATCTCGACCCGGGCGAGCCGGGGATGGACCACGGCCGGCGCCGGATCAACCCTGATTTTGTGTTGAATCAGACGCGCTACCAGGGGGCGAGCATCCTCCTGGCACGGGACAATTTCGGTTGCGGCTCGTCGCGCGAGCACGCGCCGTGGGCGCTGTCGGATTACGGCATACGGGTGGTCATCGCGCCGAGCTTTGCTGATATCTTTTATAGCAACTGCTTAAAGAACGGCCTGCTGCCGATTACCCTTAAGCACGAAGAGGTGGATCACCTGTTTGCAGAAACCCTCGCCAGCCCGGGTTACCGTCTGGACGTCGATCTTGCGGCACAAACCGTGACCACTCGAGGGGGCGAGGTATATACCTTCAACATCGATGCTTTTCGCAAACATTGTTTGCTGAATGGGTTGGACGAAATCAGCCTCACGCTGCAGCACGTGGACGAGATCCGGGCGTACGAGGAACGACGTAAAAAAGAAGCACCATGGCTGTTTTTGAAATAGTTTCTTACGCAAAGACGCAGAGGCGCAAAGGTTTAAAAAAGCTTGGTCTCGCTTTTCTTTGCGTCTTTGCGCCTTTGCGACAGGCGATATTATCCTTAGAGAAGCTCTGATGACTAAAAAGATCGCGGTACTGCCCGGTGACGGGATCGGGCCAGAGGTGGTCGCCGAGGCGGTAAAGGTGCTCGAGTGCCTGCGCCGGGACTTCGGCCTGAAGGCGAAGCTGGAAACCGCGCCGGTCGGGGGTGCGGCTTACGATCGCCATAAGCACCCCCTGCCGCCGTCGACCCTCGAGCTTGCCAAGGCCGCCGACGCGGTGCTGCTGGGCGCGGTCGGCGGGCCCAAGTGGGATGCGCTTCCGATGGACATGCGACCGGAAAAGGCGTTGCTCGGCCTGCGCTCTGCACTCGAACTTTTCGCCAACCTGCGTCCGGCGATACTCTATCCACAGTTGGCGGGCGCATCGACCCTGAAACCTGATGTGGTGGCCGGGCTCGATATCATGATTGTCCGCGAACTTACCGGCGGGATTTATTTTGGCGAGCCCCGGGGCATACGAAAACAACCGAACGGTGAGCACCAGGGGTTCAACACCCTGGTTTATGCTGAACACGAAATTGAGCGTGTGGCGCGCGTGGCCTTCGAGATCGCCCGCAAGCGGCGCAAGGCGGTTTGTTCGGTGGACAAGGCCAATGTGCTGGAGGCGACCGGCCTGTGGCGTGAGGTTGTGACGCGGGTGGGCAAGGACTATCCTGATGTCACGCTTTCCCACATGTATGTGGACAACGCCGCCATGCAGCTTGTGCGTGCGCCCAAACAATTCGACGTCATCGTCACCACCAACATGTTCGGTGACATCCTGTCCGATGAAGCGGCGATGCTGACCGGTTCCATCGGCATGTTGCCGTCGGCTTCCCTGAATGGGAACCGGAAGGGCATGTTTGAGCCGATCCACGGATCGGCCCCGGACATTGCCGGGAAGGACATCGCCAATCCACTGGCTACCATTTTGTCGGTGGCGATGATGTTGCGCTTTACCTTGGAAGCGGAAGAGATGGCGGCGCACGTGGAGCAGGCGGTGTCCGACGTGCTGGATCAGGGGCTGCGTACCGAGGATATCCATGCCGGTCAGGGTAAGAAGGTGGGCACTGCCGCGATGGGCGATGCTGTGGCGGCGGCGTTGCGTAATGGGTGAATTTTTTCTAAAAGGAAGAGGTATGTCATGAGTTCCAAGAAGTACAACGTCGCCGTGGTCGGCGCCACCGGCGCCGTGGGCGAAACCATGCTTGCCATCCTGGCGGAGCGGAAGTTTCCCGTGGACAAGGTTTACCCGCTGGCGTCCAGCCGCTCGGCCGGGAGCAAGGTGCCGTTTAAGGACGGCGAACTCATGGTCGAGGATTTGGCTGCATTTGATTTTTCAAAATGTCAGATTGGCTTGTTTTCTGCAGGGAGTAGCGTCTCGGCCGAGTATGCGCCGAAGGCGGCTGCCGCCGGCTGTGTGGTTATCGACAACACCGCCCAGTTCCGCTACGACAAGGACATCCCCCTGGTGGTGCCGGAGGTTAATCCTGATGCCATCGCTCAGTACAAAAACCGTGGCATCATCGCCAACCCTAACTGCTCGACCATTCAAATGGTGGTGGCGTTGAAACCCATCCACGATGCCGTAGGGATCGAGCGCGTTAATGTCTGTACCTACCAGGCCGTGTCCGGCACCGGCAAGGAGGCGATTGAAGAATTGGCGACCCAAACGGCAAAGCTGTTGAATGGAAAACCGGTCGAGGCCGAGGTGTATCCGAAGCAAATCGCCTTTAATGTGTTGCCGCACATTGATGTGTTCCAGGAGAACGGCTATACCAAAGAAGAAATGAAGATGGTCTGGGAAACCCAGAAAATCCTGGGGGATGCATCCATCAAGGTCAATCCCACGACCGCGCGCGTGCCGGTGTTCTATGGCCACTCTGAAGCGGTGCATATCGAAACCCGGAAGAAAATCACCGCCGACGAGGCCCGGGCGCTCTTGAGCAAGGCCCCGGGGATAAAGGTCATGGATGAGCGGAAACCGGGGGGGTACCCGACCGCCGTAACAGAATCGGCCGGCCGCGACCCTGTTTATATAGGCCGAATCCGCGAGGATATCTCCCATCCCCGGGGGCTGGACCTGTGGGTGGTCTCGGACAACGTCCGCAAGGGGGCAGCTTTAAATAGTATCCAAATCGCTGAATATCTGGTAAAAAACCATTTGTAAGCTATAGTTTAGTTGAGATTTATAAAGGGTCTTACTATTATAGTTACGTAACACAAGGTCTCATAAGGCATTAATGCGAGGAGACTCGTCGAGAAAAACAGGGGTGAATTGCATGCACCAAAAAAGTAGGGGGATGGCACTGGCCCTAGGGCTGGTGGTGGGCGCTGTCTTGACGTTAACCCCTGTGACGGGCCACACGCTGGGTCTCGGCAAACTCAAGGTTCACTCTGCGCTTAATGAACCTCTGAACGCCGAAATTGAATTCACCTCGATCAGTGAAAAAGAACTTAAAGGCTTAAATGCCTCGCTGGCTTCCTATACCGATTTTAGAGCCGTGGGGGCGGAGCGCCTGCCTTTTCTGTCACAAATCAAATTTACCGTCGCAAAGCGTCTTGATGGACGTTATTTTTTACAGCTGCAGACCGATCAGCAAATAGAAGAACCGTTTCTTCATTTACTCATACAACTCGAGTGGCGGGGTGGTCGCCTGGTTCGCGAGTACACCGCACTGATTGATCCTCCCTATCTTGTCGCCGGCAAACCGGCCGGCATCGAGGTGCCGCGCACCGCGCCCAGCGTGAAAGCCGGACCGCCGCCGGTTGAACCTGTGCCGGTGGCAAAAGTCGAGGAAGCGCCAAAGGTCGAACCCAAACCCAAACCGGTGAAAGAAGCAAAGCCGCCCAAAAAAGAAGTGGCGGCGGCTAAAGAACCGGCGCCGGCCGTGCCGGCTGAAGAAGCCTTGTTGGGGCCCTCTGTCCGCGAAGAGGCCGTCATCTCTGGGGCGACAGGTTGGCCTGAAGATTTTGTATCCGAAGAAGTGGCATCCGTAGAGAAGGAAGCGCCTGAAGAGGCGCCCAAAGTTGAATTGCTCGGTCCGCCCATTGCGGAAGCAGAGGTGCCGTTACCTGAAGCTCCGGCCAAGGCCATGCCGACATGGGCAACGACATCGGAGTATGCCGTCAAAAGAGGTGACACCCTGTGGAAGATCGCGGATAAGGCGCGTTTTGATAAACAGTTGAGCATGGAGCAGGTCATCCTGGCGATTTTTAAAGCCAACAAACACGCCTTCTTCAGAAACAATGTCAACAATCTCAAAGCCGGAAAGATTCTCAAGATTCCTGAGCGTGAAACAGTCGCCTCCATTCCCGGTCCGCAGGCACGCCGGGAGTTCCGGGCGCAATATGATGTGTGGCAGGAATATAAACTGAAGCTTGCCAGCGCCAGTCGTGCTATCAAGGTCTCGGAAGCGGTGACCCAACCAGAGACGGTGAAAGCGGAACCCAAAGCCGAAGCGAAACCAGCCAAGCCAGCGAAAGAAGCCGCCAAGCCCGCCAAGCTCGAAGAGAAGGCGGCACAAAAGAAAGCCGAGAGCAAGCCGCAAAAAAGCGCCACTGCGCCAGCGGGTAAAGGCAAGCAGCCTGATGAACTGCTAAAAATTGTGCGCGCCACTTTGGAAAGCGAGAAGGCCGCCCCTGATAAAAAGGTGGTCGATAAGGAAGCCATCAAAGAAGATGAAAAGAAGGAGCGCACGGTACTCGCGGAACGGGTGACCGCCCTTGAGGAGTCCCTTGAATCCAAGCAAATGGAAACCAAGGAATTGGGAGAAAAGATCGGTCAGGTAAAGTCACAGATCAAGAAGGAGTCGCGCTTAATTGAATTGGAAAATCAGGGATTGGCACAGGCTGAAAAGAAAGCGCCTGAGGTAAAACCCGAGACCCCAGCCAAGCCGGCGGACAAGGCCAAGGCCGAAGCACCGGCGGAAGCGCCAAAACCGGCTCCCGAGGCCGGCAAACCCGTCACGGCCGAAAAGGTCGCACCTGTTCGTAAGAAGCGCGCCGCGCCGCCTCAACCGCCTAAGGAAGAAAAGAATTTCATCACCGCGCTCATAGATGAGGTGCTCGCTTACGATTCGCTGTTACCCCTTGTGGGTGGCGTGGCGGTTCTTATAGGCGGCGTGATTATGTTGGTATATATGCGGCGCCGCCGTCGATCGATTGCGGAATTCGAGGAAAGCATCCTTTCCGATGCAATCACTGCGGATACCGGGGATACGGGAACCATGACCTCCGATACCAGCGGTCAGGCGGTAACGACCGGCGACACCTCGTTCCTGAGTGACTTTAGCCAGGGCGGGATGGGTAATATTCATACCGATGAAGTGGACCCCATTGCCGAGGCCGAGGTTTATCTTGCCTATGGCCGTGATGAAACCGCTGAGGAAATTCTCAAGGAAGCCATCGTCAAGAGTCCGGAACGCCACGAATTGAAACAGAAACTGCTGGAGATCTATCACCAGCGGAATGATGTGGCTGCTTTCGAAACCCTGGCCGAGGAACTGTACGCCGCGCTGGGTGGTCGTGGCGGAAAGGTCTGGGACAAGGTGGAAGAAATGGGCCGGAAATTGAATCCGGAGAATCCGATGTTCCGCGGCGGCGCGCCTGCAAAATCTGTCACAGCGGATACCGATACAGGGGTGTCGATGCCAGCGCCTATGATGGACGCGATGCTGGACGTCCAGACTGATTTGCAAACGCCGTCCACGCCGGCCAAGGCAACGGAAACCGTCGTCGATATGGATTTCGATGTCGGGACTTCCGAAGCGACCACACCAGCGGCACAGGAATCGCCAACGCGGGTATCGGCGTTTGACCTGGATCTGGGCGCCGAGACGGCCGGCGCCCCATCTGATGATACCGGCGTAGCCGAAAAACTTGGGCAAGAGGATCTGGCCCAACCAGCTGATAATGCGATTGAATTTGATATTAGCGAGAGCGCGCCTGCCGAGGTGACGGATGTCGACGTCGCAGCGACGCCGGCCGACGCCGGCGAAGACATCAAGTTGGATATTGAGGGCGCAGCGCCTGCTGAGGCGGCGGCCGAACCAGGCGTGGAATCAGGGGCTCCTACCGAAGAGGGCCAGCAGCAATGGGATGAAACCGCGACCAAGCTTGATCTGGCCAAGGCATATATTGATATGGGAGATGCCGAAGGGGCACGCAGTATTCTTGATGAGGTTCTTGCGGAGGGTAATGAGGCGCAAAAACAGCAGGCCGCTGAACTGGCCGCGCAGATTTCGTGACACGTATCTAAAACAATTTTTTGAAATAGATTTCCCCGCCTCTCCTCAGGCCCCACCGCCCCTCGATGCCGATATAGCCGTCTTTTCCCACATTGAGATCAAGTCCCAGAAAGCCGCCCGAGCGTGACAGACGATCGAAATTGGTGGTCCGGTTAACGGTCCCGGTGGCCCGTTCTCGTCCGTCTACATATCCGTAATTCCCACCGCCATAAAGTCGCACCCCGCCGCTTACATTAACGGCGGCACCCAATTTTACGCTCGCTTCGTGCCACTCAATGTCCACATTCTGGTTTTCGCCGTCGTGGTCAACCTTTTGGTAGGTGTAATCTGCCTCGAAATAAAGATTGACGCGCTTCATTTGCAGGAGACTCACATCGAGTGACACGCCGGCATGGTAACCGTCCAGTTCGATGCCGGCCGTGGGTGCGTTGTTGGTTTGTGTGAGAAAGGAATACCCTCCGAATAAGCCCAGTCGTAATCGTTGACCAAAACGTTCCTGCCAAGATACGTCAATCCATTTAACGGTGGTATCCACGTTGGTGGCGCCGTAATCAAAGACGGTATCGTAATGGGTAAACCGTACGGCGAAATCCAGCGTCTTCTCATCATTTGGTGGAGGAAGCGGGCCGGCCGCCTGGACCGCATTCGCGAGAAAAAGCCAGATAAGCAACAAACCGCGCTTCAATATTTGGTTTCCTTTTCTCTTCTATCCAGAGTAATAAAGCTGTAGGCATATGGATGCCTGTCATCCGGTTCGTGCCGGCAACGCGCGACATCTTCCCATTCATTCCAGTTAAATTCTGGGAAAAGCACATCTCCCGTAATGTCGGCATGAATAAGGGTAAGGTACATGCGACCCGCACGATTAAGCGTCTGCCGGTAAAGCTGCGCGCCACCGATGATGAAGACTTCGGTGTCGTCTTTGGCCAATTGTAGCGCATCAATGATCGAGTGGACCACATGGCAGCCCGGCGCCGCATAATCGGGATTATGGGTGACCACGATGTTGGTACGCCCGGGCAGAGGTTTTCCGATGGACTCATAGTTCCTGCGACCCATGATCACGTGATGACCGGTGGTGAGTCGGCGGAAATATTTGAGGTCCTCCGGGAGCCGCCAGGGGAGGGCGTTGTTAACACCGATCACCCGGTTTTCAGCCATGGCGGCGATAATGGAAATGCGAGGCGTGAGGTGTGAAACGCGAGGCGTGGCGTTCCCCTTATTTCTCACTCTTCGCTCCTCACGCTTCACACCGCCACGGGGGCTTTGATGGCGGGATACGGGTCATAGTTCAGCAGCTCAAAATCATCGTAGTCGAAATCAAACAGCGAGGCCTTTTCGGGATTGAGCCGCATGGTCGGCAAGGGTCTTGGCGTACGTGAGAGTTGCGTCTCCACCTGTTCCAGGTGATTCAGATACAAATGGGCGTCGCCCAGGGTATGGATGAACTCCCCAAGCTTGAGCCTGGTTACCTGCGCCATCATCATGGTTAGCAAGGCATAGGAAGCGATGTTAAACGGTACGCCGAGAAAAATGTCCGCGCTGCGCTGGTATAGCTGGCACGACAGGCGTCCCTCGGCGACATAGAACTGGAAAAAGGCATGACAGGGCAGAAGGGTCATACGGTCCAGTTCCGCCACGTTCCAGGCACTTACGATCAAACGACGCGAATCGGGGTTCTCCCGGATCTCGCGCGCAACCAGACTGATCTGGTCGATATGCCGCCCATCAGATGTCGGCCAGGAACGCCACTGGGCGCCGTAAACCGGTCCCAATTCGCCGGTTTCGTCGGCCCATTCGTTCCAAATGGATACGCTGTGCTCCTGCAGATAGCGAACGTTGGTATCGCCCCGCAGAAACCAAAGCAGCTCGTAGATAATGGATTTGAGATGAACCTTTTTGGTTGTCAGCAGGGGAAACCCTTTGGAAAGATCAAAACGTATCTGATAACCGAAGACACTCAAGGTACCTGTTCCGGTGCGATCTCCTTTGTGCACACCGTGGTGTTTAACATGGCGCAGCAGATCAAGGTACTGTTGCATAGCCGGTCAAATCCGAGAAAGACGCGATGTCGTACAGGGACGGACAAGTGCTGCAGTAGGCAGGATGTCAAGAATAGCCGACGAATGGTAGGTTCGATCTATAGGCAAGCCAGGCATTTTGGATATAGTTGAGTGCCTTTAACTTTCGGTCATTCTTAAAGCCTTGCTGCCGGCACCGCCTTGCCCAAGGCGGTATTAGTATATCCGGTTATGGGGGTGGGCGCAGCCTCAAACTGCGCTGGGGGGATATCAGGAGGCGATATGGAAAAATACTTTTTTATGCGGCCTTTGTTGGACCTGCTCGCACAAGGGCGTTTCTTTTCCCGGATGGTTTCCATTGTTCTCAGGGTGGTCGCGGCCCTGTTCGTGCTGTTCAGTCTGGCCACCTTCTTCAAGGCGGGCAAGATTATCTTTGAGCTTCCCGCGAACGGTATTTTGGGGGGCGTGCTCTTCGAGATATTTTTTATCTTGGCGGCGTACGCGGTGGCGCATGTGCTTCTAATACGCGCCCGGGATATTGATAACCTTCAATCCGGCGATCTGTACGCGCTGTCCATGGCTCCAATCCTATTTAAGCTGATTGGGGAGGCCTATGCCAGTTTCGTGGGCTTCGTCGCCGTCGGGGGCGGTCTGTTTGTGTGGTTTACGAATCTGGGTTTGGGCAAGATATTAAATCCGATTGTGCGCGCACTTTTCCCCACCGCGCGCGATGACCCAAGCTTTATGGGCGGCATCGAGTTCATGTTGAGCGGAGTGTTGGTCGCCATCGCCGTGCTGGTGGTGTCCTATATCCTTTCAGAGGTGTTTGTGCTGTTGGCGCGTTACGCCGGCAATGCTTCATCGACGGTCGTGCGTCAGCCCAACGATCAGGGCTTCAAGTCACGATTCGGATCGTAATTGCCCGCTCCATAACTATTTTTTAGTGTATTCTCATACGACTCGAGGGTGTTCAATAGTAGGGAGGCGACCGTCATCGGCCCAACCCCGCCGGGTACCGGCGTAATCCATCCGGCGCGTTCTTTGGCCACCTCGAACTCCACATCCCCCACCAGCGTGCCATCCGCGTCGCGATTTATGCCGATATCGATCACGATGGCACCGGGTTTGATCCACTCTCCTTTGACGATGCCGGGCTTGCCGACGGCGACCACCACAATATCCCCCCGGCCCACATGCGCGTCGATATCCTTTGTGGAGCGGTGGCAGGTGGTCACGGTGCAGCCGGCGAGCAGCAACTCCAGCGACATGGGGCGCCCGACATGGTTGGAGGCGCCGACCACCACGGCATTCGCCCCGCGAATCGGTTCGCCGGTAGCCTCCAGCAGGCGCATGACGCCGCGTGGTGTGCAGGGGCGCAGGGCCGGCATGCGTTGCACCAAGCGTCCAATATTATAAGGATGGAAGCCGTCGACATCCTTTTTCGGGTGAATATGCTCGATCACGGCTTCTGGTTTGATCTGGGCCGGCAGGGGTAGCTGGACCAGGATGCCGTCAACGTCCGGATTGTCATTGAGGGTGTCGATGAGCGACAGCAACGTCTGTTGCGTGGTATCCGTCGGTAGATCGTATGAGAATTCACGAATACCGGCCTCGACACAAGCCCGGCGCTTGTTGCGCACATACACCTGGGAGGCGGGGTCGTCGCCGACCATGATCACGCCGAGTCCGGGCGGACGGGCCCCTTTCGTAACCTGGCGGTCGACCCGCTGTTTGATTTCTGCCCGCAGTTCTTGGGCGATCTTCTTGCCGTCGATGATGCGCGCGCCCATGATTCCGGGTCATCCTTTTGTTTTTGTTTGGGCGCCCATCTTCGCATGCCGGCCGACAAGCGCCAAGGTTGCTTCGTGGCGGGGCGCGGGATAGGTATACTTGGGGAAACCGATCGGGGTATAGCGCAGCCTGGTAGCGCACCTGCTTTGGGAGCAGGGTGTCGGGGGTTCAAATCCCTCTACCCCGACCATTTTAGATACTGGAGACCAGAAGCGCCCGTAGCTCAATCGGATAGAGCACCAGCCTTCTAAGCTGGGGGTTACAGGTTCGATTCCTGTCGGGCGCGCCAATTCCTCGTGTTCTCGTACGCGTTAGTGTATAAGCGTCCCGCTCAAGCCGCTCCTGCGCGTCTCGGCAACTGCTCCGAAGTACATGGATGTACGAGTGCCGCGAGAGGCACGACTGCAGGGATGCAGGAGGTAGGGCAACGCAGGAGCAGTTGCCGAGGAAGCCGTGAGCGACCGCCCGCGGTAGTGCGGTGTTTGCCTCCCCGGAGGGGGCTTGTGCATCCATGCAGCACATCGGCCGCTCCTGCGCGTCCCTGCGCCCGCGGCACTTGTGCATCCATGCACATCGTGGCTATATATAGAGGCGGTGAACGCCGTATGGTGAGCGTAGCTCAGTTGGTTAGAGTCCCGGATTGTGATTCCGGTTGTCGTGGGTTCGAATCCCATCGCTCACCCCAATTCAGTCTCGACGAGCATGCCGGAAGTTGATCGCGGTGCAGGGACGCGCTGTGCGAATCGCGTTGACGCAGCCAAGCGATTCGAGGCCTCGTTCAAATATTTTGTACGAGGCGTAAGGAAAAAAGCCAGGGAAGGACATTTTCGAGAATATGGGCCGTTAGCTCAGTTGGTAGAGCAGCTGACTCTTAATCAGCGGGTCGTAGGTTCGAGCCCTACACGGCCCACC
>FXBF010000576.1_pt1 | contig 12742 bp, 7 predicted proteins | sample 5335321 | NCBI WGS metagenome assembly FXBF01 (sample SAMEA103928391, study PRJEB20085) | sediment metagenome | isolation source: sediment | reverse complement strand
CAGTTCAGAGAAAATGACAGGATCGTAGTTGGAGTGGAACTGGGTTACTGATAATCTCCTAATTAACAATCGTAACCACCGGGTATTGGGTGCTCATCTGAACAAGCGCAGGTTGGATATCCAGATGGATCACACCCAAGCTATACAAAATGACGATATAATCGTCAAATAGCAATATCTGTTCAAAGTAAGCAAGATGCTGTTAGTGTGGACTTGTATATATTTAGTTAATTCAGCCAATTACGATAGGATTCGAGTGCAACTTTACAGGCCATAGCATCTACTCTTTCGGGATTCATTGCGGCGGACGAAGATCGCTGCATAGTGATAAGGGCCGACATCGATGACTTTTTCAAGCAGGAATCCGGCCGGTTCAACGGCTCGCCGGACATCGTCGGGCTCCATGCGCAGTTTTGTATCGGGACCACGCGGCTGATCCAGAACCCGGGTTTCTTCCCTGGGACGGCGATGCCAGTTAATAACTGCAAAGTGTCCGTCTTCCTTCAGAACGTCGTGTACCGCTTTCGATAATGCTACCTTGCCGGGTACGCCATGGAGGGTATGATCGCGTACGAGAAGAAAAGGATGAATGATGAAACGCTGTGACTGGGCGACGGGTGTGGAGCCTTTATATACAAAATACCACGATGAAGAATGGGGTATCCCGGTCTTCGATGACCGGAAATTGTTTGAAATGCTGATTCTCGAAGGGGCGCAGGCCGGTCTCAGCTGGATCACCATCCTCAGGAAACGGGAAAACTACCGCAAGGCATTTGATCATTTCGATGCCGAAAAAATCGCCCGCTACAGCGATCGCAAGCGCGCCGGCCTTTTGAAGGATGCCGGTATTGTCAGAAACCGTCTTAAGATAAACGCCGCCATTGTCAACGCACAGTGTTACCTGGCTGTGCTCGAGGACTACCCGGATTTCAGCAGCTATCTCCGGGGATTCGTTGACGGCGAGCCCATCAGGAATCGCTGGAAACGTATGCAGGATATACCCGTTACGACCAACGAATCAGACGCCATGAGCAAGGCGCTCAAGAAACGGGGCTTTAAATTTGTCGGGCCTACGATTTGTTATGCATTCATGCAGGCGGTCGGTATGGTTAACGACCATACGACAGAGTGTTTCTGTTACAAGGCGGGATAAACATTGGCAGGCCTCTGGCAGCATACATGCTGTTTGGTCAGTGATAAATATTGTTTCAGAACACGGAGGAATACCATGAAACTGTTCTATTCGGAGACCTCACCCTATTCACGTAAGGTGAGATTGACAGTGCTGGAAAAAGGTATGAAAGGTCAGATTGAACCGATTCTTTGCAATCCTTTTGAAGAGGCCCTGGCACTGAAGGCAGCCAACCCCCTGGGGAAAATCCCCACACTGGTCCTGGACGATGGCGATGTGTTGTACGACAGCCCGGTTATTTGTGCCTGGCTGGACAGTCAGTCGGCGCTTAACCCGTTGATTCCCGAAGCGGGTAAGGCGCATTGGCGGGTACGGCGTTGTGAGGCGTTGGCGGACGGCATTCTGGATGCCGCTTACAACGTGGTGATGGAACGACGCAGACCCGATGGTGAGCGATCCATGGACTGGATTCAGCACTGGACAGGCGAAATCACCCATGCCCTGACGACGGTGGAAGCAGAGGTTGATAATTTCGGGGATACGGTAACGCTGGCGCATCTGGCATTTGCAACAGCATTGGGGTATCTGGAATTCCGCCTCCCGGAACTTGACTGGCGAAGCAGCTGCCCGGCAACGGTCGCCTGGTACGACATATTCCGGATGCGTGCTTCGATGCGCGAAACACAGCCGGAGTAAGCACGGTTGGCTATTCACCGGGCGGCAGACGTTTGCGGACTGGCTGTTACATCAGGCCCACAGCTCCAGCACAAAATGGCGCATTACCGCGTTTAATATATCGCTACGCGTAACGATACCTGTCAATTCACCATCCGTTACAATCGGCATTGCTCCGACCTGTTGTTCGACAAACAGACGTGCTATATAACGTACATCTGTATTCCGGCTGGCAGCCAGCACGCGCGGTTGCATTAACTGCTCTACGCTGTCATCCGCCCTGTGGGGAGCCTGCTGATGGTAGTCCTCGGTAAACCCGCCGAGGTGGCGCATGATATCCCGATCCGAGACAATGCCTACCAGTCTGTTGCCGTCCGTGACAACCGGAAGATGACGGAACAGTTTCGTCTGAAAGATTTCCAGAGCGTTGGAGATTGTTGCCTGGAGAGATAAAGTAACCACCGATGATGACATTATCTGTTCGGCGAACAGAACGGTTTCGGTTTTCGGTAAGTGCTCCACGACCTGGTAAGCAGATGCCGCTGAATGTGACCGTTGCTGATGTTTTGGGTCCTTTTCATCAACAGGGTGATCTTTTTCACTGACGGGACGTTCCGGAACAGCTGCTTGTACTTTTTCTGCGGCGGGTCGTTTGAAGAGCTGCTCCACAGACATGCGCTCGTGACCATCCGGTCCTTGAATAATAAATGTCATCATCTGCCTCGAATATCAGGGAGTATCAGGCCTGACCCTAATGGCACTAAGTTAAGCAAAAATGGGCGTCATTGCGAGCGTAGCGCGGCAATCTCATGACGTTATACTTCGTCGTTTGGGGATTGCCGCGTCACTGCGTTCCTCGCAATGACAGGGTTTTTGAGCTTAACTTAGTGCCATTCAGGCCTGCCCCCATTAGCTTACTGGAAGCTTGCCGGTTTATAGCGGATAGTTGGATAATAACGCAGTATAGCGTGGTTGTGCTCGTTACGAGCCAATCGCTCACGTTTAAAGGGGCACTGCGATGGGCATTTTGAGATTTATCCGCATCAGTCTTTCGTTGTGGGGCTATGCGGGCTGGTTGTTGCTGGTGCGCCTGCGCTTGCTGCGTCATGCCGAGTCTCCGGCACAGCGCCTGAGCCGGATGCTTGAACGGCTGGGAACGACTTTCATCAAACTCGGGCAGGGCATCGGTCTGCGGCGTGACCTGTTGCCCGATGAATATGTAGAGGCGCTGGAAGGTCTGCAAGACCGGGTGGCACCATTTCCAGGTGAGATTGCAGTGCGCGAGATTACCGCGGCCCTGGGTGCGCCGCCCGCTGAACTGTTCGCAGAGTTTGATCAGGAACCATTGGCGTCAGCCTCGATCGCCCAGGTCCACCGGGCACGCCTTAAAGAGGGTACTGAAGTCATTGTCAAAGTCCGCCGCCCGGATATCAGGCGGCAGGTGGCACAGGATATCTGGTTGTTGCGCACCGCTGTCCGTGGCGTAATGCTGGTGCTGCCGTTTCTGCGCCGTTACCGTCCGCTCGATATTATTTCCGAAGCACAGGACGGTCTGCAGCAGGAAATGGATTTTATCCAGGAGGCGCGTTCCGTGCAGCGTTTTCGCGAAGCATTCAAGGACTGGCCGACGCTGAATATACCGGCCGTGTTCGAAGAGTTATCGACAGATTCAGTGTTGGTACAGGAATGCAGTAGTGGTCGGCGGGTAGACGATCCGGACATCCGGGACGATGGCCCGCGCCTGGCCAAAAATTTTGTCGATGCCTATCTGCACCAGTTCTTCATCCTGGGCCTGTTTCATGGCGATCCGCATCCCGGCAACCTGTTTATTATGGATGACGGCCGTATCTGCTTTCACGATTTTGGTCTGGTCGGGTTCATGGATCGGGAAACCCGCCGCAATCTGGCCGCATTCATGCAAGCCTTTGTCCGGCAGGATGCCGACTGGTTGCTGGATGCCTATCTGGATATGGGCGTGCTGGCAGGTGACCTTGACGAGGCGACGTATCGCGCGGGACTGGAAAAGCTGCTCGATGACTATGCCCGGCTGCCCCTGAAGGACTGGTCGTTTGCGGTGGCGTTCGTGCGCATCATACGGATGGGTCAGGGGCGCGATGTGCGTTTTCCGCGCAGTCTGTTGATATTAATGCGTACGCTGTTTCTTATGGAGACGACGGTGCGCAGTCTGGATCCAAACTTCAACCTGCTCGACGGGTTGGCGGGCCAGGCGGAACCCATTGCTAAAGCAGCTATGAAAGAACGGGCGACGACTGGCAAGGCGCGCCTGGGTTATGAGGCCGGTATCGTGCTACAGGATTTGCCGAATTCAGTTGGCAAGTGGCTGCGGCGAGTACGCAAGCAGGGTCTGGAAATCCGTCTTCAGCACCGTGGGTTGAATGATCTGGAGCGGCACCTGGATCGCAGCAGCAACCGCCTGGCGCTGGCATTGGTGACGTTGGGCCTTTATATCGCCAGTGCCCTGATGATGCAGGTCGACCTGGGTGTGCACCTGTGGGGCATACCGCTGCCAGCCGTGATCGGTTTCGGGTTGGCGTTATGGTTTACGCTACGCTTGGCGGTGGGTATTTCCCGTTCCGGGCGTCTGTAGAAAAAAGGGGCGGTGTCGATTTTTTGTAATAGCAGGTAATATTGCTTTAATAGACCTGTAAGGGGTGACCATAACTTGAATTTGCGCAACACCCATCGTTTTGCAGCACTGCAAGGTGGCAAGTGGTGGTATGGGTGGTTGCTGTGTCAAACGACCATCGTCGTTTGTGCGACGATGTTAAGCGGGAGGGTATTTGCCGATAGTATTGAGTACCGGGTCAAGGCAGCCTATCTCTATCAATTTACTAAATTCACCGAGTGGCCTGACAAGGAGTTTTCCGACCGGAAGGCTCCTATACGGATTTGTGTGCTGGGCAGAAATCCTTTTGATAAGTCGCTTGATGAGGTCTCCAGCAAAACCTCGCAGGGCCGCACACTGGTAGTCGAGTATCTGGCATCGTTTCAGGATATCTCGCGCTGTCACGTGGTTTTTATCAGTCGATCCGAAGAGAAATATCTAGATCAGATTCTGCAGGTAACCGAGCATTCGCCGGTACTTACCGTGAGCGATGTGAAAGGGTTTGCCCGGCGCGGGGGCATCATTGGTTTGGTGGTCGAACGCGGCAAGGTGCGTCTTGAGATTAATTCCGAAGCGTCGAATCACGCAGGCGTGAAGCTCAGTTCGAAGCTGCTGGAAGTCGCCACTCTCGTGCAGGCGCGGAGAACAAAGGAGACTCCGTGATGCGACTTATACAAAACTTGTCCATTAAATATAAATTGATACTCGCAATTATGTCGACCGTTGTTGTGAGTTTATTACTGGTTGGGTCGGGGGTCATTATTGGTGGACAACACCTGTCGAAGCAATCGATGACAGGGCAGCTGATGGCTGTAAGCCGGATTATGGCAGACAGGAGCACGGCTGCGCTCAGCTTCGACGACCGGAAAGCCGCCACGGAAATATTGTCCGCCCTTGACCAGGAGTCGACGGTTATCCTGGCCTGCATTTATGATCGTTCCCAATCGCTATTTGCCACATACACCGGGGACGGGCCGCAAAATTGCCCGGAAAAACCACAAAAGGACGGCCATCGGTTTTTGGACAGGCATTTTGAACTGTATCAGTCAGTCGTACTGGAAGGAGAGTCGATCGGCACTGTATACCTCCGCGCATCCCTGCGCGAGCTCGATAAGCGCCTGGTCAGATCTATCATCCTGGTAATGTCAATTATTGTGCTTGCCTGCATTGTTGCTTACCTTATGGCAAACAAACAGCAAGCCACCATATCAAAACCAATACTCGAGCTGGCGGATATTGCCAGGCAGATATCGACCCGGGCGGATTACTCCGTGCGCGTGCCACAGGGCGCTGATGACGAGATGGGCACCCTGAATCGTGCTTTCAATAATATGCTGGAGCAGATCCGTAAGCGCGAGGTGGCGCGGGATGTGGCCGACCGGGCGTTAAAAGAAAAAGAAAATAACCTTGCTATTACACTCAACAGTATCGGCGATGCTGTTATTGCGACCGATGCAGAAGGCTGTATCACCCGCATGAACCCCGTTGCCGAACAGCTCACCGGCTGGTCGTTTGAAGAAGCGCAGGGGCGCGCTTTAAAAACGATTTTCCCAATTATTCATGCTACCACCCATGAGTCCATTGAAAACCCGATCGAAAAGGTCATAGCCACCGGTGAAACCGTCTACCTCAGCAACCACACTACGCTGATTGCAAGAGATGGCACGAAATACCAGATCGCAGACTCTGCTGCACCGATACGCAACGAAGATGCCAAAGTTATCGGGATGGTTCTGGTTTTTAACGATATAACGGAACAATATCGATTGCGCCAGGCCGCAGCCAAAAGCGAACGTGACATGAAGGCCGTTATGGATAACACCCCTGCGATCATTTACGCCAAAGACACAGAAGGGAAATATATTTTTATCAATCGGCAATATGAGGCGCTGTTCCATATCAAACACAAAGACATCATCGGCAGGACCGACCATGATGTTTTCCCCGCTGACTTTGCCGATGAATTTCAACGCAACGACAAAGCCGTTCTGGCCGCAGGACACGCGCTGGAATCCGAACAAATCGCTCCCCATGAGGGTGGGCCTCGCAGCTACATGTCCATTAAATTCCCTCTGTTTGATGATGACAACAAGGTATATGCCGTGTGCGGCATATCAACTGATATCACCGAGCGCAAAAAACAGGAAGAACAACTCCGCCGCAGCCAGAAAATGGATGCACTGGGCAAGCTCACAGGCGGTGTTGCGCATGACTACAATAATCTTCTGGGGATTATTTCAGGTTATGCCGAGCAGTTGAACGAACATCTGGCCGACGAGCCGAGGCTGGCAAAGTATGCGCGCGATATACACCACGCCGCACTGCGCGGTGCCAAGCTGACTAAAAAATTACTGGCCTTTTCACACCATAAAGCTCTTGATGAAGAGGTGTTGGATATCAATGCGCTGTTGTCAGAGCAGCAGCTCATGCTGGAAAAAACCCTGACAGCTCGTATAAAACTGGTATTCGATCTGGCGGATGATCTGTGGCCGGTCCGCCTGGACAGTGGTGATCTGGAAGATACGATAATTAATATGAGCATTAACGCCATGCACGCGATGCAGGCGGTTGGTGAGCTCACTATCCGGACCCGTAATGAGAGACTCAGTGAGTTGGATGCCGGACTTGTGAATCTGGATGCGGGTGACTATGTCCTGATCAGCATCACCGATACCGGCTCTGGTATGGATGAAGCGACCAAAGAGAAAATATTTGACCCCTTTTATTCCACCAAAGGTGAAGACGGCACCGGGCTGGGTCTGAGTCAGGTGTATGGCTTTATTGAGCGCAGTGGCGGCGCGATTAAAGTCTATACCGAGCCAGGTCACGGTACTCGCTTCAGCCTCTATTTCCCCCGTAGCCATCATTCCGTTACCGCAGTGCATAGTCCAACAGAAAGTGCTGTAGGTAATCTTCAAGGCAGTGAAACCCTGTTGGTTGTTGATGACGAACAAGCCATGGTAGAACTGGTGTACGACATATTAACCGCGCAGGGGTACCGCGTATTCACAGCCAGCGATGGTGAGCAGGCACTGGCAGTACTGGAAAAGGAAAATATCGACCTGATGATTTCCGATGTCATTATGCCAAACCTGGATGGTTACCAGCTCGCCACCCATGTGCAGCAACTCTACCCGCATATCAAAATCCAGATGACCAGTGGCTTCGCGGATAACCGGCACAGTAGTATGGAAGACGACACGCTGCACCAGAACATACTGTACAAGCCCTACAGATCAAAAAAACTGCTGGAGCGTGTGCGGAACCTGTTAGATGAAGACCGTGTAAAAATAAATCTCGCCGGACGCACCATTCTGGTGCTTGATGATGATGAGGACGTGCAGGAGTTGTTTAAACTCATTCTGGAAAGACTCGGTTGCAAGACCGTCCTGTCCGGTAATGGCGATGAGGCCATCGCCCTCTACCGGCAATCACTGGAAAGCAGCGAACCTGTTGATGCCGTTATTCTGGATCTCAACCTTCCAGGCGGCATGGGTGGCAAGGAGGTTGCGGCTAAGATACGGGCCATGGATCCGCATGCCAGAATAATCGTCGCCAGTGGACACACGGAGGGATCGGAGATGACCCGTTACCGGGACTATGGATTCAGCGGGGCGCTGGAGAAAAACTTTGATCAGGAAAATATAAAACAGGTGCTCGAGCAGGTGTTGTCGACAGGTTAACGATGGATATCATAAATTCCACTTATTACGTCAAGGCTCACGGAGGGACAAAATGAAGTTTCTTCTATACTCAGGATATTTATTGAGCAGGCTTGGTCAAGCCTGCCACAGGTACAGTCGTGATGCTTAATATGAGAAATCACCGGGCTTCGCTCCATCCGTTACTGCTTGGTGCGTTCATATGCTCACCGCTGGAGGCGCAAGAAGTCGAATCGCTGCTCCTGCTCTCGTTGGAAGAACTGATGAATGTCGAGGTGACGACAACCTCGAAATATAACGAGCAGATCACCGATTCACCGGCAAATATCTATGTATTCGACCGCAAACAGATCCAGCAGCGCGGCTACCGTAACCTGGAAGACCTGCTGCAAGGTCTGCCGGGGGTTCGCCTGCAGAAATATTCCATACCGGGTATCTATAACACTGTAACGGTTCGCGGTGTAATGGGTAACAACAAATTCCTCATCCTGCAGGATGGCGTACGGCTAAGCTCCCCGGCCGGGGAAACTACTGCGATCGCCAACAACTATCCGCTGTACTACGCCAAACGGGTGGAAGTGTTAATGGGGCCGGCATCTGTAGTTTACGGAGCAGACGCCTTTTTGGGGGTAATTAACATCATCACCCCGGGTAACGACGATGAGGACCTTGGCGAAATTTCTCTCTCAGCCGGTACAGACGAGTATGGATATGGCTATGCAAACATGCACCACAATTTCAATAGCGATTCAAGCATGAACATGGGCATACAGGGGTTTCGTTCGCAGGAGTATCAGTTCGCTGAAGACTTCCCCGATCTCTATGATGTTCCGGGCAAAAGCTATGATTTTGATGATACCAAGGAATATCAGTTTTTTATTAATTATCGTCCCAACGATGCCTGGCAGTTCGGGTTAAACCATGCAAACCACTCCGCCTCCACGGACTTCACGGCCAGACCTTCCTTCAGTGCATTCGATAAAGGCGCCACTGAACAGATTCGCCAAACCACCCTGTATGGGCGTTTCACCACCGACCTTGGCGTTGGACTCCGCTCGAGTACCTTGCTAACCCTGATGAACTACGAAGTGGACGAGGACAGTTATTTCAATAATAATTTTACCGGTGGTGTACCCGGATATAAGTATGCCAATTCCGATCGTATTTCCGTAAACCAGGATTTTGAGTACCAGCTGGACAAAAAACACCTGCTCTCCGGTGGCCTGGTTTACGACCATTTCGAAACCATTCCCAAAGGAGCCAATCTGCCATCGCCTTACAACACCTCCCAGGGGCCTGGTGCTCAAAACCAGTTCTATCCCAATACCACCTTGCCCATCCAGTTCTTTGACAGGGATTATCACACTGCCGGCGCTTATATTCAGGATAACTGGAAAATTGACAATCAATGGCGCCTGGTAGCGGGCGCGCGCTTCGACTACAACTCCTTCTATGGCAACAGTAGCAATCCACGCGCCAGCCTGATCTACAAATACGATGATCGCAACCTGTTTAAACTACTATACGGTCGTGCTTTTCTGGCACCTGCGCCGGATCAGGCCTCCACCAGCTTCGGCAGTTTCACCGGTGCGCAAAACGGGTCTGGCGAATGGCTGAGCACTCCTTTTGGCTTTCGTGTACCCAACCCGGATATCAAACCGGAGCGAATTCAGACCCTGGAACTCAATTATGAACACTGGTTTAACAAAAACACACATCTGAAAGCTGTACCGTTTTACAATCACATCGATGATGCCATCTTGCGCAAGGCTGATTCAGTGCCTGATCAGGCTATTCCGGGGGCCGATTTACAGAGTACCTTTAAATTCGATAACGTCGGTGAAACAGAAACTTACGGGATTGAACTCAGTATTAATAACCTGATTGACTCGGGTAAATGGAATTTCCAGAACTGGGGCAACTTCTGTTACACCGATGGCGAGCTGAAAAAAAGTGGCCTGAAAACAGAGCTGCCGATGGTTTCCAAATATAAGCTGACTGCCGGGACAACCGTTACCTACAATAAAACCTACCTGCTGACGCCCAAGCTTTACTGGATCGGCACGACCGAAAGTAACCAGCCGGACCCTGCCGACAACAAAAAATTGCTCCACGTGCCTTCGTATTTTTTGATGGATATGCATGCTGAAGCGAAAGTGACCGCTACCTTTACGGTGAAGCTTGATGTCTACAATCTGTTTGACAAAACTTATACTAACGCACCTTTTGCAAATCCATCATTTACCCTGAACAGGGCTCCTCAAACTGGACGACTCACCACCATGACGCTCAATTATCAGTTCTGACGGCAGGGATGCGTTCCCCGTAGGAGCGGGCTCGGCCGGGTTAGGATGTCGAACTTTGGTCAAAGCATGATCACTATCTATGCACGCTGGATCATCCGCTGGCGGTGGCCGGTGTTGGTGGCGTGCTTGCTGGCGGTGACCGCGGCAGCCTATGGTTTACGCAATTTCCAGTTCAGCGCCGATTACAAAGTTTATTTCGGCCCTGATAACCCCGAACTGATCGCCTTCCAGGCTTTTGAAGGCACTTACACCAAATCTGAAAATATTCTTTTCGTTCTTCAGTCCGCGGATAAAAATGTCTTCAGCCGTCGGACCCTGGAGATCGTCAGGCAGTTGACGGAGGATGCCTGGCAGATTCCCTATAGCATCCGCGTCGATTCCGTCACCAATTTCCAGCATACCGCAGCCGAAGGGGACGACCTGACGGTTGCCGATCTGGTTGACCGGCCGCTGGAGCTAACGGACAGCCGCCTGGCCGAAGTCAGGACCATTGCGCTCAACGAACCGGCGCTGGCGGGACGCCTGATCGCCTACGATAGCAGCACCACCGGCGTGTCGGTCACACTACAGTTTCCGGGCGAGGATCACACCCGGCACCTGCCGGAAGCGGTCGCCTACGCCGAAAAGATGGTGACGAATCTGCGTGCCTCATATCCCGATCTGACGGTGGCATTGACCGGCATTGCGGTTTTCAGCGCCACCGAGATCCAGGTCAGTGAGTCCGATTCATTCACCCTGGTACCGGTGATGTACGGCCTGATGATCGCGCTGCTGCTGTTATTCCTGCGTTCAGTCTCCGGTACGGTCGCGACGCTGGTGGTGGTGAGCCTGTCGGTGGTTACAGCTATTGGCTTAATGGCCTGGCTGGGTATCAGGATGAACGCATCGACCGCGCTGGCGCCGATTATCATCCTGACCCTCGGTATTGCCGACAGTGTGCACATTCTGTTAACGATGTTTCAGGAAATGCGTGCCGGTCGATCGAAACACGATGCCCTGCTGGAAAGCCTGCGGCTGGACGCCGAGCCGGTGTTCCTCACCAGCCTTACCACCGCCATCGGCTTTCTCAGCCTGAATTTCTCGGACTCACCCCCGTTTCACGAGCTGGGTAACATCACCGCCATCGGTGTCGCTGCGGCCTGGTTTTTTTCCATGACGGCGCTTCCCGCGATGATGGCAATTTTCCCGGTACGGATCAAAGCGCAAACCGAACACCGCCGGCTGGCCATGGACCGCTTCGGCGACTTTGTCATCAAGCGGCGCAAACCGCTGTTGTGGAGCATGCTGGCGGTGACACTTTCATCTATCGCCTTTATCCCGCACCTCGATCTGGATGACCGCTTTATCCAGTGGTTTGATCGCAGCATCCCGTTTCGTGTCGATACCGATTTCGCCACAGCCAATCTCACCGGTCCTTATACACTGGAGTTTTCCATCGACAGCGGCGAGACCGGCGGTATCGCTGAACCCGCTTACCTGGATCGACTCGAATCTTTTGCAGCATGGTTGCGCAGCCAGCCCGAAGTCACCCACGTTAACAGCTTCACCGATGTGATGAAGCGCCTGAACCGCTCCATGCACGCTGACGATCCGGACTGGTATCGCCTGCCCGACCAGCGCAACCTGGCGGCGCAATACCTGCTGCTCTATGAAATGTCTTTGCCTTATGGTCTCGACCTCAACAGCCAGATAAGCCTGGACAAGTCGGCAACCCGCCTGACGGTTACCCTGGATACCATCCCGCAAAAACAGATTCTCACCGTGATCGACCGCTCCGAAGCCTGGCTGAAGGACAACATGCCACCCGTCATGCAGGCGCAGGCGACGGGCGCCATTGTTATGTTCGTCCACCTGGCAGTACGCAATATCATCGGCATGATGGCCGGTACCGCGCTGGCGTTTTTACTGATTTCCCTGCTGCTGGTGTTTGCCCTGCACAGTCTGCGACTGGGTCTGATCAGCCTGATTCCCAACATCGTCCCGGTACTGATCACCTTTGGATTGTGGGCTGCCTTTGTCCACGATATCGGCATTATCGCTTCCATGATCACAGCGACCAGTATGGGGCTTATCGTCGATGACACGGTGCATATACTCAGCAAGTACAATCGCGCCCGGCGTGAACACGGCCTCGGCATCCAGGCTGCGATCCGCTTCAGTTACTCGCACGTGGGTAAGGCCCTGTGGGTCACCACGCTGACCCTGGTCGCCGGTTTCCTGGTGCTGTCGTTTTCCAGCTTCAAGCTCAATGTGGATATGGGCATTCTCACCGCGGCCGCCATCAGCATCGCCCTGGTGATGGATTTTCTGTTGTTACCGCCGTTGCTGATGTTTCTGGACA
>FXBF010000575.1_pt1 | contig 12769 bp, 10 predicted proteins | sample 5335321 | NCBI WGS metagenome assembly FXBF01 (sample SAMEA103928391, study PRJEB20085) | sediment metagenome | isolation source: sediment | reverse complement strand
ATCTTCGCTTTCGGTGGTGACCCGCCGCTGACCGCTCGTCAGGTACTGCAACTCCTCCAGAAACGTCGGCCAGGGCGAGGACTGCAGCCGCCTGTGATGCTCGTCGATGAGCTGCTGCTTGTCGTCGGCATGATAGATTTTCAGGGTCGCCTCATTGATGTCGAGTATTCTGATGCTGGTCCCGGCTCGCTCGAGAAGCCCGGGGCGGTCCCGGAAAGCGGCACCCAAGTCGGTCACACCATCGCTGCGTAACTCGTCAAGGATCTTCTTGACCTCGGACCAATCCTCTTCCCAGAGAGAAATGGGCGCCGCCTCGAACAGGTTGCGATAGCGCTGCTCGCTCTGTTCCAGCGCTTCCTCCGCCTTCCGGCGTTCTGTCACGTCGATGCGAATGCCGACCAGATGCCCGTCTTCCGTCCGATGATCGCGTGTCTCTATCCAGCGGCCATCGCGACCGGCTTCGATCGTGGACATTCCGTCTTTCCACGCGGCAATGCGATTCTTCACGAACTTCTCGCGGTCGTCGTCATCTGGATGAAGACCCGTTCGTTCCGCGTTGGCAGCCACCAGCTCGCCGAGCGGCTTCCCGGCATCGAGCAGATCGACGATGTGGGGATACATTTCGCGGTAGCGCTGGTTGTACAACAGCGGGCGGTCTTCGTTGTCGAGCAGGATGAACCCGTCGTTCATGCTCTCGATGGCATTGGTCAGCAGGGTCATCGTTTCCTTGGCCTTGGCTTCGCTTTGACGCAGCGCCTGCTCGGCGTCTTTTCGGCGGCTGATATCCAGCGAAACGGTAACGATGCCGATCACCAGTCCGGGTCGATCGCGCAGCGGGACTTTGGTCGTCAGGAGGGTGCGCGGAACGTCGTGGACGTCGCGGAACTGCTCTTCGAAAAACGGCAACGGCTCACCCGTTTCAATGACCCTTCGATCCAGACTCTCGGTGTAGGGCCCGTGAGTCTCACCGAGCAACTCGGTCGCCGTTCTGCCGACGGCCTCTTCGCAAGCAACGCCGTACAGCTCGGCCTGGAAGGCGTTCATGATGATGTACCGGAAGTCCGTGTCCTTGACATTGACCATCGCCGGCACCGCGTCGATGACGGCCTGCAGGGTCTCGTGACTCTCGCTGAGCGCGTCGGGTCCACTGAGACCGGTAACGAGGGCGCCGCCGCGCGTGCGCTGGTCACGCGCGTGATCGGTGCGGTCTACGTCTATGTCGGCGGGCTTTCTCATCGGCTGCGGACCAGGCTAACGCAGAATCGGCGGCAGAGCCGCGATCCAGGTCAAAGATTTCAGGTTTCCCGGTAAGATCGCTCCGTGTTCGACACGCCGAAAGGTCCATCTGGTAGGGGTTCGGTTTTGTTCGGGCCCGGGCGGGCCCGGGTCTTGGTTGAGCCGGCGCGCGGCCACGATGACGGACCGGGAAAATTCTAGCACAAGCTCCACCGGCTATTCGGCGGATGTCGGGCCGTGCCTCCAACGTAAGCGGCGCGTAGAATACAGGTAAGCGTCGCAACGGTTGGATATATTTCAAAAAGGCAGATAAAGGGAGGGTTGGACGATGGCCTGGCCATGGCTGACAGTGGCAGTGAAGACCATTCCGTGGTCCACTCTCGTTCGCAGAGCCCCGGACATTATCGATGCGGCGGGCAGTCTTCTGGCCTCTCGAAAGGCCGGTCAGGCGACCGATCACGCCACGACCAGAACCGAGTCCCAACTTGGTGAGCTGCATGAACGGCTCGCAAGCCTGGAGTCCCACGACCAGGAAACCGCCAAGGTAGTGAATCAGATCGCCGAGCAGACACGGGACCTGACGACCGGCATCAGGATTCTCGCGGCCAAGCTACGGCTGCTTTCGCTGTTGTTGGTCGTCACCGTGGTGCTCGCGATAATTGCCATCGGCATCGCGGCGTCATAGGCGAAATACTTCAGATTTGCTTTTCGAGATAGCGCTCGAAGTCCCGGGCCTGCTCAAGGGTGTCGATCTCGATGTAGGGGTCGTTGGAGATTCCCACGGCAATGCGATGGCCGTGCTCGGTGGCGCGAAGCATTTCGAGCTTCTCGGCGGTCTCGAGACTACCCGGCGCCAGGGACGAGAAAGTCTCCAGAAATTCCGCCGTGTAGGCGTAGAGGCCCAAGTGAACGAGCACCGGGCAGGATTCCGCCGCGGCAGCATCGTAGACACCCCCGGAATCGCGAAAATACGGGATCGGTGCGCGGGAAAAGTAAATGGCGTTGCCGTTTCCGTCACAGACGAGCTTTACGTCACCCGGATCCTCGTAGACGTCGTCAACGCTGCGCTTGTTGAACTCTGCGTAAACCTCGAGCGGAATACCCAGGGTCGCCATATCGACGTCCCCTTCGATGAGCTCGACCAGGCTGCGAATCTGCGTGCCGGTCACCAGCGCCTGATCGCCCTGAACGTTGATGACGTTCTCGGCACGAACGGTGCGATTGGCTTCGGCGATGCGATCCGTCCCGCAGGTGTGCGCCGCGTCCGTCATGATGGCGTCGAAACCGGACCGCACGAGCAACTCGCGAAGGCGCTCGTCGTCGACGGCAAAGAACAGGGGAACCTCCGGCACCTGATCGCGTATGCGCTCGGCTACCCACTGCAGCACGGGCTTTCCGTGAATCACGTGCAGCATCTTTTCGTGCAGACGGGTGGAGGCGAGTCTGGCGGGGACGAGAATGGCGGTTTTCATGTGTGCCACGACGGCTGCCACGACTGCTGGGTTAGCCGACGTCTCAGACGCCACTCATGCGAGCACCGATTTCATCTTCTCCAGGCGATCGGCGAGTGCCGCCTGGTCCCAGGAAAGCTTGATCAGCATACAGATCGTGCGTCCCATGATCGCATCGGAGCGGGACAGATCCCGCTCCGCCCAGCTCTCACCGTAGCCGAGCTTGTCCGGCGCCAGCGCGCCCGGGCTCTTCATCTGCTTCAGGTGATCCCAGCGGCGATGGTAGTGCCAGTTATTGTCATACCAGTAGAAGCAACCGTCGACACCGGCCGCTGCCAGATCTTTCGTGGCTTGCCTGGCTTGCTCCTCGGTGGGCATGAACAAGCTCAAGAATGTGGCGGAGTCGCCGTCCGGATCGGGCAGGTCGCGGAACGAGACGCGGTTGAGGCCGGTGAGCCCGTCCTTGATGTAAGCCTTGTTGGTACGTTGAACTTCGAGCATGCGCTCGAGCTTCCTCAGCTGTGCAACGCCCACCGCCGCGTGCAGCTCGCTGATGCGGTAGTTGGTGCCGACGTGGGGATGCCCTTCGGCACCGCGATCGGTACCGACATGGTCGTGACCGTGATCGGTGTAGGCCTGGATGATCTGGTAGACGTCCTCGTCATCGGTGATCACCGCGCCGCCCTCGCCGCAGGTGATGGTCTTCACGTAATCGAAGGAAAAGCAACCGACTCTGCCGAAGCTGCCGAGGGCCTTGCCGCGATAGTGCCCGCCGAGGGCCTGGGCGGCGTCTTCGATGAGCACCACCCCGCGTTCATCGCACAGCGCTGCCAGCGCATCGATGCGTGCCATGGAGCCGCACATGTGCACTACCAGCACCGCTTTGGTCTTGTCGGTGATGGCCGCCGCCACCGACTCCGGGTTCAGACACAGGGTCTCGTCGATATCGGCGAACACCGGCACCGCCCCGGCCATGAGGATCATTTCGATATCGGCCACAAAGGTGAAGGGCGCGACGATGACCTCGTCACCCGCACCGACCCCGCAGGCCGCCAGGGCTGTGGCCACGGCGGCCGTACCGCTGGAGCACACGTGGGCGTATCCGCAACCGAGGCGTTCCGCGAGTTCCTTCTCCAGGGTTTGCGCCTTCCAATGGCCGTTGCGCGCGCCGTCGAAGCCATAGCGCATGAGCACGCCGGAATCGAGGACGTCCTGGACCTCGCGGCGCTCTTCCTCTCCGAATATCTCGAAACCCGGCATGCCTGTCCCCGTTGAATGAATCCGAGCGCGCGAAGGCGCCTATTTTAGACGCCGCGCCTTGCTGTTACTACGCTGACGCGAAGAACGGCGCTTCGACCATCAGCTTGTTCCAGCGTTCTATTTTATCCTGTAGCGATCGACGGCGTCGGCATCGAAGGTGAAACCGAGGCCGTCTCCCTCCGGCATCGCCATGCGGCCGTCAATCAGACTCATTGGCTCCCGGTACAGGCGTTCGAACCACGGCATGTGCTCCAGATAGATACAGTTGGTAGCCGATCCGGCGATGCTCAGGCTCTGCTCAGTGAATATATGGGTTGAAATCGGTACGTCCCAGGATGACGCCAGGCTCGCGACGCGGCGCAGCTCCGTCAGCCCGCCGATGCGCTGCAAATCGGGCATCAGTATGTCCGCTGCCTTGGCTTTCAGCATGTCGCGCATGCCGTAACGGGTGTACTCGGTCTCGCCGGAGGCGATGGGCGTGTCGAGCGCCGCGGCAACCGTTGCGTGACCTTCCAGATCCCAGGCAGGTACCGGTTCTTCGAACCAGTCCAGCCGGAACTCTTCCAAGCGCCTGCCGAGACGCACGGCGTGACTTACGGTGAATCCCTGATTGGCATCGGCCATCAGCGCCACATCCGGTCCGATGGCGTCGCGTACCGCCGCGACCCGCTCCACGTCCTCGTCGACGCGCTGCTTGCCGAGGCGCATCTTCATGGCGCGGAAGCCGCGGGCGAGGAATGCACGCGATTCCTCGACCAGCTCGTCGATGGAAAGCGACAGCCACAGGCCGCCGCTGGCGTAGACCGCGACCGAGTCGCGGCATGCGCCGAAGAGCTTGTAGAGTGGTTGTCCCGCGGCTTTCCCGACCAGATCCCAGCACGCCGTATCCAGAGTCGAGATGGCGAACAGTGTCACTCCCTTGTGGCCGAAGAAGTTGATGTCCCGCCACATGGCGTCCCATATGGCCTCCACATCGTGGGGATCTCTGCCGACTACGTGGGGCGTGAGGCTCTCGATCATCGCCTGCAGTATGTCCAGGCGCGTGGCATTCATGGTGAAGTTATAAGCCTCACCACTGGTGCCTTCGTCGGTATCGAGATAAACGAGCACGCAGCCCACCGATCGCACGTCGTGGATGGCGGTTCGTATCGGCTTGTCCAGGGGAATTTCCACCTGCACACATCGCAGAGCGGTGATCTTCATGGGGGACTGCGTTGCAGAAGCGAAAACCTACGTATCGGGTGGAGCCCATTCTAACAGGCACGGAAGGCTGCACGTATAATGCGGGCTCGAGTCCGGCCACGCGCCATGGCAGGCCCGGCAACCACAAATGGAGACTGTCATGTCTGTGACAGATTCATACCATTCGCGCGTGTGCGCCGCGTGAGCGGCGCAGCGCCCCGCAGCCTCACCGGCCGCTCGGCCTTTCTCGAGCTTCTCGAGGACGAGGGCGTAACGCACCTGTTCGGCAATCCCGGCACCACCGAGCTACCGATCATGGACGCGCTCGTGGAGCATCCCGAGATGCGCTACGTGCTCGGACTTCAGGAGTCCATCGTGGTCGCCATGGCCGATGGTTACTCGCGGGCATCGGGACGCTTGTCTGCCTGCAACGTGCATGTGGCGCCGGGGCTTGGCAACGCCCTCGGCTCGCTCTACAACGCCGCCTGGTACGGCTCACCGCTCATCGTCACGGCGGGTCAGCAGCAGCTCGGCTTCGGTCTTACCGAGCCGCTGCTGTCCGGACCGCTGGTGGCCATGGCCACGCCGTTGGTCAAGTGGGCGGTGGAAGTGACACGGCTCGAGGACCTGCCGTTGATCGTTCGCCGCGCCGCCAAGATTGCGCTCACGCCTCCCACCGGACCGGTGTTCATCTCGCTTCCCGGCGACATTCTCAACGACGAGACGAGGCTTGCGCTGGGGCAAGCGACACGCGTGGAGACCACCGTGATGCCGACGCAGAAAAGCCTCGAACGGCTCGCCGATCGAATGCTGGAAGCGTCCAATCCCGTCATCGTCAGCGGTCACGAGGTCGCCACCGGCGATGCGCTGGACGAGGCCGAGTCCCTGGCCGAGCTCCTGGGCGCGCCGGTCTATCAGCAGACGGTTCCCTATGCGACCCACTTCCGCTCCGAGCACCCTGCCTTCATGGGCAGTCTCGGCCGCGATCAGCCCCGGGTCAGGGAGCTCCTGGAACCCCACGATCTCATGATCTGCCTGGGCGCCGATGTGCTGCGCATGTCGGTCTGGCATTCCGTGGAGCCCATGCCGCCGGGCATGAAAGTGATCCAGATCGGCCAGCGCGATTGGGAGTTCGGTAAGAACTACCCGACGCAGATTGCCCTGCGCGCCGATCTCGGGAGCACATTGCGGGCGCTGGCGCCGGTGCTCGGCGCGCGGCGATCCAGCAAGCGCGCCGCGCAGGCAGCCGAGCGCATCGCCGCGCTTGCCGAGGACAATTGGTCGACCCGCCGGGCGAAATTGCGCGAGCAGACGCTGGCCTTACCCGAGTCGAGCCCCATCCGGCCGGAGCGCATCATGCTGCAGATAGCAGAGACACTGCCCGAAGATGCGATCGTGGTGGAGGAGGGACTGGTCTCCGCGCGCTCGCTGCACAACTTTCTTGCGCTGCGCGACACGCAGGGTTTTTTCGGGCTCGCCAGCGGCGGCATCGGATTCGCCATCGCCGGGGCCATCGGTATCCAACTGGCACAGCCCCATCGCCCGTTGCTGGCCATCATCGGCGATGGCAGCGCCATGTACAGCATCCAGGCTCTGTGGACGGCGGCGCATCTGAAGCTTCCGATCACCTATGTCATCTGCAACAACCGCAGCTACCGGATACTCAAGGAGCGGCTGCTGGCCTACAAAGGCATGGCCGCCACCAACCAATCGTTCACCGGTATGGAATTTCACCACCCGCCCATCGACTTCGTCGCTCTGGCGCAATCCATGGGCGTTACGGCCCGGCGCATCACGGAGCTGGACGCGTTCGTGCCGGCGCTCGAGCAGGCGCTGGCCCACGACGGCCCGGATCTGCTGGACGTCGTGGTGCACGACGGCTTCGAAGCCTGATACCCGTCAAGGGCGGCCGGCCCGGCTGTGATATTCTGCCCGCCTTTGGACACGACCAGGAGCAATTGTCAATGTACGAAGAGCTCGCCATGTATATCGATGGTGAATGGTGTCAGGGCAGCGACGGCGCCGGTGAAGACGTCATCAACCCCGCCACCGAGGAAACACTGGCGCGCCTTCCGCACGCCTCGGGCGCGGATCTGGATCGTGCGCTGGCGGCCGCCAGCAAGGGCTTTGCCCAATGGCGCGCCACCTCCGCCTACGATCGCTGCGCGATACTTTACAAGGCCGGCGATCTGATCCGCGAACGCGCCGACGCCATCGCCCGAACGCTCACGCTCGAGCAGGGCAAGGCGCTGGCGGAGGCGCGCATGGAAGTGCTGGTCTCGGCGGACATCTTCCAGTGGTACGCGGAGGAGGGCCGGCGTGCTTACGGGCGTATCATCCCGAGCCGCATTCCCGGTGCGCGCCAGATGGTGGTGCGCGAACCGGTGGGCCCGGTGGCGGCGTTTACGCCCTGGAACTTTCCCGCCGTCACGCCGGCACGCAAGATCGCCGGCGCTCTCGGTGCCGGCTGCTCGTGCATCATCAAGCCCTCCGAGGAGACCCCGGGCACGGCCATCGCCATGGCGCGGGCGCTGGAGGAAGCCGGGTTACCGGCGGGTGTCGTCAACGTGGTGTTCGGGGTGCCGTCGATGGTGTCCGAGCATCTGATCGCATCAGCGGTGATTCGCAAAGTGACCTTCACGGGCTCGATCCCGGTCGGTAAGCTGCTCACCAAGCTGGCTGCCGAGGGCATGAAGCGCACCACCATGGAGCTCGGCGGTCATGCGCCGGTCATCGTCTTCGACGACGTCGACGTGGACAAGGTCAGCAGCATCGCCGTGGCCGGCAAGTTTCGCAATGCCGGCCAGGTGTGTATCTCGCCGACGCGCTTTTTCGTGCAGGACAAGGTCTACAAGAGCTTCGTCACCCAGTTCGCCGAGAAGACTGCGGCGCTGAAGGTCGGCAACGGCCTTGAAGACGGCACCCAGGTGGGGCCACTCGCCAATAAGCGCCGGGTCGAGGTCGTGGAGAGCTTCGTATCCAACGCGGTGGAGTGTGGTGCGGGCCTCGCCACCGGCGGCGAGCGCATCGGCAACCAGGGCTTCTACTACGCGCCGACGGTGCTCGACGACGTACCCGACGAGGCACGCATTATGAACGAGGAACCGTTCGGGCCGCTCGCGCCGATGCAGCCCTTCAGCAGCTTCGACGAGGTCATGGAGAAAGCCAACGGGCTGCCCTTCGGTCTCGCTGCCTATGCCTTCACTACCTCCAACGCGCGCGCCAACGCCGTTTCCGATGCCCTGGAGAGCGGCCTGGTCGGTGTCAACCACTGCGCCATCTCCTTCGCGGAAACGCCCTTCGGCGGCGTCAAGGAAAGCGGCCACGGCGCGGAAGGCGGCATCGAAGGCCTCGAAGCGTATCTCACCACCAAGTTCATCACCCAGCTGAATAGCTGAACGGCAGTGCAAGGGGTTGGTGACAGATGATTCTCATCTGTCACCGATCCCTTTCTCCGACCCTTATTATTCTATTATTCCAGAAATACCGTTGACTTTGCCGTCCCCCGTCGCTAGCATTCCTCCCATGGTCCTGGATCTCGACACCGCTGCGCTGTTGCTGGACGAGCTCGGCAACCAGACGCGGCTTCGCATCGTGCGCCTGCTGGTGCGGGCCGGCGACGAGGGGCGCACGGTGGGGGACATCCAGCGCCAGATCGGCATTCCCGCGTCGACGCTGTCCCATCACCTCAGCCACCTGCGCAGCGCCGGCCTCGTCTGGCAGGAGCGCGAGGGCACGGTGCTGCACTGCTTCGTGGACTTCAAGATGATCACGGATCTGGTGAACTTCCTGACCGAGGAATGTTGCGTCGATAAATCGAAGGCCAGAGGCCGTCGCCGCGCCGCGGGCTGAGTTTTTTTCAATTTGTGCTTCGGTAATTCTGGAATTACCGCAGAGGAACCAACCATGAGTGTGCCAACCGAACAACTGCAACGCCCCCGGTGGCCGGTAGTAGTGACGCAAGCGCTGGGCGATCGCGTGGTCATTGCCCTGGGGCTCGGCATCCTCGCCCTGGCGGCCATCGACCCGCCCCAGGTGATGCCGTCGTTGCGCTTCACCGGCGCGTCGCTGCTGTCCATCGCGCCCTTCCTGGGGCTTGCGATGGCCATGGCCGCCTACGCCAACGCCAGCGGTTCCGACAAGCTCATCGCCAGGGCCTTCTCGGGCAATCCGGCGACGGCGGTGGTGGCTGCTTCCCTGGTGGGTGCCCTGTCGCCGTTCTGCTCCTGCGGCGTGGTTCCGCTGATTGCCGCCATGCTGGTCGCCGGCGTGCCGCTCGCACCGGTCATGGCATTCTGGATCGCATCGCCCATCATGGACCCGGAGATGTTCGTGTTGACGGCCGCGGGCATCGGACTCGGCTTCGCCATTGCCAAAACCATCGCTACCGTGACCATGGGCCTGATGGCGGGCTTCGTGGTCCTCGCCATCGAGCGCCGGGGCTGGTTGGGTAATCCGCTGAAGAACGCACCGGCCTGCGGCACCTGCAGACCGAAATTCGACGCATCGGCGCGGCTCACGGTGGCGTGGAAGTTCTGGCGCCAGCGGCAACGACGCGAGGCCTTCTACGGGGAGATCCGTAGAACCGGATGGTTTCTCGGCAAGTGGCTGGCCATCGCGTTCTTTCTCGAAAGCCTCATGGTCGCCTACGTGCCCACGCAGCTGATCGTACAGGCCGTGGGCGAGGGCAATCCATTCGCCGTGCCCCTGGCGGCGCTGGTGGGGATCCCTTCTTATCTCAACGGCTATGCCGCCATCCCCCTGGTGGCGGGACTTCTCGAGATGGGCATGTCACCGGGTGCGGCGATGACCTTCATCACCTCCGGTGCGGTGTCCTCCATTCCCGCGGCCATCGCCGTGTACGCACTGGTGAAAAAGTCGGTGTTCGCGCTGTATGCGCTGCTCGGACTGACGGGCTCGATTCTGGCGGGCTATGCCTATCAGCTCGGCCTGTCGCTGATGTAGTCGCCGTCAAGCATCCTAAGCGGAAGTAGCGAATTTCGTCGCCTGCGCATCAAGCGCCCGAATCGCCTCCTGAATTGAATCCACCTCCGCCTCCTCAAAATACGGCTCCCCGCACTGCGAACACACCCACGCTGGAACTGCGTCCGCTCGATCGCGTGGTTACGCGCGAAGAGCGCCTCTCCAACCACTTCTCAAGTGACGTTTGGCTTTCCCCAGATGGGTGCCCCGACAACACTCCGTCAACGCTTACGTCCTCGTCAACGTCCTCCCAGTGTATTCCTCGGCCGTTCCCAATCAGGCGCCAATTTTTGCGCTCGACGGAAGTCCCGTGGAGCAAGCGCGGGTACCAAGTTAGAGGGACGGAGATCGTCCGGCCGTCACTCAGGTCAACCCTGAGCGCGTCACGGGTTACTTTCACGCCCTCCGCCGTAGGTAACGAAATCTCATTCGCCGAAGTACTCATGCCACGCCTCAATCAATAGATTCTCATTCTCTCGAACAATTTGCTGAATTCGTCTCAGTTCCGACGGTGTGAAGCCGCCACTTGCCTGAAGCCGCGCGGGGTCAACCCAGAACTTGGCCACATTATCATCCCGCTCAACGTGAAAGGGCGTATGCGAAGGTTGACAAAATCTGTATACAAGTTGACAATACTACCGCTTAAGGTTGACAAAGATAGCCTGCGGAGGTGGCAAATGACACGAGTACGTAGCCGAGGGGAGCAGATCCGACGCTTTATTACCGACACCGTCGAAAAGCACCCGAGCGATATTGCGAAAATCACGGCCACGAAGTTCGATATTACGCGGCAAGCGATAAACAAGCATCTCAAAAAGCTAGTCGATGAGAGGGCTCTTATCCAAAAAGGCCGTACGCGAAATCGGTTGTATTATCTACTCCCTCAAGAAGAGTGGGAAAAGACCTTCGACCTTAACACCCAGCTCGCCGAGGACGTTGTTTGGCGCAACGACGTTGCGTCGTCACTTGACCGGTTACCCGGAAACGTTCTTGACATATGGCATTTTGGTTTTACGGAGATGTTCAACAATGCTATCGACCATTCCGGCGGAACCGTCATCAGCATTCGACTTCAAAAGACTGCCAAAAGTACGCAACTCTTGCTGAGTGATGATGGAATCGGAATATTCGTAAAAATTCAAAAGGAACTTGGGTTACTAGATGAGCGTCACGCGATTCTAGAACTGGCCAAAGGGAAACTTACTACGGATCCAGAGAACCACACCGGCGAAGGAATATTCTTTACTTCCAGGATGTTTGATGATTTCAATATTTCATCCGGCGGCACGTACTTCTCACATAAATTTGGAGAACAAGAAGATTGGACACTTGAAAGGACTAAATTTTCATCTGGAACTACCGTTTGGATGAAACTAAACAACCATACATCTCGTACTACGCGAAAAGTCTTCGACAAGTATACATCTGCAGATGACTATGGATTCACTAAAACTGTCGTTCCGGTGCGACTAGCACAGTACGGTGACGATAAGCTTGTCTCCAGATCTCAAGCCAAGCGTTTGCTAGCGCGAGTTGATCGATTTAAGACGGTAATCTTCGATTTTCAGGGCGTGGATTCAATAGGACAGGCTTTCGCCGATGAGGTCTTTCGTGTATTCCAAAATAAGCATCCGGACATTGAATTCATTCCGTACAAGGCCAGTTCCGCTGTAAAGCGTATGATAAAACGGGCAAGTACTTGATTTGCGCCCCAACAGTAAGTGGCCGGGAAATTCACTCGTACTGTCCTACGGGAAGCTCCAGTATATTGTGACGGGCTCGATTCTGGCGGGCTATGCCTACCAGCTCAGCCTGTCTCTCATGTGGCCACCGTCACGCATTTTCGAGCGCTTGTATGTGGGCCTCGACGAAGGCCGCCATGCTCGGGAAATGAAAGTCGATGCGTACGTCCTGCTCCGGCGGCACGGTAGCGCCGTAGCCCTCGGTGTCGTGTCGCCGGTCGATCCAGTTGCTGGCGAGCCCGAAGGCCGTCGCCTGCACGTGGTCGTGATGCAGGCTCTGTGCCGTATGCAGGATGTCGGTCTTGTCGATGCCGCGCCGCTTCAAATGCTCGAGCATATACTCGAAATTCCGCGGGTCCGGCTTGTAGGAGCCGATGTCCTCGGCGGTGTAAATGGCATCGAACTCGATACCGAGCTTTTCGTTACTCGTGGCAAAGCTTTTTCGATCGACGTTTGACAGAATGACCAGCTGGTAGTGTTGCTTCAAATAGGCGAGCGCTTGCGCCGAATCCGCGAACGCGGGCCAGTGCTCGACCGAGCGACCGAACTGGCGGTCGAGCTCGGTGTTTCCGTTCACGCCCCAATGGGCGCCCAACTGAGCGTGCACCTCAGCCAGCAGTTCCGGATACAACTTGTCCGGGGTGGCACTTTGCTGCGCGCTTTCGTAACGCGCGAATGTCTCCAGCACGGTATCGCGCCCCGGGTTGTCGGCGACTTCAGCGAGCAGCGGTTGCAGCGCGGTAAAGATGCCGCTTTCCCAATCGATCAACGTGCCGTAGCAGTCGAAAGTGAGAACCTCGAAATCCGTGAGTCGCATGTCTTTCATGACCTCAGCCGTTGGTTATTCGGATCGTAGGCCGGACCGGCAAGCACCGTCGCGCGCCGGCGGTCGCCGAGGATGCCGATATCGAACTC